>Ga0307513_10000175_pt1 | contig 92151 bp, 69 predicted proteins | sample 15_EM_MG_FD_202174 | JGI IMG/M metagenome (GOLD analysis project Ga0307513, IMG submission 202174) | Populus trichocarpa ectomycorrhiza microbial communities from riparian zone in the Pacific Northwest, United States - 15_EM | ecosystem: Host-associated > Plants > Roots > Unclassified | place...
CAGAACCCACCGAACGATTGGCCCAGCACACTCCAGCGCTCGACCCCGAGTGCGGACCGGATCCACTCGGCATCCCGGACGATCGAGTCCGCCCGGAAGTGCCGCAGGTACGAGGCCTGCTGTTCCGGCGTCTGTCCGGGCAGATCACCGACCGGCGTCGAGCGGCCGGTACCGCGCTGGTCGAGCATCAATACCCGGTAGTCGCGCAGGGCGCGGTCCATCCAGCCGGAGGACGACGGATGCCGGGTCGGCCGCGGCGCCTCCGCTCCCGGCCCACCCTGGAAGAACACCAGGAATGGGCGGTCCAACCCGTCCGGGTCAGCGACCTCCCGGGCGAAGACGGTGATTTTCTCGCCGTCCGGGTGGGCATGGTCCAGCGGGATGGCGAACTCGTGCTCGGTCAGAACCAATCCGGGCGTCTTCACGGTCAGGGTCATGGCTCGATCCTGTCATCCGCGGACGTCGGCCTCCTAGCCGAAATTGCTGACGTTCCTCAATGGTTGCATTGACGCGAACCTGCTGGCATCCACGGCGATCGGAGTAACGATGACTGACTCTTCGGGCGGCACCCCTCGAACCATCCTGATCACCGGCGGGACCGATGGGCTCGGTCGCGCCCTGGCCGAACAGCTCGCCGCCGATGGCGCCCGCGTGATCCTGCACGGACGCGACCGAAGCAGGGTTGCCCAGGTTGCCGTCGAGATCGCGCAGCGGTTCGGTGTACCGGAGCCGCCGACGGTGGTGGCCGATCTGGCCGACCTGTCGCAGGTGCGCGGGCTGAGCGATCAAGTCGCCGCCCTGACGGACCGGCTTGACGTCCTGGTCAGCAACGCCGGGATCGGCTCGGGTGCGCCCGAGCTGACGACCCGGCAGCTGAGCGCGGACGGTTTCGAACTGCGCTTCGCGGTCAATTACCTGGCCGGCTTCGACCTGACGCTCCGGTTGCTCCCCCTGCTCAGAGCGGCTGCCACCAACGCCCGCCCTGACGCTGGTTCGGCTCCGGCTCGGATCGTGTATGTCGCCTCGCTCGGCCAAGCTCCGATCGACTTCGACGACGTCATGATCGAGCACAACTACAGCGGTTCCCGTGCCTACGGGCAGAGCAAGCTCGCCCAGATCACGAGCGGCTTCCGGCTCGCCGAGCTGCTGCGCCGGGACAACATCACGGTCAACAGCCTGCACCCGGCCACCTACATGCCGACCAAGATCGTCCTGCAATCGATCGGGCGGACGGTCGACACCCTCGAGACCGGGGTCACGGCGACCCGCCGGCTGGTTGACGATCCGGCCTTGGCCAACGTCACCGGCAGGTTCTTCGACCGGACTCGCGAGACCCGAGCAGACGCCAGCGCCTACGACCCAGAGGTGCAGAATCGACTCTGGAAGCTGAGCCTCGAACTCACCGGCGCACCGGACCTCGCCTGATCATGAAGCCCACCGATCAGAACAGCTTTCCACTCTTCACCAGCGCCGGCTCTTCCAGCTCCAGGAGAAACTGCTTGCGCTTCAGCCCGCCGGCGTAACCCGTGAGCTTTCCGTCCTTGCCGACCACTCGGTGGCAGGGGACGACGATGGAGATCGGGTTGTGACCGACTGCCTGCCCCACCGATTGGGCCAACGCCTTGTCTCCCAGCCGCTCGGCGAGGTCGCCGTAGGTCGTTGTCTCACCGATCGGAATTTCGTTGAGCATGGCCCAGACCCGCTCCTGGAAGGGATCGCCATTCGTCGCGGTCTTGAGCTCGAATGAGGTTCGGTCGCCGTTGAGGTACTCCCGCAGCTGAACCCAGGCCGTTTGGAGGAGTTCGTCGCCGCTGACCTCGACTTGCACGCCGAGACTGTCGGCGGTCGGCAGGTACCAATGGTGCGAGAAGTAGAGACCGACGATGGCATCGTCCGAGGCCACGAGCGTCACGTCGCCCAGCACGGTGTCAACGATGGCGTGGCGTACGTCCATGATCTTGATTCCTTCCTTTGCCGTGGAACTTGCCCTCATCGAGTAAACGTGTGGCAGCCGGATAACGTGAGGTCCCAGGCGGGCCGGATTGCTACCGGTCCAGGGGCCGCTGAGCAGGGGCGGACCGCACCGCGCGTAGGGTGCGACGGGTGGGATTCACACGCAGCCAGCTCGAGTCGTTCCGTGGCGGCACTCTGCCCGACCTGCTGGGACCGAACCTCCGGGCGCTGTTCGTCGGCATCAACCCCGGATTATTGACGGTCGCAGTCCAAAGTCATTTTGGACGACGGGGAAACCGCTTCTACCCTGCCTTGTTTCGCGCCGGTATCACCGACCACGTGATTGACGCCTCGGCCGGGTTCGATCCGGAGGACGTAAATCATTTACTGAACCGAGGTATGGGGATTTCCAACATCGTGCGTGCGGCGACGGCTCGCGCCGACGAGCTCACCGCCGACGAACTGATCGCGGGCGGGCGTGACCTCGAGCGTCGGGTCGAGCAGCTCAAGCCGAAGGTTGTCGCGATTCTCGGGATCACCGCCTACCGAATCGCATTCGGCCTGCGCCACGCCAAAGCCGGGCGGCAGCCGGAAGACTTCGGCGAGTCGCAACTGTGGGTGGTGCCCAATCCGAGCGGCCTGAATGCGCACGCCTCCCTGGCCGATCTCGCCGCGGCCTACCGCGAAGTCGCCGTGGCAGCCGGGATAGAGGTTTACCCCAGCCCAGCCTGAACCCGGTTGATGGCGAACATATAGCAGCCGGCGAGCACGTTTCGGCTGTGAATGACGTCGACGTCGGGACGGTCCAGCAGCTCGGCTATCGCGGAGTCCACGTCGGCCGGCTCAACGATCCGGTTGTGCACCTGCTGCCCATCACGATCGTAGGCCCGGAAGAGCTGCCGACGATTACGGAACCCTTCCGGGTACGCCGCAGGGTCGGAGTACCCGTCACATCGATCGGCGTGGATGAACACCGGGCCGACCTCGGCATATGGGCCACCGCGGTCCGCCGGCCGGTAGGCGATCAAGGTAATGCGTTCGCCCGACGTGGCATCTCGGAGGCAGCATCGCAGGGGTGACCCGCTGTCGTCCTGGTTGATGATCGCTTCTACCGGGTTGTCGAAGTCGTCACGGCCCCTGGCGCGGATCCGGTCCAGGTCAGCCGGTGGGATCGCTGACACCGTGTAGCTGGCAGTAATCATCGGTAGGCCCCTCGTGTCGCTGGCGCACGGTTGTGCGCCGTCCACTGGGTAAACGCTGCGCTCGGCCCCGATGTGAGGTCCGATCCTGGGCCGATGTGCGGGTGGCTACCCGCCTCACGCGCAATAGGACTCCGGTACCACCTCGGTCGCAAACTGGTTGCCAATCAACTTGAGCAAGATCGAATGGGTTTCCTGGTCTGCGGCCACGACGAGTCCGCCGGCACCGGTGTGCAGTGGCTGTCCGTGGATGCCGGTCACCACGCAACCGGCCGCTAGACACAAGGCGATACCGCTGGCGAAGTGCACACTGTCCTGCAGTTGGCCATCGGTGACGTAAGCGGCTCGTCGACCAGCCGCAACCCAGGCCACCGCCAGGGTCGTGGAGACCACTCGCAGGCGAAACGTCTCGATGAACCCCGGTTCTGCGAGCAGGCGGACAGCCCGGAATGCAGGGGCGTTCGGGAACGGCGGATCCAGGTTGACCTCCACCAGCCGTGACTGCGCCGACGGCATGAGCTGGTGGTCTTCGCCGTTGCGCCGGACGAAGGCATGAGCACCGTCGGTCCAGAACACCTCGTCGGTGAATGGGTCGGCGGAGGCTGCCACCGCGACCTCCTCGCCCGTGCGCAGGGCGACATTCACCGAGACCAGCATGCTGCGCACGGCATAGTTCAGCGTCCCGCACAGCGGATCAACCAGCCACACACGCTCGGGCCGGCCAGACCCCGTGCGCCCGCTCTCCTCACCCACCACGACATCCTCCGGCCGAGCGGCCTGCAGCACACCGAGGATGATCTTCTCTGCTTCGAGGTCCGTCGCCGTCGCGAAATCGCCCTGGGACTTCTCAAAGCGCGCCAGCGGTACCCCGTATTGGGAACGCACCACAGTGGCTCCTGCCTGCGCGGCCGCGATTGCTAGGTCCCTGTCGCTGATCGGCATGCCCCGCAGAATAGGACGTGCGCCGGCAGCACATGTTCGGGCCTGCCGTTCTGCTCGCCAGCGACCTCATCAGGACTCGGCAAGCCCTCCTCTGGTGATCACGGCTTGGCGCGGAGCGGGAGCGTGGTAGCTCCGGCGGCATAGAGGGCAACCGGATGTACCACGCCAAGGCTCGGCACGGGCGGGGGCTGGGTTTCGGCGGCGAGCTCAGGTCGCCATGTCGACGAAGCGCGAGTAGTGCCCCTGGAACGCGACGGTGATGGTGTCCGTCGGACCGTTACGGTGCTTGGCAACGATGAAGTCGGCCTCACCGGCCCGCGGGCTCTCCTTCTCGTAGGCATCTTCGCGGTGCAACAGGATGACGATGTCGGCGTCCTGTTCGATGCTGTTGTGTACAGCGATCCCGTTGGCGATGAAGTTGTGCGTGCCGATTACCGTGGCGTCGAAAACCTCTTCTTCGCCGTCCGGTTCGATCGACAGCACGGTGTCCCACAGAACATCGTTGACGGCGTGCATCTCGAGGTCAGCCTCACCCAGGAGTTCGGCGACCTCCCCGAGACGCTGCCTGCCCGGACTGCGCTTGGGGGCCGAATGCGCCGTCAATGGCGGATTGGACGCCGCGCCGCCGGAGACCGGAGCGCCCACCGCCGCGAACTCTCGGTGCGTGACTGTTTGCTCGGCGAGGAGACCGCGCACCCGGTTCCAGATCTCCTCGGGAACGGTGTCTACGGTCGGACCTGCTGCCATCGGATGACGTGCTGGCATCGGATGACATGTTGCCAGCGGACGTGCTGCCATCGGATCAAGGGTCTTCAGCAATCGAGCGGCGTTCTCACCTCGCTTGCCATGCACCCCGATCTCGTTCAGGAAGCGCCGTTGATCCTCGACCCCCTCGATGTCAAGGATGTAGCCATCCCGGTACTCCGCCATCGGCGCTGTTCGGAGCCGGCTGGAGATGCCGAACCGGAGCAGGAGCCGAGCGATGTCGTCAACCAGCGTCCGGCCTGTGGACACGTATTCCACCCTGCCGCTGCGACCATTCTTCGCGATGGTGACCGAGCCGTTGGTTGCCCAGAGGTGTCGAAGGAAGAGTGAGATCTGGCGCTTGGGAAAGGAAAACAGTTCGGTCGGAACGACCTTTGAGCCGACTCCGATGAGCTGGGCCAGCCCGACCACCTGGTCGTCGTCCCATGTTGAGGTGGTGATTTCCGGGGCCATCACGTGTCGCGGCGCCGCGACTCGAGCACCCGGCTCGAGGTCTCCGATCGGCGCCCAGCCCTCGTAGGTAAGGAAGGGATGGTTGGCCGTTGCCCGCACCTCTTTGCCGGAAGCAAGACGGACCCGGAACACGGGCCTGCGCCCGGTCGAAAAGACATGGGTGAGATGACGGCGGACATAGCGCAGGCTCTGGTCCAGAGACCACACCGGAACATCCTTGGCCCCGGACCGGTAGAGCTCGCCCATCGTGACCTCGGCGCCGGTGTCAGCGCGCAGCACCCGGGTCTCGGCGGTCAGGCACCCTGATTCACGAAGGTCCGACATCTGCGGCTTCTTGTCGGTTCGCTGTTCGGCACCACGGTTCAACTGGCTCAGCGCGATCACCGGCACCTGAATCTCCTTGGCCAGGAGCTTCAGCGCGCGGGAGAACTCACTCACCTCTTGCTGGCGACTCTCGACGCGCTTGCCGCTGGTCATCAGCTGCAGGTAGTCGATGACCACAAGCTTGAGGTCGTGCTTCTGTTTCAGCCGACGGCACTTTGCCCGGATCTCCATCAGCGACATGTTCGGGCTGTCGTCGATGAAGAACGGCGCCTCGCTGACCTCGCCCATGGTCTTCGCGAGGCGAGTCCAGTCTTCTTCGCGCATGGTGCCTTTACGCATGTTCTGCAACGGGATTCGCGCTTCAGCCGACAGCAGCCGCATGGTGATCTCGTTACGGCCCATTTCCAGGCTGAACATCACCGAGGCCATCTGATGATGGATCGAGGCCGACCGAGCAATGTCCAGGCCCAGGGTGGAGTTGTGAGTCGGGATCATCGTGCGACCCGCCAGGAACAAATGGCTGCTGTTGTCGACCTGCACACAGCGGACCGGCACACTCTTGATCGGCCGGACCGCGGTGATGAACCGAGCGCCACCGCGCTGGAATCGACCGGTCCGACGTTCCTTGTGCAGCAATCGCTTCCGTTCGAGCTGGAAGACGTCGTCATCCGTGCTGAGGTTCACCGTGAACGCCCCCGACGACGCCGATCGTCCGTCAACCCGCTCTTGCGTGACGGAGCATCGGTAACCCAGGCTCACCACGAGTTCCTGCACGTCGAGCGCCAACCGTTGGTTCGGCACGGCAAACTCGACCGCCCCGGTGCCGCCCACCGTGCCGTTGGTGTCCAGGAGCCCGGCCAGTAGCTCGCGGCGCTGAGCCTCAGAAGCCCGCAAATACTCCGCGGGAATCCTGCTGTGACTGAGCGGTTCGAGCGTCAGTGCCGGCAGGCGTGCCGACAGCGTCGCCAAGTGAGAGTCCGTCCCCGCTGCCGTCTCCGCTGCTGCCTCCTCTGCTGCCTCAAGACGCATCACGACTCCTGCATCCGCCGTGGTGAGATTCGCCGTGGCTGTTACCCCGCCCCCCAGCCAGGCGCCGAGCACGTAGGGCGGCACCAGTAGCTCACGATCGGGCAACTGCACGGCCCGCGCATTCGTCACGCTGTGGTTGAGCCGCTGGTCCGAGGTTTTGCAGCGCAGCGTGGCCGCGATCTCCTCCGTGCTGCGGACTTCGGCGAATACCCGCTGCGCTCGGCGACCGGTGTAATCCTTGGCGGCTTGCTGAGCGGAACGGCGGGACTTACGGGTCTCGGTGAGCCATTGGTGCTGCGCGTCGGCAACAATCGTCGAACCGTCGGAGAACGTCACTTCGTAACACGGTCGCCCGACCATCACCTCGGTCGCCGCCACCACGCAGGTAGGTCGACCGTCGGCACCGATCAGTGCATCGCCGACCTGGATGCGGCCCATGGTGGTCCAGCCGTCGGGCGTTACCACCGGGGTATCCAGAGCCAAGGCCTTACCCATTGCCGGCCTCGCCGCGATCACAATCATCTGCCCGGCATGTAGCCCGTTGGTCAGCCGGTCGAGATCCGCGAATCCGGTCGGGACACCGGTCAGCCCGTCGCCGCGGTGGCTGGAGGCTTCGATTTCGTCAATCGTGCCTTCGATGACATCGCCCAGCGGGGCATAGTCCTCACTGGACCGGGTTTCGGTCACGGCGTACACCTCGGCCTGGGCCGAGTTCACGATCTCGTCGACGTCACCGCCGCCGCGGCCGTCCGAACCGCCGTAGCCGAGCTGGACGATCCGGGTGCCGGCCTCGACCAGGCGACGCAGGACGGCGCGCTCGCGAACGATTCGGGCGTAGAACCCGGCATTCGCCGCGGTGGGGACCGAGGAGATCAGGGTGTGCAGGTAGGCCGGGCCACCGATCCGCGACAGCTCACCGCGTTTCGTCAGCTCGTCGGCCACGGTGACGGCGTCGGCCGGCTCACCCCGGCCATAGAGGTCCAGCACCGATTCGTAGATCAGCTCGTGCGCCGGCCGGTAGAAGTCGTTGCTCCTGAGCACCTCGATGACGTCGGCGATGGCGTCCTTGGACAGCATCATGCCGCCCAGCACGCTCTGCTCCGCGGCGACATCCTGCGGCGGTGTACGACCCAGATCCTGCGCGGGCCCACCCTGTGTCACCGGCAGATCGACGATCGACATCGCACCCTCTTTCCTCAGCAGACGATCCGTACCGGCACGACCCTGGTAGCGATACGGATCAGCTAAGCGGAGACCACCGACAAAGTACGGAGAGTTGCAGAAGATGCACTATCCGCTGATGTCGGCGATCCGCCGTGTGCGCTGTTTCCTAGATTCCACCCCTGAGCGAGCCCTGACCGTACGGCCCCGGAGGTCCTCTGCTCAATGGCCTTATCCACAGGCCGGTTAACAACCATCCCCACCCTGGGGATAAGCGGTGGACAAACCCGCAAAGTTACCCACAGCTTGTGGAAAACCCTGGGGACACAGTTTCGGGCATTCCCGGCAGCCCCCCTTCTGACCGGCGCAACTGTCGTCCACCGGCTGTGGATTTCAAAAAGTCGGGACCAATTTGGTAACCGGTCGAAGACTTGCGGGAGAACGACGGATTTCGTCGTGAAGAAGGCCCGGTCAAAGATGGTGGGGTGACCCAAGGACAGTTCGCCACGGATCGCCGGATTCTCGCTCTTGCCGTCCCGGCCCTCGGCGCTCTGATCGCCGAACCGCTCTTCCTGCTCGCCGACTCGGCCATCGTCGGCCGGCTCGGGACCACCGAACTGGCCGGTCTCGGTCTCGCTGGGGCGATCCTGGCCAGCGCCGTCAACATCTTCATCTTCCTGGCCTACGGCACCACCAGCACGGTCGCGCGACGGATCGGGGCCGGTGACCGAGACGGCGCGATCTCGGTCGGCGTCGACGCGGCCTGGCTCGCCACCGCAATCGGGGTACTGGTCGCCGTCGCGGGCTGGCCGGCTGCGGCGTTCCTGGCCCGACTGCTCGGCGGTCACGGTCCGGTGCTCGACGCCGCCGTCACCTATCTGCGCTGGTCGCTGCCCGGCGTGCCGGCGATGCTGGTCGTCCTGGCCCTGGTGGGCGTGCTGCGCGGGTTGCAGAACACCCGGGTCACCCTGTGGATCGCGGCCGTTGGGGCGGTCGCCAACGCCCTGCTGAACGTGCTTTTGGTGCACGGCGTCGGCTGGGGGATCGCCGGGTCAGCGATCGGCACCGTGATCGCCCAGTTCGGGATGGCCGCCGCCGCCGTCACGATCGTGGTCCGGGCGGCTCGCCGATCCGGGGTCCCGCTGCGCCCGCACCTTGCCGGAGTCGGGCTGGCCGGCCGAACCGGCATCCCACTGCTGGTCCGGACGATCGCGCTGCGCGGGGTCTTGCTGTTGACCACCGCCGTGGCCGCGACCCTGGGTGCCCCTGCGCTGGCCGCCCACCAGGTCGCGACGAATGTCTGGACGTTGCTGGCCCTTGGGCTGGACGCGCTGGCGATCGCCGGGCAGGCGCTGACCGGCGCGGCCCTCGGAGCCGGGGATGTTGAGGGCACCCGAGCGGCAACCGCGCGAATGGTGCGCTGGGGCTGGGGTGCCGGCGTGGTCTTCGGCGTCGTCCTGCTGCTCTGCGGGAGCCTGCTGGGCCCCTTGTTCAGCGCCGATCCGGCGGTCCGAACCGCACTCACCGGGGCGCTCCTGGTTGCCGGGGTGATGCAACCGCTGGCCGGATACGTGTTCGTTCTGGACGGCGTGCTGATCGGTGCCGGCGACGGCCGGTTCCTGGCCTATGCCTCGGTCGCGCAAACGCTGGCGTTCGCGCCGCTGGCGCTGGCGATCGGCGCCTGGGGACCAACCGGGACGCGTGGACTGGTGCTGCTCTGGGTGGCCTTCGCCGGCGGCTGGATGGTGATGCGCGCCGTGCTGCTCGGGTACCGGGCCCGCAGCGACGCCTGGCTGGTCACCGGCGCCACCCGCTGACCAGAATCGCGCGGCGCCTGCGATCAACCTGCGATTTGGGCGGGGCCGTGACCCAGCACATGGGTCGGAAGCCCGTGTAAACCAGGCATTTTCGTTGGGACGACGGAAAGCTCTGGCACCCGGGCCGCTAACGAGGGCGGAACCGGGTGCCAGAGCTGTTGCCGTGCGGTGTTTCTCGGCCGTGCGGTAGTGCTGCCGTGCGGTACTACGCGGTACTACGCGGTACTGCTCAGAAACTGCACAGAACCACTCAGGCCTCGGAAACGACCTTGAGCGAGATCTTCGCCGAGACATCGGCGTGCAGCCGGACGAGCGCGGTGTACTCGCCCAGCGTCTTGATCGGCTGAGTCAACTCCACCTTGCGACGGTCGACCTGCGGGCCGTCGGCATTGACGATCGCCTGGGCCACGTCGGCCGGGGTGATCGCGCCGAACAGCCGGCCGGACGCGCCAGCCCGGACCTCGAGGCGCACCGGCTTGGATTCCAGCGACTGCCGGATCCGCTGCGCCTCTTCGAGGGTCTGGATCTCCCGGCTCTCGCGAGCCTTGCGGATCGAGGACACCTGCTTCTCGCCGCCCTTGGTCCACGAGGTCGCAAGACCACGCGGAACGAGGTAGTTACGGCCGTAGCCGTCCTTGACCTCAACGACGTCACCGGGCGTACCCAGCCCGGTGACCTCCTGGGTGAGGATGAGCTTCATCTCGTCTACCCCTTTCTCAGCGTGCGGAGCTGGAGTAGGGCAGCAGGGCCATCTCGCGAGCGTTCTTGACAGCCTTCGCGATGTCGCGCTGCTGCTGAACGGTCACACCGGTCACCCGGCGAGCGCGGATCTTGCCGCGATCGGAGATGAACTTCCGCAGCAGGGCGGTGTCCTTGTAATCGACCACCGTGATCTTGGCGGCCTTGAGCGGGTTCTGCTTCTTCTTGGGCTTGCGCACGGGTGGCTTGGCCATCGTGGTGCTCCTTAATCGCGGAGCCCGAATTCAGCGCAGCTTGAACCTAGTCATGAGCTGAGCAGAGTCCGGGATGGATAGATCGTCGATCAGAAAGGCGGCTCTTCCTGGCTGCCGCCGAAACCTCCGGAAGGACCGGTCGCCCACGGGTCGTCCGTCTGACCGGACGAACCTGCGCCGCCACCGCCACCGGAGTTGCCGCCACCGCCGGAGTAACCGCCACCGCCGCCACCGCCGCCACCGGAGTTGCCTCCGCCACCGCCGCCGTAGCCGCCTCCGCCACCGCCACCGCGCTGGGTCTTGTTGACCTTTGCCGTGGCGTATCGCAGGGACGGACCGAGCTCATCAACCTCGAGCTCCATGACGGTGCGCTTCTCGCCTTCCTTCGTGTCCCACGTACGGCTCTTCAGCCGTCCCGTGACGATCACTCGGGAGCCGCGCTGCAGCGATTCGGCCACGTTCTCGGCCGCGTCACGCCACACCGAGCAGCGCATGAACAGCGTCTCGCCGTCTTTCCACTCGTTCGACTGACGATCGAACGCGCGGGGAGTCGACGCGACGGTGAAGTTGGCCACCGCTGCCCCGGACGGCGTGAACCGCAGTTCGGGATCGGCGGTGAGGTTACCGATGAGCGTGATCAGAGTGTCGCCGGCCATGCGGGCCTCTCCGGTTCTGACGCTGGTAGGACGGTGCTGGGGTGAACCAGTACCGCCTGGATCAGCGCGCGGGCTTGGGGGTGCGGACCACGGGCCGGATCAGCTTGGTGCGCAGAACCGACTCGTTGAGGTTGAGCTGACGGTCCAGCTCCTTGGCGTCCGCGGGCTCAGTGGTCATGTCCACCAGCGCGTAGATGCCTTCGGTCTTCTTCTTGATTTCGTAGGCCAGTCGACGCCGTCCCCAGATGTCGACCTTCTCGACACTGCCGCCACCCTTGCGGATGACGTTCAGGAACTTGTCGAGCGACGGGGCGACGGTGCGCTCCTCGAGTTCGGGGTCGAGGATGACCATCAGTTCGTAGTGACGCATGCGAAAACCCACCTCCTCTGGACTTGGCGGTCACGGTCTCTCCGTGACAGGAGGGTTGTTGCGTCGTTCGGGACGCCGTACCCCGCATGGTTGGGGGTGTGAAAGCGCCTCGATCGTCGAGCAGCCTACCTTTGCCAGCTAGCTGGGAAGAAATCTGTCCACAACCGGCCGATCAGATCCCAGGTTGTCCACAGCCGACTCGGCGACCTCGACCTCCGAAGGTGACCGGTAGACCAGCACACCCTGGACGCCGATCCAGGCGATCCCGGCCAGCCGGGCGGCAAGCAGGATCAGGTAGAAAACCGACGGAAGGCCCCGGTTCGGCGTGGTCTCCCCGGCGATATAGAGCCAGATACCGACGAAATAGACCAGTTCGGTCCCGGCCCAGATCAGATGATCACGCCAGCGCAGCCCGCTCAGCGCGATCAGCGGCAGTAACAACAGTGAGGCCTGGATCGGCAGCGACTTGGCGGAGAGCAGCACGGCCGCCAGCAATGCCAGCGACAGCGGCGCGACCTTCTCGGTGACGAACCTGGCCGGCCCGAGCTGTGCGGACGGCAGGCTTCCCGGCGCACGATCGACCGGCTCTCGAACATCCAGGACCTGGTCGGCCGGCGGCTCGCCGTACGGCGTCTCGTCGAACAGCCGCCCGTCGAAGTGCGGTCCGTCGAAGTGCGGCTCATCCAGCGACGGATCGGTCGCTGAGTCGGCGATCAGCGTGAATCGCAGAATCGCCACGACTAGGAGGGCGAGCAGGAGCAGCGAAAGTACCGAGGCCGCAGTGCCGCTCACCGGACCAACCTTGAAGAGCCAGCCGAACAGCAGCTGCAGGGTGCGACCACCCAGCGAGTTGGCCGGGTCCGGTTCGCTGGCGCCGAGCAGTTGCGGCACCAGCCAGATCGAGCCGTAGCCGGGAACCCCGTCGACCCACCCCTTCCAGGCCGCCCCGAGTTCCCCGGTGAGCCCGGGCAGCAGGAGCACCCGAATGATCAGCCAGCAGCCGAGCGCACTACCGGCGAAGGTCGCCCCGATTCCGGCGGCACTGATTCCGCCGGCTTTGACTCCGCCGGCCCCGATTCCGTCTGCACTGACTCCGTCTGCACTGACTCCGCCGGCTCCGATTCCGCCCGCGCCGATCCGTAGATAGCGACCGGCCAGCAGAGCGACCACCAGACCGACCACCGCGACCTGCGGCGCCGACGCCACTCCCAGCCCGAGCAGCAGCCCGCCGATCAGTGGCCGCCCTCGCGCCAACGCCAGCAGGGCGGCGGCGACAAACGCGACCGCCAGCAGTTCGTAGGAGATCAGCCCGGCCGTGATCAGGACCGGGCTGAGAGCCAGGTGGGCAGCGTCCCAGGATCTCCGGCCCAGGGTCAGCGCCACCGCGGTGACCGCGACCGCCAGGACCATCGTGAGCAACACGGCCGACAGGTCGAAGAAGTGCCGGGTCGCCTCCGGGTCGGAGTCCGGCACAAACGCCGAGGTGATCCACATCAGCGCGCCGGCCAGCGGCGGCTGACCCAATCCACCCTGACCGAGCGAGTCGATCAGGCCGGGCCGGTCCTGCGCGCCCAGCGATGAACTGCCGTACAGCACCGGGATGTCGGTGTAACACGCATGCCAGAACTGGTCCGGCGAGGACCAGCCCTGCGCCCGGCAGTGTTCCTTCTGCACGATGCCGAACGAGAGCATCGCAGCAGCGAGCAGCACCAGAACCGGAGCCGCCCGCCAGAAGCCGGTGGCCGAGGCCAACCTGCGGCCGGCCGGGCCGCCGACCACCGTGCTCGCGGCACGGACCACCGGATCGTGGCGGGACGGCGAGTAGATGGTCGCCAGCTGCAGGTCATCGGTTGGCCAGCGCCCAGAGGTCTGGCCACTCAGACCCTGCCGAATCCGTCGTCCCGTCACTGATCGTTGCCGTCGCCAGGATCGCCCGGTGGCTCGGTTGTCGGGATGGGGAAGCGGGGGGTTCTGGTCGGCGTCGGGGACTGGGTCTCGGTCGGCTCTTCGACGGTTGTGGTCGGATCCGGGACATCAATGACGGTGGTCGTCGGGTCGGGCTCGGTGGTCGGGTCCGGCTCTTGGGTCGGCTGGATCTTGACCGGCGCCCTGTGCTTGGGCTCGCCGACATCGGCCCGGTCCGGGAACTCCTTCAGCGGCACGCCCTTCATCGCGGATTCCATGAACTCGGTCCAGATCCGGGCCGGGTAGCCACCGCCGAAGATGCTCCTGAACTCACCGAAGCCCTTCATTTCCACGTTCGCCTTGACGACCTTGCCCTTGTTCGGGCCCTTCTCGACCTTCACGTCTCCCAGCTGGTACATCATCACCGAGGTGGACAGCTGCGGGGTATAGCCGACGAACCAGGCAGACCGTGAACCGGTTGAGGTTCCGGTCTTGCCGGCCACCGGGAAGCTGAGCCGGTTCGCGTAGGTCGCGGTCCCGTCCTTCACCACCTGCTGCAAGGCGAACGTGAGGTCGGCAACGGCGTCCTCCTTGAAGACCCGCGTGCCCTTGGTCTTGTCCGCCTTGTCGTAGATCACCTTCTTGCTGCCCAGCTTGCTGATCGTCTGGATGGTGTACGGGTCTCGGCGCATCCCGTTGGCCGCGAAAGTGCCGTAGGCGCTGGCCATATCGATGGATGTCGGGGAGGCGGATCCGAGAATGTTGGCCAACGAATCCGACTCGATCCCGACACTTTTCGGGATACCCGCAGCGTGCGCTGTTTCGGCCGTCTTCTCCGGTCCGATGTCATGGTTGAGCTGCGCGAAGACGGTGTTCAACGACTTCTTTGTGGCGACCACGAGATCCTGGTAGCCCGAGGACTCGTCTTCCTCGGTGTTCCTGAAGGTGGCCTTCCCGATGTGCACCGGGCTGTCGCTGTTGTACTGGGTCTTCAGGCTGTAGCCCTCCTCCAGCGCCGCCATCAGACCGAAGGCCTTGAACGTCGACCCGGCTTGGGCGATGGAGATGGTCGCGTTGTTGTTCTCCGGACCCACATACTTCGGACCGCCGTAGATCGCCCGGACCGCACCGGTCGTCGGGTCGATCGAGGTCAGCCCGATGTTCAGGCCCTTGGGCCGGTCCTTGGGCAGCATGTCCTTGACCGACTTGGTCGCGGCTTTCATCATCCCCGCGTTGAACGTCGCGTTGATCTTGTAACCGCCCCGGTACAGGTCGTCCTCGGAGATCTTGAGCTTCTCGATGGCTTCCTTCACCACCATGTCCTTGAGGAAGCCGTTCTGACCCTTCGGCGTGAGCGTTGCGGTCGGCACGACAGTTGCCGGGAACTTGAGCGTCGCGCGGGTTTTCGGATCCAGCCACTTCTCCGCGACCATCGCGTCCAGCACCACTCCCCAGCGCCGGACCGCGCGCTCCTTCTCGGCGGGGACTCGCGGGTCGGCCGCCGAGGGGGCATTGATGATCCCGGCCAGGAAGGCGCCCTGGGACACGGTGAGTTCGTTGACGTCCGTGCTCTGCCCGAAGTAGGCGTGCGCGGCGGCCTGGAAACCGTAGGCCCCGCGACCGAGGTAGATCGTGTTCAGGTACTGCTCCAGGATCTGGTCCTTGGACAGCGTCCGGTTGACCTTCACGGCGAGGAAGATCTCTTTGGCCTTGCGCTTGATGCTGCGGTCGCGCTGGTCATAGACGTTCTTCACGTACTGCTGGCTGATCGTCGAGCCACCCTGCAGCGAGTTGCCGCGGACGTTGCTCCAGACGGCCCGGCCGATGGACATCGGGTCCACACCGCTGTTGGTCCGGAAGGTATGGTCCTCGGCCGCCAGCACCGCGTCCTGGACGTGCTTGGGAACCTGCGCCAGCGGAACCTTCTGCCGGTCCTGGTCCGCCAGCCGACCGATCGGGGTCTTGCCGTCGCTGTAGTAGATGATCGTGGTCTCGGCGTTGGCCAGAACATCGGCGGGCGGCAAACTGGTCGCCGAATACGCGGCGAAGATCGCCGCCATCATCGCGAGGATGCCGAGGCCGATCAGGCCGGAGATCAACTTCCAGGACGGCAGCCAGCGGGTCCAACCCTGGCGGCCCCAGCGCGGGTAGTCGATCAGGCGGCGCGGCTTGATCGGTTTGGCCGGCGGACGTCCTCGGCCGGGTCCGGGCTGTGGGACGTATCCACCGGGAGCCGGCTCCTGAGTCGGCGGGGCGGTGTAGCCGGGAGGGAAGATCCCGGTCGCGCCCGAGGCCATCATGGCCCTGCCGTTGCTCGGTTGGCCGGCTCGGCCGACCGCAGGGCCGGCCACTGGCCGGGAGCCAGGACGACCCGAACCGGCCGGGACTCCACGGCCGGGCTGCGGACGCTGACCGGCCGGCGGGCGCTGCCCAGCCATCGGGCTGCCGATGATGGCGCGGCCGGGCTGGTCGATCGGAGCGGCCGGGCGCGAACTGCGCGGCCGTGACGACGGGGTTCGATCGGTTGGCAGGCTGGTCTGCGCCCGCGGCCTGTTGGAATTGCTGGAATCGCCTAGTGAGTAACTGCCGCCGGGGGAACCCGGATTGCGACCACTTGGCGTCGATCCTCGACCTGCCACGGTGTCCAGTACCTCCCGGTTCCGCTCGGAGCGATGGTTGCTATCGCTCGTCTTGTGCCGCTTCAGGTGGTGCCTCGTTGAACCGTGCTGTAGTGATGAGGCGGGTGTTGCCACCAGTTCGAAGCTGACGGTACGCCGCCTCCGGCCGCGAACAGTATGTCCTGCATCCCTGTGTGGTCCCCAATTCCGGCCATGGCCGAGAATACGGGGCCCTCCGCCAGAAGGTTCATCCGTGGAACCTGGCCTTGCCTTGCCGCGCAACCAGCCGTATCTTCGCATTACCGCCTCATGTATCGGTTCGATACATTGCAGCGATGTAACGAGTGGCCGGTTTGCCGAGGCAGAGCAGGAGGAGGGTGGCATGGGTCGTCGCGGGGACGTCCTCGAGCTGGCCGTCCTCGGCCTGCTTCATGAATCCGCCATGCACGGCTATGAGCTGCGCAAACGTCTCAATGCCCTACTCGGGCCGTTTCGAGCACTGTCCTACGGCACCCTGTACCCCTGCCTGAAGTCGTTGCTCGCGATCGGCTGGATCCGAGAGACCGACACGGCCGAGGAGACGGCGCCGCCGCTGGCCGCCCGGAGGGCTCGGATCGTCTACGAGCTCACCGCGGAGGGCAAGGAACGTTTCCAGTCGCTGGTCGGTGACCCCGGTCCGGCAGCCTGGGAGGACGAGCGGTTCGACATCCACTTCGCCTTCTTCTCCCGGACGGACGCCGCCACTCGGCTCCAGATTCTCGAGGGACGGCGCAGTCGACTGCAGGAACGGCGTGAGGGCGTCCGGCAGTCCATGCTCCGCAGCCGGGAACGCATCGACCAGTACACCCTCGAACTTCAGCAGCACGGACTGGAGTCAGTGGACCGCGAAGTGCGATGGCTCACAGAGCTGATCGACACCGAACGGGCCAGCAACATGACCCACCCGCCGCCGGACGGTGAGCAGCCACCGCCTCCGCCACCTGCTGACCCGCAGATTCCCACTGAATAAAAGGAGAAATCGCATGGGTTCCATCCGCGTAGCCATCGTCGGAGTCGGTAACTGCGCTTCGTCGCTGGTCCAGGGCGTGCAGTACTACCGCGACGCCGACCCCGACGCCACCGTGCCGGGCCTGATGCACGTGCAGTTCGGTGAGTACCACGTTCGCGACGTCGAGTTCGTCGCAGCCTTCGACGTTGACGCGAAGAAGGTCGGCTTCGACCTCGCGGATGCGATCGGCTCGAGCGAGAACAACACGATCAAGATCGCGGATGTCGCGCCCACCGGTGTGACGGTCCAGCGTGGACCGACCCTCGACGGGCTCGGCAAGTACTACCGGGAGACGATCGAGGAGTCCGACGAGTCCCCCGCCGATGTCGTCAAGACCCTGCTTGAGCGTGAGGTCGACGTCCTGGTCTCCTACCTGCCGGTGGGATCCGAGCAGGCCGACAAGTTCTACGCACAGTGCGCGATCGACGCCAAGGTGGCGTTTGTGAACGCGCTGCCGGTGTTCATCGCCTCCGACCCGGAGTGGGCGCAGAAGTTCATCGACGCCGGCGTTCCGATCGTGGGCGACGACATCAAGAGCCAGGTCGGCGCCACCATCACGCACCGGGTGATGGCCAAGCTGTTCGAAGACCGCGGCGTGGTGCTGGAGCGCACGTACCAGCTGAACGTCGGCGGCAACATGGACTTCAAGAACATGCTCGAGCGGGACCGCCTGGAGTCCAAGAAGATCTCCAAGACCCAGGCCGTGACCAGCAACATCGAGCACGACCTCGGCGCCCGCAACGTGCACATCGGGCCGAGCGACTACGTCCAGTGGTTGGACGACCGCAAGTGGGCGTACGTCCGGCTCGAAGGCCGCGCCTTCGGCGACGTCCCGCTGAACCTGGAGTACAAGCTCGAGGTCTGGGACTCCCCGAACTCGGCCGGTGTGATCATTGACGCCATCCGCGCGGCGAAGATCGCCAAGGACCGTGGCGTCGGTGGGCCGGTTGTCTCCGCCTCGGCGTACTTCATGAAGTCGCCGCCGGAGCAGGTCGCGGACGACATTGCCCGAGTGAACCTGGAGAAGTTCATCGCCGGTGAGCTCGAGCGGTAACCGATCGACATTCCCCGGCGGATGCCAGGGAGCGGCAGCTGAACGGCGAGGGTGGGCACGGTCTCAGGACCGTGCCCACCCTCGCCACTCGTGAAAACAGCACCGCACGATCCAGGCGACCGCCAGCCGGGAAACGTGACTTACGCTACGTAAGCGTCGGGAGATTCCAATAGCAGTTGTAGTTCTGCGTATATCCCCGGGATTCCAGACTTTTTAGCATCTTGTAGATTCTGGTACCCGTGTTTTTCCCGACGACGCCGTCCGCGGTCAGTCCATAGTTGAATTGCATCGCTTTGAGAGACGTTTCAGTTGCACCGCCGAAGGCCCCATCGACCGAGACACTGGGGTCCAGCCAGTAATTGCGCAGGGCAAACTGAACGCATTTGACCCCGTTTCCGGATGAACCTCTCTTCAATAGCGGGGCATTCGGGTCTGCTTGGGCTGCGGTGGCGCCGCCCAGGGCGACAATTCCAACGAGGGTGGCAGCGGCAGCGCTTCTGGCAAGATTGCGCAAGAGCATCTAGTTCTCCTCACAGCCTGTTGCGAATGCCGGCCAACTACTTCGGCGCTGGCCGGCAAATGAGAAATTAGCAACCCTCGCCACCGGCGCACGGGCGCGGTGAAACGGCACTGCCACAGGCACTAGGTAAGCGTCGGGAGATTCCAGTAGCAGTTGTAGTTCTGCGTGACTCCCCGGGCTTCCAGACTTTTCAACATCATGTAAAGTCTGGTACCCGTGTTTTTCCCGACAACGCCGTCCACTGTAAGTCCATAATTTAATTGCACATCTCTGAGGGCTGTTTCAGTCGCGGCGCCAAAGGCCCCATCGACCGAAACACTGACCGCCTGCCAGTAATTGCGCAGCGCAAACTGAACGCATTTGACCCCGTTTCCGGACGAGCCTCTCCTCAAGATCGGAGCATTCGGGTCTGCCTGCGCAGCGGTGGCGCCTCCCAGTGCCACTACTCCAACGAGGCTAGCGGCGGCAATGCTTCTGGCCAGATTGCGCAAGAACATGCAGTTCTCCTTCACGGACCGTTGAGAATTCCACCCGGCGTTGAAACGAGGGTGGCAAATGCGAAAATAGCACCCGAAAGTCCGGTTCGATTGACCGGACAAAAGTGATGCATATCACCATATTTTACCGTTGTGGCGGCGGTGCCGGCCGCATAAGTTTCCTGCGCGCATGCCATTGACCTGGGCATGCGGCCCTATGGACGACTGAAGTTGTGGGCCGGGGCCTGATCCTGGGGGCCGACCCGAAATACGGCTGAACCGGCGCATAGCTTCGTCGAGCGACCAATCGGATATGGTCGCGCAGGTGTCAACCGCACCGGCTGTGCCCACTGAGCCCACTGAGCTCCTTCCGAAAGCACGACGGGCCCCCGACGGGTCTCCTGTCAACGGCAAGGAACATGGCGCGGGACGCCGACCGGCGCTGGACGGAGTCCGTGCACTGGCGGTCACGGCGGTAGTGGTTTATCACTTCGGCGGGGGGGCGCTGTCCTGGTTGCCGGGCGGTTTCCTCGGCGTCGATGTGTTCTTCGTGCTTTCCGGTTATCTGATCACCGGCCTGCTGATCGAGGAGCATGCCCGCCGCGGTCGGATCGATGTACTCGGTTTTTGGCTGCGCCGGCTGCGCCGGTTGGCACCTGCTTTGTTGCTGGTTCTGCTTGCGGTGATCGCCTGGATCTGGTGGGCGACGCCGCCGGACGCCTATCCCAACCGTAGGTCGGATATCTTCTGGACGGTTGGATATCTGGCGAACTGGCATCTGATCGCCACGTCGGACTCGTATTTCGCCGCCTACACCACCGCCTCGCCCTTGAGGCATGCGTGGTCGCTCGCGGTTGAGGAACAGTTCTATCTGGTCTGGCCGACAATCGTGGTCGGGCTGCTCTGGGCGGGTCGGCGATGGCTGGGCTCGAGGAGCCGGGCCCGCATCCTGGTCGCGATGGCTACCGTGTTCGGAATTGTGCTCTCGGCGTCCTGGATGGCCGGTGCATATTCGTCCCTGTATCCCTCGCGGGCTTACTACAGCACCCAGGGTCGGGTGCAGGAGTTGTTCGTCGGCTGTCTGCTCGCCGTGATTATTCCCCGGTTACGACGTTCCGCGGGTTGGTGGGTTGCGGCGTCTGCCGGGGTGGGGGTGGCAGCTCTCCTGGTGGCGTTCTGTCTGATGCCGGACGACGCTGCTTTCTACTATCACGCAGGTGCGCTCGGTGTCTGTCTGGCAGCCGCCACAGTGATCGCCGGGCTGGAGATCCAGCCGGACGGCAGGCTGGCCAAGATTTTCTCCTGGCGCCCGGCGGTCGGGCTGGGTCGGATTTCCTACGGCGTCTACTTATGGCACTGGCCCCTGGTGGTGGCGATTGGCATCAACGAGGGAATGTCGGGACGTGAGCAGGTAGTCCGACAGTCGCTGCGGGTGGGAATCACGCTGGCCGCCGCGATCGGATCGTATTTCTTGCTTGAGTTACCGGTGATGCGCAGTCGCCGTTTGCTGGGCTCGACCTGGCGGGTGATCGGTTCAGCTGTTGCGGCGTCCGCGCTGGTGGTCGCCGTGACGATCCCGGCGACCGCCTTGCCGGACACGCTCGCCGAGCAATTGAGCCACCGCGGTGACACGGCCTGCCCAGGTGAACGCATCGATCTGCTCGTGAGCTGTACGTGGCCGCTGGGCGCGGACACCGCGCAGCAGCCGGTCGGATTGGCGGTGCTCGGCGATTCCACGGCTCGGGCGCTCGGGCCGGGGTTGCACGACTGGGCGGCCAACACGCACAGCAGTTGGTTGGAGGCGGCCTGGCAGCGTTGCTCGTCCACCGGCGTCATCGCGCTCACTGGGGCCGGGACGGCGGTCGACATCCCAGCCCAGACGTGCACCGACCAGGCGCCCAAGTTGATTCGGCAGGCGCTGTCCACCTATCGGCCGCCGGTGGTGCTGGTGGCCGAGTTCTGGGTCGCCAACCTGCCGTTACTGGTGGACGGCAAGAAGCTCGAGGCGGGGACCGACGCGCATGACAGTGCGTTGAAGGCCGCGTATGTGTCGGTCGTGGACGAGGTCGCTACGTATGGCGGCCGGACGGTATTTCTGGAGTTGCCACCGCCGGGTGAGCAACTCGGTTCGGTGCTCGCACCCGATCGGCCGGCGGGCCGGGCCAAGCCCGCCGTCATCGGCCACGGAAAATTCGTCGACGGGTTCAATGCCGTGCTGCGCTCAGTGGCCGAGGCCCGACCGGAAACGGCTAGTACCGTGTCGGTGACCGACCTGCTCTGCCCACAAGGACATTGCGGCCCGATCCAGAACGGCAAACTGGTGCGCAGTGACGGCGTGCATTACACGCCCCCATTCGCCCGCCTTCTCGTGCCGATACTGCTGGGGCGCGCCGGTGTCGGGACCAGCCCCTGAACCAGGGCCCGGGCGAGCGAAATCGGCGTACCTCGAGTGATTGTCGCCTCAGGCCTGCCCTGCGTCCGGGCCCGGTTCAAGCGCGCTTGATCACGCGCCGGGCGGAGACACTCGGGAAGGCGGCTTAGGCTGGGGCGGTGCCGTCAGACCGCTCGTTTGTCTCCGATCTGCTTGTCGTGCTCCGCGGCGCCGATTTCCGGCGGCTTTTCGCGGTCCGGCTCGCGTCGCAGGCCAGCGACGGAGCCTTCCAGGTCGGCCTCGCCAGCCTGGTGTTCTTCTCCCCGGACCGGAACACCACGCCGGAGGCGGTGGCCATCGCGGCTGTCGTCACCGTCCTTCCCTACACCCTGATCGGTCCGTTCGCCGGGGTGCTGCTCGACGTCTGGCCCCGCCGTCAGGTACTGCTTTTCGCCAACGCCTTGCGCGCCGTGATGGTGATCGGCGTCGCCAGCCTGATCCTGGTCGGCGCCGTCGGGCTGCCGCTCTACCTCGCGGCGCTGGCCTGCCTCTCGGTCAACAGGTTCTTCCTGGCCGGCCTGGGCGCGTCGCTGCCGCACGTGGTCCCGCGACACGAACTGGTGATGGCCAACGCCGTCTCCCCCACCTGCGGCACCATCGCCGCCCTGGTGGGCGCCGGCCTGGCCTTCGGGCTGCGGATGCTGCTCGGCACCGGCGACAACACCGACGCGGTGGTGCTGCTCGTCTCCTCGGTCGGATACGGCATCTCGGCGGCGCTGGCCACCCGAATGCACCGCGAGCTGCTCGGCCCGACCGAGCGTGCGCCGCTGAACTGGAGCACGTTCTCGACCGCCGGCCGGGACGTCCTCAGCGACCTGCGAGACGGTGCCCGACACGTCCGGGATCGCCCGCGCGCCGGTCGCGCCCTCGGCTTGATCGGCGTCCATCGAGTCGGCTACGGCATCATGACCATCGCGCTGATGTTGTTGTGCCGCAACTACTTCAGCGACCCAACGGATGTTGACGAAGGACTGGCCCTGCTGGCCCAGGCCGTCACCGCAACCGGCCTGGGGATCGCCGTCTCGGCCCTGATCACCCCGCCGGGAGCGGCCCGGTTCGGCTCTTGGCGCTGGATCGGTTCCTGTATCGCTGCAGCTGCGGTGATCGAGGTGGTCCTCGCCGTCCACCTCGGTCTCGGCACCATGTTCTTCGGTGCCTTCGCCCTGGGGCTGACCGGGCAGGGCGCCAAGATCTGTGTTGACGCCGTGGTCCAGGATGCCGTGGACGACGGCTTCCGCGGCCGGGTCTTCTCGTTCTACGACGTGGTCTTCAACGCCGCCTTTGTCGCCTCAGCCGGGCTGTCGGTCCTGTTGCTGCCCGGCGACGGGTACTCGCGCCCGGTGTTCGCCGGCGTGACCGTGCTGTTCGCAGCCGCCGCCGTCAGCTACCTGATCGCCGAACGGCGACAGGAGCTGACCACGCCGTCAACTGCTGAGTCAGCCCTCGACCTCGAAGACGAACCCGGTCTCGCCACCGAGATCGACTCGGCCACCCGGCGTGATCACCGTGGGCACGCCCGGCTCGATCGCCATCGGTGAGGCACCCGGGAGGGTGAGCGCGGTGCCGTTCATGGCATCCAAATCGGTGAGGACGACGTCCCAGCCATCGGCTCGGATCTCCGCATGGGTCCGCGATACCTGACCGGTCGCACTGGCCACGGCGTGCAGCACCGGCTTCTCCGGATCCGCGGACGACACTTCCTTGGGATCCCGGCCGAGAACGACCGGGCGGTCGACCTCCACCCGATCTCCGTTGTCGAAGATCAGCACGCCGAGCGGCGGCCGGGCCACCAGGATCGGAGCCTGCGGCGGAACGGGCAGACCACAGACCCGGCACTCGCTGTTGTCCGGCGAGGTGACATGCCCGGCGTCGCACCAGACGCCGAGCAGCCTCGGGGGCTCGCGCGGCGGCTCGTAGGCCTGCCCGACGTCGATCCCCCCGGAGGGGGTCCGGCCCGGCGGCGGGGTGTGTTCGGTCGACCGTTCGACCTGTTCGTCGTCCATCGACCCGTTGAAGTCCTCGCCCGGTCCGGCGGGGCGAAGCACGCCCGGCATCGCCGGCGGGCCACCGTTAAAACCGGGCTGGTTCGGCAGGCCACGACGGACCGGCGGAACCCAGGCAGCTGGAGCCGCCGAGTTCGAGCCGTTCAGCGCCCACGGAACCGGACCCGACGAGGAGTCGTTGCTGCTCTCCCGAGCGGTCGGAGCCGGTGTCGGCGGATCGGCTGGACCCTTGCGGCCCCCCGAACGCGAACCTCGGAAGAAGGCCGGCAACAGCAATCCGCCCGACGACGAACTGTCATCGGGCGCACGGTCAGTGTTGGCCGGAGCGGCGTCCTGACGATTGGCTGAGACCGAGACGTCCTGCTGCTCGCCGCTGTCCGAATTGCTCCGGAACCGGTTGTCGTTCAAGCTTCGCAACGGCGGGATCGACGAGTGCGGCGGGACCTGAGCGGATGGTCGGATCGGCGCGGGCGGGCGGACCGGTGCCGGTGGCGGCGGTCCGGCCGGCGGACCGCCGAGCAGGCGACCCTCGTTCGGATCCGACTGGCTCTCGTTCGGAGCCGAGTGCTCCGGGCGCAGCGAACGTCCCCGAACCCGCAACGGCAGCTCACCGAGCGGCGGCTGGGAGTCTGCTTGTTCAGCCTCCGGCGCCGGAACAGGGGTCGGCCGCTCGTTCTGGCGATCGTTGCGCTCGTTCTGGCGATCGTTGTTCCGGTTGGACGATGTGCCGAACGGCGGCGGCGCGAACATGTCGTTCCGCGCGGCCGGGGCCTCGGGCGCGACGGCAGGTGCCGGTGGCGGCGGCCAGGCGGCCGGGGCGCCACCGAAGGCCCGCGGCTGAGCCGGGACGCTCGGCGCGTACCCGTTGTTCAGCGCGGCCGGCAGCGCAAGGGCCACCGCGGGCGGTTCGAAGTTGGGCAGGTCGGTCGGCGCCGGCCCTGGGGGGGCTTCGTCGTCCGCCGGTTCGATCAGCAGGTCGTCGAGGGAATCATCGGTCTGCGTGCTGGCCCGCGGCCCGTAGTTCCGACCGGACTCCCAATCGCGGGCATTCCTGTCGGCTTCCAGATCGGTGTCGTTGTCGGTGGACCGCTCGACGTCGGACTGGACGTCCCGGGAGAATGTCTCGGAGTCTTGATCCGCCTCCGGGAAGCTGAAGACCTTGGCCTCGGGCGCCGGTGGGGCCTCCGACCGCGATTCCAACGCCCGGGATTCCGGCAAACTGGCCGGTGTATAAGCCTGTTCGCGGGCCGACGTGGGCGCTGCGGCAGACTCCAGCACGGCGTCGTCGATGTCGTGCAGCTCGCCCGGATCGTCATTGGCCCGGTCGGACGGAACCGCCGGGGCGAAGGGTGACGGGGCCTGGAAGGCCGAGGGTGCCGGGGCCTGGAAGGCTGCGGGCGCCCGGTAGCTCGAGGGGGGATCAAACGCCGACGGCGCCGCCGCCTCGACTTCCGGCACCGGCTTCGAGTCGAGTACCGCCGGGACGTGACCGTTCAAATCCGGACCGGACGGCCCGGCGGGACGGTCCGGGCCGCTCCACTTCGAGGCGAAGGCCTTGGAATCACGTGATTCCGGGGCCGAGGAGGCTGGGGAGTAGGACCGCGCCGAGGAAACCGGGGGCCGCGACTCGCTCCGAGTGAGATCAACAACACGTGGCTCGCGACCGGCGACCGGCGCGAAACGACCGGTGCTCGAACCGCCGGACCCCGAGGAGACCGGAACCGGCGGGCTGAAGAAGGAGTCCTCGCCGGCCGGCGAGTCACTCGCTTCCTGCGGCGAGCTCGACTCGGCGACCTCGGGACCGCCACGGCGGTTCTCCTGCTCGCTCGGGCCGCAGGGCAGCGCCAGCCCGGACACCAGGACAACGCCGGTGGTGACCAGGAAGGGAAGCTTGGTGTTGGTCTCGACCGCGCCGACCAGCACTCGCCGAGCACCGGAGATCAGACCTTCGAGCCACGTGGTGGCGCCGGTGGCATCCAGCCGAACCGGTTCACCGACCCGCTCGAAGCAGACCGGGACGCTGCCGCGCACCAGCGCGCGGACGGCATCGACCTCGACCCGGACGATGGCGAAGCTTGGCGCCGTCCGGATCCCGCGACGGATCAGGACGTCGAGAATCTCGTCAACCGGTGCGTCGTCGAGAGCGAGCTCCCACAGCGGACCGGCCAGTGACCAGTCGGTGGGTGCATCGACGACGAGCACGGTCCGAGGCGCTACGACGGCAAGGAGTTGCCCGGCGGCGTACGCGATTCCGCTTTGCACCATCAACACCTCCCCGAGATATGTGGCGCCAGGTGCCCGCAATGACACGTCGCCATTGTGGACCTGGTGCGGCCGGATCTGGCCTCGTTTGGCCGAGGCTTGGCAACTCTAGGGTCCAGCACCCCTCCAGGCCAACGGCGGGGACAGGAAAAAGCTACAGACCTATCTCATCCGCATCAGCAGCGGCCCGCGGCGCACCGAGCGGCGCGCCGATTTCTGACCAGAGGTTACCTCCACTGGTTCACTTCTGCCGATATCCAGTTCATTTCTGCCGAGTTGCCCACCAGTTGAGCAACTCCTCCCGAGCGGCGTCGTACCCGATCGGGCCGCGGTCGAGCCGCAACTCCTTGAGGAACTTCCAGGCGAGGCCGACGTCCCGGCCGGCCGGGATGCCAAGGATCTCCATGATCTGGTTACCGTCCAGGTCCGGTCGGACGGCGTCGAGCTCCTCCTCACTTCGCAGCCGCTCGATCCGTCCCTCCAGATCGTCGTAGGCGGCGGCCAGCCGGTCCGCCTTCCGTTTGTTCCGGGTGGTGCAGTCCGAGCGGGTGAGCTTGTGCAGCCGGTCCAGTAGCGGCCCGGCGTCGGCGACATACCGGCGGACCGCGGAGTCGGTCCACGCGCCGTCCCCGTAGCCGTGGAACCGCAGGTGCAGCTCCACCAGCCGGGAGACCTGAGCGATGGTGTCCTTGTCGAAGCGCAGCGCCTTCAGCCGCTTGGCGGTCAGCTTGGCGCCGACCATCTCGTGGTGGTGGAAGCTGACCCCGCCGCCCTCCTCGAACCGGCGAGTGGCCGGTTTTCCGATGTCATGCAGGATCGCCGCGAGCCGAAGTACCAGGTCCGGGCCGGGGACCGGGCCCTCGGGACCGTCCTCCAACGCGATCGCCTGCTCCAACACGATCAGCGAGTGCTGGTAGACGTCCTTGTGCCGGTGGTGCTCGTCGATCTCCAGTTTCAGGGCCGGCAGCTCGGGCAGGATCTGAGCCGCCAGCCCGGTGTTGACCAGCAACTCCAGGCCGGCCCGGGGATCGCGAGCGAGCAGCAGTTTCTCCAGCTCGGCCCGGATTCGCTCGGCCGAGACGATGCCGATCCGGTCGGCCATCGCCGTCATCGCCGCGACCGCTTCGGGCACCACCTGGAAGCCGAGCTGGGCGGCGAATCGGGCCGCGCGCATCATCCGCAGCGGGTCGTCGCCGAAGGACAGTTCCGGGGCGCCCGGGGTCCGCAATCGACCGGCGGTGAGATCGGTCAGGCCACCGTGCGGGTCGACGAAGGTGAGCGCCGGCAGCTCCAGGGCCATCGCGTTCACGGTGAAGTCCCGGCGCAACAGGTCACCTTCGAGGGTGTCGCCGAACTGCACCTCTGGTTTACGGGACGCGACGTCGTAACTGTCGGAACGGAAGGTCGTGACCTCGACCACGTGCTCACCCTTGCGAGCGCCGATGGTGCCGAACTCCCGGCCGATCTCCCAGTAGGAGTCGCCCCAGGAGCGCAGCAGCTGCACGGTCTGTTCGGGCCGGGCGTCGGTGGTGAAGTCCAGGTCCAGGCTGTCCCTGCCCAGCAACGCATCTCGGACCGGGCCGCCGACGAGAGCCAGCCGATGTCCGGCCCGGGCGAACCGTGATCCCAGGTCTTCGAGCAGTGGGCGCAGCGGGATCATCGCCGCTGCGGCCCTGCGTCGGGCTTCGGCTACGTCGTCGTGGGCTGTCTGGTGCACGAGCCCCAAGCGTGCCAGATGGGCGGGCCAGGGTAGTTACAGTGACCGCATGCCCCGACCCTCACGGCCCCCTCATGGGCCGCGCCGGTCGCTGCCGACCGTAGAAGAGACTTCGGCCGGTGGCCTGGTCGTTGACCGCTCGGGTCCGGAACCGGTGGGTGCGCTGATCGCTCGGCTGAACCGAGCCGGACGGGTGGAGTGGTGTTTGCCGAAGGGTCATCTGGAGCTGGATGAGACCCCTGAGCAGGCTGCGGTCAGGGAGATTGAGGAAGAAACCGGCATCCAGGGCAGAATCGTTGATGGTCTCGGGACAATCGACTACTGGTTCTCGGTGGAGGGCAAGCGAGTGCACAAGCACGTGCACCATTATTTGTTGCTGGCGACCGGAGGTGTGCTGAGCACCGAAGGTGACCCGGATCACGAGGCGATCGACGTCGCCTGGGTGCCTCTGCCCGAGCTCGAAGAGCGGCTGGCCTTTCCCAACGAACGACGGATCGCCCGCGAGGCCACCGTCCGGTTGGTGGATCGGGCGTGATTCCCAAGCGAGCGATCGTGCGCCTGATCGGGGCCACGGTCGCCGGGCTGGCCATGCTCTCCGGTTCCATCGGAGCAGCCGGAGCGGCCGGCCCGAGTGACAGCGCGGACAGCCGGACGTCGGTGCCTCGGTTTGCGACCGGGGCCACCGGTCTCGAACTGACGCTGACCAAGGTGTCGCCGGCGGCCGCCGGACCGGACGACGAGGTGGTGGTCACCGGGACGGCCCGGAACCTGGGCGGCACCCCGATGAAGAACGCCCGGATCTCGCTCTGGCTACGCCCAGAGGTGCTGGCCGGTCGCAAGGCGATCAACGCCTGGTTGTCCGACGGAACCCTCAACTCCGAGGACCGCCTTCTCCCCGGCACGGCCCTGATCCGGACCCTGGCGTCCGGCCAGACCTCGCAGTTCCGGATCGCGGTACCGCCGGGCGAGACCGGCCTGTTCCGGGGCAGCGATTTCGGGCCTCGGGCGATCGCGCTGCAGGCTCGAGTCGGCGGCCACCCGCTGGCCTTGTTGCGGTCGACGATCGTCTGGACGCCGTCCGAGATCAGCACGCCGACCCGACTCTCCGTCATCGTCCCGATCACCTCTGTGACTCCGTCCACCCATGCGGGCGAACCGACCGCCGAGATCGCCGGCGAACTTTTGCCCGGTGGTCGACTGCAGCGAATCGTGTCGGCGGCTCACGATCCGGGGATGGCCTGGGCGATCGATCCGGCGATCCTGACCGCTGCCCAGCGACTGAGCACCGACGGGATCGACCGGACCCCGGACGACGCGGACCTGACCAATCCGGCGTCCAACGATCCCGACGCCGGGGACGAGCCGAGCTCCAGCGCCGGACCGAGCGGCACGTCGGCCGCCACCGGCAGCGAGATCACCGATGATGCCGCCAAGGCCGGAGCCGAGCAGTGGTTGGGCCTGTTCCGGTCGGAGCGGCGAGGCCGCGGCCTCTTCGGCTTGCCGTACGCCGACCCGGATCTGACCTCGGTACTCAGATCGCACAAGGGCATCCCGCTGGTGCGTGACTCGGACGCCCTTGGGAAGGCCGCCACCGCAAAGGTGCTGGGCGGGTCGATCGACACCACGCTCGCCTGGCCTGCCGATGGCCAGACCAATGCGGCCACCACCCGCAGCCTGATCACGCTCAAGCGGACGACGGTGATTCTGGACGGCCGCGTCCAGCAGCCGGTGCCGAAGCTCGACTACACCCCGACGGGCCGCAGCACGGTGCGCAGCTCGGCCGGATCACTCACCGGACTGCTGTATGACGATCAGCTCTCCTCGCTGATCAGCAGCCCGGCGAGCCGAACCCCGGCGGCAACCCAAACCCTGCTCGCTCAGCTGGCCGCGATCACGATGGAACAGCCCGGTACCGGGCGGCACCTGCTTGCGGTGACACCGCGGGGCTGGAACCCGGAGCCGACCGCCGTCCGAAACATGATGAACGCGCTCGGCTCGGCGCCGTGGATCAGCCTGCGCGGGATCTCCGAACTGCGGAATGCGTCCGGACCGCCTCGAGGCAAGCCAGTCTATCGCAAGGCAGCGCTCAAGGCGGAGCTGCCGATCGGCAGCATTTCCGCGGCTCAGGTGCTGGACCGGGGGCTGAGCACGTTCGCCCCGATCCTGGTCGACCAGGCGCCGGTCCAGGCGCTGCGGGAGCGGGTCGCCTCGCTGATCTCGGTGTCCTGGCGGCAGGACCGCAAGCAACTCGTGCCGGCCCGGATCGACGTTGCCGCCGACGTCAACAAGCTGGTGGGTGGGGTGAAGCTGGGCACCAGCAGCTCCCTGCTCTTCACCGCCCGGAAGAACAAGATCCCGGTCACCGTGATCAACGGCACCGACTACACGATCAAGGTCGTGGTGCGGCTCAAGCCGCTCTCTGGGCAGTTGAAGTTCGACAAGACCGAGACGGTCACGGTCGAGCCGCACAAGAACACCCCCGTTCAGCTGGAGGCCCAGGCGCTGGCCAACGGCGATGTCGTCGTTGAGGGCAGGCTCCTGACCACTGCAGGGGTGCCGCTCGGGCCGGGCACCAGGTTCACCGTTCGGGTCCGGCCCGACTGGGAGAGCAAGGGCATGATCATCATCGGCTCGCTGCTCGGGCTGCTGCTGGTGATCGGGCTGTTGCGCGGCCTGCGCCGGAACCGGAACCGGACCCGGATACCGATCGAGGCGGTTCCGGACATCGACGAGCTCGCCACCCTGCGAGCGGCGGACGAGGCGGCGAGCGAGACCGCGAGCAGGTCGGGTGAGAATTCGGGTGCGAGCAGGACCGGCCCGCCGAGCGGTGGGCCGACCGGGTCCGATGGACGGGTCTCGGCGGCCGCGCTTGCACCCTCCGCTCGCGCAGTGGCCGTCGCCGACGTCATTCCTGCACCCGAAGCTCGATCCCAAGCCGGACCGGAACCCGCTCCCGATCCCGATCCGATCACCGACCCCGTGCCGATTTCGATGCTCGACTCCGAGCCCGACCCAAAAGCCCGGGGCGGACCCGTCACAACAGACGGCGTCCGCCCCCGGATGGAAGCAAACCGATAAGCACCGCCAGGATGATGCGCAGCAGCGCGGTGATGGCCGGCGGTACCGCGGCGTCTCGAGTGCTCGGCTTCGTCCGGGCCGCGCTGCTGGTCGCGGTGCTCGACACCGGCGCGTCGGCGGATGCGTTCTCGGTGGCCAACACGATCCCGAACGCCCTGTACATCCTGCTCGCCGGGGGCGTACTGAATGCCGTCCTGGTGCCGCAGATCACCCGGGCGGCGAAACTGGCCGACGGCGGACAGGAGTACATCGACCGCTTGCTCACCGCCGCGGTGGCGATCCTCTTCGTCGTCACCATCACGGTCACCCTCGGGGCTCCGCTCCTGATCAAGGTCTACGCCTCGGACGAGTGGACGTCGCAGCAGTTCACCCTGGCCACCGCGTTCGCCCTGTGGTGTCTGCCGCAGATCTTCTTCTACGGCATCTACACAATGCTCGGTCAGGTGCTGAACGCCCGGGGCAGCTTCGGTCCGTTCATGTGGGCGCCGGTGGTGAACAACGTCGTCGGCATCGCCGGCCTGGTGGCCTTCGCCGTCGTGGCCGGTACCGGCAAGCAGCCGATCGACAGCTGGACGCAGGGCCGGATCTCGTTGCTCGCCGGCACCGCGACACTGGGCGTGATTGCCCAGGCGGTGGTCCTCATCCCGGCGATGAAACGCGCCGGAATTGGCTACAAAATCCGTTGGGGGCTAAGGGGTTTCGGCTTGCGGACGGCGAGCCGAGTGGCCGGTTGGACGTTCGCCGCCGTTCTGATCCAACAGCTCGGCTTCATCGTGATCTCAAAGGTGACCACCACCGGTGGCGGCCGGGCCGAGGGCACCGACGCGGCGATCGGCACCGGCAAGGCGGTCTACGACCAGGCCTTCCTGCTCTTCATGCTGCCGCACTCGCTGGTTGCGGTCTCGCTGGTGACGGCCCTCTTCACCCGGATGTCGATCTCGGCGGCGGAGAACCGGATCGAGGACGTCCGCTCCGACCTGTCCCTCGGCCTGCGGCTCACCGGCCTGGCCACCGTGCTGTCGGCGGCGGCGTTCCTGGCGATCGGGCCGGACATCACCGCGACTCTGTTCAGCGGGAGCCCCAAGTCCACGACCAACGGGATCGCCTACGTGGCGATGGCGATGATGGTCGGCCTGGTGCCGTTCAGTGCGCAGTACTTGTTCCAGCGCGTGTTCTATGCCTTCGAGGACGCCAAGACGCCGTTCATGGTCCAGGTGCCGATCGTGCTGCTCTGGGCGGTCGGCAACCTGCTCTCGTTGGCCCTCCTACCCGCCGAATGGGTGGTCGTCGGGGTCGGCGCATCGATGACCATCGCCAACACCACCGGTGCCGTCTTGTCCTACTATCTGCTGCACCGCCGGTTCGGTCAGTTGGACGGCAATCGGGTGCTCGGCACCCACCTCAAGATGCTGGCTGCCGCCGCCATCGGGGGGCTGGCGGCGTTCCTGATCTCGCAGGGTGCGCATGGCCTGCTGGGTACCGAAAGGATCTCGTCCATGGTTGCCGCGCTGTTGGGTGGGGGCACGCTGGTCGCGGTCTACGGCCTGGTGCTGCGTCGGCTGAAGGTCACAGAGCTCCAGGATGCGCTGCTCCCGCTGTTCAAGCGACGCTGAACCGGACGGCTGGGGAGAACTGCTCTCGTTCCGGGCGCCGCAGCCAACTAACATGGGTACCGATCTGCATGGACGTCCCCAGCTACCAGCCTCAGGGAGGGCAGAGCGACCTTGAGCACTGCAACCCGAGGCACGGTCCTGTCGGGCCGCTACCGGCTCGAAGAACGGCTTCAAAGCAATGCTGATGGGGCGCTCTGGCGTGCTGTCGACTCCACCCTCGATCGCCGGGTCTCGATTCGGGTGATGCGTCCGGCGCACCCTTTTGCCGCCGATGTCGCGGACGCCGCCCGGCGGGCCGCACTGATCGATGACGCCCGCCTGGTTCGGGTGCTCGACGTCGGCAGCGACGGTGACACCGGGTTCGTGGTCAGTGAGGACGTGGACGGCGACAGCCTGGCCGCGCTGGTAGAACGCTCGCCGCTGGCCCCGCCGGTGGTCCGGCGGATCATCGGCGAGGTGGCCCAGGGTTTGGACGCCGCGGCCTCTCGCGGGTTGCATCATCTCTGCCTGACCCCGCGGTCAGTGATCGTCTGCCGAGACGGCACGGTGAAGATCGTCGGGACGGCGGTGGAAGCGGCAGCCGCGGGGATGGAACCGGCGCACGCCGCGACCGCGAGCCGAGACGACGCGATCGCCCTGGTCGGGCTGCTGTACAGCGGGCTCACCGGTCGCTGGCCGCTCGGAAACGCCGGATTTCCGCCCGCCCCCCGGGGTGAGGGCGGCGGCCCGGTGCCGCCCGCCGATCTGGTCCGGGGGATTCCGAACGACCTGGACACGCTCTGTGTCGTCACCCTCGGCGGGCCGGATGACGGACCCCGGTCGCCGGCCGAGCTCGCGAAGGAACTCGCGCCGTGGCCGTCCGCCGAGGAGGCACCGCTGCGCGCGGCCCCTCGTCGGCAGCCCGCCGACACCCCGCCGGCCGCCCTTGACTCGGACTCGCCGCTGAAGATCCGCAACCGCCCGACCGCCAAGCGTGGCGCTGGTGCAAAGCCCGCACGCCCCGCGAGCGGCCTGCCGATTCCGGCGGCCGAGGCAGCAGGTGCTGCAGGAGTCGCTGCCGGAGCGGAAGCCGCCGCTGCGGTCTCGGCCGAACCTGCCGCCGCTCCGCTGGGCACGCCACGACGCTCGGCGTCCATGTTCCCGACGAGCGTCGCGGACACCGGCTCGCTGCCGATCCCGAAGGAGCCGGACACCGGCGGTCCGCGTCGGATGGATTCGCTCTTCACCCCCAGGTCTGCGAACCCGGGCAACGGCACTCCCGGAGCGGGCGATCGGGCGGATGGCCTGGCGCCCGGCTCATCGGACTCGCCCGCACCGATCTGGCCCGCCGATCAAGCGATCCCCACGCCCGGATCGGGCTTCGCCACGGCGGGAGCAAGGACTCCGGCCGACGGGGTGGCTCCGACTGCTGGACGCGGCTCGACCAGCAAGCCGCAAGCCAAGCCGACGAGCACGTCGACGAGCAAGGCCGGGCCCGGAACGGAGCCGACGCCCAACGGGGCGCCCGAGGAACCGATGCTGCCCTGGAGCCCGTCCTGGTCGACCGGTCCGATACCGACATCCGGACCGGAGACCGGCCCGTTCCCGATCCTGATCCCGGCCGAGACGCCGCCCCGCGAACAGTCCCGACTGGTGATCTTCAGCATCACCGTGGTGCTCGTGCTCGGCCTGGTGGTGGCCGCCTTCTCGCTGCGTGACCTCGGTTCGAGCGGTGACGCCCTGCCGGCCGGGACCGGAGCGCCGAGCGGGACGGCCGGTGCGGTCGCCCCGACCGACACCGCACCCACCGAGGAAGCCAGCACCGCGCCGATCGAGCCGACCACGGCCGAACCCACTCCGAGTGCGTCGGTGCCGGTCAAGATCGCCTCGATCCGGGCGGTCGACCCGCAGGGTGACGGCGACGAGAACACCCCGGACAGCCCGTTGGCGGTCGACGGTGACCAGTCCACCTCCTGGCATTCGCAGACCTACCGCAGTTCGCGTTTCGGTGGTCTGAAGAAGGGCGTCGGCCTGTCCCTGAAGCTGAAGCAGTCCGCGACCCTGACGTCTGCGACGATCGACGTCGGTGGGACCGGTGGGACGGTTGAGATGCGCACCGGGAACAGTCCGGACGTATCGTCGTCCAAACTGGTCGGCCGGGGCACGATCGAGAACGGGCAGGTGACTGTGGAGGCCAAGAACGCGAAGCCGGCAAAGTACGTCATTCTGTGGTTCACCGAACTGCCCTCGGTGGGCGGTAACTACAAGGTCGAGGTCTCCGAGGTGCGGCTGAAGTGACTGATGACGGCGAGCCGGACGACCGGCGCCTCCTCGCCGACCATCTCGCCGGTGACCCGGATGCGTTCACCACATTGGTGCGACGCCATCGCGACCGGCTATGGGCGGTGGCGTTGCGAACAACCGGCGATCCCGAGGATGCGGCAGATGCGCTGCAGGACGCCCTGATTTCGGCCCTGCGTGGGGCCGCCGGATATCGGGGCGACGCAGCTGTGACCACCTGGCTGCACCGAGTAGTGATCAATGCCTCGCTCGACCGGATCCGTCGACGGCAGGCCCGGCCCTCGGTGTCGCTGGACGGGCACGAGTTGCCCGGTCGCCACGACGACCACGCGGCGACGGTGATCCGGGTCGACATCCGAGCCGCCCTGGCCAGGCTCCCCGAGCCGCAGCGGGTGGCGCTGATCCTGGTCGATCTTGAGGACATGACGATCGCCGAGACCGCGGAGATCCTCGAGGTGCCCGAGGGCACCGTGAAATCGCGCTGCTCACGAGCACGAACCGCGATGGCCGCGATGCTCCGGGAGGTTGAGACCACCCGGCCGGGGGGAAGTGGGAACCGGAACGACGTTGAGCGCGTCCAAGCTGGCGAGCCGTCAGCGCGACGGGGTAGCAGCGGAGAGGGGTGGTGACCGTGTCCGGACCGAACCAGATCCCGGTGCCGAGCGAGCACCCCAACAACGATTTGCTCGCCGATCTCGCCGCTGAGGTATTGCCGGACGATCTTGCCGGCCATGTCCACGATCACGTGATGAGCTGCGCGCTGTGCGCCGGGCTGCTCGCCGATGCCGAGAGCGTCCGGTCGATGCTGCTCCAGGTCGAGCCCGAGCAGATGCCGGACGAGATCCTGGTCAGGCTCGAACGGGCGATGCTGACCGCGCGCCGCGAGGACGAGGCGGCCGCCGCCGGAGATTCGTCGGAGACCCGCACCCTGACTCGCATGCCGCTGGGTGCCGAGGCCGGGCGCGCGGATCCAGGACGAAAGATCGGCCGCTCCGGACCCGCGACCGGCCGGATAGCGGCATCCGCTGCGACCGGATCGATGGCGACCTCGGGGCCGAAGACCAGCCGGCTGAGCCGGATGTCCGCCCCGGCGCAGAGCGCCCGGCGGCAGGCCATCGAAGAGCAGAAGGCGGACCGGCCGTCGCGGTTCGCCCGGCTGGCGCCGATGCTCAAGATCGCCGCCGCAGTGCTGGTTGTGGCCGGCCTCGGCGCCGGCGCCTGGCAGTTCCGCGGTTCCGGCGGCAGCACTGCCGACGAGGCCAGCACCGCGGCAAGCGGGTCCGCGCCGCTCGTCGCAGCGATCCAGTCGACGAGGACCGACTACGCCAAGAAGGCGCTGCCCACGCAGGTCAAGACCTTGATCGCGAACTCGCAGAAGGCGCTTGTGGAGGGCGACGCGACCACGGGCCTGACCGCCAATCGGGCCGGGACCGATGGTATGACCCCGGCTGCCAAGGCGCCTGACGACGCGGCCAAGTCTGCAGAGGCCAACGCTTCGGCGGCGCCGAAACCCCTGGCCTCCGAGCCGGGGCAAGAGCAGGGGCAACTGCTGCGCTCACCGGTGGCATTGCAGGCCTGCCTGACCGCGATCGGCGCGGCGGGGGTCCAGCCCGTGGCCGTTGACCTGGCCCGATACGCCGGGCGGGAGGCAGCGATCATCGTGCTGCCGGCGGATGGCGGCGGCTACGACGTGTGGGTGGTGGCCCGAGACTGCCGAGCCGGAAACGACGGCACAATCGACGTCATCAACAACGTGAAACCCTGACGCTGCCGACTCGCGCCGCGAACGACGCCGTGAGCTGTGACACTGGTCCTCGGGACGGTAGGGCTGGGGAACAGCGCAACCCCCCTAACGGTTCTACCGTCTGCAACATCACCTGTGGAGTGGAGAAGACGACGTGAGCGACGTCCGTGACGTAATCATCATCGGTTCGGGGCCTGCCGGTTACACCGCTGCCCTGTACGCCGCTCGCGCGAACCTCAAGCCGCTGGTGTTCGAGGGTTCGGTCACCGCGGGTGGCGCCCTGATGAACACCACCGAGGTGGAGAACTTCCCCGGTTTCCCCGAGGGCATCCAAGGGCCGGAACTGATGGACAAGTTCCGGGCCCAGGCGGAGCGATTCGGTGCGGAACTGCTGTCCGAAGACGTCACCGAGGTTCGGCTGCACGGCGACGTCAAGCAGGTTCTGCTGCACGACGGCACTGTCTACCGGGCCAAGTCTGTGATCCTTGCCACTGGCTCGGCGTACCGCGAGCTGGGTCTGCCGCGGGAGAAGGAACTGTCCGGCCACGGCGTCAGCTGGTGTGCCACCTGTGACGGCTTCTTCTTCCGGGAGCAGGACATCGCCGTTGTCGGTGGAGGCGACTCCGCGCTGGAGGAGGCGACCTTCCTCACCCGGTTCGCCCGCAGCGTGACGGTCATCCACCGCCGGGACTCGCTCCGCGCGTCCAAGATCATGCAGGAGCGCGCCCTGGCCAACCCGAAGATCCGGTTCGCCTGGAACTCCGAGGTCATCGACATCCACGGCGAGCACAAGGTGACCGGGATCCGGCTGCGCGACACGGTGACGGCCGAGGAGCGCGACCTGGAGGTCACAGGCCTCTTCGTCGCCATCGGTCACGACCCGCGGGTGGAGCTGGTCAAGGGCCAGGTCGAACTGGACGACGCCGGCTACATCCTGGTCGAGGGCAGGACGTCGCAGACCAATATCCCCGGGGTGTTCGCCGCCGGCGATGTCACCGATCACGAGTACATGCAGGCGATCACCGCGGCCGCCTCGGGAACCACGGCGGCTATTGACGCCGAGCGGTACCTGGCGGCAGTGGAGGACGTCGAGTCTGGGATCGGCGAGGGTGCTCTGGCCGCCGCGGCCAAGGACCGCACCGAGGCCGTCGCGCACTGGAACCAGGTGGTGCACTGATCCGACGATGAACTGGATCAGAGCTGAACTTCCGCACCGTCATTGAACTTTCGACATATTTAAGGAGAACCCATGCCTGACACCACGTCGACCAAGGTGGTCACGGACGCGACGTTCGACGCCGAGGTACTGAAGTCCGACAAGCCCGTGCTGGTCGATTTCTGGGCGCCGTGGTGCGGCCCGTGTCTCCAGGTGGCTCCGGTGCTGGCCGAGATCGGTGCCGAGCACCAAGAGCTGACCGTAGTGAAGATCAACATTGACGAGAACCCGAAGGTTGCCTCGTCCTACGGCGTTACCTCGATCCCGACGCTGAACGTCTACTCCGGCGGCGAGCTGGTGAAGTCGATCGTCGGCGCAAAACCGAAGCCGATCCTGTTGCGCGAGCTCAAGAGCTGGCTGGCCTGATCCGGATCGGCGGCGGTGAGCCGGCCGACGAGTAGCGACAAGAAGATGACGACGACCAGCACCTTGATGGCCGCCGACCGACCGCTCCGAGTCGGAGACAGCGGTCCAGAGGTCAATACCTTGCGGGCCCTTCTGGTCCGAGCGACGGCGCTGGATCCGCAGCTGCCCGCGCCGGATCCCAGTCACTTCGATCACACCCTGGACCAGGCGGTTCGGGCGTTCCAGCAGGATCGCGGGCTGGTTGCCGACGGCATCGTCGGCCGCCAGACCGCCCTGCAGTTGGACGGCGCACGCTGGCGTCTCGGTGATCGGGTACTGCTGCTGACCGCCAGTCACTGGATGCGGGGGGACGACGTCTCCGCGCTCCAGGAGCGCATGGTGGTGCTGGGCGTGCACGCGGGCCCGGTGGACGGGATCTTCGGTCCCGCCACCGAGGCGTCGCTGCGCGAACTCCAGCGTGGCCTGGGCCTACCGGCCGACGGCATCTGCGGGCCGCCCACCTTTGATGCCCTCGGCGCCCTGAGTCGCTCGGTGTCCGGCGGCGACGCCTGGGCGCTGCGCTCGCGCGGCCGGGTTGCGATGGCGGGGGTCAGCCTGACCGGCAAGACGGTCGTGCTCGACCCCGGGCCAGGCCACGAGCCCAGCCCGTTCGGAGTGGTTGAGTCCGAGATCACCTATGACGTCGCGGCTCGGCTGGCCGAGCGACTGCGCGGGGTCGGCGCGGCGGTGACCCTCACCCGCGGCCCGCAAGAGGCTCCGGCCACCGCCGATCGTGCCGCGCTGGCCGAGTCGGTCGGCGCCGACCTGGTGATCTCACTGCTGACCGAGACCCATGCCTCGCCGCTGGCGTCCGGCGTCGCCACTTACTACTGGGGTGGCGGTCGGGTGGGGCAGCACTCGGCCACCGGCGCGCAGTTGGCCGGGCTGATCCAGCGGGAGATCACCGCTCGCACCGATCTGGTCGACGACCGCAGCCACCCTTGCTCTTACGACCTCGTCCGGCTCACCCGCATGCCGGCGGTGATCGTCAGCCTCGGCTACCTGACCAATCCGGACGATGCGCTCCGGCTCGGCGGCGCCGATTTCCGGGAGACGCTGGCAGAGGCCGTGCTGTTCGCCGTCCAACGTCTGTACCTGGGCGAAGACGACGCCAAAACCGGCACCCTGAATCTGGGTGATGTTCAGGCGTACGCGCGATTCAACCCCGGACCTCCAGCGCCCTAAGGCGCTGAGGTGCTGCTGGTGAGGGCGGGGGTTCGGACTGTGCCGAGGATGCGCTCGAGGGCGAGCTCAACATCCTCGCGCCAGGAAAGCGCCGTCTTCAGTTCCAGCCGCATCCGCGGGAAGCGATGGTGCTGACGGACGGTCTTGAAGCCGACGGCAAGCAGGAGGTCCGCCGGGATCAGGCAGGACGCCGTGGGTTCACCGAGATCTCCCATCCCACCGCCGGCCGCCAGACCGAAAGCCTCGATCGCGCGAATGCCGCGACGGGTCAGGTCCTTGGCGGTCGCCTGCAGCAGCATCCGAGCCAACCCTCCGCCGGCGTACTGCGGGAGCACTCGGGCGGTCATCAGCAGGACGGCATCCGCACTCACCGGGGACGTCGGAAAGGCGAGCGAGCGCGGGACCATGGCGGGTGGCGCGTAGGTGACGAACCCGGCCGGGTTGTCGTCGACGTAGGCGACCCGGCCGCATGAGCCCCATTCGAGCAGCGTCCCGGAGACCCAGGCTTCCTTCTCGAACCCGGGGTCGCCGACCTCTTTGGCCTGCCTGGCAGCAACCGGATCAAGCTCCCAGACGACGCACCGACGGCAGGACTTCGGCAGGTCGGACAGATTGTCCAGCGTGAGGGGCGCGAGCCGACGCGTCATCCGGTCACCTTACGATGCGAACGCAGTTCTACGACCGGCGTCTCCTCGGCTTTTCGGAACTGGTCCCACAACTGATCATCGGCATCCGACTCGGCCGACGTCCGGCCGCCGGGCGTAGTGGTGACCCCCGTCGACACGGTGATGGGTCGGGGCCGAAGCAAGGCGATGGCGAAGCCAGCGATCACACCGATGGCGAGGCCCATGGCAGCGAGCCGGGCGAGTCGCATGGGACACTCCAAGTGAGGACGGTTCCGGCAATGTGTTCCTCGACAGGCGTCAGGATACCGACGAAGAATGTTTGCCCGGTGTCGATCGTAAGCCCGTCCGTCGTCCGCGTGAATACGACAAGCAGTCAGTGTTTCGCTGCGATGAGTGATTGATCGTCACATTCGGAGTAACCCGTCAGTACGAGTAGGGAGAATCACAATGCAGACCGGGGACGGCGGCGTCACCCCGAGGCCAAGCGCGCGGACCAGCGAAAGCGGGTCGCGGCTGGATCGCTGGCTAGACTCTTATGCCGCACGAACCCGGGGCATGACGGCCTCGGAGATCCGAGCACTCTTCGCCGTGGCGAACCGCCCCGAGGTGGTTTCGCTGGCGGGCGGGATGCCGTATCTGCATGCTCTGCCCCTTGACGTGGTCAGCCGATCGCTGGCCAAGCTGGTTGCAGAGCGTGGCACCGTCGCGCTGCAGTACGGCTCCGGACAGGGTGATCCCGGCCTGCGGGAGCGGATCCTCGATGTGATGGCCCCGAACCGGGTGGTTGCACACCCGGACGACATCGTCGTCACCACCGGCTCGCAGCAGGCACTCGACCTGGTCACCCGGATCTTCGTCGACCCCGGTGACGTTGTCGTGGCCGAGGCACCGAGCTACGTGGGAGCGCTCGGAGTCTTCCGGTCGTATCAGGCGGACGTCGTTCACGTCCCGATGGATGCCGACGGCCTGCAACCCGAAGCGTTGACCCAGGCCCTCACCGATCTGAAACGGGCCGGCCGACGAGTGAAGCTGCTGTACACCGTCCCGAACCATCACAATCCGGCCGGCGTCTCGCTGTCGGCCGCACGACGTCCGGAGATCGTTCGGATCGCGCAGCGGTTCGGCGTCCTGATCCTGGAGGACGATCCGTACGGGTTGCTCGGCTTCGACGGCGACCCGCTGCCGGCGCTGCATTCGCTGAACCCCGAAGGTGTGATCTACCTGGGGTCGTTCTCCAAGACCTTCGCCCCCGGTTTCCGGGTCGGCTGGGCGGTGGCGCCGCACGCGATCCGGGAGAAGCTGGTGCTCGCCAGCGAGGCCTCGATCCTCTGTCCGAGTTCGTTCAGCCAACTCGCGGTCTGCAGCTACCTGGAGGACCACGACTGGAAGCATCAGGTCGGCGTTTTTCGCGACCTCTATTGCGAACGCCGAGACGCCACGTTGGATGCGCTCGACGACATGCTGCCGAGCGCCGAGTGGAACGTCCCCAACGGCGGGTTCTATGTGTGGCTCAAACTGCCCGGCGGGCTCGACGCGAAGGCGATGCTGCCGCGGGCGGTTACCCAGCGAGTGGCCTACGTTCCTGGGACGGCTTTCTACGCGGACGACCAGGGGCAGGATCATCTGCGACTGTCCTACTGCTATCCGACGCCGGAGCGAATTCGCGAGGGTATTCGTCGCCTTGCTTCGGTTGTTGATGCCGAACTGGAGATCCAGTCGACGTTCGGCCGGAGCGGCCCGGGCGCACACCCTGGGCAGCCGCCGAACCGCCGAGTCTACGCGCCGTCCCCCGATCTCACGTGAACCGTTCTGGAGGTAGTCCGATGCTCTCGCCTCGGGTGTTGATCCTGGCCGGCGGGTTGTCCCACGAGCGGGACGTGTCGTTGCGATCGGGGCGCCGGGTAGCCGACGCGCTGCGCGACGCCGGTTGCGAGGTGACCATCAGCGACGTCGACTCATCGCTGCTCGAAACCGTTCTCTCCGGCCGGATCGACATGGTCTGGCCGTTGTTGCACGGTGCCAGTGGTGAGGACGGCGCGGTGCGCGACGTGCTCGAGCTGGTTGGCGTCCCCTATCTGGGTTCGGTTCCGGCCGCCTGCCGGCTGTCCTGGGACAAGTCGGTGGCGAAAGGCGTGGTGCGGGAAGCAAATCTGCAGACTCCCGACTTCGTCGCCCTGCCCCACGGGATCTTTCGCGAACTGGGAGCTCCGCGGGTGCTGACCGCCATGGTCGAGCGGCTCGGGCTGCCGCTCGTGATCAAGCCGGCGCGTGGTGGTTCCGGCCTCGGTGCCAGTGCGGTCCGGACGGCGGAATCGTTGCCACAGGCAATGGTTGACTGTTTCGCCTACGGCGACGTGGCTCTCGTGGAGAAGCACATCAGCGGGGTTGAGGTGGCCGTCACCGTGATCGATACCGGCGACGGCCCGATCGCGTTGCCGCCGGTCGAGATCGTGCCGGACTCAGATCTTTACGACTACGACGCCCGATACACCGCTGGTGCCACCGAGTTCTTCTGCCCGGCCCGGCTGACCGACACGGCGCTCGAGTCGGTCAAGGAAATGGCCCTGGCCGCACACCAAGCCTTCGGCCTCCGGCACCTGTCCCGAACCGATCTCATCGTCGACGCCGCCGGCGAGCCCTGGTTCCTCGAAGTCAACGTGGCCCCCGGGATGACCGAGACCTCGCTGGTACCAATGGCGATCGAGGCCGCCGGGCTACGCGCAGCGGCGGTCTATCGGCAGCTGATCGAAAAGGTGCTGGCCGACCGGATTTCCCCCGCGCAGGCCTGACGGCGTGTGCTTGCCCCCCGCCGTCCCCCGGTCGCCGTCAGTCCTGAGGTCCCCCGTTGGTCCCCAGACCGCCGTTAGTCCTGAGTCTGGAACGCCTTTCGCTCCTCCGGGGCCAGTAGTGCAAGGATCCGGTTCAGGTCCTCGACGCTGGCGAACTCAACGCTGATCTTGCCCTTGTTCTTGCCGAGCGAGATATTGACTCGGGTATCCAGCCGGTCGGCCAGCCGGGTCGCCAGGTCGTCGAGCTCAGCGTGGTGGCCACCGGCGCGGGGCCGACGACGCGGAGCCGGGGTCGGGGTGTCGCTGTCACTGATCGCGACGGCTTCCTCGGTGGCCCGGACCGAAAGCCCTTCGGCCACAATGCGCTGGGCGAGCTTGTCCATCGCATCCGCGTCCTCGAGCCCCAGCAGTGCGCGAGCATGTCCGGCGGAGAGCACGCCGGCCGCGACTCTCCGCTGGACGGCGGGGGGCAGCCGAAGCAAGCGGATGGTGTTGCTGATCTGCGGCCGGGATCGGCCAATCCGGGTGGCGAGCTGCTCGTGGGTGCAGCCGAAATCTTCGAGCAACTGCTGATAGGCGGCGGCCTCTTCCAACGGGTTGAGGTCGCTGCGGTGCAGGTTCTCCAGCAGCGCATCGCGCAGAAGATCGTCGTCCGAGGTGTCCCGCACGATCGCCGGGATCCGCTCGAGGCCGGCGGCCTGACATGCCCGCCAGCGGCGCTCGCCCATGATCAGTTCGAACCGCGGCTCACCATCCGCGGCTGCCGGATCGGTGCCGGGGATCGAACGGACGACGATCGGCTGCAGGACGCCGATCTCCTTTACCGAGTGCACGAGCTCGGCGAGGGCTTCCTCGTCGAACACCTGCCGCGGCTGCTTGCGGTTCGCGATGATCGAGCTGACCGGCAGCTCGGCGAAGTAGGCACCCGGTACCGGGACCAGCTCCGGACCCGAAGCCGTGGATTGAGCCGGAACAGAACCGGCGCTCCTGCCGTCGACGGTCAGGTCATCGGTCGCGGTGCCGACAGCGGTGCCCGCTGCCGACGCGCCGCCATCGGCGGGGCTGGCCTGATCGGTCGCGGCCGAGCCATCAGCCTTGTCGTTCTTCGTCGCCACCGAACTGCGGGCGGTGATCGGGAGTGCGACCTCGCCGGCCGGCGGAGCCTCACCGGCCTGCCGCTCGGCGAAAAGAACGTCCACGGGACGATCGGCCTTCGGCTTCTCGCCCGCCGGACGAGCGGCTGGAGCCGGCGGAATCAGGGCGCCGAGTCCTCGGCCCAAGCCACGTCGCTTCTCGCTCATGCTCTTTCCTCCGTCGGCAGAAGATCATCGCTGTTCGCGCCCAGTACCTGTTCGGCCAGCTCGCGGGCGGCTTCCAGGTAGGAGAGCGCGCCGCTCGAGGCAGGATCGTAGGTCATCACGGTCTGGCCGTGGCTCGGCGCCTCAGAGATCCGTACCGATCGCGGCACCGTGGTCCTCAGTACCTCGGACGGGAAGTGCGAGCGAACCTCGTCGGCGACCTGGGAGGAAAGCCTCGTCCGGCCGTCGTACATGGTTAGCAGGATTGTGGAGACGTGCAGGGTTGGGTTGAGGTGACCCCGGATCAGCTCGACATTGCGGAGCAACTGCGACAAACCCTCCAACGCGTAGTACTCGCACTGGATCGGAATGAGCACTTCCTGGGCCGCAACGAAGGCGTTGACTGTCAGCAGGCCGAGGCTCGGCGGGCAGTCGACGAGAATGTAGTCGAGCCGATCCGCGCCCTTGCTCTGGCCTTCGAGATAGGTGTTGACCGCGCGCTGGAGCCGGGATTCGCGGGCGACGAGCGAAACGAGTTCGATCTCGGCGCCCGCCAGATCGACGGTGGCGGGAGCGCACCAAAGGTTCTCGACGTCCGGGCACTGCTGAACGACTTCATCGAGTGGACGGCCTTCGACCAGGACGTCGTAGATGCTCGGGACGTCACCGTGGTGCTCGATTCCCAGCGCGGTGGAAGCATTGCCCTGCGGGTCGATGTCGAGCACCAGGACGCGAAGGCCAGCCTGTGCGAGGGCGGCGGCGATGTTGACCGTGGTGGTCGTCTTACCGACGCCACCCTTCTGGTTGGACACCGTGATGACACGAGTGTCCTTGGGCCGAGGGAACCTCCGGCCGGCGAGTTCGATTCGGCGACGAGTGTCCTCCGCGACCTCGAGGGCCAGCGGGGTGGAATCGTCCATCAGGGAGATTGATTCGATCAGCGGCTGTGAGCCCGTGGGCGGCGGCAGCGTCGGAGTTGGTGTTGAGGAGCGGCTCTGCTCATCGACCCGAGACTGCGCGTGTCGGAAGCCGGGCGCAGGGTCTACTTCCAGCCATGGACGGGTGACCGATACCGAGATGGCCGGGGCCTCGGTTTCGGTGGAGGGCGGGTCGTTCGACGTGGACATCCGAACCTCAGATAGACCGGATGAGAAGACGCGTGCATCCGCGTCCGCTCTCGAGCCGAAAGCGTCGGCCGTCGCATACTGGCGTTCTGGCAAGGGGTCGGCATCCTCTAACGAACCAAGCTCAGGATCGGTCAAGGGGTCAGAAGCTACCGGACTGGTCGCTTGGAGCATGGACACCGGTTCACGTGAAACCGATCGCGCGTACGGTGAGGCCTCCGCATTCGCGGTGGGCTCCTCCGTACCGTTGAGGAGGTTGTGGTCACGAACTGGAACTGCGTCTTCTGAGTGATCCTCGTGCGGCGGCGATGCAGTGCTGGCCATCGGGGCCGATCCTGTCGTGGTGCCGTCGGTCGCGATCACGCGCTGCATCTCGGGATCCCCGTCATCCTCGCCACCCTGGGCTGCGAGAGGTTCGCCCTCTGGATCACCGGCCCCACGAGCATCATCGGGTGCAAGCCAATCCTGGCGGGATGCGGGCGCCTCGGGTTCGGGACGCTCCGTTTCACGGGAAACCACAGCTGACTCACGGTCACCCTTCGGCCACCCCAAGCCATTTGCTACACGCTTGAATGCTCCTGAAGGCCAGCCCAATTCGCTCACCAAGGTCCCTTCCGTAGATTCGCGCGTGGCCATCATCTCGCGTTCTCGCCTGAGACCAAGCGTTCGTCCACAGCTTTTCGTGCAACAGATCCGCCATCGAATCTGCCGCGCCAGACTCCCTTGCCTGAGGTCTTCAGACACTGAGGCTCTGTCGGTTGTAAGCATGACAGGTCTCTACCGACTGACCACGACTAGAGCCCGGCACAGCTCGGTGTTTTCCGAGAAAACCTGCGTGTCGGCCTTGGAGCTGCGGATACTTCGTCGTATTGCGGTGCCATCGACACGCGCGGTTGCCAACCGTTCACTGCTCTTCGCCACCTTATTGTGGTGAGGCGAGTGCCCGTCTGCGCATGCCTAACCACGGTCAGTGGGGACCTATTCGACCCGGTCAGCCACTGCAGCGATCATCGGATCCAGGCCACCCGCTGCAGCGACCACCGAGCGCGACCACGTGCTGGCCACCGGATCCGCACCACCCAATGCAGCGACCACCGAGCACGGCCACATGCCGCAGCCACCATCTGATCTGCACCCCGCGCTGCAGCGACAGCACGCAGATGCCACGGTCCAGGTGGCCCATCCACACTTGCGTTGATCACACCTCTTCATCCCGGGCTCAGCCCAGGAGCCTCACATCGCGCAGAACACCTAATCCCTTGAACCCCTCCGCGCTGACCAACAACCCCTCGGGCGGACCCGCCGGCCGCTCGCGAGGCCGGGCGGCCTGACCAGCGTCAGCGACCTGTTCACAGATTCTCGGCCGGCGCGATCAGCCCGCTCCAACAGATGGTCGCCACCCCAGCACCCACTGCGGATCAAATCTGCGCCCAACCACCATCACGGATGCCTGCTCCCCTTCGTCGCCACCACCACTCCCTCGCATTGCAACCGGTCCTGCTTTTGCGAATTCGGGTCCGGCCGAGTTGATCCACTTCGCCCACAACCATCGCGATCACCGTGCCAAACCGCTCGCGGCGATCCCCATGCCTCACGGACAGGCGGTGCCTTCCTCCCCCACATGCAGCCCAGCCATGGCAACCCGCCAACCACATTTCCTCACCCGCCAACTCACCCACTCCGCGACCGCGCGGCCGCTCTACACCAGTTGGACGAGCGGTCCTCCATTCGGCTGCCGAAAGGCGAAAGTAGCCCACCGCCTCTACCCTCGCCGATCATGCGCGGTGCATCACACCCCAACACCCCTCGCAAATTCCCGCGTTTGTTCCCCGAGACGATGGGCGGGCGGTACCCCCTGACCACGCGTCGATACACACCCGCTCCACAAACCCAGCGCTCGTTCCACCCGACGGGCGGGCGGAACCCCCTGCCCGCTCGCTGTACGGCGAAAGGCAACCCTCGCCTCAATCCCCTGCAGTGATGATCCTCGACGATCATCGGCCGTTCATGCACAGTTGCTCGCACCTCCAACACCCGCTCGGCAAACCGCAGTCGCTCCCTCCCGCCGAGAGGCGGGCATCCACGCCGGCGTGTTCAGCCGCGCACACACCAAGACCTCGCTTCGCGGGCCACGGGCCGCGGTGACCATCACCGACCCGCGCGGCAGAACCGGTCGTCCTATTTCCGGGCGTGCCGGTCAATGATCATCCGCGCTATTGGGCAACCGACTGAGCAACCTCGCCCAGGGCGAACCCCCGACATGATCCCAACTCGATGGACGACTAGGTGCGCTCAGCGCACCTGGTCGCCGACGCGCCGCACAACCACTTCGGACCTGACTGCGCACCGACACACACCCGTCCCACTCCCGCCCCCCGGCCATCGCAGATTCGGCCATGTGCAGTCGACGTGGTGTGCGCTTGAGTGTGAAGTCTTGCCTCTCCGCCACGCATCCCCATCGCCTGTGGGTTTTGCGCCTTCATCAGTACCGAATTCGCGCCCGCCGCTTACGTTGGTCCTCCAGATCAGCGCGTGGCATCCGGTGCTGGGTAGAGCTCTGCCCCGCTCACCGCATGGCGGGATCGATCACCCAGCTGACGCCTTGAGCGAACCTCTGGCGATCAGCCCTCCCGCCCGCCACCATCTACCCACCGCTGCCATCACCCGATCTGGTCCCTTCTCCACACGCTCGTGCAGAGGATTGCAGCTCAGCGGATATGACCGATCTGTACGTGGAATCGATGCCGCCCAAGCGCCCAAGCCAGGATGGGTTCCCTCGGGCCAAAGGGCCATGCGCAGACCGGTGATTCACGTGGAACATCTCCGCCCGAGGGATGAATTTCGCCGCCGGATCCATCCCGGCTCTATACCGCCTCAGCTCCGGCATCGTTCGAGTGGAGGCCACTACGGATAGCGCCTAGTGCTCGAGCCCACCCATATGTGCTTCCCGCAATGGAGGACTCATCCCGTTGCACAACTTGGTGTTGGCAGTTGCAATCCATTCTTCAGATCGCTCGCCGCGATGGCCAGGGGCGTCTCTTCACGAGAGCGTCGGCCTGGAGGGCACTGCTCGGCAGAGGCGTGCTCGACTGCAACGACGACTCTATTGCGGCCAACAGCTCTCTTGTCTCGGCCGCCATCACAGCCCGCCGGCCCGATTGCAGGCAGTGCCGCCACCATGCCGCGGATGGCGGTCGCTCCCTCGTTCCGCTTCATCAGCACCCCTCAGTCGAGAGCCATCAGTCGAGAGCCATCTATTCAACGGGGCGGACATGGCGGTCAGTCGAACTAGGTCATTCCGGAGTAGCGGCTGTCTGTTTCGTCAGATCCGCGGCCGACGGACGAGTCACATGCACAGCGATCAACGAAGCGGTCGAGTTGCTGAACCAACCCACTGACAATCGGCCTCGTGGCGGGGCATTGGTGTCGCTCGACATCTGGACCAGCGCTAGCCCGATGACCCCGAACCACCGTTCCAGGGCCACGCTCGACCCACTCTCACACGGCGCCGCTGTGGGCCGGATGTGTGATCGGGTGCGGTTGCTGGGATCCGCCAATGAGGTCCAGCCATGCCACCTCCGTGGTTTCCCGTGAAACATCACGCGCGGCGCCTTGTGACAGCAGCTCAGTACCGAGCGCGCGTACGAGCTCGTCATCGCAAGGATTCTGCACAGTCGCGGTTCACTGAGTGCCGCTCCCTCAGTCCGACTCTGACTCTGGGCCTCGCGGTCGGTTCAGGTGGGGAGCTACTGCTCGGCTCCGGGCTGACCCGAAGTGAGGCGATCGTCTCGACAGCCTGGACTCTTAGCTCAATCTCCTTGAGGTCTGAGCCACCCGCCGACTCCTCGCTGCCGCGCATGGACGGGATTCACCTAGCAAGAGCGAGACGGCCACGGCGAGCAATCGCGCGTCATGACGGGATTCCTCGACGCCACGGAGACCCGGCCGAAGTACCTGGCCCTCGGAGTCGAACCATCCGGACCTAGATCACTTCCCATCCAGGCGCACCCAGAGTCCGATGCTCGGCACTGGCCTCTGCGCATCGGTGACCTCGCCGCTCTCGACAACCGGCAGTCCGCTGTCTCATGCGCTCTCAGACTCATCACCAGCCCGCGCCGAGACTCACCGCCATACCCACCCCAGTCCGCTGCATTGCCCACTCTCGCCACCTGATCGCTCAGGTCTCCCCCGCCACCTCGTGTCGCCTCACCCGCCCGCTCTTGCCAAGCTGATCACTCCACGTCTCCACCCTCGCCACCTGCTCACCACTCTTCTCATTCCAGTCACTTGACTGCCAAGTTCATTCAGTCCGACGACGCTCCAGGCGGACGGGCATCGATGCTCCACTCCGGAGCCGCCTGGGCTGATCGCATTCTCAGCCAACCCAACGTCGTCGGCTGCTGCCCCACATACCTCACGGCGGGATCCGTTGGGCGCGACTGGACCGAATTGGGGCACTGGACGCGGCTCCGCTCGGTTCCGCCCCATCTCGTCTGGCGGCGGGGGTCTGGGTGCGACACCACGAAAGTGCGCCGTTCACTGACCCGCTGCGCGCGGGCAGAGCGAAAGGCAGCGAAGAGCAGAGGCATCGCGTCCGATGATCGGAGCGTCCCGATCAAACCGTCCTTGGCAACATGCACGCTGCCCACGAGTGGTGACCTCGGGCGGGTCAGCATGCGATGAGTCCATCCCCCATGCCGGCAAGCTTCCCCATCGGAGGGTCCCCCGGCAGAGCGCCGCCACCCGCTCGCCCAATCCGCCTGCCCAAGTGATCGCTATGGAGACCTTGGTCGCGGAACCAAGGGGATCCGGCAACCAGTTGCTCCATGCCTCCTCGGACCTAGACCAACAACATCTCTGCGATAGAGGTCCAGCCAGTGAAGGGGCAAGTGAAGGATGTGGCGCCGACGAAGCCATGGTTCCCTGACACCGCAGTGGAGCCTGCTGGCGCCGAGCGAACGAGCGGCACCGACCTTTGAAAGGATCTCGGCCGTAGCAAGGATGCCGCAGGTGGACTCGTCGGAGCATCAGCCACCCATCGCATCCCGCTCAGTTTGGTTGGCCTGCTCCGTCGCGGTCTCCGCCGAGCCGCCCAGGCTGGGCCCGGGGAGGGCGCTGGGAGCAGCTGGCCGCCGGGGCGCGCATCAGTTCGTTAGGCAGAATTGATGGAGGACACTCGCTCGGAATGTTCCCGGACTCATCGCTTGACGACGCCATCGGATCGCCAGGCGGCATCAGGTTCCCGTGGATCGAGCGCCTACTCGTCAGACCGATTATTTGGCCATCGCAGCCAAGCCGCCGACGTTCATTTGAGATGACGGAATCCCTGGATGAATCTCGTGTGGTCTTGGCCATGTCGGTGACCGCTCGGCAGGTCCTGCGCTCAGGGCGCGTGCCGCGTGAAGCAGGGCGGTCATTGGTCGGCGCCAACACTCAGTAAGGCGACACACCAACTGGGGCCGAGTTGCCTGAGGTCAGCCTCCTCCAGTCCCATCTGTGGACTCACTTCAATCTCGTTCGCAAGCGAAGCCTCGGACAATGACATTGCTGCGCCGACAAGCGGGTGCCCTGGCGCCAAGGCGGGTTCATGGAACGTGCTACTCGCCGGCACCACGTCGCGTGCGCATGAGAGTCACTCCGTCATCAACCAGGCCGTCGGTCCTTCTCCGGGGCCACACTCATCCCGCTCTCCTTCTTCATGAGACCGGCTGGCTCCCAGCTGTCCGCATGGCTCGGACTAGAGATGAGGAAGCGCGCTCGCCACAAGAGGCGCGAACCTGCGCAAGCTCCAATACACCGCCGATGGTCCGACCGTGACAGTCCCCACGCGTCGCCATCCGGGTCCGGATACCGGACCGTCCCGGCAAGACTCACCTGTCGTCGCAACCCCATCCGGTCTCGCTACGAGCGTCTACCCATTCGGCAACGAAGTCCCTGTTCCCGTCCGGAACCAGATAGCGGTCCTGCCCCCGATTCACGTGAAACAACGACCTCATCGCGACTTCCGAGCTTCGGGTTGCACGCGGAAGGGTCAGCGATGTCCGGCATCGCGTTCGGGACCCACGATCCTCCTTGCCGCATAGGCCGCCCGCCTGCCCGACGTCATGGACGAAGTTGAGCAGCTCAATCTGGCGCGACATCCAAGGGAGGATCATGAGAGTCGCGACGGACTCAGGGGCACTACCCGAGTTCGCCATACTCACCCCTCACCTGGCGTTCGTACCAAGCGCATCCGCAAGAGCGACCGGCCGAAGCACCACGGAGGTAACCTCACCCCTCCCGCACCAGCTCCAATCGTCAGCTGCTCGATCGTCGTGACAGCCTCCGTTCTCGCTGTCCATCCTCGTCAGTCGGCTCAGCTTCAGCAGATGAAGTCCCGCCACGCTAGCCACAAGTCCGAGGATCGGCCCAGGAGGACGCGGGCACCTGGAGCACCTACACCTAGACAACTCAGACGAGAGTCCTTGGCCCCGTCGCTATCCAGACACATTCTGCACTTGCCTTCCGCTTGCGGAAGGGTGCTCGCAACTGGGGTCGCTGGGCGAGGACCGGCCTCCGATCTTGGTGCCCGCGCCCCGACCATTCCTGAGTGCCGCTGGATCCGTCAGCAGTGGACCCTTGGCTCCGTGATCAACAGGCCAACGAGTCGGAGACGTCCGTTCGTCCATTGCCACTGCAGGGATGTTTGCACACCGAGCCCAAGCTTGTGAGAACCCGGGCAGCGACTTCCATCCCTAGCGGCCGAGCCACGCGCAGCCTCCATAGCGTCCTGGCAATCACCGGTTTGGTGTCGCCGGTTGCCCACTTGCTCTCGGGGTGACCACATCGGGCGACGCTCGTTGCATTGCCGATTGGTAATCGTCACCAAGCACCGTTCGCACTTTGGCGACTCATCTCCAACTCCAACGACGCGTCACCTGGAGCGGCCCGCAGTACGAGGAGCTGGCGGGCGTTTCGGCAACCGCTCCGCCGCGGTGACACCTCCGAGAGCAATGGGTTCAGAGTCCGGCCAGATCGGGTCGCCAGCGCGAAGCGACCATGACTCGCCATGACCGACGAGGTCGGGCGCCAACAGCCGCCAACGTCAGTGCTAGCCATCGTGGCCGACCAGACTGATCAGACGATCCAGCTCGACTGACAGTCGCCCTCGGCCTATCGATGCCGGCCACTTCGCCACTGCCTGTCCGCCACGTGGTTCGGTCTCATTTCCACGTGACCGTCGCTGCTTGACGTTGACGCACTACGAACCCCGCGGCAATCAGCCATGGGGGCTGACTCGGTACTCGAGCGAATCCCGATGGATCTGCCGGCGCAGATCACCAAGAGAGACCGCGTCCCAGCAACGTCTGATGCTCTGTGGCTAACGACTACCCCACCTGGTGTGACCGCAGAGTCGGCCTCCAACTTCCCAGAGGATCATCCGAGGGCCGCCCTGCAGCATGGGCGTCTACGTCCTTCGACCGAAGCTGGGTTCAGGCGCCCAGGGAAATTGCTCACATGACGTAGACCGTTCTTGACGGGTGACGGTCGGCACCAGCCGTGTCAGTGCGGCCCGGACAGGGCGCGGCCCTGGACCTCGTGATCCCGGGTCAGGCCCGGGCGCATCGGTAGCAATCGGCGAGCAGGTTCACGTAAAACGTAGAACCCCATGGTGCCAACGGTTGACGGACTCTCACACTGGCGAAGGGTCGGGTTCCATTCTCAATGCTGGCGCTCAGACGGTCGTCACGTCACCTTGGTGCCAGCGCATGCGGCCATCGATCGCCTCGGACCTAGTCCGCAAGACAGAGACCCACGGAGCAAGAGACAGTCGCCCCATCGCGCAGCCGGTCGCCCGAATGGCAGCCACGCGTCGATCGGCGGCCGGGTCGTGGGAGCATCGCCCTCGACGACCAGGTTGAGAGCCGGAGCAATCGGTGACTGCGAATCGAGTGGGTTGGATCGCCCACCCAGATCGAGCGTGGCCTCGGCGGAGATCAACGCAGATGCGAGGGCGATGCTCGGACCAGACCTACTCGGTCACCTCAGGGCGACGCCCTCCTGAAAGCGTCCAGCTGAGCCGGACAAGCACTGCCTCCGCGCACCTCCAGCGATGGTCGCTGACGAGCAGGACGGCAGCCACTTCCTCAGACCTCCTCGGATAGGCGCGTCCCCTCACACCGTCAGTGGTGCCGCAGCGTCCAGAACAGATCGGCGGATCGCAGCGACGGATCTCCATCTGGATCATCGCTATGGCCTCCGAGGATGAGACCCACCGACACACTCACCAGCGATCCACCGCAGCAGCAATGGGAGGAGGGGGACGCCTCGTGCCACAGGTAGGCGGCCGACGCGTCTCTCATTCCCGGTTCGGATCGATCCCGGCGAAAATGAGAGGGCGCTGCCGCGCGACCCCAGGTAGCGACAGGCTGGTGCCGGCCCGGAGGACCGGCCGGTCGACAGACGGTTCGTCGCCCGAGGACAATCCGCCTCCTACGGCGCCGTCCGCTGTTGTCGCCCTGGATCAGATGCGATTCGCCAGCCATGATTCCTGCGGCTCTGGGTGCTGACAGCGCTCGCTCGTGCATGCTCCCCACAGCGCTTCCAGGGACAACCGGATCCAGCCAATCCTTGCTCGCAAGGGCCGACACCGTCGATCAGCTCGCGATGCATCTGCCAACCAATGAACGTGGATCGAGGTGCTCGTCGGCATCACCGCGCGCCCCCGCCATCAGAGATGACACCTGGTCTTCGAGGCGAGTACTCAGTGACGACACTCGATCCGTGATCCCTCGTGGGTACGCAGCAGGGGCTGCAGCCAGCTATCTCGACCAGGATTCTGGGACTCGAGACAGCAGCCCTGCCCCGACGTCCGACGGACTTGAGACCTCGCCAGGCACCGGCTTCGGCGCCTCACTGGATCCATCCGCAAGCCGCGGACGCCATCATCCGGCGTGAGGCCAGGATCGATGATTCACGTGAAACGGATCCACCCAGTGAAGGGGCGAGTCCGTCGCGTCGATGGAGCGAATGTCCTGACGCCACGGTGACCACCGCAGCGCTTCGAGGCATTGCAGCGCCTAGACATCGCTGCCGAAGCATGGGTCGCTGATGTCGCAATCGCGCTAGCCGTAGCTGCCACTGCCCTACCTGAGGCCCAGGAGCGGAGAGCCAAGATCGCTGGTGAACCCTAGACACTCGCAGTCGGGCGCGGCACTCGGCCCTTCGGAGCCGACGGTCCGAAGCGAACACAATCTTGATCCGGATCTCGTCGGTGACGCCGACCGCCTAGCACCGAGATGGCTCGCGGAGCGGAGTCCGCCCGGAGTCCGGGTTGCCCTGCCGCTCCCAACAATCCAGCTCTCTAGACCACAAGCCACCAAGCCCTGGCCACGACAGACAATCTCGACCCGGACGACATCACCTGTTCCAACCGACGTCAGGGTCTGAGGTCAAGCCCGCGCCGAAGTACTCAACGACTGCTGGTCCTCGGCGACGCTTCTGATCGCAGACATGGAGTGAGCCCCATCCATCTCGCGGACCGCTCGCATCATCGCCAACTATGAACTGCTCGTGTCGCTCCATCCGCCCGGTTGCACGACTAGCCGCCTGAAGGTCTGGCTGCGCCGGGCGATGTACTCAACCACGCAAGATCCACGGAGTGCACTGCGATATTGAGACCATGCGAACGCGATCTCTCGCAAACCGCATCCCAGCCGAGAGTGACGTGATTGAGCCCCGACGCCGCCCACAGAACATTCACCACCGGTCATGGATCCCCCAGTTCGACGGATCCGATCCCGTGCCGAGTCCCACATCGGTGACCGTTCCCAACCTGCAGTCTGTGGCCCGCCTTGCCCACCCATGGGGTGGCTGAGACCGAGCCCGGGCCGAAGCGACCTCGGCCATCTCGCCAGCATCAGTACGTCCCAGATCGCGGTGCCACTCGTCTCCCATCGGCGTCGACGGCATTCGCGACACGATGCGGCAGTCGTTGCATGGGCTCATCATCGTCTCCGTCAATGCGACTCACATCGATTGGCATCAGCGTGCGCGAAACCCGGGCATGTCGATGACCAGCCTCACTTCCCTTTCACTCGCGTGATTCCGGACATCGGAAGCGGATCGAAGTGGCACGTGGTCCAGGCGAGGCAGACGTACCAACACATGCCTGTGGGAATGTGGATGGGCCTGTGGATAGTCGGCTCTCATCGGCGCTGCGAGCTCCTCATAGGAGATCCCAGCTTGGGGTCGTGCCACTGGCCGGCCCCCGAGTGAGACGTCAGCGTTGATGCCTACGGATGTGTGGAACGGGTGGGATCGTCAGTCCAGAGACTGCGCAGAGAATCCAGGCCTAGCGGCGGTGTGACCGATCCGAGCCGCTGGCCCACCAGGGGTTGGCAGCCCGGAATCCACTTCTGTCGACGTCCATTAGAGATCCCGCAATCGACTGACTCAGCAAGGGGCTTCGCCGCCACCGGCATTCGGCAGATGCGAGCCAAGCAAGCGACCATCCAGACCAAGCACGGCAGAATGCGGCGGCGAACCGAGCACCCACTTGGTGGCTGGAACCGACAGCCGGTGGAACATGCGAAGGCTGGAGATCGATCCGTCGCTAATGCGCGGGGGCCCGACAGTCGGCGTGGTCTGGGCGTGACCGGAACGACGGTTGGACGACGATGACACATCGGTAGCAAGGCAATCCCGGGAGTTGGCTTGCGCAGAAGGTGATGCGTGTACGACCACCTTCGGCGGCGAGCTGTTCTCCCAACGGACTCATCAGGCGTCCTCCAACCGCCACGTCTGGATGTGCGCGTGACTGCCTCAGAGCGGCGACTCCAGCGGACCAGGCCGGCCGAGCCGTCTTGCCCAGGACGGACTCAGGTCTTTGGAGACTCAGTTGACGGCCCCCGACTCGCCTTGGCCCGGCACCCAACCCTCCCATCGCACGGAGCCTGCTCAGCCGCCGATGGCCGGTCGGGTGCCTGCGTACCTCGGAGACGTCCATCGTGCTCGCCGGGTCGGCCGCGATCCGCCACCCGCAGCGAATGGGACGAGCCGGCCGCAGACGGCGACGCTCGGCAGGTGCGTCAGAGTCCGGAGCAGAGAGGTTGAGCCGGTGCATCGGCTGCACGCCGGGCACTGGAGACTTGTCAGCGGTTCCACCGGACGCGGGACGCCTGCCCCCTGATGGGCACCCGGCACTGACACATCCTCCGTGACGGCGCGTCCCGGCATTTGCCGTGTCAGCCATCGTTCGTGGAGGACTTCCGGGTGGCCGCTTTCCATCACAAGAAAGTTCGTGGGCACGTCGAGCGCGCACGGCCAATTCCTCTGTGCTGCCAGCGGCCGCAGAGGAGGCGAGGTTACGGATTTCGCGACTGGTCCATGAGGTGCGCGTTCGGCTTCTTTTTGTACTCGAGCCCCCATCCAGCTTTGGTGCAGATCCAGCCTGGACGTCGCGGCGGGCTCCGAGCTGATTCACGTGAAACATCCGCCTGCGCTTCTCAAGCTGCTTCAGGTACGAGTACGTCGTCGACCCAGGGGACCTCATCGAACAGGGGACCATTGCCCACCGGCACATGGGCCAGCGTGCTCTCCGGGAGAGCCGAACTGGATTGACCGTCTTCAAGTTGAACGTGACAACCATGCGATCCCGCAGAGCTCCGGATCGACTGAGCTGGGATTGGGTCATTGTCGGCAAGCAGGGCGTACGTGGCCGAAGATCAAAATGCGACGGATGATCTCGACTCCTGGAGCTCCTCCTCCGCAAGCAGGAAGGGTCAGGCCCAAGGTCCTTGCCGGGACAGTCTCGGCACCACCATCTCAACATCAATCCAGTCAGCAGGACCGGTGGGGCGCGGATCTGGAGCGCTGCCCGCTCGATCAGCCAGCAACGAACGAACGGCGGAATTTGGCCAGATTCCTGAAGTCTCCACGACGATGCCCAAGCCGCAGCGAGCGCGAGGAGTCGGCGTAGGCGACCGCTGTATCCCGTGGCAGGGACTCCAGTCTGCCGCCAAGGCCATCATTTCGATGGCCGATCTCAACCTGACCGATGGGTCTGACCCAGGCTGGCGCGACTGCCAAGCAGATCGACGGACCGTCCTCAAGACCGTCCTGATCGCTGGACCGACAGACAGATGAGCCGACCCGTGTGGAATCCTCAACGGGCCGCTGATCCAGATCGAAGAAATCGCATCTGGCGCAGACCTTGATCTACCCGATAAAGCGCCCCTTAGATTCGGCCCGCGGTATCACGGAAGGATCTTTCGACGCGACGCCGCACCGTCGGTCGATCTCAGGGTGGGCCTACGGGGGTCGAAAATGATCAACACCAAGAGGGTCACGCAACGGAAGCGGCTTCACCCACGGATCATTTGGACGCTTGCCGACGAGGGGCGTAGCCGTCCTGGCTTGCACCACCTCATGCTCGGACTCACTTGCCACGCAGATTCGGAGGCTGTTCGAGCTCTGCCAGCATCTCCTTCTGTGGTTCCGGCCAGGACGCGTTCATGCCGGTGCTGCGGCCTCCGCCCAGTCGAGCAGCAGCGCGAGCATGATCCCGAATGCCTCACAGAGCACCGGTCGGGTGAGGCTTGTTCAGCGACAGCACCAGGACGCCAGGAAGAGTCGCATCGGATGGGTCCGGTGCGAGGACGCGCCAGCGCTAGTCCTGCCTTGGGCGATGTGCCATATCGAGGGCGGTGCATGATCTACAGGAAGTCGCATGCTGAATCTGCTTCGGGCGGTGCTGCGACTCGCGAAGGAAGCTGGCCCAAGGGCTCGACGTCATCGTCCGGCTGCATCCAAGCAAGCGGTCAAGGTTGGCACGGATAGCAGGCCCATCTTGATGTTGTCGGATCCAGACCGCGCGCTTCGGGCGACCGTCCCAGCCGTCGTCGTCGCACAGCCGGATGTGGCCAGGTCGACTCGGTGATCTGATTGTCATGGTGCAGCTCGTCCTCTGCTTCGTGTGCCGGCCGGGCCGGAGCAGAGCACTAGAAGCTGATTGGCGAGCCGCGTCAGGCGCACGCTCAAGAGGGGTAGAGATGACCGCTAGGGCAAGCGGATCGTGAGCGACTGGTTCCCTGGCGGGCGAGCGACGGCGACCTTGGTCTGCCCACCTGGGAGTTCAGGCGCTGGGGATTGTGACGGACCTCTTCCTCATCCGCATCGGGTAGCTGGACGAGCGACCTTCTGAGTGTCCCCGACCTCTACAACGAGCCGAGCCGTCGCCTGGTCGAGACCACTAATACAAGCACTTGGATTGGCTGTCCTAGTCAGTCCTCAGCGCGGCCGCATCCAGCCAGATCCAGCTGGGCGCACCAAGAGGTCCTGCCGGCTGGACCTTCATCAGGCACACTCCAGCCCGGTGTGCCACCGTCGGCCACGTGGCGGACCTCGTCCCCTCGGAAGCAGCAAGACGGGGGAACTCCTTTCCGCTCCATTGCTGGGCAGGAGTCCCTCGCCTCTGATTCTGGACAGCCGGCCGGGTCCCTAGTCGCTGATCGCAGCCGAACCCATGCGCCTCCCGGCGGCCTCGACCCCGTGCCAAATCCAGCCAAGACGATCGCCGCGATCGAAGTCCTACGGCTCGGGGCAACGAAGAGTGAACTCAGGGCAGAGGGAGAACGAAGATCAGCTGCGTGGACACTTCAGCCGATCTGGTAACCGCCGGCCCTGATCGCCGAGCCGATCGCGATCGCGACGGAGAAGCCCGCGGTGGCTAGCCCATCGCCTGGCGGCGGGCTGGGACTCGAGACTGCAAGGGTCGGCTGCTGACCGCGCTGGGACCCGCTCATGCTACGTTCCGTCCTGCCGATCGAGGAGCACCTTCATCTCGGCAGGCGCGTGAGAGGAAGCGAGCGAGCCTCGAAGGCCCGCGAGTGCGAATGGCAGTGAGCCATGCTCTTGGATCCACGTGAAACATTGAGGCAAGAAGAGCGGCACATAAGGCAATCCGGGCTGTGTACAAGCCTGTGGATAGCCTTGTGCATAGATCAAACTCACAATCCGAGTTCAATCGGCACGGTCGACACTTGCGCAACTTCACTCTTCATCTGACACCCGGTTCACGTCCCTGGCCTGCCACTAAACATGCAACTGTCCCAGACGAGCATCTTCAACCGAACCCGGCCGAAGCTTAGATCGCCGTCTATCGCATCCTTGCGCGCCTGTGGATAAGTATGTGGGTTGTCAATCTCAGGACCGCGGCAGTGGATCACCGGACCCAATATCCGACCTAAGGTGCCGGATCAAGCATCTCAGCTTGAGCACGGGCGGCCAGATCAAAGCATCGATATTGCGGCAACGTGCAGGTTGATCAGACGTCACCCCAAGGGACCCCGAGGGCAGGTGTGGGGCTTTCAGCGTCGCTATCAACCTGGCTAGCCAGCCCGGTCCCAGCCGCACAGAGTGACGGAGCGCCGGGCGCTGTGGACGTGTTCGGTGCCAGTACAGCGGCGCTCGGTTGGCACCGATGGGTCATGGGGTGTCAGCGCGTCGCACGCGTCGCGCCTCACAAGTCGCTGCCTACCGCAGCAGCGGGCAGCCCGTCGGTGGCAGTTGTTCAGAGATTCGAGCGCGTTCGCGGAGCACACGATCTTGCGGCCTGGAGCCTCGGCGACGGAGTCCAGGAACAGGTTCCTTTGCCGCTGGAGTATTCAAGGTCAAGAGCGATACCGACGGCACGCGGCACCCGACGCTGACCCTGGCGGGCAGTTGGATTGCGAGCGATAGGGCAGCTGATCGGAGTCAGCCGGCCGCTGGCCGACGGACCGAGCCAACACTCATGGCCGCAGCCCGGGGGCAATCGGTGGGTCGTATGCGGATGGCCTCACTGGTCGTCGGCGATGGCGGCCATAGCGATTGCGGCGAGCGATGGCCGACGGCGTGCCGATGAACGGGGGTAGCGGCCGCGACAACGACGGCCATCATGGCCCAAGAGGGAGGCCTTGAGTCTTGGCAATGGCGAGGCTGATCGCCGTAGGCGGCAGCCGCGACCGCTACCTCAGCGCTGCCGGGATGGCAGGCCCCGAGGCCTACCACTGGCCGACTGGGAGGATGATCGCCGATAGCCATACGGCGCCGGTCGCAATAGAAGTGGGCGAGAGCGATGGCCCTGACCGCAGGTCAGGATGCGGGGCTGGCCAGAGATCCGCGATGGTGACGGAGGCGTAATCCACCGGCAGCATCCGCGCCTGCACACCGTCCCGTTGACAGTTGCCAGCGGCACTGTCAAGGCAGGCGAGACGTGAGGGCAGCTCCGACTAGCGGCAAGCCATGGCGCGGCCGATCGCCACGGACGACAGCGCTTGAGGCTGGTCGTGAGGGCTGACCACGGGCAACAAGCCGTGAGGCGACGCCGACCCACGACAGTGCCACGGCACGGGCGACAGCCACAGACGACAGCCCATGACGCTGACGGTTCGGCTGGCCGTAGGCGGCGAGTTGTGAGGCGCCGGCGACCGCCGGCTATGGCACTGGCCCGCTGCTCGCGGGCGGTGGCCCGTGAGGGTATCTATGGCTCCGGCCGTAGGCGATGAGCTGTCGGTGATGGTGGCCGTTAGTGACGCGATGGAACGACGCCGTGCCGTGAACCCTGCCGCAGTGGCGTCAGCGAGGGTGATCGCAATCCGGCAGACGGTGGCCGTAAGCGCTCCAATGGACGACAGCTGCGCCGCTGGTCGATCGACGGTGGAGGTGACATGCGGGCCCGGCCAGGTGGGCGCTTTGGTCTGCCCGATTGTCCGTGCGGAGTCGGCAGCGGGTACGTCGCGCCGTTCGTCGTCAACCGGGCTGGTCTGACCGGGAAGCACGGCAGCTCAGAATCGTGATCGCAGCCCTCGGCCGCAAGTGGGAGAGCCGTAGGTGATTCGGATGAGCGTCGTGGCCATCCGACTCCTTGACTGAGTCTCGCTGCGGCCGAGTGTAAAGCTGCTATCCCCCTGGACGCGTCCGTGAACCTCGACCCGACCAGATCGACCGCTGGCATCAGACATCGATGCTGGCGCGACATCCTCAACCGGCCGACATCGACCGGCGCGCGCATTTCGTACGAGCGCAGCCATTCATGAAGGACGACGGGTGCAAGATCGAGGGGGTGCTACAGGCGAGCCGACTCGCGAACACTGGCATCTGACGCCCGCTCAGCTGGAGTTGAGGCTGTGCTGCGGGCGGAGATCACACGCTCGCACCCCGAGCTGGCCATCCTGGAACAGCAGAAGATCTGGCTCGACACCAAGCACCACCACGCCGACTCAACACTGCTCCGACGCAACACCAGACTGGCAACACCGGCTGGTTCACGTCGGCGGACGACTCGACGACCCGGGGTTCTCGGTACCACGAGCACAGGCGAGCGAGTCTCCGCGGGACTCTGGACGCTGGGCGAGCACGCGACCGGACCGGGCAGTCCCGGACGTCGATCCCAGCAGACGCGTTGGTCAGGCGGGCTAGTCAGCTCGCGCTCAGCCGCCTAGCCCGGCCGTGTGACCGACCAGCGCATCGGTGATCCCAAGTCCGTACGCCAGGGGTCAACACCCCAAGGGATCAACCGGCCAATCCAGTGGCACGGTCTCGCTTCGAAGCGCAGAGGCCCAGCGGCCCAGCGGCCCAGCGGAGACTCAACCCCGCTTGCCGCGTCGACCGCCACTGCCGGTCGAAGACTGACTCTTCGCCTGCGGCGCAGAAGGTCGCTTCGATCGAGGGCTCTGCTTACCCGGCTTGCCCGACTTCTTGGACGCGGGCTTGGGGCGCTGGCCCGCGATCACCCGGACCACCGTGGTCGGCGTGGTCAGCACTCGTTGGCCGCAGAGGGCGACGGACCACTCAACGGCACCGAGCTGCTTCAGCGTGCTCTCCGCCTCAAGCAGTTCCTCAGCCGCGCTGTCACCCTTCATGGCCAAGAGCTCACCGCCCGGACGAACGAGGGGAAGGCACAGGTCTAGGAGACCCGGCAGCGGAGCAACCGCTCGAGCAGTGACCACGTCGAATGTGCGGTCCGTTTCCGCAACCGCGTTGGCGCGGCTTCGGATGATCTCAACGTTCTCAAGGCCCAGCTGGAGAACGACCTCCCTGAGCCAGACCACGCGGCGCAGCAACGGCTCGACCAAGAACACGGTGAGGTCGGGACGAGCGATCGCGATCGGCAAGCCAGGCAGTCCGGCACCGCTTCCGATATCGGCCAGCTCCACCCCCTGCGGAATCAGCTCTGCGAGCGCAACGCAGTTCAGCAGATGGCGGTCCCAGATCCGCGGAACCTCGCGCGGGCCGATCAGCCCGCGTTCGGCTCCAGTGGTCGCCAATGCCTCTGCATACGTCCGAGCAGTCGCTAACCGGTCACCGAACAGCAACCTGGCCGCAGTGTCCGTTTCACGTGGAACCTGAAGATCGGCCGAGTCATTCGGGGAAGCACTGTTCGTGGGAACGCTCATATCCCCGACTCGGTCGATGTCTGCGAACTCAGGCTGAAGCCGGGAGAATCACGACGTGCCGATGCGGATCGACGCCTTCGGACTCGCTGTTCAGCCCGGCGTCTGCCACGACGTCGTGAACGATCTTGCGCTCGAAGGCCGACATCGAGTCCAGACTCAACGGCTTGCCAGAGCTCTTCACCTCTGCACAGGCCTTCGCCGCCGCATCGGTGAGCACCTTGCGCCGGTGCGCTCGGTGACCGGCGATATCAAGCATCAGCCGGCTGCGCTCACCCGTGCTCGCCTGCACGGCCAGCCGAGTCAGCTCCTGCAGGGCCTCGAGAACCTCGCCGTTCGATCCGACCAGGCGGCGAAGCGAGCGGTCGCTTCCGCCCTCCGCGACGATGGCCAACGAAGCTCGGCCGTTCTCCACATCGATGTCGATGTCGCCGTCCACGTCGACAATGTCGAGCAGTTCTTCGAGGTAGTCGGCCGCCACCTCGCCCTCCTCCTCGAGGTCGCGCACAGAGCCTCGAGAAGAACGGCTCGCAGCGGCAGGGACGCCTGCACCGGCATCCGCGCCAGCGGCACCACCATCGGCACCCGCACCAGCATCGGCATCGGCATCGGCATCAGAACCGGGAGCATCCGCGCCCCCAGCATCCCCGTCAGCAGTACCCGCGCCCGCGCCCTTCGCGGCCGCAACATCGTCAGCCGCAACAGTCGCATCGGTGTTGCCGCCCAAAGCAGAACCAGCCGCCGCACTCGAAGCGGCCGACCCTTCATCGGCAGCCGCCGCAGAAGGTGACGCCTCGGATGCGGTGACAGTCGGCTCACCTCCGACGACCGGTGGAGGAGCACCGGCATCGTCCGTCGTTGTGTTCTCGACGTCCGCGTCGTCCATCGGTCGATCCTGCACCGTCACAGTCTCACCCTGTTCACCGTTGCTCATCAAAGTCTCCTCACGCCGGCTCACGCGCGCTGCCCGGCCATTCGCCACTCATCCACAAGTCTTGGACGAAGCACCACGGACCCCGACGGTGAAACCGTCCAATCCCAAACGGCGTTTCATCCGATCGCTCTTCGTCGTCTTCCGAACACTCTAAGTCTCAGTGAATTTACTCCGCGGCGACCCTGAGGAAGGGCCGGACGAGGGTCCTGAACCCGGCCCTCTTGCAGGACCGGAAGGCTTGGGGTTGGTTCGTTTCCGCTTCGGCTGCTTCTTGGGCTGAACCCGCTGCCGAGCAACCGGTTCGTCGTCGGTCACGTCCTGAACCGCCGAGTCCTTGGTCGAGTCCTTGGTCAGCGAGACGCCGTTCGCCTCCGGTGCGACCGGCTTGCCCCGCTTGGCCCGGCGTTCGTGCAGCGCCTTCTCTGCCGGCGATCCCGGGGCAGGCATTCGGCGGATCACGTAGAACTGCTGGCCCATCGACCAGACGTTCGTGGTGAGCCAGTACAGCAGGACGCCGATCGGGAAGTTCACCCCGGACACCGCGAAGACCAGCGGCAGCACGTAGAGCAGTACCTTCTGCTGCTGAGCGAAGGGGTTGTCCAACGCCGACGCCGGCATGTTCTTCATCATCAGCTGGCGCTGCGTGGTGAAGGTGGACGCCGACATCAGGATGATCAGGACGACGGTGAGGATCTTCGTCGACGTCAGGTCCGAGTTCAGGAACGTCGCCGAGATCGGTGACCCGAAGAGTGTGGCCTGATCGGCCTGCTCGCGCAGCTCGTTCGTCAGCGGCCCGATCGAGAAGCCCTCCTTGGGGATGCCGTTCAGCACCCGGAAGAGAGCGAAGAAGATCGGCGCCTGAAGCAGGATCGGCAGGCACGAGGCGAACGGGTTGGTACCCGTGTCCTTGTACAGCGCCATCGTTTCCTGCGTCATCTTCTGACGCGATTCCTGGTCCGTCTTGCCCTTGTACTTAGCCTGGATCTTCTTGATCTCGGGCTGTACCAGCTGCAGACCGCGGGAGGCCTTGATCTGCTTGACGAACAGCGGAATCAAGACGATCCGGATGACGATCACCAGGCCGACGATGGACAACGCCCAGGTCCAGCCGGACGTGGCAGGAAGCCCGATATGAGTCAGCACCGAGTGCCACGCCACCATGATCCAGGCGACGACGAACTCGAGCGGCTTCAGGACTGTAGACATCGGCTCCTCGCCGGTTCAGGCAACACGTCGAAGTGACGACGGCGCAGGGGTCGTGCCAGATGCGGTCGAGCCCTCGGCGGAAGCAGTACAGCCGTCGACCGGAGGGACATTGCCCCCGACCGAAGGAACGTGGTCAACGCCGCCGGGGTTCCACGGATTGCACCGCAGCAACCGCCATGCGGCAAGCCGACCGCCACGAAGAACACCGTGCCTGTCCACCGCGATCAACGCGTACTCGGAGCAGGACGGGTAGAACCGGCAGGTCGGACCGTACAGGGGCGAGATCACTGCGCGATAACCGCGCAGCAGCAGCACCACCAACCGCCGGGGAAGCCTCACGACAGCACGGGCGAACCGCGCGATCACGATGCACCTTGATCCCGGTGAGCATCCCGATGGTCGTTCTGACGATCGTTCTGACGGAGCAGGGTCGCAAGTGCGCTGTCGAAGTCGGCGGCCAGAGTCTTCGACCCGGCCGCAGCGGGGTTCGCCCGAACCACCACCGAAGAACCGGTCGGCAGTGCGCCGATCCGATCGCCGGCGATGTGCCTCAGCTGCCGCTTCACCCGATTACGGACGACCGCGTTCCCAACCGCCTTGGATACGACGAAGCCCACTCGGGTCGGTGCCTCGGTTCGGGCACGACTCAAGTGGACGACGAGCGTTCGGCGACCGGCGCGACGTCCCCCACGCACTGCGGCAGTGAAGTCGCCGCTGTTGCGCATTCGGTGAGCTGCTGAGAGCACCCCTACGACCGCAACAGCGCGATCAGGCGGAAAGCTCGTCGCGACCCTTGCGACGACGAGCCGAGAGAATGGCCCGGCCGGCTCGGGTGCTCATACGCAGCCGAAAGCCATGCGTCTTGGCGCGGCGCCGGTTATTCGGCTGGAACGTCCGCTTGCTCACGTGAAGACTCCCGGTTCGTCGTGCAGATCGGCGGGCAACTCACATCGGATCGACGCGGCCACCATTGACACCGACCTCCATCGGACGCCCACGCAGTTGCATGGGCACGCGAAGAGAGGTCGCCGTCAAGCCCTCCTACGGTACGGGGCACCCCGGTACGGGGTCAAACGGATCAACGGCTCCGCGGCCGACCAGATCAGCAGGAGATCAGCTCCAGGTCAGAGGCAGATCAGAGGCCGATCAGCGCGACGTCAGCCCCAGGTCAGCCCGATGATCGAGCGGAAGCCGACCCCCACGATCAGCCCCACGATCAGCCGAACGGTCAGCCGGGCGAAATGCCAACCATGAGATTCGGAACCGAATTCTGTCCAGGTCCAAATCGTGTCCGAATCCGGTACACCGAACACCTGAACAGTATCTGGGCCGGTCAGTCACGACTCAGACGGAGCAGAGAGGACCGAGAGACGGGATCGGGCGCATTCGTCCGCACCCGGAGCCTACGGACATCCGCGCACCAGCCCCACGGAGGGGCGCAACAAGCTATGGTCCTCTCCTGCGAGTCCATGGCGGGACAGCGACACGCCGGGTCCGCGAGAGCCAGGAGAACGGATCGCCCAAGGCGGCGAATCGACCATCGAGAGCGCCAGGCGTTGCTCGGGATCTGGACTGTGGGGGCTGGGCGACGACGCTGGGTGATGACACACCTCTCTCTCGTACACAGCATGTGGACAAAGGTGTGGACAAGTGCTTTGGATGGTTGAGCAAGGGGAAGGTGATCGGCGTTGACAACGCCTGAGGAGAACTTCCCTGCGGTCTGGCGCCGCGCTCTCGAATCGTTGGACGCAGCCGGGGTCACCCCGCAGCAGCGGGCCTTCGTCCGACTCGCCCGTCCGGTCGGTCTGCTCGATGGAACGGCTCTGCTCGCAGCGCCCAACGATCTCACCAAGGAGATCTTGGAGCAGCGCGTTCGGGACACCATCACCCAATTGCTCTCCGAGCAGCTCGGCTACACCGTGCGCCTGGCGGTGACGGTTGACTCGTCACTCACCGACGATCCGTCCGGGCCGATCCCGATGCCGCCGGCTCCTCGCCTGGTCGAGCGCGAATTTGACGACGACAGCGATTTTCATACCTTCTCGCCCGAGGGCGTGCGGATCACCCAGGGCCGGATCGACAACTCGATCGACACCACGGGTGGCAGTGGCAGCACCGACGAAGTGATCGACATCCGCAACTTCGAGCGGACGACGCCGGTGCCCGGTGGCTATGCACCGAACTCACCCTTCTACGTCGGCCCGGATCGGGACCGCTACGTCGGCGACCGGAACGACCGCGATCGGAACGACCGGAACGATCCCACCGACAAGGTCGACCGACAGTCCGACGCCGGATCGTCCGAGGGTTCGACCGCCAGGAACGACGATCGGCCGGTCCGCCGTCCACCCACCCGACCACAGGCCGAGCCGGCCCGACTGAACCCGAAGTACACCTTCGAGACGTTTGTCATCGGGGCCAGCAACCGATTCGCCCACGCCGCCGCGGTCGCGGTCGCCGAGGCGCCGGCCAAGGCCTACAACCCGCTCTTCGTCTACGGCGAGTCCGGGTTGGGCAAGACCCACCTGCTGCACGCGATCGGGCACTATGCCCAGAACCTCTACCCCGGGGTCCGAGTGCGGTACGTGAACTCCGAGGAGTTCACCAACGACTTCATCAACAGCATCCGGGACGACAAGGCCAGCGCCTTCCAGCGCCGCTACCGCGACGTCGACGTGCTGCTGATCGACGACATCCAGTTCCTGCAGGGCAAGGTGCAGACCCAGGAGGAGTTCTTCCACACCTTCAACACCCTGCACAACGCCAACAAGCAGGTGGTCATCACCTCGGACCTGCCGCCCAAGCAACTGGCCGGGTTCGAGGAGCGGATGCGCTCGAGGTTCGAGTGGGGCTTGATCACCGACGTCCAGCCTCCCGACCTGGAGACCCGGATCGCCATCCTGCGGAAAAAGGCGATCGGCGAACGGCTCGAGGTGCGCGACGACGTGATGGAGTACATCGCGTCCCGGATCTCGACGAACATCCGGGAGCTCGAGGGTGCGCTGATCCGGGTGACGGCGTTCGCCAGCCTGAACCGTCAGCAGGTGGATCTTTCGCTGGCCGAGATCGTGCTGAAGGATCTGATCCCGGCGGATGACACCCCGGAGATCACCTCGGCCACGATCATGGCTCAGACCGCTGCATACTTCAGCCTGACGATGGAGGACCTCTGCGGATCCTCCCGTTCCAGGGTGCTGGTGAACGCGCGGCAGATCGCCATGTACCTCTGCCGGGAGCTGACCGACCTGTCGTTGCCGAAGATCGGCCAGCTGTTCGGCGGCCGCGACCACACCACGGTCATCCACGCGGACCGCAAGATCCGTACCTTGATGGCCGAGCGCCGCTCCACCTATAACCAGGTCACCGAGCTGACCAACCGGATCAAGCAAACCTCACGCGCCTGATCTGCGGCTTCATCGCGCGCAGACAGGGCCTTCAGCGCTCGAGGATCGCGTTTTCGTCGTTCGAGTAGCGTCTGAGCGCGCTTCTGGCTACTGCCTTGTCCGGCATTCGGCATTGGTACATTCGGGTGTAGCCGCGGCACACCGTCGCGAAGAGACACGCTTCGTACACAGTTGGGGAAAAGCCTGTGGATGACGTATCTAGGGCCTCCCGACACCAAGCGCGGTAATCCGACACCCAGTGTCTGCAACGTTGAGAAAAGCGTCCGGACGACGGCCAAGAGGCCGCCAGGGATGACATCAGCCGGCGATCGGGACAACCACCCACCGACCGCCAGGACGACGCCGAGACCACGTCCAGGCGTCGCTCGGATGATGCGAGGCCGTCATCCGGGGACCTCTGAGCGAGATGCGGGGGCGCTTTAGCGACCTCTGAAACGCCCGGACACGGCCCGGCCCGGGAGCTCCGCCGGCACCGCTGATGGCTCGGAAGACGTTCCGCAAAAACAATTTTGGAGCTTTCGCCGCGGCTCGAGCCGGTCTTCGTGCGCGCTCTGGCGGCCCAAAAGCTGTCTTCAGCCCGTGGACAACCGGTGGACAACGCACCCAGAGACTGGGGATGAACTGTGGACATCCTGGGGTCATCGGTGCATGAACGAATGACAACCTGTTGGCGAACCGTCGTCCGTCCACGGTTCGCCCACCGATACCTGTGATTCATCCACTGCTCGTCCACTGGTCCGTATGCAGGATGAGCAGGCAAAAGATAGGGTTATCCACAGTATCAACAGGCGCTATGACAAACACTAAACAGTTAATTGGGATGGAGATGATCCGCCCGCAGTTAACCGATCGACCTTCGAGGCACCGATCTTGAACGACCAGGACAGAAGTCCTCCGATCGACCCCCTGGTCGTGTTCCCCCTGCCTCCGCAACTCGCGTACTGTCAGGGCCGCACATCCAAAGACTGGCTAGGCATGGAGGGGTACGCGTGAAGTTCCGGGTCGAGCGCGATGCGCTGGCTGACGCGGTTGCTTGGGCGGCTCGAGCGCTGCCCAGTCGACCTCCGGTCCCCGTCCTTGCCGGTCTGCTCCTCGAGGCCGATTCCGTTGGCGTACTGCGCCTCTCGAGCTTCGACTACGAGGTTTCGGCTCGAGTCGAGATTGCCGCCGAGGTGATGGACGCAGGTAGCGCGCTGGTCTCCGGCAGGTTGCTGGCGGACATCTCGCGGTCGCTGCCAGCCAAGCCGGTGGATGTCACGACCGACGGATCCAAGGTCTCGGTGGTCTGTGGCTCCGGCCGGTTCACCCTGCTGACGATGCCGGTGGACGAGTACCCGGCGCTGCCGGTGATGCCGGAGTCGGCCGGCACTGTCGCGGGTGACGTCTTCACCCAGGCGGTGCAGCAGGTCAGCATCGCCGCGAGCCGGGACGAGACGTTGCCGATCCTCACCGGCATCCGGGTCGAGATCGAGGGCGAGCAGCTCACCCTGCTGGCGACCGACCGGTATCGGCTGGCGATGCGCACGCTGCCGTGGCGGCCGATGGATCCAGGTCAGAGCAGCGTGGCCCTGGTCCGGGCGCGCACCCTGTCCGACGTCGCCAAAGCGCTCGGTACCAGCGCGGACGTCACGTTCGCGTTGACCACGGGCGGTGCCACCGAGATGGTCGGCTTCGAGGCCGGCGGCCGGCGGACGACGTCCCTGCTGGTGGACGGCGATTACCCGAAGGTCCGGGCGCTGTTCCCGGACTCGGCGCCGACGTATGCGGTCGTGGGTACCCAAGCCCTCACCGATGCCGTCAAGCGAGTGTCTTTGGTCGCAGAACGGAACACTCCGGTGCGACTCACCTTCACAGACGGCATCCTCACTCTTGAAGCCGGTCAGGGCGAGGATGCTCAGGCCTCGGAAGCAGTCGAGTCGACGCTGGTCGGTGAAGAGCTTTCAATAGCCTTCAACCCGCAGTTCCTGCTCGATGGCCTGGGAGCACTGAACACCCCCCTGGCCCGACTGTCATTCACTCAGCCCACCAAGCCTGCGGTGCTGTCCCCCCAGGTCGAGCCCGATGGCCCGGACGACAGCAGTTACCGATACCTGCTGATGCCGGTGCGGATCGCAGGCTGACCCGAAGGGACCGCTCGTGCACATCGGACTTATCGGCCTCGGCCGCATGGGCGGCAACATGGCCACCCGCTTGCGCAAGGCAGGCGTCGAGGTCACGGGCTTCGACCGAAACCCGGACACCACTGACGTCGCCACCCTGAGCGAGCTGGTGGCCGCGCTGCCCGCGCCGCGGATCGTCTGGGTCATGGTGCCGTCCGGTGCGCCGACCCGAGCCACGATCGAAGAGGTCGGCGGGCTGCTGTCCGCGGGCGATCTGGTGATCGACGGCGGCAACTCCCGGTTCACCGATGACTTCGTGCACGCCGAGAAGTTGGCCGAGTCCGGGATCGGCTATCTGGACTGCGGTGTCTCCGGCGGAATCTGGGGCCTGGCCAACGGTTACGGCCTGATGGTCGGCGGCGACCAGGAACTGGTCGAGCGGGCGATGCCGATCTTCGACGCGCTTCGGCCGGCCGGGCCGCGCGAGGAGAGCTTCGTCCACGCCGGCGCCGTCGGTGCCGGTCACTACGCCAAGATGGTGCACAACGGTGTTGAGTACGGCCTGATGCAGGCCTACGCCGAGGGCTACGAGCTGCTCACCGCCAAGGACATCGTCACCGACGTGCACGGCACCTTCAAGGCCTGGACCCGTGGCACCGTCGTCCGGTCCTGGCTACTCGACCTGATGGTCAAGGCCCTCGAGAACGACCCCGATCTGGCGGCGATCAGCGGCTATGTGGACGACTCCGGTGAGGGACGGTGGACGATCGAGGAAGCGATCGCCAACTCCGTTCCGGCTCCGGTGATGACCGCGGCCCTGTACGCGCGGTTCGTCTCCCGGCAGGAGGACTCGCCGGCGATGAAGGCGGTTGCCGCGCTGCGGCAGCAGTTCGGTGGCCACGCGGTGCACCCGGCCGCAGCCGAGGCGCATCACGCCGGTCCTTCGTCCGGTTCCGGTTCGACCAACTGATTCAGGACACCAACCCGAGCAGATGCATGTCACCCACCTCTCGCTAGTCGACTTCCGTTCCTACCCAACGGCGGAACTCGCTCTCGAGCGGGGTGTGACGGCACTGATCGGGCCGAATGGTCAGGGCAAGACCAACCTGATCGAGGCGATCGGTTACGTCGCCTCGCACAGCAGTCACCGGGTCAGTAACGACGCTCCGCTGGTCCGGTCCGGTGCCTCGCGGGCGGTCGTGCGGTGCGCGATCGCCCGCGACGACCGGACCGCGCTGATCGAACTCGAGATCGTCCCGGGCGGCAGTAACCGGGCGCGGATCAACCGGTCCCCGCTGACCCGGCCCCGGGAGGCCCTCGGGGTGCTGCGCACGGTGCTCTTCGCGCCGGAGGATCTGGCCGTGGTGAAGGGCGATCCGGACGGGCGTCGTCGATTCCTGGACGAACTGCTGGTCACCCGGTCTCCCCGGTTCGCCGGGGTGCGCGGCGACTACGACCGGGTGCTCCGTCAGCGCAATGCACTGTTGAAGACCGCCGGTGCCACGATCAAGTCCGGTCGCGGCGACGTCCGAACTCTGGACGTCTGGGACTCGCACCTGGCCACCGCCGGGGCGGAGCTGCTGGCGGGTCGGTTGCGGTTGATCCGGGAATTGTCCCCGCTGGTCGCGAAGGCGTACGCGGCGGTGAGTCAGGGGCAGGGCGACGCGGCCAGCGACTACCGCAGCAGCCTGGGTGAGGATGTGACCGGGACCGGCCCGGTGGATCGTGAACTGCTGCAGGCCCGGATGCTCGAGGCGCTGGCGAAGAACCGGCCGGCCGAGCTGGATCGTGGGGTCAGTCTGGTCGGGCCGCATCGTGATGATCTGGTGTTGACGCTGGGTGGACTGCCGGCACGCGGGTATGCCAGTCATGGCGAGTCCTGGTCGTTCGCCCTGGCGTTGCGGTTGGCGAGCTACGACTTGCTCTGTTCGGACGGTGGTGCCGAGGCGGAGCCGGTGCTGATCCTGGACGACGTGTTCGCGGAGTTGGATGTCGGTCGTCGGGTCCGCTTGGCCGAGTTGGTCGCGGGGGCCGAGCAGGTGATCGTGACCGCGGCGGTGGCGGAGGATGTGCCCGAGGTGCTGGCGGGTGCCCGGGTCGATGTGATGGCTGGGCAGGTGACCCGTGTCCGCTGAGAACGCTGAGAACCCGGAGAACGCTGACAAGGCTGTGGGTGACGAGAAGTTGTCCACACAATCCACAGGGTTGTCCACAGGCTCTGACGAGACTGTGGACACTATGGACAGCGGTGCCGATGCGGTCCGGGCGGCCCTCGGTCGGGCCCGTGCAGCAGCCGCCGCAAGAGGTGACAAGCCTGGTCATCCCGGGCGCGCAGCATCGGTCTACGCGCGCGCCCAGGAACGTCGGGACGGCGCGAACACCCGCTCGGGCGCCCGTCCGGACGCCCGCGATCCACAGGGCGTGGCTTCGGCGATCTCCCGATTGGTGGCCGAGCGCGGCTGGTCCGAGACGGTCGCCGTCGGCGGTGTTCTCGGTCGCTGGGAGGCCGTGGTCGGGACCGATATCGCAGCCCACTGCACGCCGTTGAACTTCGCCGACGGTGTGCTCACCGTGACCGCGGACTCGTCCACCTGGGCGGCCCAGGTGCGACTGCTGGCGCCGACCCTGCTGCGGAAATTGGCCGACGAGGTGGGCGAGGGGACCGTCCAGCGGATCGTCGTCCGGGGACCATCGGCTCCGTCCTGGAAACACGGACCGCGGGTGGCGCCTGGGTCACAAGGGCCGCGCGATACGTACGGCTAGTCCCGACGGCGACGGCTTTGGTGCCTGACCGTGGACGCCGTTCTCGCTTGCAAATCGTGCGGGAGACGTACGGGGAGTCACCCCAGGGCGGGTTGACTCGGCAGATGTGGCTTCTCCGGCCGCAGAACGGCAGATCTACTGCCGTGAACCCCCCGCCCGGGACGGAATCTGTCTCACCACCAGATATGATGTAGGTGTTCGGCGGCGCCGGAGGATTGCTCATCACGGGCTGCTCCCCTGGGCCCGTCCCCCCGGTCAACGGCGTCAGTCGTCGACCTCGACCTTCAGGAGTTCCACACCTCGTGGCCGAACAGACGATCCCCACCGACCTGCCGCCGATCGACGCCTCCACCCCGCTGGGAGACGGCACCAGCTACGACGCCAGCGACATCACCGTGCTGGAGGGCCTCGAGGCGGTACGCAAGCGTCCCGGTATGTACATCGGCTCCACCGGTGAGCGTGGCCTGCATCACTTGGTGTACGAGGTGGTCGACAACTCGGTCGACGAGGCGCTGGCGGGGTACTGCTCCAACATCGAGGTCACGATGCTCGCCAACGGCGGCATCCGGGTGATTGACGACGGGCGTGGGATCCCGGTCGACATCGTCGCGTCCGAGGGCAAGCCGGCCATCGAGGTCGTGCTGACCGTGCTGCACGCCGGTGGCAAGTTCGGCGGCGGCGGGTACTCGGTCTCCGGCGGTCTGCACGGCGTCGGTGTCTCCGTGGTGAACGCCCTGTCCAGCAGGCTCGACGTCGAGGTTCGCCGACAGGGTTTCGTCTGGCGGCAGTCCTACGCGGTCGGCGTGCCGCAGGCACCGCTGTCGCAGGACGAGCCGGCCGACAGCACTGGCACCACGATCACCTTCTGGCCGAGCGAGGACATCTTCGAGACGGTCGTCTTCGACTACGAGACGCTGCGCTCCCGGTTTCAGCAGGTGGCGTTCCTGAACAAGGGCTTGTCGATCACCCTGATCGACGAGCGGACGGACCACGCGGACGAAGACGGGACGGCGTCCTCCGTCACCTTCCGGTACGACGACGGTCTGATCGACTACGTCAAGCACCTGAACTCGGCGAAGAAGACCGAGAACGTGCACCCTGACGTGATTTACCTGGAGGCCGAGGACACTGACCGCAAGCTCTCGCTCGAGCTGGCGATGCAGTGGACGACGGCGTACTCGGAGAGCGTGCACACCTACGCGAACACGATCAACACCCACGAGGGCGGTACCCACGAAGAGGGCTTCCGCGCTGCGATGACAACGTTGATCAACGAATATGCGCGGTCCAAGGCCTTTCTCAAGGAGAAGGACGAGAACCTCACCGGCGACGACATCCGGGAGGGGCTGACCGCCGTCCTCTCGATCAAGCTTGCGGAACCGCAGTTCGAGGGCCAGACCAAGACCAAGCTCGGCAACACCGAGGCGAAGACGTTCGTCCAGCGGGTGGTCCGGAGCACGCTCACGGACTGGCTGGACAGCCACCCGAGCGAGGCCCGTGAGGTGGTTCGCAAGTCGATCCAGGCCTCGGCGGCCCGGATGGCAGCGCGGAAGGCGCGCGAGGCGACCCGGCGCAAGGGTCTGCTCGGCGGCGGCGGGCTACCCGGCAAGCTCTCGGACTGCCAGTCCACGCACGCCGAGGAATGCGAGATCTTCATCGTCGAGGGTGACTCGGCCGGTGGCTCGGCCAAGTCCGGCCGTGACCCGAGGATCCAGGCGATCCTGCCGATCCGCGGCAAGATCCTGAACGTCGAGAAGGCACGGATCGACAAGGCTCTCGGCAACCAGGAGGTCCAGGCGCTGATCAGCGCCTTCGGCACCGGGGTCGGCGAGGACTTCGACATCACCAAGCTCAGGTATCACAAGATCATCCTGATGGCCGACGCCGACGTCGACGGCCAGCACATCCGTACGCTGTTGCTCACCCTGCTGTTTCGTTACATGCGACCGCTGGTCGACGGCGGCCACGTGTACCTGGCGCAGCCGCCGCTCTACAAGATCCGCTGGGGCGGCAAGACCCCGCCGGACTACGTGTACACCGACCGCGAGCGGGACATCCTCATTGCGGCCGGGGTCGCTGCGGGCCGAAAACTGCCCAAAGAAGACGGTATTCAGCGCTACAAGGGTCTCGGTGAGATGAACGCCGACGAGCTGACCGACACCACGATGGATCCGAACCAGCGGGTGTTGCTCCAGGTCACGCTGGACGATGCCGCGGCCGCGGACGAGATCTTCTCCGTCCTGATGGGTGAGGACGTCGAGTCCCGGCGCTCGTTCATCCAACGCAATGCCAAGGATGTCCGCTTCCTCGACGTCTGAGCCTGCTCCGACCTTGAACTGATCTGCACCCCGACCGGGTCCTTACGGGTCACCCCGGCCGACGCGAACGAAGGACTGATGTGACCGAGCAGCCGCCGACCATTCCGCCCCTGCCCCAGCCCGGCCGAGTAGACCCGGTCGATCTGCAGTTGGAGATGCAGCGGTCGTACCTCGACTACGCAATGAGCGTGATCGTGGGCCGCGCGCTGCCCGACGTCCGCGACGGGCTGAAGCCGGTTCACCGGCGGGTGCTCTACGCGATGTTCGACGGCGGCTACCGTCCGGATCGCAGCCATTCCAAGTGCTCGCGGATCGTCGGCGACGTGATGGGTCAGTACCACCCACACGGTGACTCCTCGATCTACGACACCGTGGTCCGGCTGGCCCAGCCCTGGGCGCTGCGCTATCCGCTGATCGACGGGCAGGGGAACTTCGGCTCGCCGGGCAACGACCGCGCCGCGGCCATGCGGTACACCGAGTGCCGGCTCGCTCCGCTGGCCATGGAAATGGTCCGGGACATCGACAAGGACACCGTCGACTTCTCCCCGAACTACGACGGGAAGACCCAGGAGCCGGACATCCTGCCGGCCCGGTTCCCGAACCTGCTGGTCAACGGCTCCTCCGGGATCGCGGTCGGGATGGCGACCCAGATCCCGCCGCACAACCTGCGGGAGGTCGCCGAGGGTGTGCAGTGGCTGCTGGCCAACCCGGACGCCGACGAGGACGAGCTGCTCAACCAGTTGCTGCTCAAGGTCAAGGGCCCCGACTTCCCGACCCGCGGCCTGATCATGGGCACCCGCGGGATCGAGGACGCCTACCGAACCGGCCGTGGCTCGATCACCATGCGGGCGATCGTCACGGTTGAGGAGATCCAGAACCGGACCTGCCTCGTCGTCACCGAACTGCCGTATCAGGTGAACCCGGACAACCTGAAGGTCAAGATCGCGGAACTGGTGGACGGCGGGCGGATTCAGGGGATCGCCGACCTCCGCGACGACACGTCAGGCAAGACCGGGCTGCGGATCGTGATCGTGCTGAAGCGCGACGCGATCGCCAAGGTGGTGCTGAACAACCTCTACAAGCACACCCAGTTGCAGGACAACTTCGGCGCGAACATGCTCGCCCTGGTCGACGGCATGCCGCGGACGCTCAGCATCGACAAGTTCGTCCGCTACTGGGTGGCTCATCAGATCGAGGTCATCGTCCGGCGGACCCGCTACTTGCTGGCCGAGGCGGAGCGGCAGGCGCACATCTACCGCGGGTACGCCAAGGCCCTGGACGCCCTGGACGAAGTGATCAACTTGATCCGGGCGTCGCCGACGGTGGACGACGCCCGCAGCGGCCTGATCGGCTTGCTGGACATCGACGAGGTCCAGGCCGATGCGATCCTCACCATGCAGCTGCGTCGGCTGGCCGCCCTGGAGCGGCAGAAGATCGTCGAGGAGCTGACCCGGCTGGAGATTGTGATCGCCGATCTCGAGGCGATCCTGGCTTCGCCGCCGCGGCAGCGGCAGATCGTCTCCGAGGAGCTCGCCGAGATCGTCGACAAGTACGGCGACGAGCGACGGACGAAGATCCTTCCGTTCGACGGCGACATGAACGTGGAAGACCTCATCCCGGAGGAAGAGGTCGTCGTCACGATCACCCGGGCCGGCTACGCCAAGCGCACCCGCACCGACGCGTACCGGGCTCAGCGCCGCGGCGGCAAGGGTGTTCGGGGGGCGGTGCTGCGCAGCGATGACATCGTCGAGCACTTCTTCGTCACGTCGACGCACAACTGGTTGTTGTTCTTCACCAACCTCGGTCGGGTCTACCGGGCCAAGGCGTACGAGTTGCCCGAAGGCTCGCGTGAGGCCAAGGGCCAGCACGTCGCCAACCTGCTGGCCTTCCAGCCCGGCGAGGAGATCGCCCAGGTCGTCTACCTGCGCAGTTACGAGGATTCCCCGTTCCTGGTGCTGGCCACGAGGGACGGTCTGGTGAAGAAGACCCGGCTGTCGGAGTACGACTCGAACCGGGCCGGCGGGGTGATCGCGATCAACATGCGTGAAGGTGACGAACTCGTCGCCGCCCGGCTGGTCGGTGACGGCGACGATCTGCTGCTGGTCTCGCGCAAGGGCATGTCCGTCCGCTTCACCGCCGATGACACGGCGCTGCGGCCGATGGGCCGAGCCACCTCCGGCGTCACCGGGATGAAGTTCCGGGAGGGTGACCAACTCCTGTCGATGGACGTCGTCCGGGACGTGGACGACGCCTTCGCCTTCGTCGTCACCGAGAACGGATACGCCAAGCGGACGCCGGTGGATCAGTACCGCGTGCAGGGCCGGGGTGGCCTGGGCATTAAGGTGGCCAAGCTCACAGACGAGCGAGGACTGCTGGTCGGAGCCATGATCGTCGGTGCTGAGGACGAGGTGCTGGTGGTGATGGAGCGCGGCAAGGTGGTCCGCTCGGCGGTCTCCGGAGTGCCGGCCAAGGGTCGGGACACCATGGGCGTCGTCTTCGCGAAGCCCGACTCCGGTGACCGGATCATTGCCGTGGCCCGGAACCCCGAGGGCTCGCTGATCGACCTGGATGAGCCGGTTGACGGCGCGTCGGCTGTGGTTGGTGCGGGCGTTGCGGCGGCAGTGCCGAGCGTGGTTCTAGAGGCTGACTCGGTGAATGAGGATGCACAGGTGGCCGAGGACGGGCAGGATTTGGACGAGGTCGTGGCCTCGGCGGAGTTCGAGGAGACTTCCGATCCAGACCAGTCAGAGGACTAGAATCGTTGGACCAGGCTCGTAACGCTAGTATCGGCCGAACAGGGGGGTCCTGTTGACCTTGTTGGCCGATGCCAAGCGGATCACGCGCGGAATCACAAGGCGGTTCCTCGTCGGCTGCTTGAGCATGGAGGTGAAGACGTGAGCTCGGACAAGAGCCAGCGATCCGAGAGCACGTCTCGGCAGATCCCAGGTGGGGGAACAGTACCGATGAGCACTGACGCGTCACCGCAGGTTACATCGCCTGCACAGAACGATGACGGAGCCGAGGAGATCACCCGTGCCCGCCCGGCTGGTGCGCGTCCGGACAGTTCGGCAGCTACGGCTGCCCTGCCGGCCGTGACCAAGACACCGCCGGCATCCGCTCCGGCGGCTTCGGCACGGCCTGGGTCATCCCGACCGACCGCGGTGCCCTCCCGGCCGACGCCCGCGCCGCCCAGCGCCGGTTCTGGCAGTGCTCGGCCCGCGCCGCCGGCCGCCACGCCTACGTCCTCGGCTGGGTCGAGCAACGGCCGTCCCACCGCGGTGCCGTCCAGCCCGCCGCAGTCCGCGTCGAGCAGCAGCCGGCCCGCGTCGAGCAGCGTTCGGCCGGTTACGTCCGGTTCGGGATCGTCGTCCGGCCCGACGGTTGCCACTCCGCCGCCGTCGAAGAGCGCAGCCGCTCCGGTCCGGGGCGCGTCCAGCCCCGCCGATGCCGCCGCTGCGCGTGCGGTCGCCAACGGTGGTGGCTCCGGCCGCTCCAGCACTCCGGGGCTGTCCTCGTCGCCCAGTGCTTCGGGTACCGCGCCCTCGGGTTCTGGGCCGTCGCGACCGGCTGCCGCCCGGCCCCCGGTCAGTAGCGCCCCGAGCTCGGCGCCGAGCACCTCGGCGCGGTCCGGTACGCAGAGTTTCCGTCCGCAGTCGGCTCCGCCGGCCAAGTCGGCCTCGTCCTCCAGCGCTTCGACCTTCGCCCCGCTGAAGTCGACGCCATCGCCGAGCGCCAGCCCCTACGACGACCAGTCGGACAACGCACGGCGGGCTCGGGCGGATGCCCAGAGTGCCGCAGCGAAGTCCGCTTCGAGCGCGACCTCTGGCTTCGGTTCGGCAGGCTATGCGGGTGCCACCGGATACGCCGGCAGCGAAGGGCGGCCGCAGGCGCCGGCCTACGCCGCTTCCGACACGATGGTGACCGATGATCATCGGCCGACGCCGGCCAGCAGTGTTCAGACTCACGACACCACCGCTCCGCGAGTGGCGAGGCTCACGGTTGCCAGCATCGACCCGTGGTCGGCCCTCAAGCTCTCCTTCCTGCTGTCGGTGGCTGCGGTGATCGCCCTGGTCATCGGAGTTGCCGTGCTCTGGCTCGTGCTGAACGGGATCGGCGTCTTCGATCAGCTGAACAAGGTGTTCGGGACGATCGGCCTGTCGACCACGACCGAGCAGTTCGACATCTACAAGTACGTCGGCTTCAGCAAGGTGCTCTCGATCGCCATCGTGATCGGCGTGATCAACGCGGCGCTGTTGACGGCGCTGGCGACGGTCACCACCCTGCTGTACAACCTCAGCGCCGGCCTGGTCGGCGGAGTTCGGGTAACCCTGTCGGACGACTGACCAGACCCGCCACCGGTTCTGCCGGTGGCGGTTTGGGTCGGTCGCCCCTAGTGGGGTAACCTCAACCGGCGGTTGACCACCGTTGGTCGACCTGGATTCATCTGTTTCAGCGGATCCAGTTCACCGGATCCACCCGGGCCTATAGCTCAGACGGTTAGAGCGCTTCCCTGATAAGGAAGAGGTCAGAGGTTCAAGTCCTCTTAGGCCCACCCTGCTTCACCAGCACGTTCGCACTGCCCGGCAGATCTTGGCCCTACAAGTGGCCCTACGGTCGCTAAGGCCAGACAGACCGAGAGCCCCGGGGGCCCAATCCCCGGGGCTCTCGCTGTGTCATCACTGAGCAAGGACACCGCCAAAAGGGTGGTTCGTACCCAGGGTGAGTAATTCATTTGCCAAGATGCTCAAGACAGGGTAGGCAATGCCGCCACTGCTGAGTACGCTGATCTTAGTTGGCCCAGGACCGATGGAGGACCGATGGGGACGATGGAAGCGGATCGTTGCTTTCGTCTGTCTTGGTCCGCCCGGTCGGCTAAGACGTTGACGTCCACCTTTGTGTGACGCACACCTGAGCAAGTGGCTACCGGGAGCCGCGAAGCCCTGGGTGCAAATTGGTTGCCTTGTGCATCTCCTCCATCACAGTCCTCTCAATTCTGGTTCTACTCCTGTGGTTTGCGCGCAGCATCGACGCTGCCTACTTCAAGTTCAAGCTCAGTCTGACGCGTTGGCTCACTGCTGAACTCGAAATCAAGCACGAGCCGACCACCCTCTCTCACCCTGCTGATCTCCCGGAAAAACAGTCTCCTGAGCAGCCTCCCGAGACCAGTGGTCAACGTGGACGTCCCCCAGTCCCAAATCACGCTGCCTCAGCGTCCTCGAGTACATGGAGGCGACTGACTGCCGCATTGATTGCCGCCAACACCTCTTGGCGATCCTGACTGAACAGATGACCGTAGATGTTTTTCGTCGTCTCGATCCGGCTGTGACCCATCTGGGCCGCCACCTGGACGTCGCTCGCACCCGACGCGATGAGCAGGGAAGCGCACACGTGCCGCAGCTCGTGCGCGGTATAGGTAACCATGCCGTCCTCATGGGATGCGGTGAATCCATGAGCGAGCGCCAGATACTTCCGCCAGGTCGCGTACCCCAGGTAGCCGCCCCGCTCACCGTTCACTAGTCGGGAGTAGGCCCGGCCGCCGGTGTTCTGGCGACCATCGGCCCCGCTCTCCAGGAGCCGCCGAATCGCCGGGACCGCGATGTCCGGGATAGCTACCACGCGCTCAGCAGCTCGAGTCTTGAGATCGTCTCGGATGTCTCGCCGACCGCCGGACTCGCTGGCCGTGCGATCGATCCGCATCCACTGGCCGTCAATGTCCACGTGTCCGGCCGGCACGGCGACGATCTCTTCCCAGCGGAGACCAGTGAAGGCAAGGACCGTCGCGACGTCGCCTAAGCCCGGCTTGAATTGGTCGAGCGCTTCAGCGAGCCGGAGCACCTGGGGGATGCTGGGGATGACCACGCGCCGCCGGAGGGAAGCTCCCCAACCGGTCCGCAGCTCAAGCGCCGGATTCACGGTGACGATCCGCTCCTCACGCGCCCAGGTGAACATGCGCCGAAGGACGGCCGCCGACGTGCTCTTGGTGTTGCCCGATGCAGGCTTGCCGTTCTGCAGCCGCAGGTCTCGGATGCACTCGTTCAGCTCCGGCAGGTCCAGGTCCCCGATCCAGGCTTGGCCGAGGGTCGGCAGCAGGTACGCGTTCAAGACGCTGCGCTCCTTGGCCACGGAGGACTTTGGACGCGGTGAGCCGTCGCGCTTCGTCTTGTAGGCCACGACGTACCGCGCAGCCACATCCACGAACCGGATGCGTTGCGCTTGCAGTCGACCCGGCCGAGTTCGCTTCGCATCCTGATACTCGGTCAGCAGGGCCTCAGCGTCTTCGAGACCGGCGACGATGCGCTCTACCTGCTTCTTGAGGATCGAGTCCCACACCCGGACCCGGAAGACGGGGACTCCCTCAGCGGTAGTGACCGGCTGCTGTACGCCGCCCACGTTGCGAGTCTTCCTCGTGATCCCCTGAGGAAGTTCAGACTTTCCCTTTCCTGCCATAGTGCTCTCCTTTTGGATGAGGACCGCCGCCCAAGGGCGATCCATCAGTACCAATTTTATCGCAGGTAGCGCTCCGTCAAAAGCTTAAAACCGTTAATCCAAAAGGGATTTCGGTAGAGATTGAGAGCATGTTCTTGCAGCTTTCGCGTGCGGGGATACCTGTAGTTCGTCGGAGATGCGGGTCGTTGTATCGACTCGAGGTCGATCAGGTGGACGTGACCAGCGGTCCACGTCCGCCTCGCAGAACCGCAGCAAGTGCCCGACCTTGCGATACGGAATGGCGTTTCGCTCTACCAGCTTCCGCGCGTGGCGTTCCGTGATGTTCAGCCATGCGCACAGCTCCACAAGGGTGAGCAGCCTCGACGCGCCGAACTGGGCCGGGTCCAGATTTGTCATTCAGACTCTCCTCGGGCCCCGCGCTCCCTTACGTCGTCGGCGCGCCCGAGCCTGTCCCTCCCACCCGCCCGGGATCGCGCGGCGCCCGCTTCGCGAGCCGCCAGCAGAGCCTCACCCACGGTGTACCCGAAACCCGCCAGCTCCCAGAAGGATTCACGATCAACCCCCGCCGGTCCTATCCCCTCCGCCAGCCGGCCGATTTCCGGGGAGCCCGACGAACCCAGCGGAGCGCTACGCGCCTGCTCCTTCTGATGGTCCGCTCGCGCCTGACGCAGCTTCCCGAGCGTCGTGGAGTACCGGCGTGACTTGCTCGAGACGTGCCCCCGATAGGCCAGTTCCCGGCCCCACCGGCCGAGCTTCAGCCCCGCCAGCTCCGGCACCTCGCACAGGCCGAAGGCCGCCGCGACCATCATTTCGGCGTGCACGCCCCGCTGGTTGGTGGGGCGCCGCCAGGATTCCCAGCCGGTGACCTCGGTGTCTTTCGTGGCGTACTTCGCCACGTACGCAGCCACCTTGCCCGCACCGTCCTCACCGGGGAAGGCGGTGATGTCGTGCACGTCCAGCTCGGCGCCCCACCCGAAGGACCAGTAGCCCACGTTCCCGCCGTCCACCCGAACGCGCACCGCGCGAGCCGCCGAAACCACCGCGCCGGCCAGCAGACCAGCCGTCACCCAGGCCGGAGGAGCGATCACCGCCAGAGCCGATCCCTCGTCCTCGCTGTCGGGGTCGCATGGCATGCCGTCGGCGCGGATCACGGCGTGGATGTGGACCAGGCCCCGCCGCTGGTACTCCACGATCTTCACGTACGACAACCGCACGTCAGCCGTCACCTGGGCTGCACTCCGGCCGCTGACCTTGGCGAGGTGGCGGCGCAGGTAGATACAGAACCGTTCCCACAGCATCCCCACCGACGCCTGCCAAATCACCGCACCGGTGTAGTCGTAGCAGTCCGCACACAACGGCGTGCCCACCACCGGATCGTCGTCACCGTGCCGGGCGAAGCACACCGTGGTCTGATCATGCTCACAGACCAGAGTCCGCCGTGGATGACACGGCCCGATGTCACCGTTGCCGGTGCGGTTCCCGCTCGGGCGGTGACAGTGGACGGCGCCGAAGCTCGGAGCGGTCAACGTGGCGAAGACGCGAGGGTGCCCGCTCACGGTGTCCGGGATGCCCTTGCCGCCATCCATCCCAGCCCGCACGAGCTGATAGACGTCGCCCTGATAGAGGTACGCACACGACGGGCACCGCGACGCCCGCCGGTTCCCACACCGCACCAGCAGCACCCCGCCCGGCATGTCCCGGGTGCTGAACTCGCTCACCACCTGCCCGCTCGCCCGCTCCCGCAGCCGGGTGAAGCCCTTCAGATGGACCGGGTGCGCGCACCCGCCGATCCGTTCCACCTGCCGCATCCACGCCGCGTGATCGGGGCGGTTGACGACGCCGATCACGTCGGCCATCACCGGGTCCAGCCCGGCCGGGATCACCAGCCCACCCGGCAGCATCACCTCCCGATCGGTGCTGACCCGCCCCATCCCTTGGGGGGACCGCGCCCGCCCTTTCCCGTTCTCTGTTGTGCCACTTCCCATACGTACCGCCTGCCTTCCACCGCTCGCCTGCTCCTTGTGGTGCGGGCGGGCGGCCCGCCTGTGCCGCTGCTCTGGCAGCAGGCGGACCGCACGCTCGTGAGGTCGTTCATGGCGACTCCTTCGGATTCACCGGGCGCCTAGCACCCTGGCGGATGTGAAAACTGTTAGTGGGCGGCATGTTTTAGATCAGACCGGTGCCCCGGCAGCGACGGCATTTGAGCGTTCGGCTGGTCTGCTCGCCACATGGGCGGTCCCGGAGCACGAGGCGCTCACCGAAACCCCGGCAGGCCCGGCAGTCGATGTCACTGAATCCCTGCATGTACTTCCCCCTCCCAGGGTTTGTCATTTGAGTCCCCATAGGGCGTCACAGACCTTCCACGCTCCCCACCACAACGGGACCACGACCGGGACGAGGAACACCTCCCTACGGATCTCTCGCAGCAACCCCCGCAGCAGCCCACGAAGGGGCGTTCTCGCTGCGCGGGAGCGGGTTTCGCTCAGATGTGCCATGTGCTCACCCACCCGAACACCGCCTCGACTCCCCTGCCGATGCTCGGGGCCAGCCCGGAGGAGGCCAGGTAGAACCCGAACAGGGCCGCGATCAGCGCCTGAAACAGGCGCAGTTCCCGCGCCCGCCACATCGCCAGCAGGACGGCGCCGAACACCAGAACCGTCAGGGTCGTGAAATCCATCACCACCCACCCCCGGTTAACCGGATGTTCTCGATCGCCGCCGTGACCTCCGGCAACGGCACCGCCAGCGACGCGAACTCGCCCGCAACCGCTTTCGCCGCCGCGATACTCACCGGTGCGGATCGGGCCAGGCCCCAGGTGCCGGAGTCGTCACCGACGACCGCGACCCCCGCCAGGTCCACGCCGATCCGCTGAGCTTCGGTGACAGCTTCGGGTGGCAGCCCAGCCAGCGTCATCGTCGCGGTTTCAGGATCGGCGACCCGGTGGCAGATCCGCCCCGATAACTGCGCCCGCAGCAGAGTGGCCCCCGGCCCCAGGTCGGACCCGAACCGTTGACCGGCCACCCACAGATGCACCCCGAGAGCCGCGCCGAGCTGCCCGATCCGGACCAGCCCGTTCACGCACCGCCCGGCTTCCTCCTTCCCCTGCTTATCGATGGCCAGGAACAGTTCGGCGACCTCGTCGACCAGGACCACGACCGGTTCCGGCCGTACCTCGACCTGGAGCTCCCAGATCGAACGGGCACCCTGCTCGCGGCAAATCAGCATCCGCAGGTACATCACCCCGACCAGGGCATCCAGGGCTGCCGCCGCCTCCGCCCGCGACACGGCCAGCGCCGACAGGCGGGGACCGAACGGGGCGAGCTCCATCCCATTCTTCGCATCGATCCCGACCAGGATCACCGGACGCCGGGCCAGCTCGGTGCCGAGCCGGACTGAAAGGGTCGACTTTCCCGACCGGGTCGCCCCCGTAACCAGGTAGTGCGGATGCTTGCCCAGGTCGATGACCCACGGCCCGCCGTCCTCACCCACCCCGACCCGGACGGCCAGGATTCCCGGAATCACCGCGTAGTCCGTGCGCTGCGGACGAGGCCCCCCTGCACCGGCCAACTGCCGGGAACCGGCCGCCTCCGGTTCCTTCTGCTTCTGCGGAGGTGGGGGGAAGCGCAGCGGATCGAACCCCAGTCCCGTCAACGTGACGAACCCCGGACGCTCACTGATCACCCGGACCCGATGCACCCGCCACTGATGAGCGAATGCCTCCCCGGCCCGTTCCCACTGCCCCGGAACCTGCCCCGGATGCAGTCGGACCACGAGCACCAGGCCGCAGCCGCTGATCCGGACCCGGACCCGGCGCGGGGCGATGAGCTTGAGAGGTTCTCCCTTCACGATCAACCCCCCGCCCCGCCGGCCACCGTCGCCGCTCCCACTGATCAGGCCGTACCGGCTGAACCGCTTCGCCGGAACCGACAGGCCCAGCCCTTCGCAGGTCGCCCGCCACGTCCACACCAACCGAACCAGAGCAGCGGGTGCGCCGAAGACCGGCCACCACAGCCACGGCCGCTCCAGCCGTAACCGCCACCGCAGCACCCGAACCCCGAGCACCACCAGGACCAGGGCCAGGAACGCGACCGCCCCACCCTGCGCCCCCAGGACCGAAGTGAGCCCTTGCATGATCTGGACGCCGATCCACCAGCCAATCAGCGCCGCGACGAGAATTCTCAGCCCGTTCCTCAGGAGGCATCACCGCCACGACCCGGACCCCCAGGAGCTGGCGGCGCACCCACCGGCCGACGACCCTGCTCCGGCCCGCCAATCTCGACCGGCAGGACCGCCGTGGCCCGAAACGACACCCCAGAACGGCCATCGCGATCCCACGGAGCCCCTTCCAGCCCCACCAACCGCAACGCCGTCCCGATCCCCAGGCCCTTCGGCTCACCCGGAACCTGAACCTGAATCACCGACGAATCCCGTCCCCGCATCGCGACCACCCCGACGACGAACACGGTCTGACCACTCGCCCGGTCCTTGCGAACCTCCCCCGTGTCCAGGTTCGCGACCTTCGGCTCCGGCGGGTTCACACACATGAACCCCGTAAACGCGTTCACATCCACTGGAATCGACCTCATCCAGACCACCACACTTCCTCACTCGACGACCTGTTAGCTTGTTGTAACAAGTAACAGGAGATCAGATGGACAATCAACCTGTCAACGACTTATTATACTAAGTAGTACCGACAGAACCGGCTGGACAGTGTTCCGGCAGGTCACACCGACCAGACAGCAAACAACCCCGGACGGGGTCGCCCCAGGAACCGGCCACGGCGCGCAGCGCCCAGCACTGCCGGGGGCCGACAGAAGGAGGGAACCGGCCGTGAGCCAACCCACCCGACCCAGCACCACGAGCACGCCCCCTACGAGGACACCCGGTGACGACGCCCCGGACATCGCGCAGGTGGGCATGGGCTCAGGCAAGACCGAGGCGATGCTGAGCGCCGCCGACCGGAACGCGCGGGCACTATCGGCGAAAGCCCCCCGCTACCAGCGGATCGCCGCCGATCTCCGCGCCCGGATCGAGTCCGGCGACCTGGCCCCGGGCGAGGCGATCCCCAGCGAAACCGCCATGATCGAGGAATTCGGTGTCTCCCGAATCACCATCCGCAACGCCATCAAACTCCTGCGCGCCTCCGGCCTAGTCACCACCGAGCAAGGCCGTCCCACCCGCGTACGTGACAACATCAACGACCCTGGGAACGCGCTGGAGTTCGACCCCACGATCACCCGCACCGCCGACACCCAGCACCCCGGCTTCCGCACCTGGGACAGCCACGACTGGTCAGCCGTCGAACCCGACAGCCACTATCGCGCCACAGCCGCCCAGCACACCGCCGCCCTGGCCCTTCCCGCCGCCGAACCGGTGTTCATCCTCGAACGCCACCTCCAGCACACCAGTGGCGTCCAAGCCACCCACCGCCTGTTCATCCCTTTCGCCACCGCCGCCCAGATCCCCGCTCTCACCGAAAACCCGTTTCGCCCACCAGCCGAGCTCTACCAAATCCTCGCCACCGCCGGACATGACCTGCATTGGACCGACCGCACCGCAGCCCTGATGCCCACCCCCGACGACGCCGCCACCCTCACCATTCCCGACGGCGTCCCGCTGTTCCTGCACACCCGAATCACCCACGGAAACGAGGACCGGCCGCTCATCCTCGAAGAAACCCGCCTACCCGCCGACCGCATCACCATGACCAGCCAGCAGGCCACACCAGCGCAGTAGGGATGCTGCCTACCACGCCAAGGAGGACTTGCGGGGTTGGCACGGTTCCCTTACCTTCTCGCGCGTCCAAACTCCCGGCGCAGCCCGCCACACTTTTGAAGAATGTGGCGCACGTCTGCGCGCAGTGACAGACTCGGCTCGTGATGGGTATAACCACTTGGCGACGCAGCCGGACAGCGGCCATCAGTGTGCGCAATGTGATGGAGTTGGCCGGAAGCGATGAAGCCGCCGGTGAACACCTCAAGCAGATATTCCTGTGGCGGCATGATCGTGCCGTTACCTCCGCTAGGGCTGTGGCTGGCTTCGGCGGAACCCTTGCAATCGCCTTGACTCTTGGCGCCTTTCAGACAGACATCAAAGTCAACGCCATCCTCGTGCTCGGATACGTTGTCAGCTTTGCATTTCTGATCGCCGGTTGGGTGCTCTTTTATTCCATCGGCGCCTTGCAGCAGGAATATTTATCGTCACTTCATCTCTTGGACGACCTGCGGAAAATCCGTACGTTCCTAAGACTCTATGGGGAGCGCGGATAATGTCTGCGACTGACCTTCTCGTCTTTTTCTCTGCCCTTCTTGCCGCTGCCGGAGCCATTCCCCGATTTATTTCCTTGCTAGCTCAACGGCGTCTATATGCGGCGGCCCTAGAGGCAATGCCACTTAGCTTAAGTTGATCATGCTGCCCGAGGTCCGGCTGGGTGGATGCGGATGGTGGCGGGTCCGTCGTGGCGGATGGTGGCGGGTTCGGTTCTCTTCTTGAGGCGATAACTGTTGTGGTACTGACGTTTCACCGCGCGTGGGCAGCTCCGGTGACGGCGGGGTGGGTTCAGCATCCCGGCGATCTGGTCCAGGACGTCAGGCAGCGCCTCAGCTTTCCAGCGGTGAGGGGGGAAAAGCCGCCGTCCCGGTGGCGGTGCGGCGGACGAGGTTCAGGACCTGGTGAAAGGACACCCGGTCCGGGTCCAGATCGGCGGCTTCGGAGGCGGCAGCGATCAGGGCGGTGATTGCGTGGTGCACGATCAGCCAGGCCCAGATCTCCTGGTGGACCAGGTCGGGGAGTTTCGATCTCAGGACCCGTCCCGGGCCCCGCAGGTCGGTTTTCAGCTGGTCGTTCGCCGTTTCATGTTGTCGGGTAGCGGCGGCGCATTGCTGCGCCGCCGCCCCCTCAGAACCGGACTTGCGGCTTGTCACCGCATCCGGCTCAAGCAAGCCCCAAAGGTTTTCGGGCAGGTGCAGTTGCTGGGCTGCCGTCGGAGGTGGTGTGCCGCCGACGGCAGCGTGAATGGATCAGACGGGTTTGAAGGTCGTCCGGCGTGCCGTTCTGCCCGGGGGCGAGGATGTGTTGCTTGGTGATCGCCCGTCGGGTGACGCGCGCCCATTGCTCCCATTCCTGGGGGCTCTGAGGCTCGCGGTCGGCGTGCAGGAGGAAATCCCCACACCGTGAGCACCGGCCGTCTTGGGTCTTCAGTTGACTCACGACGGCCTTACTCATCGGTGGGAGTGCCCTTCTGCGTCGTCGTTTGGCCCAGTACTCGGCCAGGGCAGGGTCATCCGGAGATGCCGTGCCACTGACCAACTGGTGCCGGATGATCTTCGTCCAGGAGAACTTGCGGAGGTAGGTGCCGCTCTCGCGGTCACCGAGCACCCACTTGTCGGTCCTGGAAGGGTTGAACTGGCCGAAGTAGCGGTTGACGATCCACCGCTTCGGTTTGTTCGGGTGGCTGCGTTTGGCCCACTTGTAGTTGAGCTTCCACATGTAATTGTCCAGCGCGTTGAATTCCTGGCTGGACACCACCGTCCGGTAGTAGACCGACCATCCCCGCACGATCGGGTTCATCGTGCGGATGACGGTCTGCGCGTTGGACCCTCGAAGGGCCAGCATTTCCGCGCGTAGTCTTTGCCGGTGCCGTCTGAGGGCTGCCTTGCTCGGCTTGATCAGCAGCTTGCCGCCGTAGCGGCGGACGGTGAACCCCAGGAAATCGAACCCGTCGTCTTCCACGTGGACGATGTGTGTCTTGTCCTCGTTGAAGGCCAGACCTCTGGGCGTCAGCCAGGCGGACAGCCGCGCCTTGACCTGTTCGGCCTGCTCACGGGTGTGACACAGGGCGACAAGGTCGTCGGCGTATCTGATCAATGCCGGGGAGTCCTTGCTCAGCACCGTTTTCGTGCCGAGCTTGCTGTATCGGACTCCGGCGGCCTCTTCCATCCCGTGCAGAGCAACGTTCAGTAACAGGGGACTGACAACACCCCCCTGTGGGGTTCCCTCCTCGGTCGCGGTGAACCCGTCCTTGTCGATCACGCCTGCTTTCAGCCAGGCCCGGATCTGTTCCCTGGCGGGGAACGACCCGAGTGCCGCTAACAGCCGGTCATGGTCGATTCGGTCGAATGCCGCGGCCAGGTCCGCATCGAGTGCCCACTGGCGGTGAGGGTTCTTGCCGTTCACCACCAGATAGATCGCCCCGATCGCGTCCTGGCAGCCCCGCCCGGGCCGAAAGCCGTAGGACTTCGGCTCGAACCGGGCTTCCCATTCGGGCTCGAGCGCGTTGAGGACCCGGGCCTGCAACGCCCGATCGACGATCACGGGTATCCCGAGTCCGCGCTTGCCCCCGCTGCTCTTGGGGATGAACACCCGCTTGACCGGCTGGGCTCTCCACGAAGCCGCCCGGTGCTGCATCCAGTTGACGAGCTCGATCTTGTGCTCGTCGAACACCACCGTTCGTCCGTCGACGCCCGCCGTCGCGCGGCCAGCATTGACCTCCGTGACCCGCCGCACGCTCACCAGAGCGTTCGACCGGGACCGGAGCATCAATTTCTGCAGGTTACGGACCCGCTTGAGGTCGCCTGCCTTCGACGCCGTGAAGATCCTCTGCCGCAAGCGTCGTACGTCGTCCTCCACTGCCCGCCAGTCGATCTCGGGCCAGTCAAGGACACCGCCCTCGGGTCCGTTCACCGCACCGACAACGGACGCGGTGACCGGTGTCGCCGCGCCCGCCTGCATCGTTGTGGTGTCCAACGTGCCCCTTCGGTTCCTCGCCGTTGTCATCGATTCTTCACAGGCTCACCTGGCCCACGTCAGCACCCTTTCGGGTCGGGGCACCTGCCCCTATCCGGCCGGTTATCCGGCGAGGACCGGCGAAGGAGCCGACCATGTTCTCCCGGTTTCCCGTCGCCTTTCGGCGGCCGGCATTCGCTTCTTGGGCCATCCTGTGCCCGCTGAGGCGATCCGCTTTCCTCACGGTCAGCGCACCGGACGACGTTGCCGCCGCCCGGACCTCAACGGAGTTGCCGTGTTCCGCACGAGCCAGACACGACCGGGGTGGGTGCCCCCTATACCCCGGGACCGGCGGTGTTCTCTGGCCGGGGTTGGGTCCACCGACCAGCGCCTGCCGCATCCCAGCGGCCGGTCCTGCACCCTGCTGGAACATCCCACCTGCAGGGCTCATCATCACGAGGCATCATCGGGGGTTCACTCACGTTCACCCGTCCGGTCTTCCCCTTCGCCTGTGGCCTCCGGATGGAACGGACGCCCTTGGGCTTGACCACCCGAGCTTCGCACCCCGCCGTTACCGGCAACGCACGTCGGGCTGGGGACAGGCCATCGAACACTGACCTGGAGTCACATCCTCGTCATACGAGCCTCCTTGATGTACTCACTGACTTCGTGCGACCTCACGTCGCACCCCACCGCTGATGGTAGGCGCCGGCCAGCTCGTCGGCGCGGGCATCGTCGGGGTCGGTGATCGTGGACAACAGCACGATCAGTTCGCCGTGCCCGTTCCCGGGCCGGTTCGGGACCGTGTACTCAATCACCCGGACCAGATACGCGACGTCTTCGGCCAGTCCCTCGTTCGGGTCCTGCCCCTCACGGGCAGCACTCAGGAGCCGTTCCCTGCGGGGGCCGGTGACTTTCGGGTCGATCAGCAGACTGAGGTAGGTGCCGTCGGGCAGGATCTCGACCACCGGCAGGCCCAGCTGGGTCGGTGCCCGCCACAACAGCTGCGCCCCGGTCGAGGACGCCAGGGCCCAGGCGTTGAAGGAGTAGAAGTTCCGGTCCGCCGTCAGCAGCTCGTCGGTGCGCAGGCGCGGATACAACCGGTTCGCCAGCGTTGACTCCCCCGTCGAGTAGCCACTGACCTCGGCCGCGACGAACGCGTGCGTGCCGCACTCGGAAAGGGCTACCACCCGCGCCTTGCAGAACGCCGAACGATGCTCGCCCGATCCCGCATACCCGAACTCGGCCGCGTTGGCGGGAGTGTCGGCCACGTCCACGTCGAACCCGTCGATCGCCAGCAGCCGCCAGCTGCGCAAGAACGATCCCCGCGCCCGCCCGGTCGCCAGCGTCCGGGCCATCAGCCCGGTGTCCCCGGCGACCGGCCCGCACGTGCGCTCGAACACCTCACGCATCACGTCCCGGCCCAGACGTTTACGGGCCTGGCTGATCCCACCCGCTGTCGGAACCGTCCAGGATGCATCCCACGCACCCCAGTCACTCAGCGAGCCAGTGACTTTCGTGGCGACCTCTTCATAGTCGTCATCCGCGAACAGACACAACCCCATCACCAAATACGCGATCACGTGCGGCGGCAACTTCCCACCCTTGCGCTTCTCGATCACCCCACACGCGACCAGGGCATCCTCGACCGCGTCCCGCGGCACCGCCGTCACCAGCACACCCAGCGACACCTGATCCGGACAAACCACCACGCCATCATCCACAACCGCATCAAAACAGGCCGCCCGACCCCAAAACAGCCGCCACGCCGAGCACAGCCCGCCCGACTCTCAAACCAAGATCAACTTAAGCTAAGTGGCATTGG
>Ga0307513_10000176_pt1 | contig 92148 bp, 71 predicted proteins | sample 15_EM_MG_FD_202174 | JGI IMG/M metagenome (GOLD analysis project Ga0307513, IMG submission 202174) | Populus trichocarpa ectomycorrhiza microbial communities from riparian zone in the Pacific Northwest, United States - 15_EM | ecosystem: Host-associated > Plants > Roots > Unclassified | place...
TTATAATACTAACGGCAATTGTTTTTTAACATTTATTTCTTTACCCCCCCCCCCCCCCCCCCCCCCCTATGGTAATACCCTCCTGTTTTTGTTACTTACTTCTTTCCCGAAACCAAGAATGCTGATATAAAGTTTGTCTGTATATCTATCTATCACATATCCCCCCCGCGCTACCGTCTATTGAAACAATAATTTTAAGAAAGAGAAGCAAAAAATAAAAATATAAAAAGGGGCTCCCATCCGATCTTTTTTCCGCTACTATACATCACGCCACAAATTGACATATATGTAACACGAGTAACGGGCTGATCGGGTGCTTCCCGCACCACGAGAAGTGGATCATTGGCCCACTTCCACCGCCCGAAGGAAGGGGTGGCGGGGGGCAAGGAATGGGTGTGTGAAGGTGAGGGAGGGGTGAAATTATATTCATTGTGTCACAGCAAATTCGGGGCTTTCTTTTATATTACAAACTGATCGGTCGATTGTGATCCTTGAGGATAAACGTACCCTAACATTCGCTGAAACTTGGAGTTGGTGTGTGGATGGGTGGGAGGTCTTATGGATGGTGGATGCATGGACGGATGTATGGACGGACGGACAAGTGCCGATAGATGAATCGAGGCGGCGGGGAGGGAGGGAGGAAGGGAAGGGAGATGCGAGGGGAAAGAAGGGAGGGAGGGAGGGATGTAGTGGAATTGTTTGACAAAAGTTAAGGCGTCTGCCCCACCTCCCAAACCTAGAGGGAAGATAGACCAGCCTGCAGAAGACAATTCTCAAGAGAAGCAAACCATTACAGTATACCCAGGACTCCACGAGGTCAAAAGAGTGTGGTGTTTTTTTTGGTTTTTTTGTGGGGAAGAGAGCGGTGGGGAGGAAGGGGTATAAACGAGTGACAGCTATAAACATCCAGAGCATCTAGAGAAAGTATGAACAGGCTTATTAAAACATGTCAGAAAAAATTCAGGAAACGACCGTTTTGCCGTGATTCAACAGTTAGTCAAGGGAGGGTGGAATAAAAATGATTCGACACCAAAAAGGCAGCCCAAAGATGCTCGGGAGAAACAAGGAAGATTTTAAGAAAAGGTATAAAAAGCATTTACGCCATCAACACAACTAATGCTGTCCTTCAAAAAATGACCCGATGACCATGATCTCGTTCTATGTATATACTGGAGTCATCATCGCTAAGGGATATGCAAACCGGCGAAGCCAGCTAAAGGCGAAGATAGGAAAAGACAACAAAAAGCCGCCAGATAGCAGTAAATAATGATAAAAAAAAAGGATGAACAAAAAAAGCTTCCACCCATGAAATGACTGGTATAAAAATAGTGCAGTAGAATATGTAAAGAATCGAAGATTGGGGGGCATCAAGGGGAAGAAAAACTCCAAATGCAATGAGAAAAAAATTGGGGCATGGTTGCGTTTTTTATTTTTCGCAAGGTGTTAGGTACTCCATCCTTTGCAGCAAAAAATTCCGATGACACCATGAAAAAGTTTCAAATTCCAAACCAAAATCGATTTGCAAAAAAGAATCAAAAAAAGGCAATGCAAATCACTGAGCTGGGACTAAGTCGTTTCATGATTCAATTTGTACGTTCGAGAAATTTGTCGTTGGTTCCCGTAAAAATAGCTCCTAGAGGAAATACACAACCCCAACCCAAGCTTCGTTCGTACGAATCAAAGCCCTGACCTTGGCATAAGCCGCTCTAGCATATCTCCATCTGCGGCAGTCCGCTGATTTCTTCCTTGACCGTGGGGCTGGCCCGGGTCAATCAGATTCGCCATCTGCATGGCCGGAATCGGATGTGGATTGGGGCTGGATGGGCTCGGGCCTGACGAGGTCGGCCTCGGAGGCGGAGGATACTGCATGGGTGGATGAAACGAGTGTGGTGACCCGCTTGAGCGATCCGGTGAATTAAATCCCACAGGTGACCTTGTTCGCTGCTGGCTTGCGCCAGGGCCCGGCGGGTAATAATTACTCACCGCCGACGATGGAGGGCCCTGACCATAGCTAGGAGCTTGAAATGACGAGGATGGTGGCCCAGAAACCGGCGGAGAAGAATATGCATGCTGCGCATGTAAAAGATGGGACGAAGGGGAGGGAGGGTCGTTGCGCGCATAGCGAGTTTGATATTCGCCTGCTGAACTTCTCCTCTGCAGAGGGTGCGGCTGTGGCTGATTACCGGGCACCGGAGGGGGCAAGAGCGGGTGCGGCTCCTGACTCCTGTTTCTCTCTGGTTTATAGGCTGCCATTGGCTCCTCATAGCTTCCATAGGGTGGCTGTGCCGGAGGTGGAGGCGGTTGTCGACTGGGTCCAGCTCCAGGACTTGGGGGCCGGGGATATTGCTGGGGTGGGCGGAATTCCATGGGGGATTGCGCAGATGATGCAGATGCCTGTGGAGACATCGAGCCATAGTTGTGGGGGAGGGGCTGGCCATGGGCTCCGTAGAGGGCAACAGCCGCCCCCCCAGGACTACGGTTATGAGGGTATGCCGCATGGGCGGGAACAAACGCTTGCGTTTGCGACGATACTGGTGTGAAAACACATTCCTGATTGAACCTCAAGCAATTGGCGCACCGTCCATCTGGAGAAGACTCGAATCCCGAGCATCGAATCTGCTAATGCTTCAGCTCAAGATATCACCCACTCCGAAGATCATGACTTACCTTACGCCGCCGACAGTACCTGCAAGCAATTGCCGTTCGCTGTCTGGGAGCTGGCTGCTGAAAATTGGGCGGTTGTTGGAAGCCAGGCAACTGATGGGGTGGAATGCGATAGGGATACATCTGCTCAGAGGCTGCATACATCTCGGGCGGCTCAATTGCAGGGCGTTCCTGCTGTATGGGAGGGAGATGAGAGAGATGAGAGGGTTGAGGGGGCTGAGGAGGCTGATGGTGATGGTGCTGTGACTGATGAGGATGGGGAGGAAGCGGGTGCTGGGTTTGGGACTGGTGGGGATGAGTCGGGTTTACCTTTTTAAATAAAAATAAAAAACATGTCAGCCATCACACATGGAATTAAGAGGGGTGGCAAAGGCCTACGTGATGATCAGAATAATGCGATTGTGATTCGGTTTGGGGTGGAGAGTTGTTCCTGCCAGGGTGCTGCTCTTTGTCTTCTGCCGTTTTCTCCCACTCTTTTTGATGCGGGTGACGTCCGTTAGGCGGGGGGTTCCAGGACATTTGCGAGTACGAAAGAAGACGGGGCAGGGGCAGGGAGGAGGACGAGCTTTAAATGTTAAGAGATAGAAGATTTCCGGGGCATGGTATGGACGTATGCAGAAGTGAGACTTGTCGAACCGAAAGGCTTCGGGAAGGGGCCAGGTGATCTCAAGTACGTATAGCACGGTGCGGGATGTATGGTAAATGTAAGGACCCGCTGTATCTCGCTGCCGGGAAAGGGGGTGGGGTGGGGTGAATGGGAAGGGAGTGAGCGAGGGAGAATACAGGAGGGCGGTAAGGCAAATAAGTTAGGGCAGAGAACGAAATGAACAGAGGGGGTGTGTGTGTGGTGGATTTGATTGTCTAGAACCAGAGCGCCGGGTCGGATACTGGTCGCTTTATCAGCTTTTTTTCTTTTCTTCGAATGGGAGAGTGCGGGAAGGCGGCGGGCGGCGGGGCTGTCAAGGTGTGCAGCGGGTCGTAGATCGCAGGAGAAAGACAGAGGCTGGTTGCAGGTGTACGGATCAGCTCCGCCAGCCTCTGCGATGGAGATTCAAAATGATGGAATTGATGGCGGGAGATGAGGGATAATTGTTTAATTAAAGAAGAGGGAAAAAACGGGCGAGCGAGTAACCCGCGGGGCGGTGGGGGGTGGGGTGCTCCTGATCGCTGCTAGTTGGCTGAGAATCGAGAGCGAGGGAAGGGGTTTGTGGTTTTGTGCGGGTAGCGGAGAAAAGAAGGAGAGGGGAAGGGTGGAAGGGGGATTAATGTTGCCTGTGTGCCTGCTGGCGCGTTGCTGGCGTAGCCGCCTGTGTATCTAAGGCCTAATCCCCACCCCCAGAACGAACAAAACCGAATTCAATAATAAATGGTAGAATAGTAAGAAGCTCTTCAGAAATATGAATCCCTCTCTCAAGCAATGGCAATGGAAGATAGAATAATAATAAAGTGGGAGAGAAGGGGGGTAAATATCAAATGGCAACGTTGGATGAGAAGGAAAACCGGCCGTCTCGTTGGCACTCGATTCCAAAATGCCTACTGGTACCGGTACGGCACTCACAACCACGGGCTCCCACCACCACCATTCGAACCTTCGTCTGCTTTTATTTTTTTTCCTCCCTACAAAAGAAGTGGAAAATAAAGCAAAGAGGGAGAAAGAACACCAGTCGATTCTTGTACGGCTATCGTTGCAGACTTTATCTTTGTGGTGTGCTCACTTAGCTCTACCATAGGGAAGTTGAGTGTTTCCAGATGAGATATGACTTGGTCACAGCAGATGGTGTTTGAAGGGACTTTTTGTCTGCTACTATGCGCCTCTGTTGCGGCACCACACGCGAGGGGCGCGCGTCTGTGCTGACTTGTGGGTTCTTAGGCAACAGGAAATAGTGGTGACTGCCTGTCTGAAAACGCGTTGAGAGGGTGAAAAAAAGAAAGGAAAAAAAGACGGAAAGAAGGCAAGAAAAAAGCGAAGCGGCCGGCGGCCAGCAAAGAACAGACCGGAGATGTCTTGGGCTCCCGGGCAGCGAGAACCAAGAACTACGAGAGACAGCAGTCGGCAATACACCAATGGACCCAGTCAGTCTCCCTGATGTTACCGGGAACAGCCTCCAACCAGTTAGTCAGGGCTCTTGTCTATGTTACACCACATACCCCCGCCGATGCTATCGAGTCCGTGTTCAGTCAGCCCTGGAGCTACGGGCGGCTACAATTCCTAGGACTGCTTGTGTTCCCTGATGGCACTCGCAGTGAGCAAGGGCAACTGATCCTCGAGTGTTAGACTTATTCGAGGAAAAAGAGAACGCTGGGTGGCAACAATGAGAGCACCAAAGAAAACCAAAGAAGAGTCTACTCGTAAATATGGTAGGTTTGATCAACCAGAGGTGGGCAGAAAATATATGCACTAAGGTCGAATGGAGTTCCCAACAACCGCGTACGTAGCTGTCTTGCTGGCGGGTATGTAAACTGAGCTATTCACTCAGCTATTGGTCAACCAACAATCCGATCGAGGCAAGAAGACATAAATGCAAAGCGGGGAACCACGCGAGAGCCAAAGCTGGTGGGAGGGTGGAAAACAAGTAAAGGAAGCTCCACGCAACCACCGGAGGAGAACACGGTAGAGGCAGGGAAGTACAGTAGAGGGCGCTAGAAAGGAATCGAGCAACTAGAGCAGAGTACGGGAGGAAGGAGCTGGACAGGCAAGGTGTCGGCTCTGTACCATCACAGACAACCAACGATGGGCCCGTAGCGGAGCGGGTGCGAGCTCTTGGGCTCGGACATTGTGTCCGCGTGGTAGAGTGCGAGAATATCACAATTCGAAATACAGTCTGGTGCTGGACTCTGCAAATCGCTACTTGTGTTGATTCACGTTCGCTTATTAAGCAGACAATACCCCTCCCCTTCGGGTTTGGTTAGTTATATATGGAGCAAAGATCAACGGATCTGATCCCCCATTAGGTGCACTGGCACCAAACCATTACTGGATACAGCCAGCTTTGGCCGTGTTACGGTAGTTCGGCAGCCCTTACACAAAAATAATAAAACTTCGAACCACCCCGGCATCATGTCAAGTGGAAATACCTTTGAACTCTTCTGTAATCCCCCAGAGAATAGTAAAGTAAACACTTTAACAGAAGCTTTCGAGCTTATGGAGTTGTGGTTGTTGAGCCAGGAGAGTTTGAAGTTGACCGCATTTGGGGTTACGGTAGTTGTTAGTTGTGGAGTTGATTCCCATTGCCCGGCACCGCACCGCACATGCATGCTGTTGCGGAGGATTAATTAAGACAGACTTATAAGTTCCGGTACAGCCATACAATAGAAATGAGGTTGGAAGGGGGGGCGGCCACGCTGATATGGCCCACCTCTCTGAATCAAATACAGACCTCTTTCTATATGATAGGAAACATTCAATTGAGGGACCGGGTTTCGGTTTCGTGGATAGCATACATTTGTCTATTCTTTAATATCGGCAACCTACAAATTGATATTCAGCGTTTTGACTAGCGTGGAAACGGATAAGGGCGATTGACAGCCATATCCGAGCAGAGAACAGGACTCAGTGGAAAGTCTGGACAACATATTCCCCAAAGCATAGACCCCAGGAGCCGTTAAAAAGAGGCAATTTTGGCAAGTTCCACTTTGGCAACGATGAATGGATTGGTTTGATTTCTGGGTCTCTCAGCAGGTGCAGTGTTGAATAATATTTGCTTGTTCCCTAATTCCATTTCTTTCTCTTTACCGTGTGGGGCTATACATATCTCTCTACTGTGCTCGAGTGCCTCTATGCTAGCCTCACTTTCCATGATACCTCGCCGCTAGAGTCAAACCGCAAAGGTTCACACGGCAGTGAATGGGCACAGACAAATTATCTCACCTCACGCAACTAAGTTCGCTAGGTTTCATAGTGTCCCCTACTAAGGATATACTATAACTACCGTACCGTACCGCTCCTGTTCGCTCGCTGAGAAATGGCCCCGAGCACGTCGTGGTGATGATGTGAGTTGTCTGTTGCAGCACAGGTGGAATGTACGAGTTGTGTACGGTACTGTACGCATACGGCAGGCCAGTATTTGTAGCTAGTCTCTGCATGATCGCACCAATAAGGGACGCCAGCATTCCTAACCTTGCGTCCAACCTTCGATTGTATATACAACGATCTTGCACTCTCGGGAGCGTGATGGTCAAAAACTAAGTACGTGACGGGAGATTCACATGACTAGTGACATCAATAGGGGCAGCAAAATGCTGGTGGTGGCTCCTAACCTCGTGTCCGACTATATTGACTGCCACAAAAACCCCTGTTTCCATCAACTTATTTGGCCGAATCTATCAACCACCTCGTCGTGCAAGACGGCGACTATCTCCATACTTTGGGCTCTATGGGTACTGAACAATGCATGAGCGCATGGTCAGCACGTTTGCCTTTTTTTCTTTCCTTTTTCTTCTCCTCTTCCGATTCTCACTGCTTACCACCTTATCAGACGGCATTGAAACTTTGGTCCGATTTCCTCTTGTTGCCGATGCCAAATATCTGCATCATTTTGGCCTAATGTCATTTAAAAGGCCAATACCACTGGCTAAAGCTCAAATAGATGAAATTGCGTTGTGCTGGGATAAACACAGTACCGTATTATATTGAATACAAGAGAATCGCGCTAAGATGTCATATTAAAGCTAAGACATCTCTTTGCGTGATTTTATCCTATTTCTTCTCTCCAGCCATCTCACTTTACAGAGGGGAGGACCGTGAGGTCCAAATTTTCTCCCTATTTTCTGTCTTAGAAAATCATCGGCAACATAACATACCCAATACTGATGTGAGGCGGTGTCTAAACCTTAACATAACCTCTTAGCGCGATTCTCTTATATTCAAGATAATACGGTATCGTCATACCGAGCCCAACACCAGGGTTGCTGAATATTCTACCAATTTGTACTAGATATGCCGCATCCCCGCGTTCCAATCTAGTTACCAGACGGGACTGGCTGGACAATCTTCCGTAAACGGGCTATGCAGCAACAGAATAAGAAAAGATCATACCGGTAATTCACAAACACTCTTATACCTGAACAGACTGGACCGGAAAGACTCCATTCTGGGGTGGTGTGTCGACAAGTCTGGCAGTTATCTTCTCCCGTACCGTAAAGTATGTTGCATCTTTTTAGGTCCCGTGGGTTAAGACAGGAAAGTGTGTGCTGTCCTGTATTACACGCGAATGTTTCAGCTGTGCGACACAGTTCTCCCATCCCAACCATGTTTGAGGGCGGGGATGAGGCTGTTTACAGCCTTAACTCTACAATAAGCGAGCCATGTCACCGCGGGGCACCTCTCTTTTGTTGCCGCAATCCCCTCGGGCGCGGGTTCGGTCGGGTTTGAAACATTCGGGTCATCAAATATGGAAGCCGGATTTTTTAAAAATATTTTTTAAGGGTGTTTGGATGCTGGTTCCACCCTTCCGTTAGCAGCTTGTGTCACAGCATTTCCCCATAAGCTCAGCTGCCGGAGCAGGGTGACGGCCCGCCCCGAACCACCGCAGCCAAATTGTGCTTCCGGCAATTAGCCTTACCCATGAATATCGTGTCACTGTCTCCACTCCCATTTCTTATCCCCCCAGCAAATTTATACTGAGTCAGCAGGACAGCGGCTGCACCAGGCTTTTGAAGAACCTAGCTTTCTCAATGAGAACCTTGCGACCCCTCTGTATTTTATGCTCAGTGAAGACTGCAGCCCTCGTAACGAACTGATGCTTGTGAACACGGCTGATATTGTGTACCACCAAAACCCTGGAGCTCTAGCCGGTTTTTTTGCCCATATGCAATGGTAGCTGTGTTCGCAAGCGTCAGTCCATTACGAGTACCAAGCCTCGTCACCCTCGACCTACCCGGATGTTTCCCCTCAGATACAGTATGCATGTGTGTCATTCATCTCTCCACATCGTATTGGGTATGAGGATCGACCGGCGGTAATGGTTTGCCAACGCCGGTACCAGCCTCCCAGAAGTGCTCGTCGACGAATATCGGCACAGTGTGCTCACAGCTGCGCTTTAACACCAGACTGATCACGCAACACAAATAAAAAGAATGAGGAAGTAAAACGGCCCCCGATCGACGGGAGGGGATACCGCAAACCCGACTCCAGGTCTTCATACGAAATGTTTTAACAGAGAGCCCTCAGCTAAGTTGGGTTTGGTCCAAACACCTACAGAATGCATAGGGAGAAGAAAAACAAAATGACAGACGGTTTGAAAGATGGGACGAAATGTAATCGTAGGTCCTGAGAAGCGCAGAGCAAGCCGCCAAAGAGTCTGTGCGGCTTATGCGAGGGGAGTGCAGTCCCGTATTGACAGAAGTGAGTTGGACCCTGCGACCGGCAGTATCCGATAACAACCCTGTCCGATAGCCGCAATCGATAACCACTTCCCTTAGTTCTCATCGCCATCCACTCCACTACTAGTATCATCTTCCCCGCTTGAGGATTCCGTGTTTATGTCAGGCATAACAACACAATTGAGATAGATGATCTACAACAGGGGTACAGTTGTCATTTAGCCTGTCGTGCTGAGAAGCAAAAAGAAAGAAGTGAAAGAAAAAAAGTAAAGAAATTATTCGATCATGAATCGCAAGGAAGAAGCCCTCTCCACTAATCAGTAGAGATGGGAAGGCGAGTGCGAAAAACGAATAATAAAGCTGGAAGCTGGAGTGTCCTTAAAGGCAGGCGGACATGTAAGTGGGTTCCATTTTGCTAAATATATTCACAATTCTCTCGGGCGCATCATCTGTGATCCCTTCCTCACCAGCAAGTCGTTTTCCAACTCTGAAACTACAGAGCCTCAGGAGCTCGATATTTGCATGGCTCTTGGGGAGATTCTAGTAGGAAGTGTCGTTCTCTCACGATCAACGCCAGCAGTGTGCTTGTCATCAAGCGGAATAATCGAAAGAGAAATCACTGGCGGGTAACAGGTCTCACGGGGTGTCATTAGTGCACCCGAGCACAGTAATATGAAGTGAGGAGATATAAACGTCCCTACGATGTGGGTAGGAGATATAATCTCAACAAAGAAATTGGTAGCGAAAAGACCATTGGTGCAGGTGTGGGACGAATGTAAGGGAGCAACGGCAAGAGTAGGATGTGGAGACAGAAGCAGAGGACGACTTCTGCCAAAGGCCACACGATCGATTGGGCTTGCGGGGAGAGGGGGACTTGGTGTTCGGACCCATCAACGCAGCGAGAGGTTCCAGACAAGCAAACTAAAACTGTATCGGGTGAATCAATAAATTCAACCCCATAGATCACATCTATGATACATGGTGGCTGCTCCGCAGCTCCCAAAACCCTATGGGAGAAAGAGGATAAGGGCTGACCCCGCGCTGTGAGAAGCGTGAGAGGCTAGCCAGGATATGCAAACAAAAAAATTGACCGAACAGGAGCCGCGATGGAACTGCAAATAAGACAGGAACTGACGTTCGGAGTAGAAAAGTTTTCAAAGCATCCTTTTCTTCTGCAAATACTTCAACGGCTATACCCTCATCCCCACAACGTCTGTTCTCCAAAGCTCCTCACGGAACTCAGCTCCCGCAGGAACACGTTTGAGACGCTCTGGTCTCTCATCTACGCTTCTCCAAGTAGACTCAGCGGTTGGGCTGCTGGCTGCTAAAGGCTACCTCTTGCCCGCCATCGCGCTGTCCACGTTAATCTTTTAGTGCTCAGTTCTGAGTGTCCAATTGGCTTCCAAAAGAGCTACAAACATGCGACGGGGAATGAACAGGGGCATATCGAATTATTATACACATGACTTTGAGGGACCGCTACGAGATTTAAGCATCGGTGTAAAGTCCAGTACACCACGGAGGCAGAGCTGTTCGCTCCAAGCAGCTCACCCAGAGAGGTTGGCCCGCAAGGTTTGGGGGAGGAGAATAGACCTGACAGCGAGGCATCCGCAAACCTAAAAAAAAGGTCACGATGGCTTGGAGGAGATAATCTCTCCAAAAATCGCTCAACAAAAAAACAAATGGCAAGAGCGGGCGATCACCTACCCCCAAAGACCGACCTGGTTGCACAGAGATGCAATAACACGCATAGGGGTCCATTTATTCTCACACAACCTGGAAATGTCAGCCAGAAGGGATTTTTTCTCATCACGGTTTCGTATTAATATGGTAGCTCTTCATCTATTGGACAGACAGGTTCTCGTAAGGAAATTGACAGGCCACGTTGAGAGGGGACAACGTTAACAGCGGAGGGAACGCAATAAATCACCATGCGGCGGGAAAGGATGTTTGTGTGTTATCATCAAATCAAGTTTTCATGGGAGGCAAAAGCTCGTGGGCTCTATCCACATCGCAAACAAGCCAGCAAACCCCATGGCTTGCTTAAGCGCTCAGGTAATGAATCTTACCGCCCGAGATGCCCGATCATTGCTGAACCTACTGTCTCCGTATATTCTGAGAGCCTAACCAACCCATGTGCAAGCTAGATTAGCTCCAGATGAACTTTTTTCGAGCACTTAACTGGTGGTCCCCAAACATCTATAACGGAGTTTCCGCCAGAAAAAAAAGATAGTCCTAACGGCTAGCTCTAATACTTATTTTAACAGCTAATCACCTACCATGAAAGGTTAAAGAACAAAGAAAGGCAACATATGTATATATATATATATATATATATATATCCGTTGTCCTCTCACATGTGGGTTACGTCTTATATCGATACAGGTTACGAACCGCGAGCGTGGCTATGAATTTGGAGGTAGACAATTTATCAAGTGACTTCATGAAAACAAGCTCACCAGGACTTTCACAGGTAATTCGGGCATCGTGTTGTTGTCAGCGTGAACGATAACCCCCCTCTTCACTTCCACAAAAGACCCGATGTTTGCCTTCACAGCATGATATCAACCTTCGTTCCCTAGATCAATTATAAATAAGTTTTAGTGTATGTCTCCCATCCGCACCACACCTGATTCCCATTGGCTGATAGAGTACGAGGGATCATACAAACTTGGCGTTAGTGGAAAGGTGGTGATTGTTTTGAAGGCCACTAAACCAAGGACGCTATTGTCTCCCTCGAGAGGCAGAACAAAGCTAAATGTGTTAATACTGCCCGACAGATATATACCATTCTCAAGCCAAGATGGAAGTAGTCCAGAGATATTTGAGTTGGAGGGTGGATGTAAGAACCTTTCACAAATGCTAACGCTGAAGGATGCATTTCTTACCAACAAAATCTAGTCTGTGCGGTATGGATATTTCTTTTGCTCTATTTTCGAGGGATAGTTAGTAATAGATCCGTATCTCCACTGGGGCCATTTTTCCTCTTTGTGCTTCCTTTCTGTTGCGGAAGCCTCTCCCCTGTAGAGCTGCTCGGATTCCTCCTCAAAAAAACATTTTGAGAGCCGTCTCCAATGTTCTCATTGTCTGATGGATATCCAAAGCGAGGACTATTGGTTGCAGAAGCCTTAGCTTCAGCGCCCAAGTGGCTTGATCCGCCAACTGATTGGGTAGGGCAGTTTTTTCAGAGGCTACCCCCCTCGTGGCATAGTGAACTGTACCGAGTAGAAGAAATACTGCGCCGTAAAAGCTTTTGGAATTCACTATCATTATCTGCCCCTCAGCCCATGGCAATATTAGCTTAGTAGGTTAAGAGGATTGCGAGCACCGGTTAATGAGATCCAACGCACTCAGTGGGTTGATCTTATCGCGTCAGGAAAATGCTAACCCCCTTAGGAGCTTTTTGTTTGAAATCCGGAGGTGACAGGACAGGCGGAGATAGTGGCACTGGAGGTTCTTGGGTGTGTTGTACACGGGGCAACGTGTTTAGTCGAGGTTAAGTCAGCCTAAATGAGCTGGACCTAGGGACCGGAACATGGTTGTTTTATCTTATCATAATCAGATCGGGGGTAAACTAATTCGAAGGATCAAACGTCTCTCACCCCACCCAAACTGCATCCACTCCATTCAACTACAAGGGGAAAATGGCTCAGCAACTACACGCACGCTTTGCGGCTCATAAAGCACAGATCTTAACCGAAATTTCGTCCCCGGGGCCGGACGCATCACCCAAAGGATCTATTGACATTCGCATCCTCCCCCTGATTAATCGGCTAAATGAGCACTGTAAAATCATTACTACGAGTAGCTGTAGTGGGAGAATCAGTGTGTTCCTGGAGGGCTCGAAAAAGGTAGCTGGGAAGGATTCTGAAGCGATCGGAGAAACCCCTGGACCAAACGAGAAAGCTGGATCCCCCCCGGGCAGTGCAGGCGTGGGTGGAAAAGGTGGGGGAAAGTGGTTGTTTGTTTCCCATGACCCTGTGGACTGCCTCGATATGACTCCAAGAGAAGTGAGCCAAATGCTGCTTGAAGGGCACACTCTTGGTTCACATTCTGCGAGCAATCAAGTTCTTACCGAGTCAGCGCTTTCTGGGGCGGGAATTGACGTCTCAAGTTCCACTCGGCTAGTCCACATGAAGTTCGAACCTATGGTATGACACACTCTCGGATTCTCATAAACCAACCTTGCGCTGACCTGCAAGATAAGATACTTCATATACAGACCCTCGACCTTCAGACAGCACATATTATTCTCACCGCGGCCTTATCAGCCGGTTTTCGTGAATCTGGAATCATGAATCCAGGACTCACTGAACATTCGTTTCCCATGATCGCCGTACGCTCTAATGGACTTATAATGGACTCGATAATCGGCGTCATGAATGCACCCCATCCCGGTATCAAGATGATAGTTGATGAAGACTATTTAAAAACAATGATGCTTGTTTCTTCCTTGAGGTTTGAAGATAATAAGAGGAGGACTGATGCATTCAGTGGCAAAATCGAGCAGGTCCTGTTTAATCAAGGACAAGTTCCAACGAAGGAGAGCAAGGGGGAGCGGAAGATGCGAAAACGAGAGGAAGGGTTGAGGAGACAGAATATTTTAAGAGCCGCTTAGACACATAGTGAAAACCGGCTCTGGGCACCTCCTTGGCGCAGAGCTGTGCACAATAATAGAGATAGATCCAGGCATAGTGCTAAAGAAACGGGAGCCGAGAGGAACCTGGTTTTGTTTCATTAAGGAGGCACCTGTTTAACGTTGTCTGAACCCTCGCGTATTCATGTGTTCTTGATCCTGTGTTGTGCTGGGGGCAATCACAATCTAAGAAAGTCGGTGGGGAGTTTGGGCCTGAGGACCTAGGTAATGGTCAGTAGAAAATTGGCCTAGGCGCAAGAATAAGTTTGCGCAACAGGTGTAGGTAGCTTGGCACCCAAGTGACAGGGGAATGGGTAGACTGATATTATAGTGCATTCAAATTTATTCCCTGCTCAAATTTAGATTTTGGACTAGATCAGTTGGCTATTGACCATACCAGCCATTATAAAATAAATACTAATCTGCCACCAAATACCAGATATTACAACTACTATCATAATAAATTATTGAAAGAGTGGTGGGCACACAAGGGGGAGTGGGGTGCAAACGCAATCAATTACCTAGTGTTTTCCAGTATATTTTTACTAATATAGCTACGGTAGTACCTGGCTTTTATATTCCAGAATCTGAATTTAACCAAGCAATACATTTGAAGATGAGATGATGGCACCACTTACTGGTAAAGAAAGTATCCTTCTACTACCTATCACAGTGCTAGAAAGCATTTGAATAGCCAAATTGTATTGTATTGTTACTAACTTATTGCCCTGTCATAATCAAATTTCTCTACATCTAAAAAGCACTATTTTACACTTCTCACAGGTCTTACACCTTACCTGAGTACTCAAGACTTTTATGCTATCATAGCTGAAAATAATCTGTTTTCCTACTGCCTAGGTCTCCTCACGTAAACCCTCTAATATGGTGACTGTTGCTGTCCGTTATGTCGGTGATGAAGCAGGGTAAAATGGGGCCTGGTGAATATTTTCATTGCCCCCATATCAAAACAGAGATCCCTGCTAAGATAGATAATCCACGAGATCAATTTGTCATTTCTTCATATTGGTTTTAGCAGAAGCGAATTCCTATGCGCATCCGGCGATTGGCTTTTTGTTTTGTTAAATCCGTGGTTTATTCATGCTAAATACAGGAAAATCCATGAAAAGCAGCCTGAAGCATAGCCTATCCAAGAATTGGCAAGCGACCTTTAGAAGATATACTAACAAGTCTGTGCCGGACCCGGATCAGGTGCTGCCAAGAGTCAGGAAAACGTGCTCGAGCGCACAAGTTAAATGACGAGATCATTTCCTGCTCGATTGATCTCCTAATTTTGAAAACAGATATACAAAGATTAAGGGCTTCATAGGTGTAATGTTGACCAGATGGAGGTCAAAACTAGCATGGACTACGAGAGCTTCTAGATCAAAGGTATATTCCCAGATTGGTAAAAAGATTCATTTGTAGCAGAATGCGAGCTAAATTACATAATAGTATTTGCACCAGCTGAGAAAGGAGTCTTCCAAGAGATGTTATACGGAGATGGAAGCAGGGCGCCGAGATCCAAATTTCGGGATACCCTTGTTAAAGCAATTAGGGTACTGCGAAACTTGACCAACATTGTATCTGGGGAGCTTATAGTGGGATTCGTACTCCGTTCTCTGGATACTATCGCCGTCCTTCTCCTAGTCCTAATTTGGGGGGCTTATATGCTTCCATAAAGAGGTCCTTAAAGAGTATTTCCAACCTAAATTCGTGCGCCGGAGTGGGCATTCGCGAGTACTCTGATGCAAGTGGCCCTGTACTTTAGTTTTAAGGGGCTCGTTTTTCCCTCGAAAAGCAAGCCTTCTTAAGCTTACTAGCATATCCTTACTATTACATGCGGTGAGAATGTTGGTTGGTTCACAGATGTTTAGGTCGACTTATCACCACTTTGGTTACCGGGGAGAATTCCGAGACTTTTTACCATTGCTTACTCTCATAGTTTAATACCCAAATCCATCGCTTCTGCTTGGCTGATTTACCGGTATGTCTAATTAAGTTCAGCAGCCAACGCAGTTCCCGCTCGGTCGTGGCATACTGGTACCGTACGCCTGAATGAAGCTCGGGTGCTTGGAGAGGCAACCCATGGGCCATCTCCCTCTTTCCCGCCCGGGTTACAGTTCCTCAACAAGTGCCTGAGCGCAAGGATCAGGAATTTGTACGGCAGACTGTCTGTGCACATCTGAGTCACGCTAAGCTCAGACTCAAATGTCCGGGTACTCGTAGTGATGGAGCGCTTGTGGAAAGAGCTACGATTGTATGCCGCCCGGATCCAGGTGAAAGGGCCAAATTTTGGCGGTATGCAGCAGCGGTCCTTTTCGAAAACGCTTCGACATTCCGAGTATCATACTTCGTGAGGGAGACGAGCACACATCTGCCGCGGGCCGGGCCGTTCCGGAATCCACGTGGAAGATCTCCCGTGGTCGGTGGGTGCGCACCGGCCTCCATTCTCGACTTCCCGACCCTCCATCCCCTCGCTCCCTCCCCTGTGCGACGCAATCCCAATGCCGGTAGGTCGTCTTGGGCAAAAAAAGGTAGTTGCGCTGGCCGGTCGAAAGCAGCCCCAACCCAACCGACGTTGCACAGCTAGGTCAATCGAGATTCAGCAAGGTTTTTATTGCCATTCACGCTGTAGCCGCGGGCAAAAAGAGAAAAAACAAAAAACCCTCGTTTCATACGTCACAAAGTCACAGAGCAGAATACCCTTGAAATCCAAGATTATGCACCAATCACAGCCTGGCCACAAGATGGGAAGCGTTACTTGTGTGACTCGTCAGTTACTCGAGTAATGGGCACATGGTCAATGGCTGTCTGTGCTGACCAGGTTACCTCTCACAGCCTGCAGGAAGGTTCTTTACACCAAGTTGGCCCTTCCTCCCTGCCCCGAAGTGTTGCTTTCGCGCCGCGTCACTACATGGGAGAAGGAGCTGTTGACCAACAGATACGTGAGTGGAGACTACCGGTGGGCTCTCCTCCGCAACGGATAATGCAATAAGCAGCTGAAATTAAAACAACCAGATGCAAAGACGTCAGATTGATAATGTCACCTGATTAAATTACTTCCAGAACTCTCAGCTGACACTACCGCTGTACAGTATTTACTCATCGTAAGAAATGGTGGTAGCTGCCGGGGCGGCCCGGTGTCGATCCCTCCTGCTGGGTTGATTTGCTGGCCGGTGAAAAGCCACTCATTTTGAATAGTAACCTATGAATTCAACTCCACTGATGCAAGAATACCGTAAGACAGTTAATTTCTTGGAATTTGGCGCCGACCGGCTAGCGAACCAGAAACTGAAATAAATTGGCTCCACATTGGAGCTCCTTGCCTCGAGAGGTTTTGTGCGTTGTAGGTGCGATGAGCCGGCAACCGGCGTTCGCACTTACGATTGGGTTTCACAAATGTACAGTGGTCACAGGAAAATTCTGCTCTTGCGGCAAATCACGCTTATTTCATTGTGCTGGTTCTGGAGAAAGGACTACTCGGTGCTTCGCACGCCTTGTGATGAAGTGCAGGAAGCGCAGCCCCATACCTGCAGGCCACTATGAGCAAGTGAGCACTCACTGCTAATTAGATTGTGATGGGTAATGTGGGACTAGCTTCCGTTAGGGGGGGGGCAGAAGAGAAATTTAATCCTGAGGATTCATAGAAAACAAGAACATGGGTTGAGGGCATTGAAGCCAGGTTTCAGCTTGGCTCCCGATCCCGTCGTTCCCGTTCTCCCGCTATTGGGGCCAATGGATAATATGACACCATGCTTGTTATATGCAGTCTCGTCAATCACCTAGCTTATCGGGAGGAAGTACTTTTCTGGTATGACTATGAGCAACATCCGCGATATCATGACAATTACTATGCATACTGATGCCTGAAAGGGTATTTGGAGACCGAGATCGCCAGCCCTGGTAGCAAGGGCAGTCCCTCCTTCCGATCACTTACAGCTCTCTGGGCCATCACATTTTATTTTTTTCGGTCAAAACCCTTGTTCCCGTCACCAGCCACTGGAATGCTGTTTAACCCCGCGACAATATGCATATGCAGTCACGATGTATCACTCGCCGCATTCTGGTGCATTCCCCGCCGGGAGCTCGAGGGCGTCTGGTCACGTTGTTGGCCGCCGGGCATCCCTGCGGTCACACGACCCGTCGCCGTTACATTGGCGCCGGTGCCAGCGCAGGCAATTATGTGCCCGCCCCATGTGCAGTTACCCATAATGGCAACATAAGCGTTCCCTCATTTACCAAACGGAAGGAAACGCTAGGGCGTTTTGGACAGGATCAGGGGTCAATCTGAGCAGGGTCTGCCGGATATTTACCGGTATCCCTCGTTGTATTTTCTTCGAGGAAGCTTGAGATGCATTTTTGCACCTTTTTGGGGGGACGAAATTGCACTTCCATACCAACAACTGTGGAAATTATTGTTCATTGAGGGAAATTTCCGAGGGGTGGCAGTATATATTGTTTAACCGGTGAGTTTTATCTAAAATGCTGGGTTGGATCCCGAATTTATTAATTAATTAGATTTGTCTAGTTCTTTTTCGGTGGTCGTTTTATACCTTTCCCCCCCCCCCCGGTACCGGGCGGTCGGGATGGGGATGCTCATCCCATCGAGTTACCAGCAGCTTGGCTGATGGGCTGACCGTATATCTACTGAAGTCCAGTATTTTGTTAAGGCTTATCAGATGCGGATGCATCGATCTCGCGTCCGTAGTTCTGGGTCGGAAACTAGGCCGGTAGCGGCTGCAACCTCCAATCGATAAGCGGCAGGGAATGTTTTTCTCGCCGGCAATGTTTCCACCGTAACTCATGATGGACTAGCTGTGACATCGCAGTATGCGTACCTCTATGCTTCACACTTTTTAAAACATTAGCCGACCGGGAAATCGAGGGGAGGTTCTGGCATCTGGCTGCTGGATCCTGCATGCGGCATTCGTTGGTGCAATGCGGTTGGCTAGTGCGGTTTGTTCGATTATGCCTTTTCCTGAGCCCGTGGCACAGTCAGCGATCTCACGTCTTCGGAAAGGGCGCTGTGCTAATAATACTGTAACCACTGGGTAAAATACCAGGGGACCCCGCGATTTCGCATTCAAACTTAGATCCTAGCAAGCTTGTTGGTCCGAACCGCATTTGCCTCACATCTAGAGTCTTTTCGCAAAGTCTATTGATTTTCACACGTTGTACTAGGTTACACACTGGGAATTCATGTCTGGTTTGCTGGTGTGTGATGCTCAATTTCTGGCACGAAATAACATACTAGTAGGCGCTATCTTTTGATAGCTCTTGCATCTCCTTATCCACCTACCTGGAGATACCACCGATCCACCACACCCTGGGCCTAAATTACTGATACTGGGATGTTCTGGGCAGGCAGTACCCTGTATCCGAGCTTTAAGCAGTCCTGAAGTGCTACCATCCGTGCTACACGATTAGCAATGGGCCCGCACACCTGTCTCCAATCGTTGGCGTTATTGGCCTACCGGCTCCCTTTGTTCTAACCTGACCAGGATCACACAAGATCACACAATTCGATGCTGAAGTCATAAATCGTCACTCGTATCCGATGGCGACCCGCTGTTGGAAATGGCCGCACTCTGAGGCTGCAGTGGTACGCGCATGCACTGGCAGAGAGACGCGCAAGCTGTGACAAGTTTTCTCTTGTTTGTTTTTCCTTCCCGTCATTTCCTCGCTTAATTCCCTACTTCCATTCTTAACTTTCCTCAAGACCTTCCTCCTACACTCAACTCAATCAATCATGAACTTTTTACCCGCATAATACAAACTCTGTGTCTTCACCTGAGTCGCCCCACTCCGCTGGGTAATACCCTCATCGCCGGTCATTGCCTCTGCATCGATTATTTTCAACACCTGCTAAGGGAGGTGGGGGTGAAGGGGCACAGGTTCATGCAAATATGTGCAGGGCCCAGGGAGACTTTACGCCCCCAATGCCACTCACTTTGCGCCGGAATATTACCATTATTCCGCAGCGGCGAATGCATTCTGTAAGTCAGTTTGTTGTCGCCGGGGAGCTGGTAATGTTCCAATGCCGCTAGAATGAGCGGGGTATCATAATAGTTATCTTTGGGTCTATGACCCAGAACGGACTGGTAGTTACTGAGCAGTGACCTCGCGTGTCTGGGAGTTCGTGAGGAAGGGTTTTCAGCGTCAAAGCCTAGGTCTGGGCGATAGCCCAGTTGAGGAACTCGGTGCTTATCCCTATCCCCTCATTCTACTCCACAAGCGGAACAAATCTGGAAATACGAGAGAGGAAGAAACAAAACAAAAAATAAAGAGAGTAGGAAACACACCTTATGGGGGTTCGGCTTTGTGGCTATCATCACATTTTTTCTGCTTTATTTTCTTTTTCTGTTTTTTTCTTCCCTTCCCCCCTCTTCCAGTGGAGCCTGGAGCACGGCAGGGAGACCGGAGAACCACACTCTATCGTAACGCAGACCTCATAAAGCAGGCGAGGCTCCTACAATATCTCTCATTTTTGCTTCTCGTCGCAGAGCTGCCGTGCCGCGTATTCGGCCCTCCCGGAATCCCACAATGCTTACCTCCGTGGGCTGGATTCCAGCTACTCTCTGTCGGCAAACTTAAGCTTGTGATAACTGAGGTCAATATGATATATATACTGCATGCATAATTTCTCAATGGGTAATATAACACTGCAGGCCTTGGTGCGGGGTTAGGTGGTGGGTGGGTTGGATATGCGGGGGCCGGCGTGAGCCTGTCGTTACTCGGGGATTCTGGGGGTCTTACTGGACATTTCAGGTTGGATCCGTGAAAAGGGGGGGAAGGGAGGAGGAAGGAGGAAATGGTGGTGGGCGGGGACACTCTAATGCCTGGGCACCGTCCCGCATCGAGAGAAAGAGGGGATGAGAGGTGATTATCCATGATTGTGTGTGATTGGCCGAGCATACCAGAGATGCAGGTGTGCCAGACTCAAACCTTACAAAAACTCTTACGGCTGGCTCTTAGGTGTGCGGAGACGCTAGTTTATGCCGATCAGGCCAGATCTGCAGGGTCTATCACAGCAGCCACCTCTGCGCGAGAGAACCCGAGAAAAGATTATGAGCAGGAGTTGTATACTCGTGCTCGTGAAAGGGTGGAAAGCATGCGATTGTGTCGCCAGTCTCAATATATTTAATAGGTTTCGGGGTTGGGAAAAAAGGGTGGGAAGGAGTCTATCTTAGTGTGACTCCCCCGGATTACTCGTCGTGTTCGCGGGGTGGTGGGGTTCTCATTTATGTGCAATCCTGGAATGCGGGGGCTGGGCGGCTGGTGCGATCGTCAAGACGGACGCGGGACTAAACTAATGCTCGTAGACGGCTTCGGGGTGTGGGGGATTTGGTTTATGCATGTCAAGGTGGGGTGGTCTAGGTTGCGATCTTGAGCTCGGTTGTGGATTATTAGGAGGCCACTTCAGGTGGCGGGGTTGTGAGTAGGGGTGGGATGTCTTGTTTCTCGCACTATTTTTAATGCTATGATTTACCTCTGGGGGTTATATCATGGGTCTCTGGATAGCGCCTGAAGTTGGACTTCAAATTGCCTTCCTAGACTTCATCAAGCTTACCCGCAGTCCGACACCTTGCGGCTTGTGCGAGATTACGAACTGGCTGAATTAACTTAAGGTCTAATTGGATATGAGGTACTAATATTGGTACTACAGCGGCCGCCGGCCCCCCCGCCAGTATAGGCGCCGTCACCTCATACGATGGCCACCTCGATCTACGGCTTAGTCTTAGACCCGTTCTAGGAACCTTTGTGGCTTTTAGCCTTAACTACGAATGACCCCCCGAGCAATATTGCGGGTTCATCAACCGAGTGATGCTCATAACTACCAACCAATCAATATCCACCAACTTTACTGGACTGCAGCAGCGCAGGGCAGGCAAGGGAGCAAACCTGAGGATCCCGACCCCTCCAGCCTCCAATATCAACGGCACCGTACTGTTACTAATGCTCTTCCCAACCCACCTCATCGCAAAAGCCCTCAATAAGTGCCCATGTGCAACGCACACCACATCCCCGGGCACATTCCCATCATGCATAGCGGGGCCATGCCATTGCTCTCTAATCGCCTTGATAAGCGCATCGCATCGCCTCTCCACATCCTCCGGCGACTCTCCTCCCACACACCCGTCCCGCCAAATATCCCAAGGCCTGTCGCCGAGCACCGCGTTTGTGCGGCGGTGCTCGCGGATCTCCGGGCTCGTGAGTCCCTCGTAGTCACCGTAATCCCATTCCACCAATTGCTCGGTCTCTGTGGATTGTTCGCACAGGCACGGGCATTTCTCAAAAAGTCCAAGTAACTCCAGGGTGCGCTTTGCACGGAGGCGTGGCGAGACGTAGCTTGACGAGGTTAGCACTACGGTGTAGCGTCCATTGCTACATTGAGATGGTATGGCCATCAATATCATTGGGGGGGGGTACATGTGTGCCAATAAGCTCGGGCAAATCAATTTCTCCTCCCCGATGAGAGCTTCCCCGGTTGCTTTTATGCGCATCTCACCACTGGGTGTTAAAGGGAGGTCTGTCGTGCTGGTGTGTCGGCCATTGAGCGACCTATTGCACGTTGCGCCCAATTGTGTCAACACGTGGTACCAAATGAATATATAATATTCTACATATGCATTTAAAAGCGGATCTGGGGTGCGGGGTATTGTAGTTACCATTCCGTCTCACCTGTGGCATGATAATACTCGTTAGCATCGCGGCATGGTCTACACACACACGCACACACATATCCTTACTCACCATGGCGAATGATAAAAACCCTCGGAGTACGTTTGGACATGCTCAGTATGGTATGATACCGGTACCCCAGTGATCACAGGAATGCTACGCTATGCTATGCGAGATGTGATGTGATGCAGGAAACACCTTGGCCCTAAGGAATTGAGAGAAGCTGGGGGCAAAGAGAGAAAGAATGAAGAAGAGGAGAAGGAAAGAAGAAGAAGAAAAAAATGAAACAGGCCTTAAGAGACCCTATAAGTACTATTTGTTTTGTTTTTTCCTTCTCCCCCCCCCAAAAAGTTCCCACAACATCTCCGCCAACCCCCCCCCCTCCCCACCTCTCTCATACCGCTGGATCGTGTATTAATGTATGTAGTGTACCAGTATACCCTACGAGGCCGAAAACAGCTCCCACTACCGTAGTTTAACCTCCCCGGTCCGATTTCCGGCAGGGTAGCTCACCCACTCTGCTTATGATACAGCGCCCGAACGGCACGACCCTTACAAAGAAACCCTGAGGTCCTCCTCCCTCTTCCCTCACTTATCATACCCCTACAACATCACAATTACCGGTACATATCACAACTGTAATATCACCCCTTACCTTTACCTTGCCTTATCTCGCTCCCTCGCTCCCTTCCTCCCTTACCCTTCCCCGCACTACGTCATCCGGGAAAACCGAAAAAAATAAAATAAAAATGTCCACACCACTCCTCCGCCGAAGGACCGCAATACTGACCGTCGGGGCCGTGGTGATTACGGCGGTTGGAGCGTATACCGGTGCGCAGCTGAAGAGCGATTTGCAGGTCAGGAGGCAGAAGGAGATGTCGGGGGAGGGGATTGATGGAAGGATTCGGCGGTGAGCGTTTTCTTTCTTTCTTTCTTTCTTTCGGAATTGGGACTAATTGTGGGTTTTCCTTTTTTCTTTTTCTTTCTATAGGTTGGTGGAGTATAGGGACGGGCTTGAGAGGAGGAAGTTGGAGTTGGAGGGGAAGATTCGGGGGTTGGAGAGAGAGGGGGAGGGGGAGGGGAAGTGAATGATGTGATGTGATGTGTTTTGTTTCGTTTTGGGGTGGATGGGGATAATAACTATATCGTTTTTGCTATATCATGTGGTGTTATAGAGCATGAATACCGGTATGTAGCATATCGTACCGGTGGGCCTAAGGCATGGGAGGAGCGCGGCATCCCGGGTGCAAGGGCTACTAGATCATATCACAAAACAAATCACCGGAATTCTCCATCTATGATATATGCCATCCATTCTATCATAATATCATACGAGCAACCATGCCATCACACCTCTGAATAAGTTTTTTCCCCGACACCCTCCTCCACCCTGCAGCACCAACACCTCCCTTACCCATACCCTCCCCAGGATAAAAGATTTTCCGCCGCCAATTTCTATATTTAGAATCCATGACACAAGACATGCGGCTCCGAAGCTTAATTGGACTTCTGGGCTGTTCCGTCCATCCATGCAGTTATTACTACTAGTATCATACTAGTAAGTAGTCCACGGCTTCTCATAGTTTTTTTTTTGTCGACGGTTTAAATTTATCGTAATATTATATTATATTATATCATAACTTACCACGGTTCTGCCCGTGACTTTTAGGTATATATAGGTTAATTGAAACATTTTCCATCACGCACGAGGCGGTGGTGGTGGTGGTGGAGCTCGGGGATATAATGGCCCACCGGTATCATACTGGGCAAGAATCTTGAGGCTCCGGGAATTTTTTTTCTGTAATGTAATAATTAGAGGTCGTCAGGAAATTAAAAAAAAACACGCCGGATCGCCGTGTCACGTGTTGCCCCGCATTCCCTTTTTTTTTCCTTCTCTTCTTTTTCTTCCCTGGGGATCCTGGGATTGCGTATTTACTTTACCAGTTATACCGGTAGTTATCGTACAAGTATTATAGAAGTATTATATTATTATCATATTACTACGGTACTCGATGGTCTAGCAGGGGCGGGATCGCGGGGCCCAAGACAACAACCACAACACGGTCATTCATCCACGGACATCACCACCACCACCACCACCACCATCACCATCACACCAGCAGCAGCAGCTATCATACATCCTCTCAACACATCGAATAGAAGAAAGAAAGAAAGAAATGCCCCACCCCCCCCACCCGGACATAACAATAACCCCACCCACGCCGCTAACCCTCCCACTGCTAAAACGTCTAAACACCCTCCTCCTACCAATCCCCTATCCACAAACCTTCTACAGCGAGATTCTCCCCTCCCCGCTGTTGACGCGCCTGACACGTCTGGCGTTCTACAACCCCCCCCTTACGTCCACCACCACCACCAGCACCAGCACCACCTCCGCTTCTACATCCTCGGCGCAGCCAATATGCGTCGGCGCCATCCGCTGCAGATTGGAGCCCCACGGTAGGCTGTACGTCATGACGTTGTGCACGCTCAGCCCCTATCGGGGACTTGGCGTGGCGGGGCGCTTGCTGGAAGCGGTGGTGGGGAGGGGGGTCAGGGAGGTTTACGCTCATGTTTGGGAGATGAATGTTGAGGGGATTGGGTGGTATGCGCGGCGGGGGTTTGAGGTGGGGGCTGTGGTTGGCGGGTATTATCGTAGGTTGAGGCCGGATGGGGCGCGGGTTGTTAGGCGGCGGGTGGGGGTTGGGGAGTGGGTTGGGAGGGAGGGGGTTGTTGAGGAGGGGGATGAGGAGGGGGAGAGCGGGGGGGATGAGGAGGAGGAGGAGGAGGTGTTTGGGGATGGGGGAGGTGTAGGGGAGGGAGAGGGCGAGCCGGATGGGGATAGAGGGGTGCGGGGGGAGGAGAGTGGAGCAAAACGCGGAGGGGGGAATGCGGGAGAACCGGTCAGACAGTAGCTTATTCCCTTTCAATTATATCACCCAGCCACCCAACCACCCACTCGGCCATCAATCAATCAACCGTCTAAATCCCGCGAGTGAGTTTTTATGAATGCGTAATAATCTCAGTCTACATACCTAACCAACCGCACCGCACCGCCATCTTACAAAGAGAGAAAAGCAGAGGTAACAATGCAAAAAAGAAAGAGGGAAACAAGTATATATAAAAAAGTACCAGGCAAAGCAATCAACCAACCATCGATCAACAAATAATAGTCGCACGGTACAAGAAAAGGTAACATGTAAAAAAAACTAACGCCTATCCCATTTCCATAAACAATTCATACCTTCCTCCTCACGCCCACGCAGTATCACCGACCCCCGTTCCAATGCTACCGAGGCCAGTTCAAGTGCCCTTCCTGGGCACCCCCTTTCCCCCAACTTGTGGTTGTACACTCGTTGTCCCCGTTGTGCTCGCCGCTCCCACTACCGGCGTAGCATTAGTAGCGTTACCACTACTACCGACATTACTACTAGCAGCAGCAGTGGCGGCGCTATTATTCCCTGCAACTCCCTTCCCGACTCCGACCCCCTTCCCAGCACCTTTTGCAACCTTCGGTTTTGGACCCTTAGCCTTCTTAACTCCATCCGGCTTTTTGACGGGTCTTGGCGCTGCCTGGCCGGCTGTTCCCCCCGCTGTGCCCGCTGCTGCTGCGGCAATCTTCGGCTTTGAAATCTTCGGCTTTGCAGGTTTGGGGGTGGATGTTGGGTGTGGGGCTGGAGGGAGGGCAGATATCTGTGCGCGCGTAGAGAGTTAGTGAAATAGTCGAGCGGCAATAGATAAGCGGAGGGGAAGTATGGGAACAAACCCTATCAGCACCACTAGCACCACCCACCGCCGAAACCGGCGGCTTCTTGGGTAAATTCCCCGGAGTGGGGCTTTGCCTATTCTTGTTAAGTTTATTCAATTGCGACTTCTTGGTAGAAATCGGAGCGTCCGAGCCTCCTGCACCGGGCGCGACCTTTTGTTTCTTTATGGGTGGGGGTTTCGAAATCTCGTTGTCTATGCTCGCGCCAGTAGAAAGTGGCACCCCCCCTATCGTCACTATTGGTGATGCTGCGGGGATTGCGGAGAGGTTGATCGTGCCATCGGCTTCGGCTTTTCGTTTACGCTTTTTGGGAGGCGCGGGGGTGTCTTTTGTTGGTTGGGATATTGAGGTGTCTCGGGCTTTGTCTTGGGGGTCTTTGCCATGGTCGTGGTCGTCGTGGGAAATTGCAGTTGGGGGGATGGGTACCGGGACGTTCGCGCCTACAGCGGCCTTCTTTTTTTTCTTTTTGGGGGTTGCAGTGGTGGTTGTAGTTGTGGTTGTGGCCGGTGGTATGCTTCCGCCGCCACTGACGATGACCGTGGGGAGTGGCGCGGTGATAGGCGGCGGAAGGAGAGTCTTAGTATCCTCCGTTCCGTTGAGTACCGCTAGAGGTAGAACAGGCGGTTTCTTCTCCGGGCTAGGTTTCCGACTACTCCCCTGTTTGCCATTACCCCCACCATTCCCATTCCCATTCCCATTCCCGCCATTCCCACCACCCGGCGCATCCGCTGGAGCAAGCATGGGGCTCCCTCCACTAGAGCTACTATTCATCTTCGCCATAGCAGCCCTACTACTCTTCCTCCCACTAAGCCCCAAACATTTCTCCAGGTGCGCAGCGTACCGCGATGACGCGACTTTCTCGAGGTCACATGACGTGCACTTAAAATAGACGATACCCGAATTCTTTCCCTTGGGAGGCGGCGCTGCGGTGTCCGATGGATCTGGGGTCGGTGAATCCGCCGCTGCGACTGCGGCAGCCGAGGCAGCGGCGGCTTTTTTCTCCTTTGCGCTGGAGTTATTTATTGTTGGGAACGGGTTGCCGTAGATGTCGTGGTAAGGAGTGTTCTGAAATGGCAGCTTCGAGCAGAACTTCTTCTTGTCGGCTGCATCTACGGATTGCAGTGTCTGGGCCGTGTGCTGGGGGAGGTTGCACCGTGGACATGTTGTTTCCGATAGCGAGGTTAACGAGGAGGATGATGAATCGGCGGGATGCGCTCTACTGCGTAATTTCTCCTGGCGGTGCGATTGGAGGACCAGGTCGTGTGTCAGGTTCGAGAGGATATCGGAGAATATGGATAATGACTAGAGAGACTCATGCATTAGTAAGGGGAATAAGTTTAGTGGGCGGGGAGAACAGGGCTGGTGAGGCACCAATCCGGCGATGGAATTCGGCGAAGGGCCTTCATTCCCTTCGTGTGAGGAAGTCATGACACGCGCTCGTTCGCGACCGCCGATGCTTCCCCTTTCCTCGTTGTCCGTCAATGAATAGCCGCGGGAGCTGGTGCTTTCCTGCAGGGTAAGTCCGGAGCTAAGAGAGTGTACTGAACGAAAGACCTTTCTGTGCGATGTGGCGGGTTCGAGTGCTGTTGTTGAGAAGAACAAGGCAGGGCGGACAAGTGTTGGCTGCCGCTGGCTGCTTTCTCGCCTGTCTTTCCCTATTAGGTTAGATGTACCGCTGCCAAGACCCTTCTCCCAGGATCTATCTTTTTTTGAGGCTCAAATTATGATACCGCTGAAGTAGATCTAACGTTGGGGGAGAGATAGGGGAATGAGAGAAGAGGGGGGAGTGAACGGATGAACGGGGGATGAAGGACGTGTAAAGCTCTGGATCTGACGGCTATGGGTAATGTGCAGAAGGCTATACACTGTAGTACATAAGCAGAAGGAGGAGGAGGAATGAGGCGTGGCATTCAGACGGCCGGCTGGTTATGATATTGGTGTGACATCCAACGCATCTTAAAACAACAGAAATATTCTCTCCATCACAATATTGTATGATTGAGGGGGTGGTATAAATTTTAATTACCGGTATCCCAATTTTAATTATAACTCTTGTGACTCGGTTTCGGGGTTCATATGCACAGTAATGGATAATAAATCCATGCTCGGGAGGAAAAGAACTCCGGACAAATTCGCCGAGATCAAATCTTAACACCAAATTGAGACCCGCCTTCCCTGGCTCCGAGCCTAAACCAACTTCCGCCAAGCCATAACAAGCGCCAAGTCCTCTCCCCGCCGCAGAGCCTCCACTCGACTTCAACCCCGCCATTATCCGATTTATCTCCAATATCCCCCACTACCTACCACCACCACCAACAACAACAACTATCCAGGGCAAGTAAAGCACAAAAAAAGAGAGAGAGAAAAAGACATGGCGACCACTCCCTCAATTCCCACCAAAGACGACTTCCCAAAATCCCTGGTGTACACCCTCCCACCACCATCCACCACCCCTCCACCAACCAACATCCTGATCCTTATGCACGGTTTAGGCGATCTACACAACTCCTTCACAAACCTCGGCACCCAACTGGCCCTGCCCGAGACCGCCGTCCTTGCAATCCAAGCTCCCAACTCCCTGCCCATCCCGGAGGAAGCCTACCACTGGGGCGACGACGTCATTTTCGATAACTCCTCTGGGGGGCTGGATTCCGACGCGGGCTTCAAGAAGACCCGCGCACTCCTCGCAGGGATCGTCGACGACGCGCTCGTCGGGCGGTGCGGGTGGCGCACGCGTGGGATATTCTTCTTCGGGTACGCGCAGGGTGGCATGGCCGCGTTGGATTTCGTGCTCTCGCGGCCCGGAGTTGAGTTTGGTGGGGTTGTTAGCGTTGGCGCGGACGCGCCGGCAAAGGTGGAGGTGGAGGGAGAAGGGGGGAAGTCTAGCACTCCCGTGCTTGTTTGTGCCGCGGAGAAGGGGAGTGTGGTTTCTGAGGCTGGGGAGAAGAGGTTGGAGGAGCTGTTTGACGATGCCAAGGTTGTTAGATGGAAGGGGAGGAAGGAAGATGGGATGATGCAGACTCGGGACGAGTTGTTGCCCGTCATGGAATTTTATGGGAGGAGGTTGGGGAGTGTTGCTGGGGTTCCTGAGGGGGCTTTGGAATTGATTGCAGGCAGGGCAAGTTAAATTTGTGATGCACAATGTATTAGAGGGAAGGGAATAATAATCTGGTCATGTCATAATGGAAGCAAAGGCATTTGATTTTAGTGTTACACCTGCGATTAGTTCTCTACGGACAGCTCGTACCACACATGTAGAAAAGACCCGACCTTATATTAGCTATATATATGGGATCAACAGACCCAGCAACACTATCTGTGATCCACAGGGCAAAGGAGAACGTCAAGTCATCAAGTAAAAAGTAGAGTTACACAATGAATAAAGCCAGAACACCCCAGAGACCAAATGAAGCAAGGACGAGTAGAGCAAGAAAAGGGGAGGGGGGGAGAGCTTCATAGCTAAAAGGCACTACCCAGGTCCCTGCCAATTGAATCCCGAAAACTCGCTCGAGGAAGGGGGCAACTGTTCTGGTGGCGGCGGGGGCCCTGGTGCTTGCGAGCCCTGGGAGGACTGAGAAGGTCCGGGGGTTGTTGGTGGCTGTGCGCTTGACGCCGCAGCATGTGCCTGGAGTTCTTGCTGCATTTGTTGTTGCTGCTGCTGGGCATGATTCTCCGATGGCTTGGGTGTCTTGGCAAGTACCTCGCCCCTCAAGTGATACTTTCCATCCTTAAAGGTGTACCCCATTAACTGCAGCCACCTTGTAGCAGTCTTAGTAGTAATAGAGAGCTTCTTCGGTGCAGCGGGGCCCTGTGCCGAGGCTTCGACTTGATCGTCGTCTTCGCCATCGTCTTCCTCATCCCGAATTCTGCTCCGAATGGAGTCCTGTGACTCTAACGACTGCCAGTGGTCTGTCACAGCTTTTACCAAACCCTGCGAGGAGATACCTATTCCTGATGAGCATCCCCAGATGAAAAGAAAGCAAGGACGAAAATAACAAACATACCTTCCTCCCGAACAGCCCTCTCAATGTACTGCTCCACAACCTTCCTGGTAGCCTGATCCTCGATCATGCTAGGAACCTTCGCGGTTCTCCCTTGCTTCCCAGACGGCACAACCCTATTCTTGACCCACTCCTTCTCGGTTTTGACAATCCTCTCCGCAACATCCCTGCCCTTGCGATAAGTGCTAGCCACCAACTCCGCGATCTCCATTCTAGGAGCGTTCCGCGAGTTCTTCAGTTGAGCATTGATGAATTGTAAAACCTGCTGATGACGAACAAGATCCTGACCAGTGGGGGTAAGCGTCTTCGATTTGAGCAATTTCTCCATATCGTTAGCCGCAGCTAGTAAGATCTCGCGTTTGATATTTTGGGGAACAGCCCTCGGCCAGCGAGCTAGCGCCGCATTCAGCTCTTGCGCATGCGTGAGCGATATGGTGGGCGGGGTATCCGGTGGGGGAGGTGCTTCGGGTGCAGCGGTAGTGATGGCTACTGCCGCTGCTGCTGCCGCCGCAGCTTCCGCCCTCTTACGACGGCGCCAGAGGGTCTGTCGACAGGGAGTTTTTGTGACGGCCGCAGCGCTCGATGATGGGATTGGAATGGGTTTGTTGAGGGGGTTGACAGGCGTGAATGGTGTGACAGTTGGTCCCTCAGCTCCTCCCTCAGCTCCTCCCTCGGCTTGCCCAAGCCCATTCTCATGACCATCACCGTTTTGCGTATCGGGCGCTGGATTCTCGATTGGTGCTATGGGGGCTACAGGAGCCACGGGAGCTGTGGGTGAGGCTGTGGTGGGGCTGGACGTGGGCATTGGCGCAGACGTTTGAATGCAAGTAGGCCGATAAGCCAACGGTTCAAAATAGAGTTCCGGTCCTCCTCCCGCATCCCCGACGTGTGCTTCGAATTCGTGATCATTCTGATTCGCATTCCCCTGCCCTCGGTCTCTGTCTTCTTCCCCTCCTTCCTCCTCCTCGGGGGTACTGTGCTCCTCTTCTCTCCTATGTGCTGGTGATCCTACTTCTTCCTCCTCTTCTTCTCCCTCCTCGTCCTCCGTGTTGGTTGCAATCCTTGCTTGTGAAGTTATGGGGGCCAGTGCGCCAACTACTCTCTCCTGTCGTAGTCTCTTTGCACGCCCAATTCCTGAGGCTCGTCGACAGGCTAGGGTTCGCTTGTTTGGCCGTGGCATTGTGGTCGGAGGTGTTGCTAGTTCCCTTGCGAGAGGTGTCGGAACGTTGTCGGGACCAAGTTCTCGAGGTAAAGGGAACTCATCCGCCATTACGTGATCAACCGTTGTTGGTGACTTGGCGTGAGTGTTTATCGATTGGATAGTCTGACTGTCCGTGTGGATGAGGGACAGCTGTGCCTGCGCACGAAACCCAAGACGTTTACGGAGAATGGGTCGGGTGCCACCTTGGGGAAGAGAGTGGTGGAAAATTCAATGGAAACAAGAAAGAAAGAAGAAATAAAAATAAAAAAGTCAGGAATTAGGTCTACCGGTTCTGTGTGGCCGCGTCCGTAAAGGTTCTCGTGCTGTGCCCTTCACTTCTACCCTAAGAATAATACTCATCAACAACAGAGAAGCCAGAGCCTTTTATGATAAGAATCTGATGACTATTTCCGGGCGCGCCCCTAAGAACATTGCAGGCTTTTATCACAATTTGTTTCTTACCGAATAGTGAAAAGAGAGGGCCAGTTGAACATCTCCGAAGGCTCCTGGTACTTGGAAGGGTATGGGAACTTTGCGGGCGCCGCAATTGTACTGTGCGGATGAAACTACAATTTCTCTCTCCTTCTAGACATAATTAAAAAGTCTACTGTTGAGTACAGTACTGCCTCTGTGGTCAATTCGGAATTATTACCTGATACCTTCGCAACCTACAGTAAATACGACACGGCTAAAGCTTGACACCCTCTGTGTGGCCGAGGGCAAAAATTTACTACTAGCAAGCCTCCCATAGCCTCCACTTTAAAGCTGGTTGTGATCGGGATACCTTTCATCCACCCCTACATTTTATGCTTGTTATTGAAGCTCATGAGGACGGAAAGGAACATCTATAATATCATTATTAGGGATCAACAGGCAACAACTGAGCGAGAAAAAAGCAAATATCCTAGTCCCCCAACCCCATCCCATCTATGGTTTTTAGGCACAAGAGAAAATAAAAGAGAAAACGAGGTATGAGAGCAGCGAAAATTATCCAATTTACTTGACTGCTATCTATCATTCGGTCCCAGAAAGAGAGCTCGCAGTGGAGATGTTCACTGCAGCGCTAGAGGAATCGCTATCGTCCTCAGAACAAGCATTAGATTTCGCCAATGATTGCAGTGTTGTTGATCTCTTTGTGAGGGTAATCCTCATCCATTCTTCATCCCGCACAGTTTCAACCAGTTCTACCGAGGCTTCTTCCCCCGAGATCCCCGCTTTTCGTTCCTTCGTAGCCAATTCTATACTAGGCTTGTTCTCCTTCCCTTCGCCCTTCTTTGGGTCTCCGTCGATGTGAGTATTTGGGTCGGGAGTTTCTTCTTCTCCTTCCTCGGTGTAATTCCACATTACCCTAAGCTCCCCTTTAATCAAAGCACCCAGCCAAACGCTGCCCAACACTCCTGGGACCAGGTACAACAAGGCCGGCTGAGCGTGTTCAAACACATGCATGATTACAAGTGTTGTGAGCATACCCATAATGTATCCTCCCAGAGACATGTAAAAGTAGAACTTCCTGAACTCTGCTCCGTCTTCGTCCCCGGTCCAATACCTCTCTCCCCAATTACCGGTTACTCTCACATAAGTCTCCTTGGTATTTTCCGCAACATCCTTCTTCCTTCGCTTTAGGTCGCGTCCATCATCATCGACGAGTGCGGACTGTTCCTTCTTGGCATCGGCTAGGTTTAAAAGACGCTTTTTTTCGTAGAACCTCCATAAATCATATCGTAGTGCCATAGCAATGACAAGGCCTGGAATCACAACATCGCCTAAGCCGAGCATTGCCAAATTCTGTACACAACTGGGTGATGCGCCTGGACGAGGGAAAAGAAGCTTTATGGGGACATCGAGAGTTGTAGCGACGGTAACCATCATGGGGGTGTAGAAAACGAAAAAGATGTCGTAGAAGAAAAGAGCGCCGAGCAAGATGGATGCAGTTGTGAATGTGGTTGGGGATAGCAACTGTAGCGAGCAATAATTAGTATCAAGTCCTGGATGGCTAGGAGGGGGCGGACCAACCTGCATGGCCCCATAAGCAAAGCTAGTGCCCATGATATTAGTCAATAGCCAGTGCTTTCCTCCGAGCGCATAAGTCCCCACAGCAAGAATCCCAGCCACCAAGCCAGCAAGATCTCCCACCCAGAATGTTGCCTTGAATGACGGACTCTTAGCGGTACCGCCTGATAAGGTATATCTCGCATAGAGGGCCCTACGAAGCGACCACATTGGCTTGGCCATGAATTGGGGAATGAAGAATACAGATGGGTTCTCATTCTTGATATTCTCGTCCCCCTTGACCTTGTAGGAGTCATAACTCGCAACGTAAAGTTTCCCATCCTTCTTCGAACGGTAGCGTCTTGGAAAAACGTATGTCACAAGCACGCCAAGAGAGTCGGAGGAGCCTTTTGCAACAGCAAACACTCCCATTCCACAAAAGTACCAAGTGAGGATCTTGTTGATTATGGCGGGGTCATCGAGGTATTTAATGATCAGGTAGAGAGATCCGAGGCAAAGACCAGCGCTCACGGGGAACCAAAGGGCATCGGAAGCTGTCAAATTCTCCACTTGAGGTGGCTCGTCGTCCTGGTCAAGGTCCTGATCTTCACAGCGAGGACGAGCGGCGTTTCCGGGGCGTTTGAGGGATGCAAACGAACCGGTAACAATGGGTAAGAGTGCAATGGTGATAAGATGGGTGTAGGTGGGAATGAATGGGAGAGCCTGCCCCCAGTAGAATAGGGCCGAAGCTATAAGATGGGTGAGTGGGCCAGCCGGCATGATTATTGATGTGCGGGTGGCGCCGCTTGCTGTATTGTTTTCTCGTTGTTTGTAGGCCAGGAAGGGAGGACGCAGAGTGGGATTGTCTATTGTTGTGGATTGTGGAGAGGTTGACGATGGCGGGGGGGGGGGATAAAGAAGTAGAAGTAGTCCAGGGAAAGAGAAATGCCTAATAATTGAGGACGCGTGTCCAGAAGACAGGGAAAAAAAGGAAAAAGAGCAGAGAGCTACGACCGGAGAGGTAGAAAGGGTTGGCCTTAGGAGAGCCGCGGGAAGAGGCACAAAAGTGATGGTTTAACTCTACCGTTCTCTCTCTCTTTCTATGGTGCTATTCTTATGGTGAAAGGAGTGCAACGGCGCCATTTCCCGAGTGTATTTATATAAAAATCAAGCTTCGAGGCTCGGGAACGCCTTAAACCTGGGTCACGGTACTTGTAGTCTTGGGTCGCCCAGCCAAGATGTTCCAAATCACTTCCCGTCGGGGGAAAATCAAAAATCCGGGGACTGGATTTCCCGTCACATCGAACCATTTTTCATTTTTCGGATCCCGGGCGCCCCGCGCTTATCTCCCAGACATTGCGTTTTTCTCGCTAATCTAAGAAGTTTATTGTATCTACGAGTATACCATACTTCCGGAATTGAGATTGGGCTGGGCCCTCTACCTTGGAGTGCCGCGCAGTAAGGCTGTTCAAGAGACGTACGAGTAGATGCGGAGCCTGCTCCACTATTCCTGTCACTGCATAGGGGTGTCTTACCAGCACGGCGTTGCACCGGTGCTGGCCTGTGTTTGGGCTGAGAGAAATGCTGCATGCAAGCCCCTTTGCGTCGGGGGGGGGATGTGCTGTACTGTGCTGTAGTCTACTCTTACAACATCAATTCCACCACCACCACCACCGCATTCCCGCATGTGCAGCACAGTGATAGCCGTGGATTTGCTGTACTATCACACCAAACCGGCTTTTTGGCACTACCTGCGGCTTCACACGCTCTTTTTCTGCTACGACACACACTCCAACAGTGGTCCCACAGCTCTCTGCAACAACAGTTAATATATTCGAACAAATTCCTATGCTTGCCGTACGTCTACCGGTACTGCTTAATTGCCAAAATTTTGTATGATACCACCAGTCTATCTCCGAGTGCCGCGTTAAACTGTGGACATTGCACCTTCCGTCTCCAACCCATCTAATGTCTAATGCCCCTTATTCCCCCCAGCCCTCAACGCCAGCGCCCGTTCGCTCCACCCATTGCCACCTCCTTCCCTTTGCAGTACCCCTTCTACCGTCATACCTTCCCCCATATTCCTACCAACAATCCCCACGTTTCTCGTGCTCGGTATCCTCAATACCTCCCGTTCAACTTCCCATCCTACATCCCCCGCCAAACGGGCTACCCACTCCACCAAGCAAGCATACTGACTCCCCTTCCCCGGTTGTCTGTGCCGCCGACCGGACAGGTCGTGCGAGCAACAAGGAATCATCAAGAATGGGCATTCAGACTCCTTAGCCAAGAGCGGTGTCCAAGGAGTCAGCTCATCAGCATGGTTGGAGATGATGAAAGTTCCAGCCGGGAAGACGCCATCATGGATTCCATCACCTACAACCCCACCCAGCAATTGTGGTATCAAGACCATCTCGTGAAGGGTTTGTTCCGTGCTTGAGCCCAGGACACTCCAAGTTTTTCGTCTTCTAGCGTCGAAGCCCCAGCCCGTGTACCCCTCCCTGACCAAGATGTCCACCAACACACCGTTTCCGCAGCCAATGTCCACGAAGCCAGCTTCTAGGCCCCGGCCCATGTCCTTCCATAGCTCGATTAGGAATGCAGCGATGAGGATATCTTCGAATACATGTTTCCCAGGATCAGTATTTTCTACCCACCCACCGATTAACCGCTTTGCATGCCGCTCGCGAAGCGCGAGGTACGTTGTTTGAAAGGTTTCTCTTGGGATTATCTGGTCGTGATGGACTCTCTTGGTGTATCCCGCTGTGAACCCGTTACCGAGTTTGTGGATCCTGGTAAGGAGATGAAGAGCGGTCCTTTCCAATCGGTTGTTGAGGGGAACTTCTGGGAATAAGCGGTAGTATATCGACACACTTTTCCCATCCTTCCCATCCTGCGAATACCGGAACGCAAGCGCCCGCACTGTTGGTAGGTAGTACGGCAGCCCTTCGGACGTCTCGGAGTGGGATTGGTAAACTACTAGTGCTTGCCCATCTTGACTACCCTCGTAAAATGTGCATGTCTGTTCTGCCGCCGCGTCACGCTGTGGGTTCCTGGGTATGAAGCGGCGGAGGATGGTCCGATTTGGCGTAAAATTTGGTATTTGCATCGGCCTAGGAATACCCGCTCCTGGTTGGAGAGCCGATATAGAGCTATCAGACAAGATATCGGCTCGTAGTATCCAGCTGGAACTGTAGTTTGGATTGAGAATCATTTCGTGCATTGCTGAGGTGAATATTTCTTGGGTGAAGGTGCATGATTTGGAAAGTATTGGTGTCCATTGTTCTGGGGCGTTTGGGATGATTTGGTAGAGGAGCGGTGTTGGCGGGGTCCCTGTTTCCATGGTAGGCTAGGTTGGGTTATGGCACTGTTGATGGAGTGCAAAGTATGGGTACCGGTGCGCTGGATTAAGTTTATTATCAGGCGAAGCTAAAAAATTAAAAGCTTTTGTGAATGTATGGAGCTCACCGGAGAGGCCTCTGATGGGTTTTCGTATTCTCAATGAATATCTCATGCTAGATAACGTGCGCATTGTTACACATTAGATCTGTTCCCCGTGCTTTATAGAATCATATACCATCACTCGGGGGAGGGCACCGTCACTAAACCCCTCCTCCATAGTATATACAACTCTCACGAAACTAAACTCCCAGGACAAGGCCCTACGATGTCCCCTCTTCTATAAAGCCCCCCCCTCCACCGTTTCCTTCCTTCCTTCCCTCCTTCCTCACCACAAGCAATCGAACTCCCTTCTTCACAACCCAAAAAACCAAACCAACGAAACAGAAAGAAAACTACTTTCCTCTTCCTCGAACAACTGATCAAAAGCAAACAATCATGCATACCAAAATCTTCTTCCTCACCCTGCTATTCGCCCTCCTCACATTCGCCCTGGCCCTCCCCTCCACAGACGCAACCTCCCACATCACCGAAGAACTGGACCACATCCCCCTCGCTGCCGCCCCATACCCCACCGACACCGTCGCGGGCGACAATGGCGAAGTCGAAGGTCTCTTCATCAGCGGAAACGTGACGGGCATGGACGAATTTAGCGGCTGGTACAAGTGCGAGACGACCTGGGGCTCCCCCAGCGCTGTAGACGTAACTGGCGCCGCCATCCAGTTCGACAATCTGGGCCACACTCGCTGCAGCCAGGAGAATCCTAGTGCATCGATGTGTACTAAGATGGTGCACTTTTGGTCGTATGTGTTTTCCCTCCCTTTTTCTTTTACTTTGATAGGAAGTTGTGAGGAGAGTTGGTTTGGCTAATGATGATGATGGCGTGGATAGGGCTGCCGTTTCCATTTGCGGTCCACACAAGAACTGGATTTGGTGCTATCGTGTTGGGTTTGCGGCGAATACTATTGCGAATAGGTGTCAGTGGAATGGACTTGCTGGGGGGTATTTTGTATTCGATGATCCTAGTGCTTTGAGGTTTCCTATTCACAGGAACCACGGTTAGGAGGGTCTCTTGGAGTGATGTATGGATGTATTGTATTATACTGTCTAAGTTAATTTGAATTATTTCTCTGACAATTTCTTCTTTTCCTTTTTTCCCCTAGTGTGAGAGTGATTGTGCTTGTGGTCGTGATCGGGCAAGACGGCAGCGACGCTGGAACGTCTCTTCTTAGGATGAGCCGGAGCTGGAAATTTTCATCAGGAGTAGCTATGATACACGATATTGCTTTTATTCGAAGAAGGAATTGGTACAATCACCGATCACCCCGCCAAATGCACTCACCGCATCCCAGGCAAACATCAGCAACTGCATCCTCGCATACACACAGGCCAATCTCTTCACCACCTTCCAAACACTCAGATCTACATTCATAGAGGCATCACTAATACCTACAGTACCTACCCGACCAAGCATTACCAATCCCTTTTTTAGCCAACCACTGGCGCCCCCATAAGTTCAACTCGTCAACACCCTCCCACCGCTAACCAGGCACTCAAATAAGTAGCAGCTCTCGCTTAAGATTTTAGCCATTCCGCCATGAGACATTACCATGTTAATAGCTCTCTCTCTTTCAAGTCTGACATTCAGCGTAGGAAGGCAGAACGGACAATTAGATATCTTGTGATTTATTTATTTACATTTATTTTACTAAGACTATGTAAAAATACATACCACAGTAGATACCATAGCTTTAGTGTGAAGGGAGATAGCATATAGATTAGAATATCCTTCCAATTTTCCTAATGTGACTACTATCTGCTACTCTGCAACAGGCAGAAGGAAACATTGTATAGCGGGCCCGCGGATATCGATAGGACTAACGGCATCCCGGATAACTCCTAAGAGAGAACTAGTAGTCTACGATAGAAATTTTTTTTAAGAAGTTTTGGACTCAAGCATATTGAAGGGTCTTTTTATTTTTATTTTTTCTTTTGAAAAAGATATTGGAATTATTGTATGGAGTATGGATGAATTGCTAGTTACTATTTTTTGATGCAGAGGGATCATATTATACAAAATATTGGCTCCTCCCGAACCTCTTTTCTTTAACCTGATTCTGTTATAATAATATTATATCCCACCTTTAAGATCTAGATCGAATTGAATTCCCAATTCCGGCATGGCGTCAAATATCAATTATTCGCACACCCGCCCTTGCGTCGATGAGGCAATTATCTGTAACTGTGCTTTAGCTAAATCTTAGAGACTTGTATGTAACTCACCCCTTCCATGCGGCTGTTCCAACGCTCACCAGTTTGCCGTGGGCTTTGGAATTCATGCTAATCGAATGAGAACTATGGATTTGTTAAGCTTCCCTTGGTATTCGTCGTCATACCCATCGCCACACTGAGGAACTCTGAACCGGAGCTCGTCTTCTGGGGTGCTGACGACCAGACTAACTAGTTGATATGCTGGCCAACCAAACTATCCTAAACTAGCGCCCCCCTCCCTATCGCGGGGGAAAGGTTGGTCCAAAGCCAACTTTCTGTCATATGTGCCATATACTCGAGTAAACAAACAATCCCAACCTGCCGGGCAAGGCCTTGACCTGTTCTTAAATACTCAATGGTCTACTCTCGGGTTCGTCGAAATGGATACCACAGCAGTCAGGTAGAAGGAATGCAATACCGGCCTTCAAGTCTAGTTTAAATCCAAACACCCCACACGGTCCGATTATTTGTCAAACGATACACAGCTCGAGTACTACAGCAGCTGACGGCAGTGGAATATGATGACACCCCCAACTATCTCTCGCACTCTGTCCACTGGCAGATAAAATGGGAGGAAGGCGAATGATCATGTCGTGTGGGTACTACTAGTATGATACTATCATGCAAGGGTAGGGACCCATTAACCGGAACAGACAGGGATACAGTTGGCTGGTTAACCTTGAATGGCTGTTCCATAACATAACTTGCACAAGGCAAGGCAAGATAGCAAGAAATGTCTTACGATTTCGGCTAGCTAGTGGTGGCAAGCCACGACGCCTTCTGTATTTGAGCTTTTGTGTTGTGGTACGAAATTTTTCTAGCTCAATGCAGAGCAGAGCGGAAGGTGTCATAGAGCCACTGAGGCTTTTTCGCCGTTAGATGGTGGCGTTAGCCGAGGGTTTATTCTATTTGTTTATCCTTGTTGTGTAAGACAAGGTGTGTGGGTTGTCCGTTTGTGCCAAGTTATCGATAAGTCAAGCTCTTGGATGAGGCTGGGGGAGATGACGGATGGATAGATAGATGAGATAGACTTACCGGTGCTCCTCCCCAGATAGTAATAGATGAATCGAATCTAGGTTTGCTTTTGGCTGGTTGGTTGGGGATTACTTCTAATATATGGGATCGTACCGGTAGCAAGAATATTTTCCTTACTCTATCAACCTTTAAGCTTCTGGTTTGCTGATTCGTTGATTGCCGGTAGAGTTCTAACAAAGCAACCTCCCAGGGGTGCGAAGCGGGACCGACCAAGTGGAATGCTTTCTACGCCACAGGTGAGACCCCATTTTCAGAATTAGGAGAGATCTGCTTTGGAGAATGCCACGAGGCTAGGTTTCTGCAGGTATGATAATATGATGGAGGTTGAACCATGATATGATAAAGGGAGCACAGCGGTTACCCAGTATCGTGCGGGCACCGCACGTACGATATCAGCAACTTAGCATACGGTGGTAGCACCAGGAGAGTAGCCGATGTAAGCTTCGCCGTTCGATGGCTTAACCAACTGGGTCATACAAACGCAGTTGAGGAAGTAGGGACATTCAACCCTGGGGTTGAAAAGCAGCTACCCAAATATTCCGAGCTGAAGACCGTACGGTAGTGGTAGATCTACTCGAACTTGGCACTCGAAAACGCTGAATGCCTCAGTGTGATTTCTAGTGTCTTTTCAACTGGTTGGTGGGACGCAAACACCTTTTTTTTAGTGGTGAATCCTGGTTTGTGTGAGCGATGACGACAGCCACATACCGCTAACAATGACCAGAGGACGATGATACTTGTGTGATAGCACCGACCGACGATGGTGGGCCAGAAACAAGGGCGGGAGGGGCCTTTCTTTCTCCCTTGGAATAAAATAAAATAAGAGAAGCCTTCCCCCCGTTTTTGTTTATTTATTTTGCGCCCTACGAGTACTCCTGCGCTCCACCAACATCTCAGCCGGAAGGCTATCGGCTTTGTTGCGGAACTCGAAAGGTTCAGACTGGGACCCTGAGCAACAACACCTTCTGGTGAAATCGATAATTAGCTAGTTCATCAGCTACTACCGGCAGGCCTGCTTTGCTGGGGGTGCGCAACGCACAGTAAAAATAGTACCATTATACGGGAAAGGTGAGTTGGAACAAACCAGACGAAGAGGAAAACAGGTGAAAGCTTGTCCTTCCGTCTTAAAAATAATACCTCACCCGCTGACAAGCACACGGGCAATCGGTCCAGTCCGGTTCTTTCACGAGTGTTTGTGCTTCTGAAAGAAAGGAAGATAGGCTCGCCCCTTCCAGAAAACTCATCATACATGCGTTTTTCCCTTAAACGAATTATGCCGATAAGAACGCTTGTCATGTCGAGAGGGGAGGAGGATGAGCAAGAGGTAGTGAGTGGTTGGAGTGATGAGGACAACGCGCACAGTGAAGGAGCATATAATCATCGTCGGCATAGAATAACGAAATCGGGCTTCGTAAGTGCCATCCGGAAGACTTTGGGGAAGTACTCCTCTACGAGCCGCACTCACTCACCTATGCCAACGCGTTCTTCTGTGAGTTCTTCGGGCTTTTTCTCTTGCCTTTCTACCCAGTTACTTTACAAGCTCCCTACCACGCATACACATATATACACATACAATATCTTTACCTGCTCCTTACACCTCCCTTTCTCACCCTTTCACCCCTTTTTACTTCTACTAAAATGGACGAATTCTATCAAGTGTACGAGAAATTAATCGGTAACCAGACATCCGTACCGCATGGGCCCACTCACGACAACGATGAGAGGCCGGCTCCAACACCACTCAACAACAAATTGAACCAGAAGGATAGTCCTTCGATATCCACAACAAAGGACAGGACAGACCAGACCTCTTCCGCAAAGGAGGAAAACAATCCAACATGGGCAGCTCCGGATTGCAACCCTAACCCTGAACCTACAGTGTTGTCACCCCGTGAGGTCCAGAGCTTATTCTCCGGTGCCCCAGTCTTTGCGGCGTCTGGGAACAAGGCCTCTGGTGTTCTGAGACCTAGGGTTATGTTTCCTTTTGACGAGGGTGCTGAGGAATTGAGAGGGTTGTCTGATTGTCCCCCGATTGAGCATGCGGCATTCTCGTTGTGCACTTCAAGGCCGCATCGAACGCTTAACGGGTATGAGAATACGCCAGATCATGGATTGGTCAACGAGGAGCCGAGCATGCTTTCTTTTCAAGGGATTGAACCAGGGACTTGTGGGTGGGAGTACTTTTTAAAATACCCTGTTGGTGACTCTGAGAATAGAGATGAAGAAGAGGATGATGATGTAATAGATGTGGGGGGGAGGGAAAGAGGAACAAGAAGAGCTAGCCTTGGGAATGCAAAAGGAGGTTTGCGAACAGTGGAGATGGGATACATAGTTGAGAGGCTAAAAGAGTTGGGTGAAATCTATTACGAGAGCAAAAGTAAACCGCCCAACGGACAGAGGCCGCTACCGAGAGGAGTACATCGGGGGATACTGGAAAAGTGCTCTCCATTGGAGCTTTACACAAACTTATTCACCAGGTTATTATACCCCCCTACCCGAATTACCACGGCCGATTTCCACGACCCCTACAGCTTGAGGGTTCAGATCGTAGCTTTGAGGGAAACCCTTGCAATGGAGAAGCTTTGGCTGAATTTCTCGGCTGTAGGATGGAGGATACGGCTAGGGCAGATCTTGTGGGGGGAGAGCTCCACGGCCGAACCTATAAGCGACGAATGTGGGGAGAAGGAAGCTGCTCCTCTGGGGAGTGATACTGAAAAGGTTTGGCTATTACTCCAAATTCTCCTCGCGTGCGAGTTGGTTGTTAGGATGGATGCTATAGTCGGCGAGGCGAATTCTGAGAACTCCTCCGCTGGCTCGGTGGTGTCGGGAGATGAGTTGCTTGACGAATTCAGAACCATAGGCTCTAAGAAGGTTGAGTGGGACGTCACTCTGGCGCGGCGGTGGCTCGAAAACGTCAAACTTGTCGAAAGCGAAGTTGTCGGAAAGGAAGAAAAGAAAAAAACTCCTCCAGCACCGGCGAAGAAAGGATGGTTCTCAGGTCGTTCTTCGGAACTTTCGTCAATGGATCAGAACGAATCAGAAGGTGATGATGAATCGGCTTTGGGAAGATCATACGACGCTTTGATTTGCCCCCGGAATCACACAAGGCAACTCTCTGGGCTGTTATATTTCGCTAGGCGCCTTCAATGGCCACAGATAGAGACTCTATCTGCTACGTTACAGGAGAAGTTCAGCTCATCGTCGAACTTTTCGACCCCGTCGCAGTCTATGGCTGTTACACCGTTGGACACTCCATTATCGGTGGCTGGAGGAAATGGGTATTTTCCACCGCTTGCAAGAGCAAAGAGGGTTAAGGAGCTGTCGTCATCCGGGATATCATTCAGTAGTAGCTGTGAAAAGGATGGAAATGGACCTGCACTCCCAAAACCTGTGGGATCTGGGGGGTGGCTTTCAAGGACGTACTTCTCCGGGCTGATACTTCCTGGGGAGGGATTGTCTCACTTTCTCATCTCTACATTGCTGGAGAATGACGCCTCAGCGGTTGAGAAGCTTGGGCTCCAGGCAAATCTGTATAGTGGATTTCAGTGCGATGGAATGACGTGGTGGAGTTCATTTAGCACTGTGGGCAAGGTGTTGGCCGGGTATGAAGGGTCAAGAGAGGTTGGAGGATGGATTGGACCCTGTTTAGGGAGTGGGCTCGGAGAAGTTGGGGTGGTTGATGACGGATGGATCGATGTTGTAACGGCGCAGTTGGACGAGGAGCCGAGGGCAAAAAGACCGAATGCCATTAAGGAAGGGTCAAATCCGTTGGGAAAGGGGCCTAAAAGCAACAAGACAGCCCTATCAACCGATTTCACTATGCCGCGAGATGAAATAGATGAGGAGGAAAGAGTAACTCTCGAAGGCCTTGTGTTTAAGGATGTCGCAGGAGAACCTGGAGAGTTGAGTGGGGAGCTTTTACGTTACGAAGTCGAGCTTTACTTTTCCGTACCCCCACTGAACGAGAAGCTCGAGATCAAGCTCACCCACGACGTCTTTTTCGTCAGTTCATTCCCGTGTCTTGAACCCCCAGCCAGCATGAACTCGGTCAAAACTGGACACTTACTACATAAAGACTTTTCTTATCAGTCTGTTGCCGTAGACACATTAACGGAAGAAAATTTCAAGGACAAGAACAGCATCCTTGTTATCGAAGCCGGCGGTGTGGGTGGGGGCAGTGAGGTACTGGCAAGGGCATGGTGTTCAATGGTAGGCACTCATGCTATCATAGGTAGAAAGGGAAGGACATGTTTAGGTTGTTGTGTTAGAGAAGCAAGAGGGCTGGGTATAGGCGTTGTTATCAGGATCGGATGAGCCGGCAGTGGTTTCGAATAGGGCTAGTATCGTTCTTACGCTTTCGATGTCGATGTTAGCGGTCGCTTCTCGTCTCTCCTTTTCTTTTTTTAATATGGAGCATGATTTGTCGTGGGAAACGAAGGTTATTGATTTGTGCCGTTGGATAAGCCGCGGCTAGGGGGGTACTGTACTGTACACATTACATAACAAAGCAACGTAGAAAAGCAGAGGTACGGTAAGAGAGATGGAAGTTAATTAATGGCAGCATTCATCACATATCACTCGCATCAACTTTTGAAGCTTCTCTGCCAAGCCTCCACCGTCTCAGAAATCAGAGCCGCATGTGCAGTACTACTGTGCTCCCCACCACTTCACTTTAGTAACCAACATCGGGCCTAAGCACTGCAGCATCCCCTACCTGGCCTCGACAATGAGCTCAAAATCTTCGATTGAATCTTGGGCACTTACCCGTCTCAGACCCCTTCTTCCTCTGCCAGAAGACTCTCTAAAAGAAGTGGTTACCTACGCCCTCTCCCTCACCGATGCGAGCGAAGTCGGCTCGCACTTTGAAGTAGGAAACTCCCCTTCCAATCCAGGCTAGGCTAACATTGATAGGGCCTGCTCGGCAGCGCTGAAGATGTACTGAACTTCATCTCAGACTTCAATTCCAGATTATTCCCACAAATAGCTACGCGAGCACCTGCAATCGCACAGGCATCCTCACCTGCCTCCTCCTCCGTGGATACCCCGCCTCCAAAGAGACGCACGAAAAAAGGCAAACTTCCGATAAACCAGTATGCAAGCCAACCACGGCAGGTGGAAGGACAATTTGGTAACCCGGCGGCGGTGTACATGAAGAAGGACATTGAGGATGAGTACTATACGGGTAGCAGCAAAGGGTCTACACTGAGACCGGTGGATTCACCATCGCCATCATCTTCGGTACCCGTGTCTAGGGTTCCTACGCCAATACCCAGGAGCGCTACTCCGCAGTTGGTGCAGCAGAAGGCCCAACAGAAAAGCAGCAGTAATGTCGGTGGAAAGCTAGTCTCAGACTTAATAAACGTCAAAGCAAAAGTAAAGAAGGCCCCGCAAAAAGTGCGCGTGACCGGCGGTGTTGCCATGAGAGGAGCGTCCGCCGAACTCACGGACCTAGAATCCGCCCTCCGAGCGCTCGAACTCTCCACAAACCCGACATTAACCTCGAAGTCGCAAAAGTGCAATTGCGCGGGCACGGAACACGAGGTTCTCTCTGCAGCGCCAAACTGCCTCTCCTGCGGGAAGATAATCTGCATCAAGGAAGGTCTCGCGCCCTGTTCCTTCTGCAACACACCATTGATACCCCCGGGAGAGCTACAATCTATGGTCCGTGAGCTCCGCGAGGAAAGTGGCCGGGAAAAAATGGCGATACACAGCGCTGCACACAAACGCCCCGAGGTGGCGCGCACGCCGAAGCCGTTCTCGGGTTATGACAGCACACCTGGGACCAGCGATGATGAAGGCCTTAAGAAGGCCACGGAGCATAGAGATCGCCTATTGGGCTTTCAAGCGACCAGTGCTCAGAGGACAAGGATCATCGACCAAGCAGCAGACTTCGAAACCCCTTCCGCGGGCGGAAACATGTGGGCCACGCCACAAGAGCGCGCACTGCAATTGAAAAAGCAGCAAAAGGCTATGCGCGAGATGGAATGGAACGCAAAGGCAGACTATGAAAAACGTCGAGTTGTCGTAGCGATAGATCTGGAGGGCCGCCAGGTCGTGCGCAAGATGGAAGAAATCGAACGGCCAAGAGAAGATAGTGACGAGGGAGATATGGGAGGAGAAGACTATGATGACACATTAGGAAGAGGCGGAGCCGCCGCCACTACTAGCAGCTCCACGCCAAAAGGCGGTATTTACTCCCGTAACCCGCTGCTAAAAGGCATGATTAAGCCGGTGTATGATAGTGGCAAGGGCAAGGGCAAGGAGGGGGAGGAGAGGAAAGTGGATACCGAGCCAAAGGCGTACGTTGGTGGTTCGCGGGGCTGGCGGAGAGTGCAGGATGACTTCGCTGGTAACGAGGGGGTGATACTTGATGGAGGGATTGGGGGGGAGGAGAGGGGGACGCAGGGTGAGGAGCCTGCTTGTGGGTAGCAAGAGGTGCTTGGTGGTTGTGCGCGGAGAGGTTTATCTAGGTGACTCTAGGGTTCAGTCAGGTAGTATGTAATTGCTCTGAATGTGGACGCAAATGGAAGGGATGTATCATACACTTTAGAGAAAAAGTTGCTAGAATTTTCCCATCAGGTAAACCCAATATCATGTGAGACTAGCGGGAAAGGATGCTGAAGGGGGGGTTGGTCTCTGTTGCATTCCAATTTACGATTTCTCTGTTTGGCTCTTAGTTGTGGTGACTTTGTATCATACTGGTGCCCACATCATCACTCACTGCAAGACTAACCACCACATAGTTATGGTACGGCTCTACACACCGATGTCCCGCCTCGAAGCCGGGCACAATGCCCTGAACAGGGCTGTCGTAAGTTAGGAATATTGTACAACACTTACTAACGGGGCACTATTCGACTACTCCAGCTTCGAGAAGACCCTAGGCACCGCCTTCGACCACCGAGGTAAATAAACCTTCCCCAGGACCCAGAGACTAGAAGCGTCCAAGCCAAGAAACTCTAGAACAACATCCCCAACTCAACCGACCAGCACGGGGAACTTGCGCACGTGTAGACAAAGCTCAATGACACCAAGAGTAACATCTCGGCCAAGGCACAACTGAGAGCAGCATCTGCGACAGCCCGTACCAAAGACAACCCTCGCGACAGCAACTACCTCCTACATCCAGAACCCAACATCAAGCGACTAGAACAGGTGCCCCAAGTATTCCAGTTCATAAAGCACTCGTACGTAGTCCCGAAACTCAGCCTCGCGCATGAGGCTCTCTCGCAGTGCTTGTGTGCCCCTCCTCCTTCACTCACCACAATCACACTAGCTCACTCGCCATAGTAAAACCGTTCACGAAGCCCTAGCAGTGGACGAAGCCCTCCGCAAGTGCGCAAACAGCAGGGCAGTATGTGGCTGGTAATTCAGATATCGCACCTTCGCATAGGCATTCTTGGATACCGCTGCCAGGGCCGCCGCCGCCGCCGCCAGTGGGACGGAAAAGACTGGCCCTTGTCAAGACGAACCCAAACACTAGACCCATTCGGGATGCGGATGCGGAGACTTTGAAGGCTCGGAGGGACGTCCTTATGAGGGGTGTTGATATTATGGTTGGGTTGAAGAGCCAGGTGGAAGAAGTCTTTCTACACTTTCTACTGATTTCTTGGGTGTTAGGGGGTCGCGTTTACCTTCTTGTACACGGAAGGTAGGAGGTGGTGAAGTATGAGATTGGACGAGACAGTTCTAGACCTTGGATGTTTTTTGAATCCGCCTGCCTGAGTTTTGGGCCTGGGGGATGGGGGCCCGGCGGCGTACATCATGGCTGAGTTAGGAAAAAGTGGAGAATGAGAATATAGTAGTTTCTCTACCACTAGCGTATCCTCTTGAGTTTATTGATGGGAATTATATCGAATTGGCAGCTCGGTGAGTCTCGGAAACTACTATTACTAGAGCTGCTAAATAATATTATAATAACTGACAAGTGGAGCAGATTTAAATCGATATTCTAACGGTTAGTCCCGAACTCTTCTGCTTTATTGTATTATACCTCGCACCAGGAGCCTAGCTGTTATGGTCATGTTGGCCTACCCACTTCCCGGAACACATATAAATCCCAAACAACGACTGATTAACTAATAGTAGTGCAAAGGAGTTGCAGTGTTGATCCAACACAAACTATCCACAGATCAATCCATAGAGGTTTCATCCACCCTGCAGCCTCTCCTGCGACGCCTTCCGGCCCAACTATCGGGATAGTAGAATAGTAATTATTTATATTAGACTCCTGTGAGAAAATAGGGCATGTTTGCAAGACTGCCAATAGCTAGGAGGCGGTTTTGATGACAAAAGGCCACCCCTCATAGACAGATTCGTGTGCTTCTGTACTAACTTAGAGAGTCTTCCGAATTCGCAGCTCCTACTCCGCATCAAATGGGGTGGGAGTGGGGAGAAAAAAGGTGCTCATGGTTACCGTCTCGCTCTTCTCTATTTTACTTTGCTGCCACCCCGCTGATCGCCGGCTTCACCCCTGGGTGCATGGTCCAGAGTCAGGTTCTACCACCTCTATAACACCCTACCGGACAGAGTTTTTTGTTTTGTTTTGTTTTGTTTTGTTTTGTTTTGTTTTAGTTTTAGTTTTAGTTTTTTAATGAAATAAAAAAAACTACCCCCATTCCTATCCACCCCTATGATTAGGGTAAGGGAGGAGCGATACCTCCCCAATAATCCCCTAGGATTCGGAAACAGATCCTTGCAGTTTCATGGAGGAGAATTTCCCCTACCGGCGTATCTGCGCAATCTTGAGCAGGGGATGGCCGCAGATGAGGCTATCGCTCTCCCTGGAGAGGGAGATATAGTAGGGCCATTGGGCCGACATCATACTTCTGGGGGTAGCCGCGAATAGGACCCGGAATAACAGGCGTGGCAATATGGATGACAGAGAGTACCTGCCAAGTTATACATATCGTTAGTTGCAGTGAAGCATCAGAAGTCAGACTTGAAAGGTTCCGCCGTCATGGAATATCACTCAGTGGCCAATGAGTTCTAGACGAAAATACAGAGTGAGTGCTATTGCACCGCGGTATACCGGCCAGATAGGCCAATGTCAATAAGGAGTTGGAACAGGTAGCCTACCGTACCATATTGTCCATTGGCCTGAGACTTCAACTGCTTTTAGCTATTCTTACGGCTTCGGACCGGGAACCTCATCCCCAACTTAATTCTACGGACACCCCGCCGGTGACGATTGGGGTGGCAAATGGCATCAGCAGGCCGGAGTTTTTTGTCTGTAAGAAATTTGAACCCATATCTCTGAGAAGTCTTCTTTCTTTCTTGATCTAAGCTAAGTTATCTCCTCACTTCCTCCAGAGGGAAATCCCAGGGACCGGGTGTCCCCACAAAAACCCTCTCTTAATTACGAACTCCCCCCGAAGCTCAGTCTCAAAACCCCAGGGGTGAGTGGAAAGGGGGAAGAGGGGGGAGGTAGAACTAAAGTATAGAGGGGTTCTTCCTGTGCATCCAACATTTCAGGTATGTACTGCAAACATGCCTACGATGTCCACGGGGCAGTTTTATACAACCTAGGGGGGCCGCACAAGAATTGGGGGAGGTTGTGAGAGGAGTGATAAAGTATATGATGTTGTGATACTGGTATCATACGAAAACGATAAGTTTCCTGTCCAGAGGCTTAGAGATTTGATGTCTCCTGGGCCTTAGACCTCCCTGGAGGTTTCACCTCTCCACGCCAGTACCAGCTTTACTGCCCGCTTGTGTCCTTCCTCGACGGCCTGCTAAGGCAGTGTTTGGTTGCAGATATCTGGTGGCCCAGATTGATCTCTCCCTGTTCCTCGAGAAGCTCAGCCACTCCCTCGTTCCATAACTCTTTGCTCAACAGGAATCGTTTAGTGTATTACATTTAGGATCCTCCAGTCCCATCAGTAGGTTCACTACTCCCTCATGCCCATTTTCAGCAGACCACGGAAGTGCTTTTTGACTATATGTTAGGCCTGCAGGTGGGTATCAATCTATTTCTGTTCAATAGTAGTTTCACTACTTCGTACTAACACCTTGCGGCCCATATCGCTAGCGTTACACCCACTCTGTTGCTTTGGCTCACCTCCCATCCCTCCATCTCCATCAAAGCAATTGCAAGTTGGCCAACACCAAAGCACTGTACCACACCCATGTCCTTGGGGCGGACATGAATTGCTGACGGGTTTTAGGCAAATATCCTTACCTAGGCTATGCTATCATAACAAAATAAAATGGGACAAGTTTTCCCAGTTTTCGCCGCAGAAAAAAATCTCCTTTTCCTACCTTTTGAGCAAACCCTAAACCCTGCGATGTGCCCCGCTTACCCTGTATGATACATCGACTGTTGTGTTTCTGCCAGCGGTGTGGCAGTTTTTCCAAATAATAGCCCTTATTTCTAAGGTCAGTCTTGCCACTTCACTATCATGCTAACTATATACAACTCTTTAACTCAAGAGTAATCCCCAAAACTGAAAACCCTGATGTCTTGCACACATTCGCCCTCAAACCCAAAAGGCTCTATATCCAATGGCTGAACAGTGCAACAACATAGCTAAGATCACCACTCCATATGAGCTCCCCAAGGGAGGCCAGAAGAGTAAAGAATCCCGAATGGACCGATTGAGTAGTAGTATAGGAGTACAGCAGTCAGTTACAGTAAAGGCGTTTTTCTAAACATAGAAAGGGAGAGAAATAAAGGTGAAAAAATGCTAAGAATTGTTCATAATGTGCAGATGTTGACATGTCCATCACGTTGGGACGGGGAGTGCCGAAGCTGACGAAAATGCTGTTTTTTAGGAGGCGGGGCACGCAATGCTGACAGCTGACCGCTCCAAATGGTATGGGTGGTAAAGTGTGATATAAGGTGCAGCACACTGGATGTTTTACCACCAAGAACATGGCTTGAGTAGTTAATTGAGCTCCAAAGTAATCTAGTAGATATATGGTTATCGCACTGGGCAAGAAGGGGCTCAAGGGCAAGGGGTTTCGTGCAATCCGAGAGCTCCGTTCTTGCCTGGATTCCCAATATAAAGGAGAATACTGGGGAAATGGCATTGCTCGGGGGTCAAGAACGGGGCTGGCCCAAAGCTGAGGTAAGCTAGGCAGGTTTTAGCCACCATTGAGCGAGCCCTGCCAAAAGATTGGTGAGTGCAGAGATGCTCTCGGGGGTTTAAAAGTATTAAGCGGGCAGCCGGGTTCTCGTTGTCCATAATGAGAAGTCCCTGAAAAAGAGCCATCAACGCCCATATAAAAGGTGCATTGTCAAGCCATTCTTCACTGCAATCAGCCATTCTGGTCTCCACTAGATCGTCGTTTCCCGCAGGACTGCAATGATATCTAGAGAAACTAGATGGAATCCAAGTGATCCATGGACAAGCCACGTAGGTGTGTGCCCACCACAATACTGCCCCTAGGTACGCCCCCGGGTTACTTCCAAAAATAGTGCGTACAACCTCTACAAGCTACGGGCATAGTACCCGAATACCAGCCAGAAGTCCCACCGCAACATTTGGCGGGAATTGACCCAAGGGCATTACCAACCCTAGACCTACCCCCCAGCAAAAAAGTGGTTCGCCGGGCATTTCTTTTTTTAAAATGCTCGACTACTCCACTGCCCCCCGGATCCGAGCTCATGATGGTCCCTGTTTCAAATTAGCCGACCAGTCTCCTAAGCTATTAGACCATAGGAACTGGCCGGTAATACTTTTTCTTCTTGATCTTTTAACTGCTTCTTCAGAAAATAGACAGTTCAGGCGCCTGATACTTTATCTTTGGTAAAAAAGGACATCAGTATCCAATCATAGTACTCTTATGATATCGATAGAACGAGGAACGGGGGGATGCCGGTATGTACCTGTGATCCGCCTCCGAAACACTCGCTTTCTTTGTCAGAGGACAAATGTTCCCCGAATTCCATGGCTGGTATCCCCGATGTAACTATTCTTTGGTACGGGAAAGTACAGGAATAAAACTTTTGTATGGTAAATTATATATGCGTATCCGACCACCCATACAAAATTCGGACTCAAGTGTTCGGGTTCTATATGCCTGTAACTTGTACTTTTAGGTGGCTACCCACTGCCTGGGGGATTCTGCCTTATCTAGAGCATCGAGGCACTTAAAACTCAACATAGGGGTGAGATAGCGTGCAAAGTCCCCAGAATATCGTAGAATAACTAGCTCCCCGGCAACTAACGGCCCTTTTGTGGCGTCGGAGAGCTCCGGCTATTCTTTCCGAGGCCTCTCCCGATTCGTCTCTGGTTCTCATCGGTAGGGGGCCCGACGTGCTGGTAGAGGCTTCTTCCTGGCGGTGGAGTCGAAGCAAAAACGCGCGACGGCAATATCTTGTCCTCAGGCCTAGTTGCGCAAGGTATCTACCGCCATAGAATTGAAATTATAGCTTGCGAGCAATACCGTTCTCCTCTCGGAGGTTGCCTTTTTGTTGCTTGAACGTCTTGCCAACCCCCGGATCCTCCCAACAGAACAGAGTTGCGTTGCCAGATGAGCCGTTTCGACCACCACCGCACCAATCTCGGTATTCCTCTATTAGCAGGAGTTAGCCCCCACATTGTCATCCGGCAAGTCCGAATGCCTTAGTACCGTGTCTGGGGGTTTAGTGGAGATGGCCAGGCTAGAATGGCACAGTACAAGTAGTTATCCCATACCGAAAGAGTTGGCGGTATTAAAATAGTTGGAATTGTCATCGATGCCGTCACGACATTCAGCTCCTTGCTGTTTAGGATATTGTAGAAGGTTGGCTATTGAGTGGGGCCTGCGGGTAGGGGGGAATGACCATCACCGCATCCCTGCGTAGCCTAGTGCAGTGGCTTTAGCTGGGTACTTTGTCCAATCAATCAATCCACCCAAGATTTGTGGAATCAATAGTTTGGCATTGATAGGCTCTACCAATCGCTTGTGTTAGATTTCCACTCCAAGCCAGGGCCACAGCTGTAATTAATTTCGGAGCAGAAAATCCAGTCAAGATTACTTGTACCACCGGTGCTATATCACCTGCGCCAAGCTCTACCATAAGCAGTGGGTGGCCCCATGATTGCAAACCATAGACGGCGAAGTGGATAAGGGATCATATAGAGAAGGAAAATACACGTTCATTTCTATTTCTCCTTTGCTAAACAAAGCTCTCAAGTTGTGTCCTCTACCAGTAATTGTAATTAGAACGTTTCTAGTCCCTTTTAATACCCAAAGTGCCACAAGCCCACCGGCCAGCTTTAGAAGTAGCCAGGGCCTAGATACCAAGATCTTGAAGAGAGGAGCTTACTCACTTAACCCTCGTGTACTTCCTCATCAGGAATTTTTACGGGTTTTAGGCAGTTATTATCACTGAAGCTGTACGAACGCCTGACTCGTGCTTCTTAGGAAGGAATGGTTTTCCCTAGGGTGGTGAAAGAGGGAGCCTTGTTATGCAGAACCTTTCACACACCCCCGGGGTTTTCTGAGTTCCAACAATTGACGAGTCGCAGCATCGCCTTAAGCTATCCACTCTCTCAAAAGGTAGAAAGAAGTGGTAGGGCGCTGCCCCCGTTAAGAAGGCTTTCGCTCCGTGAGCTCGCCTAACGAGGGCCAAAAAAACCCAGTTCCAAAACCTAAGGATAGCTAATACATTCAGCAGTCTGGGGAATACGTCTCTGATACGGTGCTACATATTTACACACGCACTAGGTTTTCTTCTATACCTTTGTCTATAGTGCTCTTTTTTTTCAAATCTGTCATCCTCCTCAAGGCGTCTCACATGTGTTGTACTGTACACCCCACTCCAAAAGTTCTGGCACCCAGGCTGGTAACATGACAAAAACCCATAGCGGATTTATTATAACCCTTCGTGTTACAGTACCAGCTGGGTCCCAGAACTTTTGGAATGGGGCTGTACCCGGGTACAGCTTGGTCTCGAGTGAAGCACTTCAAACAAGTGATTATGGGTTACTACACCTGAAGCATAAGCTGAAACCATTCGACCACCGCTCGCCATATATCCGTAACCAGTAACCCCTTCTAAGTCTTATCTTACTCACAGCCAAACTTACCCTTTTTCCTCCACCAATATCAGTACTATGAGTAACTTACTCCTTGACACCGAGGGTTTTATCGGCATCAACTAGTAATTGCGGTAGTAATTCCTCTTCTCTTGAGGATGTATCATATCCGCTCCAATAATGCATTCAATACTTAACAATACAGTATGACACAAGCACTGTCCTTTGCCTTAGGTGGAAGAAAGAGAAATATAAATAAACCTGCAGGCAGGCAAGGTAAAGTGTTTGTTCCTATTGTAGTATTGGCAATATTGTGTGGAACACCTAGCTGGCGCAGTGGTTAAGATGTCAAGAACCAATTAACCCTTATTGCACCCCGCAGAAGCCCAGGGGTTCAATTCCCGCTTACAGCAGGTTGTCATCAAACGACCCACCATGTGGAACAGGAAAATCAACAATCCTGCCTTAGGGGGACCGGGAGATCGGAGACCTTAGGCACCCCTACCAAGAATGTAGAGCAAATCAATTCTACAACAGAGGCTGTAGAACCCGACTCTTGATCATGCACCCAGGGGTGAGGTCCGCGATCGGCGGGGTAGCAGAAAAATGAAAGGGAAAGCAGAAGAGCGAGATGGTGACCATGGACGTGTTTCTCTTTCCCCCGCTTCCATGAGGGGTACGAACCGCAAATTTGGAATGCTATACAAACCTTCTGCTACCTAAATGGGTAGATTTGTCTATAGTGGTGCAACTAACTCTAGCAAATCAGGATCTTACAGACCCCCAGTAAGGTTAATGTTTTCAAAAAAGCCTGGTATGGATAGTGGCTAGTAAAGAAGCAAGATCCCATCAGCGCCACGATAATTCCAGCGAATCCCAGGCCCCCGCCCCCGCCCGAGATTCTCATGATCGAAAACAGTACCGAGTTCCGCCTCCCCCAGTGCTCTGAGATAGAAGCACCTAAATCAAGAACAGCTAGTCTCCGACAACAACTTTCTGTGCTCCCTCCTAACCCATCACGCGATATTCAAATACACAAGAATCACTCAAACAGAGCCCAACTACCCCTATTTTATATCGCCAGCTCGAACACCGCAAGTTGTGTAGAAGAGATAGGTGAATGTCAGGGTATGACAGGCATACAACGAGAAAGAGAGTGTTGAAATAATGCTCTCGGATATGCACTTTCTACGCCTTGGAGCACGACAACGTTGGCCAGCATGCCTTAGTTCCCCTCCAATGCTGCCCGAGCTCAACTTATCCTACTTGTATTTTCTCCCATCTCGCTACTCGATCAACTGATCATATATGCAATTACGTTCTCATCTGTTTTCTCTTGTCTTCCATATTGTCATATCGGATCTCTTTCCCACTCTGGATATATATGTTGTTTCGCTGCATAAATAGTCGGCTCCCTCAGACAAAATGCAGTTCTCAAGTATCTCCCGCTCTCCCCCAAGTTTCCGGTATAGAGCTTGACTATTTCATATTTTTCAACAGCGAGTTTTTTTATGTATTTACGAGTGACATACCATGATTAATATATACTTGTAATACTGTACTCGAGTACCGTAGATTCTGGGCAAACTCGACCCGCCACCATTCCTGGTATGGTAGTTACTACCCCCGGAAGAGAGAATTCGCCACGGGGTTAGTCTTTGAGAGGAATAGTGGCTGCCTTAAGAAGCATGGAGGCGGGTCGAGTTTACCCAGAATTTACGGTACAGACATCCCAACAGTGCCTCTCACCACCACCGAACTCCAAATTCACAAGCACCACAACCGTAGTCCATATACCACAAACCTGTAAAACACCCCACTGCATTAAATCTAAAAACTAGTATTATATACGAAACCGTAATGCCCTCCCACTCCAACACTACCTCCTCTGCCACCCGAGCTATGATATATATAAACCCCCATAATACCAATTCATCAGCCAGGACCAACCGAACACGGCATCGCAAGCACACTCGGCTAATACCCCACAAGTGCCGTATCTTAGCAAGTACCGTACCGGTACAATTTACCCTCCCATCTCCCCATCTCCCAACCCCCGTCCCATGAATCGCTAACCGACCGGCCTCCTCCCGATACCACACCATCTCCACCATACCCCAACAACACACACCCTCCATCGCAACCATATGACAACAAGTACTTGTACTAGGCACCTACCCGGACCCGCACTGAACCGCTCGCGTACTTATCACATCGTACAGTACATGCCCCCCCCCCTTATCACACGGGACGGCAAACGACAAAAGTTAAACAAGCGGCAGCAGCAGCGGCAGCAGGCGCCCCCGCACCCAAATTCGTATACAGCATACAGTTGCACCCTGCTATACCGGACGGCCTAAGGCCCGGGAACCCATCCGGTGCAGCAGGCAATCCGGGAAAACAGATCAGGTTTTTCTTATATAAAGAAATTTGGAACTCACATCTAATCACTCATTCATTCATTTCATAACGAACTGAAAGGATGTGCCGCCGAACCGGCTTATGGCCACCAACAGCCGTCACATTCCAAGTGGAAAGCCTTATCAGCACAGCTAGGATAAATCCGTGAGCCCCACAACATGAAGCGCAGAAATTCGTACGGGACAGCAAGGTATCCGGATTACCGATATCCGGGATTAGTGCACTCAATAGATAAACAAAAGCAGAGCCCAGATTTCTCGTAATTTTAGAATAGCCTTGGTATCCCGGTGCAAATCCACCCTTTCCAGATTATCCTGCTGCCGGAATTCGATTGGCTCGATCTGTGCTGTCTGCGTCAATTTCTGCACCTGGGTAACGGTCCCGGAACAGGACTGACTGGATGACTGCGCTACAATACGATATGGTAGAGGACGACGATACGAAGCCGAACAGGATCGGCTCAATCAATCGCCGCCAAACGCTCCGCATGAACCTATCAAATAATATACCAAAGACCACAAGTACTCAGAGTACAGTACGGTAACAAATCACAAAAAGAGCCTAAATTCTATACAAGCTCACAACGCAGTAACACGAACCAACCACACAATAGCCAAACTGAGAGAAACAGGCGGACGCAAAAAAGGTGCGCTTCAAACTGACTTGGTACACTTCGATTTTGTTCACACGACGATTCAATCAATCAATCAATCAACGGGAAGTAATAGAAAGTGAAAATAAAATAAAATAAAATAAAAAGAGAGCAAACAGAGAGCGTGTGACCAAAATTTCATTCTTTTCCTTTCTCCTATCGGGATGGAGGAGGGGAGAAGGAAAAGCAAAAGTACAATACAAACATGACAAGAATATTTTGCACAATGCTGAAAAGAGTTACGAATAAACAAACAAGAATGCAAGCGGAAAGGAAAAGAAAAAGGGTTGGGAGAGGGACGAGGAAGGCTTAAAATGTTAGCAAGAAAAGGTAGAGTAAGGGAAGGGAAGGGTATTAATGATATGACTGCATAAACTGAGAGGGAAAGGATTGGAGCTCCGCCGAATACGTAGATAGGTAGGCACGACCAACCTGGAGGCCAGAAGAGAAGGTTGAGAGGAAGAAAGAAGACCGGTCTACCAGAAATCGTGTAGCAAATACAAATACCCAAAAAATGATGAGAACGAAGAAATTCGAAAAAGATAGCTTTGGTCGACTCGAGAAACCCCTGAGGAAAGAAAAGGGAAGGAGGAACAGAGAAATATAAACCCAAAAAACGCCACCAGCCACTTGAAAAATGAAAAAAGTATCAAATCTCTCCAACAAACATTGCCTCGCGCAGGAAAAAAAAGAAAACCAGATACCCAGCCACCAAAACTTATGTCCAACTTTTACCCAGTTGCTATTTATCTCTATGCCATCCTCCCAACAGTGAAAAACTATACATTAATCGGATAAAAGAAAAAAGAAATGCCACCTATCGGCTAGCAGTGCCATCATCATACAACGACGATCGTTTCGTTAGCTGCACTGAATGTCGCGACTCCATTCGTGCCAACATAGCCGCAGACGTGAACTCATTCGTAGCCTCAAAACTAGCTCTTGTTCGATCCATGGACGCCCGGACACGGTCAAAGCTAGGCCTTGCTCGATCCATACTGGGACGTGCTGGCTTATCCATGGAGTATCGGTGAGGTGTAAAAGTTCCCGTCCCCATATACCCTGAGCCATCAGTTCCATCACTGCCATTGCCACTTCCACGTTTCCCAGCGGTGGTTGCGGTAGGGGCTACGCTTGGTGGGTATATGGGCCGTCTCTCATCGTCTTGGGCGTAAGGTTGAACTGGAGGCTTCATGACTTCAGAGGAAGCCGCAGAGGAAGGAGATGGTGCGGCTGGCTTCTGCTCATTCCCATAGAGATAGTTGAACTTCCCTTTTTTAACCTGCTCGCGGATAATGTCTATGTCCCGAGGAAAGAATAATTTTTGGACAGTCTTAGACGCCATCCTAGGCAGGAGGCACACTAACACAGTCAAGAGAGTAGTTACCCAGAATGACAAGGCGGCATAAACGTGATCCGCAGCCTTGTAAAATGGGCCAGTGGATGTGAACTGTGAAAAGACGCCTGTCCAGAACCAGATGAGTAGAATACTGATGGCAGTGCAAAGCAAGAAAACCCAATCCCAGCGATACTGGTTAATCAAGACATATGAGTTAACAACAACAATTGCGGCACATCCGACATAGACCCCCATTAATTCTCGTGAGTTCAGATCTCTACCAGAAGAACTGGCGAATCCACCTTCGCGGAACAAGAGGTAAGTCATGAAGAAGCAAATCAATGATTGATAAATACCATCAATCATGTAAACCCTAGAAAAAAGTTAGCCCAAGCTTTTGCCAGGGGAGGACAGATGATAATACCAAAATTTGACTTGTGTCCATTCCTTACGCAAGATACCTCTACGATACAACTGCGGAACGGCAAGAGATACTTTATCATCGACATCTTGGTCCAAGATACCCATGAGAACAACCGGCACCGAGGTGAAGGCAAGATTGTAGAGAAGGATATAAGTATACTCGAAAAGATAAGAGCCGTCAAAACTGTTGTAAAGTTGGTACCAGAATAGCGCGAAGGTCCAGACAATATTCTGTAAAGGAAAATACTGTTAGAATCACTAACAAAAAGCACACGATCAAGAACTAACCTTATAAAAAAAGTTTGCTGTCATTTCAGCTACTCTCCGATAAGACCAACGTCCATGTACCAGTACCAGCCTACTTAAAAAGCGGAATTGTCCTATGGCGTAATCGGAGCACATGACTGCCTGTCGACCTTCTTCACCAGCAATGCCGACACCAACGTCGGCCTCCTGAATCATAGCAACATCATTGGCACCTACAAAAAATCAGCATTTCCATGCCCAAGAGCACAAACACAAAAACACAAACCCACCATCACCGATAGAAAGGGTCATAACGTCCAACCCCAATTTGACCATTTGACAAACGGCGGCCTTCTGGCTAGGACTGACACGACAACAAAGCACGGCCTTGCACTGTTTGCACAAAAGCAAGAATTTCATCTTTAGTTCATCTTCCAGCACAAGTTTAAGCGCATCGCCATCAATAACCAAGGCGTGCGTGGGGGGTGGCGGGGTATGGTCCTTCTTTGCAGCTTTGAGCTCAGCTTCGCTTCCGGTCATGTTAAAATATCGCACGAGATATTCGTCAAGGAGTGCAGCCGCAGATTCGAGATTATTCTCTTCAGACTTGAACTGTATAAGATCCATACCATTATCCAAGAGGTTGCATGAGAATCCAATGTTGATGGCGGTTTCCACCTTGTCTCCAGTCAAAACCCACAACTTGATGCCGGCCTCGGCAAGAAGAGCAATCGTGTCTGGAACCCCGTCCTGTAGCCTATCCTCAATAGCCGTTCCACCAATAAGAGATAAATCCCTCTCAATAGCATCAGATACCTCCTCGAGTTTCTCCTCACGGTTGTGCACAGAGGCAGCAGCTATTTCGTGCTGCTTACTCCACGATTGGTATTCTTCTTCGGTGAGCTCCCTCTGCGCAACACAAAGTGTTCTCAACCCCTCACGCGCAAAGATTTCCAAATGTTCGGCAGTCGATTTTCTGAGCTCTTGTTGCTCGCCTGGCCGAAGCCTAGAGTATATTATACTGTCTGCTCCCTTGCAGAACAAGTAAATCTTTCCAGTATCAGGCATACGAATGATCGCGCTCATACGTTTGCGAGAGGAATTGAATTCCAATGTGTTGAGAACCTCGTATTCTCTCTCTTCCCCTTGTACGTTCACAATAACTCCTTGGGGGGTTCTGTCAATAAGGGTATATCCACAATCACGAGCAGTGGCCACCAATGCCGCCTCATCTGGAGATTGTGCCTTGAAATCAATCCGTGGGGGCTCGTTCGAAACCAGCTCCGGCAAAACAGTATGACAAAGAGCAAGGACAAGCATGAAGTGAGCATTTGCGTCCGCCTGCTCGGTCCCAGAGGCCCCACTGAGGTCGGCTATGTAGTCAGAAGCGACAAATGTCAACTTGTCATCCTCAAGGTACGGATTATCGTGAATTCCCCGAAGTCTCCTGATCATTTCCACCCTATCCACTGCAATCTGCCCCCGAGCTCTTGCGCCTTCGACTTCAACATTGATTCCCTGCCGTTTCTGCATCCCGGCCTGAGCCTCGGTGTAAGCTTCGCCATAGGGAAGACCATTGACTGTACACTTTTTAAACTCCATGACATTCTGGGTCAGTGTGCCTGTCTTGTCCGAGAAGATATATTCGATTTGTCCAAGATCATCTGAAATATTCCAAGACTTGGGGGTGCAAGGGTAATCGAGCTTTTCGTAATACATATGAGCATCGCTGAAGATGAAGAATGCCTGAGCAAGCTTAATGATTTCAATGCTGATGTAAAGCGAGATCGGGACCAAGTTTTGGAACAGGATGACAGCCGTCCAAAAAGTGACAATACCATCAACCGGCGGTGACCCCCCAATGGAACCGAACTCGAAAAAGTCGAGAGACTCGTCGCCCTTAGACCATGTGACTCCTTGAACAATTCCTGAGACCAAACACATGATTAATAAGAGACAAAAATTCATGATAACCTATTGCAAATTAGCCGTGATTGGTCACACATCACAGTAGAAATCGACCACTTACATTCCAATTCAACTCCCTTGTAATCCTACTCCTTTTCGAAGGAGTAACTCCAGCATTCATCATAATCTTGGTCTCATCACCAGTAAATGCAACAACTCCAATGGCCCACTGGGTATTTCTGAGAGTACATCCTCTAAGTAGAAGATTGTTGATCGACACAGGTTCTTGCATTGGTGCCCCCTCCTTTCCAGGGTCTGTAGGATCTTTCTGCGTCCATTTAACCACTCCACTGTAAGAGTAAAGATTGGCGTGAGGATTCTCGCTTTCTAAAGTAAAAGTTGCAGCTTCGCAGTCTTTGGCATGTCGAACCCTCCTCCCACAATGCAACGCATGTCGAACCTTGAGATTAGTCTCACCATCCAAATTCTTTGTCTCAACATAACATGCACCATCGGCGTCGGAGGTGGAAAGGATGATGACATCAGCAGGAATTTCCTCGTCGTTGTATATTCTCACAAAGTCTCCAACCCGGACATTTTTCCAATAATCCCTCTTGAACTTCGCCTTCCCAGGTGTTTGTTTGTGAGGATCAACAACATTACCAAAAAAACGAGCAGGCGGTTTTGAAGAACTTTGTCTCTTGGGGTTTGGGACGGTCAGGTGGGTGCGGCCAGCCCCAGATGGACCTTCAAAGGAAAAGCGTTGTTTGTCAGGGGTTGGAGAAGAAACCGGTGTCATTTGAATAGACTCTGAATGTTCTGTCATAACCGAGTAAACTGAGGCCCTCGTCTGACTGCGTTGCAGTGCGTTTCCATCTCCAAGCTGCTTCCCCTTTTCCTTCTGCCTTTGCCGTTTGTAGAGTGAAACGAGATGTCGGATACCCCTGGACGTAGCTTTCTTAATCCGGCGCCAATGACTGATATTTTCATCCGTGACATTGGGATTATGCCAATCGACCAATAAATGAATCGGGGTATTGTTGAGCTCGATATCGAGCACCGTTCGACGATAATCTTCGATCGCATCCTTGACAGCCGTAATCAACAAAATAACAATTAATGGCACCGAACCCAAAGCCGGATTGCTCGCGCCAAATATGGGAAATATCTAGATGCAAGCTATCAGACAATGTAGAAAAGAGAAGGGTTCCTGCAAAGGTCAACGCACAGCAAGTATAGTAACAAAAAGGAAATAAACGTTAGCAACATTGTGGAACTGGAGCCACAGATTTTTAGGAACAAATATGAGAGGTGTGTATTTAGCCGTGCGGATTTTGTTTCGAGAGAACCACTGTGAGGGAGAATCATCCTCGTCAAGGCATTCCGGAGGGAGAGGCTCGTTAACGAATATCCGTCGTTGGGTGGACCCTTCTTCTGACCCTTCCGTCTCTGGATTCGTTTGACCACCAAGGTTCCCCCCCGCCCCCGAAAGATCTGCCTCCACCTTTTCTGGAGACCTTCGCGACATTGATAAAGCTCTCATTATCGTGTCCCTCTTCCGTAGAGCTTCCACCCCAGGAACCCGCTGGGTTGCCCATCGTAAACGTTTCGTCGCGGTCGGCGACGAAGGATTCCCCGTCATCGTGGACGAATAGAAAGAAAAACAGAACGGGGCGGTGTTGATGTGGCCAGTGTTATTGTAAAAATTAGATACCTGTCAACGGGGTAACTTTTGCAAGCAAGGTTGTTGTCGACTCGTAGGAAGTTATGGCAAAAGAGTGTAGCAATGGTGGGTGCAATGCAGCAATCTGGAACCGTCGGAAACACTGTAAAACAAGCAAACGAGAGGTAAAATCTAATGAAGGATGGTACCGAGAGAAGGAATTCTGAAGATCCGAGAGGGGGGCTTTCTCCTGACCTACTGCTTTCCTACAACACACTCGGTAGCGGTCTCGGTCTGCTCAGCTGTTGAGAGTTGAGTCCAGGGGCTATATTTGGCGATTAAAACTTTCCCCGGCGAGCTAGGAACCTGGGAAACGCGACGTGTTGCTCCCCCTAATCCCACACAAACCGGTGAAAATAATATGGGGAAGGAAGAGAAACCCACTCGGAAAGCGTATCTTGGTAAATACCAAACCAAGGGAGGGACAAAAGATGTGAAATAGGATGAAGGTGAGTGCGAGAGAAGGGAAAGGGAGAACGGATATTCAATAAGGGAAGGGGAAATGTTCCTCCCTCAATGATGAATCAATGCAAAAGCAAGAGGGGGCGTAGTTTGAGCTAGACGAACGGGGGAAGTGTGGTGCTTAGACAACACGAGCAGGTACCGGTAAGCGTGGGTGGGCCCGACAGCAACGGAGCTAAAGCGGAGGAAACATCGTACCGTATTCGCCCAGTACCGTACTGTACCGCAATAACAAAATTTAATGAATAAATGAATTGGCCTAACGGACTGCCCAACCCCCAACACCAAAAGCCGAAATACGCCTAGCAGTTGAAACGGAATCACACCTCCGACCGTCTACCACCGGCACGGTAGGCTGCCGGAAGGGTACCGAGGAACAGTTCCACCGCAAAGAGCCAGGGGTAGAATCAAGTTGGGAACAAACCCTACTGAAGATGTTAATACAGTACTAGTACACAATGTAGAGATACTATATCCAAAGGGATTTCTAATACGCTATGGGTGGGCAAAATGGTTACACGCACTCGCGCAGCACCAATACACAGGTTGGGCGGCGTGAAAGTTCTCCTGATTCGGGAGAGGGCCGGGAGGCTAAGCTGAGCATACGAGTCGAGGGACCTAAGCCCGGAAAACATATGGTCTGAAGCCTCCTTCAGACACACACGAACTACAAAGAATAGATACAAAGAAATGTCAGATCAGCGGCGACGAGTCTACCGTTGGCAGTGCTATATCGCCCACACTGCTGAAACCGACTTCGATGCTATCGCTCGTTTCTAGCGGACATTTAAGCAAAATACTCCGGGCTATTCGGTGTCTTTACAATATTGGCTACCATAACGTTGTCCTGTGAGAAAAAGATGTGAAGCAAATCAAGTGAGAAGGAAGTCCAGGCGGTGTCTGAAGTTTTTTTCTTTTCTTTTTGCACTTACACGCTACTCGTAATTTCGGGACATTTATAAAAAGGGCTGCTACCGGTACGTATCCATACAGCCAAAAGTCAGCCAGTGCCCCAGAACTTTGGCGGTATGCAGTGCCGGTAGCAGTCCGTTTTACTCGTAAACGTCACCGCATCACAAGTATTACTCGAGTAATCTTGATAAGAAAACGCCTACCGATGTAATCCACTCTGTGGTATGGCACTCGAGTACCAAGGATGGTCCAGGAAAGCTCAGAATTCCTCCCAAAGAAAGAACATCTTTCAGAAAGCCTAACCACTTGGGTGGCGAGTATTTGAGGAGCGATTACTCTGATCCAGAAAAGCCGCAATCGTTGTGGTTAAAATTTGAGAATTGAAAGAAAAGCCTAATCTAATCAGACTGCAGGAGGAGACCATTGGACTTACTGTGCATGGGTCAGGCCTATAAAAAAGTGGTACAAGTACAGTATCGTACAGGTAATATCATAGCAGGGGTGTTGATGTTGATTTTGGTCAATATTGGTGGTACACTACAACCAGCTTGTCCGGAAACCTTCCACTGCTCAACAAGAGGCTGGAGATAATTATTTCTTTGACTGATGTATTGAACTAGAGGCCAGGTGCCTCATCCATCAATAGTACCAGTACAGCTGCCGGTATCTCTTCAAAACTGACCTCTGCAAGAGGAAACAGAGATCTCATCAGGATCATGTTTCTCAGGTGTGCCACTACCGCTGACATTTTAGCTATGCACCATACCTTTATTTTATCCCTGACCCATGCATTATGCTGTATTCATAGCTTTCCCCACTTCCGCAATGACCGATCATAGGTCTGATAGGAATTTTTCCTTTTTCCATTTCTTTTTTTCTTTCCACCTTGTCACTTCTCTTTCTCTTACTCCCTCTTTTTTTACCACTGGGCGGCGGAACGGATTACAAACCAGGTTTCCATGGAAGAAGAAAAATTGTGGATTTATCATGACGGCAGCTGCAAGTAGATCATGGAAGACGAGAATCCGGCAACGGTAATGTGCCATTCTGATCCCACTCGCGTTCTCATCTGTGGATCAATTGGCAGGTGGAAGCAAAGCACATCATACGGCATAGCTTCCTGCCAAGCTGCTGGCTGAAACCTGGATTGGCAGAGAGTCAGAATAGTAAGAAATGATTGGATCTGCTTACTGCTGGCTTCTGCCCTGCAGCGCAGCGGGCGTCTCGGAGATAGGTTGCCGACAGAGGTCCCAGTCAGAAATTTCAACCCCGCTTGGAACGGGCGAGCGCCCGTCCGCTGGCTGTATCGTGGTACGTGCATCAAGCCCTGCTCATGGACAACATGAAAAAGCATGGGGGGCAGTGCGCGACGAGCATCCAGGGAATGACAATGGTTAAGCAAAAATCAATCATCGCGATACTGTAGAGTACTGTACCTGTGGGATTCTCGGTGGTGAAATCCTCTTCTACGAACTCCAGTAGCAGCATCTTGTTTTTAGGACCAAGTCACGAGTAACACGGACATCCCCACTAGGACAGATGCCCATGCTCACCGGTCTTAGTCGATTTTCTACCAGGAAATCACCCTCTCCACTTGTGAAATTTCATCGAGTTTGCCGGTGCTTCAGGGGGGTTTCCTGTTCAAGTCCAGCTGTCTTTCGTGGCTTCGTCCAAGCCATGTGGTATCGTAGGAGGAATGTTGTGGCCGGAACGGGCCGACATTCATTCCGGCGCAGTGCTCGCACCGCCAAGTTGAAGCCGGACGCTAGATGGAAATTCCGATAAAAAGCGTCCGGCTTCAATTCTGCGACCCGAGCACCTACCGATACTTACTCTTAATTCGCTATCCGGATAACAGAGGCGAGAGATCTTGGGAGGGGTTACTGCTTTCCTGCCACGGTACAAGATCAGCCTTCAGGATGTTGGATCTTATTAACTGGTATGCGCAATTCTATTAACTTGTCAAACTAAATCTGACCTGAGATGACGCAGGTAGCGGGCTGTAAGAGTAAATACGGTGATAGTAGTCTATTACCGTGCGTGTCAAGACTGGCCTAATTCTGGGTTAATGCTGGGAAAATATATATTGATGGTTTCATCCCAAGGAAATTAACAGATCAACACGTTCTAGGAATTCACCCACTCTTGGCAAATATTTGACTTGCTCCTGATTCCTGAGTCCCAATACCGTATCTCCATGGGAACTTGAGATAAAATCGCGGAACAGGAAAATATACACCCCTAGCAAATATACAATTCGCTGCTAATTGGTCAAACCTCAGTAATCCTGGCCTAAGAGCCAATCAATGGGGGACTCTACTAGTATATTTGGTGGGGGTGCATATTTTCCCTTCCGCGATCGTACTCTTGTTTTCTGTTGGCGAGGACCCACATTATCATTTAATAGGGCCATAACTCAGCTCTCACTGGGGTGGTGAAAGTCCTTTTGGTGCTTGAAATTTGGCAATATTTTTTTGGCGGGCATTCCGGCCACAGACGTCCCTCGCCATAATCTTGTGGGGTCCTTAAGAAAAAGTTTCCACTCTAGGGTTTCGTGAAAAGCCGATGCGACCTGTTGATACTTTGGATCCTGGGAAATGTGCTAGGATATCCCCGCCCGGCCATAAAGAGAAGCCGGGTTTGGGTGTTTTTTTTGCTTTTCTTTTCTCCTTTGAACTTAAAAAAGAGGTGACGTGGCTGATGAATATGTGGCTGAGGCTCGCTTATGGGCCCAACCCCCTTCGCGACAGCCTCCCCGGGCATACCGGCACGAGTAGACTAAACCAAAGTTATGATGGAAGTCATAAATCCAGAGTGCCGTAGAACCATGGTCGCCGTGTGAGAAGTAACGCCATAGAAGGCAAGGGATGGCGATGACATAAACTTCCTACCGTGGGGTAGTTTCCTTCCCTCAAATATTCGCCAAGAGTTCCAAGCTCCGGCTTATCACTTCTTTCCGGGGTGCGCCATCACTCTAATATCTTGCCGATAAGAAAAGTTATGCAACCAGATGCAATTTCACGTTCACTGACTTCGCGATAAACGCGTCGACCCCACCAACGATCTTCACCTATTCAACCTACTCTGCCTAGTCTCATCAAGTTTGGGCTCTTTCCCTCCCCACCACTGCGCTGCCACCACGGTTGGGTATATCAAGATCTAAAAAGGTTCCAGTGGCCATGTCGTCTCGGGGTAGTAGGGCCACAAAACCAGCAACCAGCGGAAGAATTACTAACTTCTTCAAACCGGCTTCTTCTCAGACATCGAGCGCTGGTTCTCGCAATGGGCTAACAGGACAGGTTGCTTCCCAGGAAGAAGGTGTCACCCGTCGTCGAGGCTCGGCAAGTTTTGATGAGGACCCAACTGTGAGTCTATCCGGCCTTTTTCTTTAACAGACTTTGCTAATGATCAGGAAAGATCAGTCCACCCACCAGACAGCTTTTGCGAGAGAGCTCTATCTCAGGCGTATCGGCTCAATCTTCCTCAATGCCTAGAAACGAGCCTGCTAAAAAACAGCGAGTTGTACCAAGTTCCGATGGCGAGGAGAGCGAAGACTCTGATGGCCTTGAAGACCTCGGGTCGATGTTTCGTGCTCGAAAACCGCCCACGCAAACCCCGCAGAGAAAGAAGGAACCAGATGGTATGCTTTTGCGATTGAAAAGCGTTACTATTCCAAAAGGCCCTCCTGAAACACCGAAGCCTCGGACATACAAGTTTTCTCTTGATCGGATTGTTGAAGAACAAGCCAAGAAATCATCGCTTGGTGATAATATAATCAAGGCACGCAAAATGTTCGAGGATGCTCAAAAGGAAATCCCAGATGGAGAAGGGAGGACTAGGCCTTCCGAGGAAGAAATAGGGAGCAAGCTTGGGGAAGGACAGGCGACTAAACTCTTAGGTGCTCTTGATAGGAAGGACGCCTGGAGAATTGAGAAATCGTGGCACTTTTTCGACGTAGATAAGGCATACAGGTCTAGGGGCAGGGCGGCTTTCCCCTTAGAGCACCTGAAAAAGGGTTGGGAAGCATCGAATCTTGCAGGTTGGATATGCCGAATTCGTGTAGTGATTCAATACCCCCCCCATAAGCTAATATAATCATGACAACAGATTCTCGGATGCGTCGAGAGACTTTTGTATCAGGCTTTGCGCGTGACATGATGGAAATCGGCGTCAAATTTTCCGAAAAAGTCCTTGAATGGATGTTCATAGAGAGTACATTTGTCTCCATGTTAGTTGTATAGCTCTTGCTTACTAGTTGTGCAGTGGTTTTGGAGAGTAATCAAGATCTATCGTTCGCGTACTACCAAACTCTTTGTTGTATACCGACTGAGGAACTCCTTCATGCTCTATCTAGCCATGGGCTGGTGCATATATTTCAACTCCTAGGCGGGAGGGAGGATGCCCTTTGCGTTGACGGCCCCGTTCGTCTAGGGCGGTCATCCAGAAAAGGTAGTGGTTCAGGTGATATCAAAATTTAATATACCAAACTGATTTGGGTGTCACAGATGACGCCCCTCTTGACTACTGGAATGTCCAGTTGGTAGTCAAGTATATTGGCAAGATGGCTCATGGGTCAGAATTCAATTTTCCTTTCAAAAACCAATTCTGGGAATTTACTAATAGAATCTAGAATATCTTCGAATGAGGAAGTATTTAAAGAGGCATGCAAGCTTCTAGGTCGTCTTGCTCTTGACGTGCGTGTCGCTAAGTGCCCATCCCTACGTGCTGCTATTGAAGACTCACTGGAGAGCCTATTTCACGCAATCCATGAGAGTGAATGGGAAGGAATGGCAAGTCCCACCATCCGCACACTCATGCTTTCAATCCTAACATTCCTCGAAGACTCTATCAATTGGCCACACTTTCATCTCCACAATTAGCGACCCGGACGTCCGCTACAGTCTCTTGACTACCCTCCCATGTGTCACTCCACGCACCCACCTCTTCCGCCGGCGGCTAGCCCTCGCATACCTCTTCCAAGACCCCACTTACCTCAGCAAAGACTACCCAGACCTCGTCCGGCTCCAGCGCTTCGCCCGATTGCTAAAGTCTAGTCCGACCTTCGAAATCAACAACGACACGGACTATGACGAGCTCCGTGCGACCATATGCATCCTGGACATCGCCATCGATGACGGCCCCACCTCCGGCGAACCTAACACAAACGATCTGGAAGTAGACGCCCTTGTAGAGAACTTTAGGAACATGTTCTCTAGGATTAGGGACACAAATGCGCAGAATTTGTCGAGGACGGAGTCGAAGGACGTTATCGAGAGGTTGATGTTCAGGCTCAGGTTTGGCGTGAGGAAGAGGGAGAAGATGAACCTCGTTGTTGATACCGCCTTTGGCACCGAGTGGGCCGGGAGGGGAGGGAAGACGCAGACGAAGTTGAAGTTGGAACCGAAGGAGAAGATGGAGGGGGAGGAAATGAAGAATGAGGAGGTGAAGGGGGAGCAGTAGACTTTTCGCGATAGCATAATGCGTCTTGGTTTCCCCCCTTTGTTTCTCTTCTTCCCTCCCCAAAATCTTGCAAAAGTAATTGGAGTTATGGCTTCTTTATATATCCTCTTTCTCGTCTTCGTTTATTGGGGGAGGTCAAGTTACTATAGCTACTTTTAACACTGCATTTCATTACCACTATCCATCCATCTATCCATCTATCCATCTATCCACCTTTCCAGTCTTAATATCCCAAGTCAAGACCAAAATTTCCATGTCCCCCGCATCGCGCTGCGTATCGACAGCTTACCATATCACTCACTCGTTGAGAATTAGGATGACACAAACATGTCTAGCACATACGTACATACATACATACATACACACACACACACACACATACATAATCGCTCGCTCGCTTTGGTGGCTCAGTAGGTGCTGAGGGTGTCGCACTACTACTTAAGGGGGAGTCGATTATCACGCCCGGAATACTCTCATCTGCGGTGAGGGTTGGATTGGATGGGTAACTTCCCCCTGGGATAGGATATGAGAGTCCGGTTATAGCGGTTTTTGCCTGGAATGTGGTCATGTGGGTGCTTGCTGTTCTGTTCTGCGATGTGGTGCATGCGGCGCGAGTAGTGAGAGAGAGAAGGGGGGCATGTGTGTGTAATATTTATATTCGTAGTGTACAATATCGGAGGTTCTAGGTGGGGGATAACCCCGGCAGGGCGGCGTGGGTGAGTGGGTGGTAGTAGTTATGCTTGGAAGCTCTATTACGCTGCGCTACAGTACGGGAGAGAAGTGGGGAAGGGAGTGAATACGGAGCCAATGTTTGGGTACTGTACGTATAAAAAGAGCTACGGAAGGAAGGGGATAAAGGAAAAAAGTATAATCACAGGTTCCTCCAATGGAGCAAACATGAAAACATGTGTATCCATGACTAGGTATAGAAGAGGTGAGCGAAGCCAGCCATTCAATCAATCGTAGAACTTGCGGTTGGGGTTTTGTCCAAAGACGCTGTTGCGGACGGCTGGTAGAGCCTCGGACTCTAGGAGCTTGAGGCGTTCTTCTAGAGTGTTGTTGATGGAGATTTTTCCGCTGCCGCTGATCATGTAGATTCCGCCGTGGCTATATGACACACGTATCCATTGTCAGATCGCAGAAGAAGGTAGTAAGGAGGGAAGAGGATAGACAAACCTCTCAGCTGGCAACCAATTCCCCTCCTCAATCTCCACCCGCAACTGCCCTTTATACCCCCCCCTTGCCTTTTCCACTGCCCGCTTGGCAATCCCTGCATCCTTCTCCCTGACGCGGATGCTAACTTCCCTCTCATCAAGAGCATACACGCACTCCAACACCAGATTCTTCAATATCTCCTCGTACCTCCCCTGATCCTTGCTAATGTCCGCCAACTTCCCACGGGCCTTTTCAAAGATGTCGTCGAGAAGCTGCTGCCTCGCAGCGAGCACCTTGAGCCGTGTCTTGTTCGTAACGTTCGAGCGCACGATTTGCTGCGACAGTTCGGCTTGCTTGAATTTGCGCTCGTATTGGGCGTCTATCGCTAGTGTCTCCGTGCGCACCAGTTTGGACTTTTCGATGGCGAACTCCTCGTCGGCTTTTATGTTGATCTCACGGGCTTTTTCGAGGGCTTCTTGTTTTATGAAGGCTACCATTTTTTTGAGTTCGTTGCTGACCTGTATTGATTTAGTTAGCTCTTTGAAGGGGAGGGAGCGAAGGGGAGGGGAGGGAAGGGGAAGCATTTGATATGGTATGGCCTGGTCGGTCTATCCCGGACAGATCTTTCTGTAAAGGTAGGTTCCTGAAGGGAGGGATTGCTGACCTGGTCATCGCTGAGAGCGTGCGCCATTGTAAATATGGCTTATTGTTTGACCGATTAAACTTGGGATTGGTTGTTTCAAGGTGTAGATAGCAATAGAACTCTCTATCTATCACGAATCTACTAGGAAGGCAAGAAAACCACGGATGGAAGTGTTATCTGGTATCGGGGAGGATAAAGCCGTTGTCACGGGATGGCTCAACGGGGTTGCTGGTGGGGGGTGAGGGTAGAGAGGTGCGGAGAGATACCAGTGGCTCAAAGTGACGACGGATCTGCAAGAGGCTCTAGCAAGATATGACACAAAACAGACATATACAACCGGAAGGGTCTTAGAGGTGCAGAAAATGAGCTCAAGGCCAACCGATGGGTTTCGGTTGCGGGTGATTTAAAAAATAGAGCTATTTGTGTATTTGAAGATTTGCCTTTGAGCAGTTGGGTGAAGGGGGGTCGAGACCAAACTCGGTAAGCAGGGGTCCAAATGATGGATTATCACTCGATGCTAGGCATGAGGTAGCACCACTGCTTGAATTTCTATGCGGCTAACTAAGATTTAGTGATCACCACGGTACTCAGTGGAGATAAGCTTAAGCTTAAAGGACCTCGGGACCCTTCAGTATTATCCGAAGCCGGCAATACGGATATGGGACCGACATGGACATCTCCATTTCCCCTTTATAGGGCTGTTGCTATGGAGATTCTACCCTGCTAACGGCTTTTCAGAACAAGTTTCCTCGGCCTCACATCCATCAGGTCCTGAACCGGGCGCTGCGAGAAACATGGGCTTGATGATATTAACCGCAGAGGTAATTTTTACTTCTGCTCATGTCTAGAAGGCTTTGCGGGCTAATTAGAGAGCTAGATATTAGTCTATACCACGTTCCGGCCTAGCTTCAATTGCCTCTACCGCTAATACCATCGATCCCGTATCTCTCGCTGCGCCTGGTTTAAGCCTTCACACGCAAGGAAGCTTATTCTGAAAGGCTGTGATGGGTAAATATCCCATAGATTATGCAACTAATTTTATTACGCCTTCAATTACCTGAGCGCTTTATGTTTCTATTCTCAATTGATGAGGATGGTGTAGGTCTAGGGTGCACCCCCAAGTAGGAGATGTGTGGTCGGACTGCGGGAGCACCTATGGATCTCGATCCAGAATGGTATGGGTGACGGAATTAGATACAGGAGGGGTTTCAGGGTCTCAGACGTATGGCTATTGGTCCCTAACGATACACACGCGGGATTATCGAAGTATCATTTCCCCGTCTTCAACTAGCCCTCCTCATTTCTTGCTAGTGTGCTGTGCTACGGTTTTGGGAGGTGCGATCTGATCATATGATAAAGCAATCAGACGCTGGGGTGCCACGTTAGTATGATACGGCATTGCGGAGAGGGCCTTGTGTCTTTCACTAGGCAGTGCTTATACCTCACTTTGCTGAAGAAAAAGAAAGAAAAAAGTTTTCAAGACGGTATTATACAGGGAGAACATAGTTTGGTAGAATGAGAATGGCTGAAACGTCTATAATACTTCCAGGATCCGCAGCTGCATTTCCAAGATAAAAGGAAGCAAAAAGAAAAATTTCCTTTTTTCTGCTATGATACATACCCCCCTAATCGCCAACCTTAGGGTCTAGACTAAGATCTGGAGTCGGATTCTCCCACCTCGTATCATATGATATCATGGCAGGATTGACAAGCCCCACAACCCTATTGATGAAGGCTAAGTTCTCCAACCTCCCAGTACCCCCATAGGGCCGGATTTCTTTTTAATTCTCCTATCCTACATGGTGGATCGTTAAATAACAGCTGATTGTCAGCGTGAATTGAGCTTCTGGGCTCCTTCTAGGTGCGACAGGGGTTAATTGGTTCCCGACATGCTAACCACTGCGCCAGCTAGGTATTTCATGAAAAATCAACTTGGGAACTAATACTTATGACGCTGGAAGCTGGATTTCGCCCTTGGTGGGAAGGGTGGCGTATCTCTTCCTAAGTTGGTAGATCTCGGTGGATGTCTTTAGTGAGAGGTTCTCTATAATTTTAAACAGGAGCGGTGCTTTATGCCCTCATTGCCGCCATACCGTAGGCTATTAAATCACATAACCCAAGCGATACTAGTAGGGCAAGGACTCGAATAGGCGTACCATGCATCATACTAGGTGGTCCGAAATTTCCCCCCTCCGGAAAAGGAGCGAAAGTCATACTGAAAAACCTGCCCCCCAGTGATAACAAGGGGAGAAGAAACACCAAACCTCCCCAGAAGAGGGAGCTCTAACGCGGTAGCACAAGACCCGCATTTTGGAGTCCTTACGGTATACTGCGAGAGGAGCATATAGCGTCTAAGTTGGCGTAGAATGGTCTGGGCCGAAGAGATGCTCCTGTAGATAGGAGGATCCTAACGAACTACACAAGAACTAAGTTCTTATATTTATACTATAGGTGTTGATTTGAGGGGTACTGACCACATAGCTTTAGCACTCCCACGAGAACTAATCTTGAGCCAGGACACCGGCATCCGGGTCCTGTCGGAACTATTACCTCAGTATGATGATCTGGTATGAATGTGTTCGGCCAGTGGTCAGGCAAGTTGAAACATGCGGATCTAGGAAATGGCAGTGGTCATCTTGATGTATATTCACACTGCGCACTACTATAAGCACAGCAGTCTCAAGCGCGTTTGTGGGATAAGCAAGATAGTATTCGTCTCTTTCTCTTTCTTTCGTTTGATCAGTCCCATCACTTTTCGCTTTGACTCCGGCCATTCCTGTGTGACCTGCGACAAGTCCTTCCAACTAATATTCGAATGATAGCTTGTGAATGCACTCCAGGTGTTGAGTTTTACGCAAGTTTCAGCGCTGGTCTCGAGTGTATCAGATCAGCTAACCACGGGAGGCTAGATTTGGGCTCAGCTCCGTTGTGCATGGCACAGTAATTTGTTTCTTGTTTACGAGTACTGAACTGGCAGTGAACCAGGACCATCGGCGGCTATGCGTTTAGTGGATACTTTTCCGGGCGCGATGAAATTGTTTGAATTGTGGTACTGTGCGCCCACTAGATGCACTGTTTAAGAAGTGTATACCGTACTCTTAAGCCGAAAACCCGAGTTGACATTTTTGGACTCCGCCAGCGGTGATTGGGATGCGTCTATATATAGTGAGTATATGAGCGGACAATACATTAGTGTCCTCTCACTTGTTGCATCTTAACATCTGTGGAAAGGGCATTTTTGGCAGTGCTCTTCACCCCTTGTCCGGCACTGTCCAATGCTTACCTGGACAGGCTGACTCCTAGTACCGTAGACCGGATTTCCTGTGGGGATCTCTCCTTGCTGCCATTATCCGATTAATGTGATCCCAAAGAAGGGTGTTGTAACTCGTGTCGATAATAACACTCCGCCCTTGTCTTGCAGGAATGCCGTGATACGGCACGAAGCGCTTCTACGGCAATCGGATACCCAGCCATCGAAGCGCCGGATGCATGCTTGGGGTCCACGCGAGAGAGGGGCCGGCGTTTTGACAAGGGTGCGGGGGCCTCTCACAGCCCTACGGGTGAACCGAAAAGGTGTGAAGATGAGATTCAGGGCGTTTCACAATCAAGTCGGAGAAGTATGAATAGTATTATTTTGACGGTATCACACGTCAGGCACTTTATTCAGCACGCAGCAGTGACAGAAAGCTCTCACGAAACCATCCTGGCTTATGATTAATTACCCACAAGCGGGGCCGGGTTGAAGTCGGACACCTTATCTAGGGATCGCTACCCTAATCGTCCAACTTCAACTCGGTCGCGCGAGTAACTTACATGACGGCAAGAGGTTCGTCTAGATTCATCAAGTCGAGTTCCTCGTGTTTGGATTGGGGGAGGGTTGAACGTTGTCCCTGGTTTTTGCCGCCTATCCCGATCATGACACTCCCGAGGGAGATTGAGAGATGAGTTTTAAAGGGGTACCGGTATTGGGACTTGTGGGGTCGCCGGTGATGGAAGAAGTATAGAATAAAGGAACAATCTGAAAGAGGGTGGAAAGTAGCCTAGAATAAATAAATAATATGCACAAGTACTAGTACAGTACCACTGCACACTACCGAACCTTTCATATATCACTCTACCCTTACTCGAGTAGAGGCATCCAGCGACAGCGCATCTCGAATTACCAGCGTTCAATTATTTCATTCGTATCTATTGCGGGAGCTGCCACAGGGTGTAGGGTACCCGTACCGAATTTCTCTTCAGCACGATATCATGCCGTAAATTACCTGTCTCTCCTTTTGAACTCTGGCAGTCCTTACTCCCTTTGTGCGGTACCTTTACCCCATCTGCGGCTAACTTTAGCTTCCTCCGGCTCCTCCTCTTTCTCCCTTCCTCCCCAACCACTTTCAAGTTTCAACCACTCCCCACACGATAGAAACGCAACCTGAGACAACTAGCCAGCTAGACATCTCTTTCCACCATTTCCGCCATTCAACTTTCTGGCCACTCCTTCTCCCTTTTGACATACCAGCTGCTAGTCGTCTCTTGTTTTTTTTTGCTCATCATTTTAGGAAATACGGTCATGGGAATTTAAGCGAAAGTGCACTCGAACCCAGCTGGCTGCTCCTTCCTCATCTCACCCAGATACGCACCCGTGCAACACGAACCCCCCCCATCTTCACAACCCACCCACCGAAGACAACGACACACACCCCATCACCAATAACGAAGGCCTCTCTCTAACCCCCCGCCTCGCCCATCCGTGAAAAGTAGCGGGACAAAGTCGCTCTTCATGGTGGCCCTCGGCGATCTCTCCCCTGGCGCCCAGATTACAATAGGTGTATGTGTCGGGGTGCTGTCCACGAGCGTACAGAGCTTGGGATTAACACTGCAGCGCAAGTCCCATCTATTGGAAGATGATCGACCCCCGCATGTCAAGAAGCGGCCACCGCATCGCCGGCGACTGTGGCAGGTAACTCATCTGCGCTCCCCAAAACATGCCACCACTCCTTGTGAAGCTCAGGCTAATTCCAAATAACGGTGATAGGTTGGAATGCTACTTTTCATAGTCTCAAATATCTTAGGCTCTAGCATTCAAATTACCACCTTGCCACTAGTCATCCTCTCACCGCTGCAAGCCTCGGGCCTGGTCTTCAACTCCATCTGCGCGACCTTAATCCTGTCGGAGCCGTTCACTCGGTACTCGCTAATAGGAACCATCCTCGTGTGCACCGGTGCCGCGCTAATCGCCGCGTTCGGGGCGATGAAGGAGCCTGCGCACAGTCTCGATGAGCTGCTGGGTTTATTGGCGAAGAAGACGTTTTTGTCATGGATGGCGTGCACAGCTTTGTTGGTCGCCGGGATCCTCGGAGCGACGAAAGCAAGTTCGATTTTACGGCCCAGATTGAAACATACCGCCGGGATGAGGATGGTTCGGGGCGTTGCATATGGCTGTGTTAGGTATGAGTTCATTTATTCTGAGATGGGACGGAAGTGAGGGGCGCTTGTTGCAGGAGGCTGACTATTTTTTGAATGTGTGAAGTGGGATACTCTCAGCTCACTGTCTCCTCCTCGCCAAATCTGCTGTCGAGCTCCTTGTTCGCACGATAGTCGACCGGCACAACCAATTCAACCGCTGGCAATCCTGGATGATCCTACTCGGCCTCGTAGCCCTCGCGCTAACACAACTATACTACCTCCATCGTGGGCTAAAGCTCTGCTCGACTAGTGTTCTATATCCTCTTGTTTTCTGCGTATATAACATAATTGCTATCTTAGACGGTCTTTTGTATTATAGGCAGGCATCGAGACTCACGTTGTTACACGGTTGCTTGGTACCTACCTCTTTCTTCCACCCCTTCCTCTCTTGAATTATGTTAACACAAGTACAAAAGATCGCCCTCGGAACTGCCATCCTCCTAACCGGTGTTCTTGCCCTCTCCTGGCGCCTGAACCAAGAACCGGCAAACCCCCCCGCAACCACCGCAAGCGCACTATCCCCCGGCATAGGCTTCATAGACACCGACTCGTCAGAGCCCTCGACAGACGCTGAAGAAGAGCACCTGGGAATCGATGCAGGCCAACAGCCCGCCTCCCCCTCATCTCCATCCGCCCACGACAAGTTCCTAAAACGAAGACGCACGTTGTCAGAGGTAGAAGAGATATGGGGAGAACTCCAAGACGAGGGCGGACTTCCGAGAGATGAAGAAGAGGCCGAAACTGACGTCGACGAGGGCACGAGTCTATTAAGGAAGACACCGGGCGGGAGGAAGCATGTCCGGAGAGGGAGCTACATGGGTCGTGGCAGATCCAGCAGAAGCTCCAGGAAAGAGAGGATATTGCAAGGCGCAATAGGAGGCTGGTGGAAATTGAAATGGTGGAAAGAGGGAAAGGAAGGGCACTCCAGTCGTCGCCGCGGACAGGGCGATGACGGTAGTGATAGCGGAGGAGGAGGTTGATGTGGTGCAGGAAGAGGGGGTACTATAGTACTAACCCCCGGTGATGAAGCCAACGGATTCCTCTTTTTTCTTTTTCCTTCTTTCTTTCCCCAGATCCTCCTTCCACTACCACTTCTCGTTGCGAAAAATTATTATTTTTATTGCTACTATTTTATCCCGCTTGTTCTGTTCTGCTCTGGTCGGAGGTGTATCTTAGTTCTCTGTTCTGTGTGGCGTTTGTCTTTTATGTTGCGCATGGGTGCTGCTTTGTTTTCCTGGTCTAATCATGCGATTATCACAAGACCTACCATTTTCCTTTCCTTTCTTGGAGCGTGTATGGGCAGGTACATGGCGGGTGCATCAGTTTGTTCGTTAGCCGGGTAGGTATTGTAGGTAAGTGGATGGGTGGGTCGGCAGGTAGGTAGGTAACGTTTACACTGTACTTTACAAAGAACCGGAATAAATAAATAAATAAATAGACATGATACAAGTATAATATGGTCTGCTCCAAATGCTAGCAGGCTATAATAATACTATAATTGTATTAATTAAATCCTTATTCATTTTTGTCTTTTGATTATCCTACCGTATGGTATCTTGTACTGCACGGTACTATCACACAGTACAGGACACTTATCTGTCAATGTTGGTTAACTGTGTGTTCTACTAGGAAAAACGCGAAGTATTATATATCATGGCACGCTGTGAAGGGCCCCGCGCACGCCACGGTGATGCCGCGGCCACCGCGGAGGAGTATCTAGACTATATAGGGTCGAAGGTTGCTTTGTTTGCCCACTCGTTGATAGGGCATAAAAGAGTGCACAGTACAGTACGATACAGTGCCTACCCTGTGGTGCGGCGCGAGCCCGAGATGGTAAGTTCACCGATGTTAACACGATAACAATCCCCGAGGAATTGTAGGAAAATATGACAATGTCATGCGGTGCACGTTAGAAGGCGAGAGCGAGGTTAAATTAGTGAGTGTAGGATCATAGACTCGCACTCGCACATATAGCCAGTGCGCAGGGGTACGGTATGTACGGTGTGGTAATTTCGGGGTACACTATTGGTGAGAACGAATCCTAAGGTATCGCAGTGGTTCTGTTTTGCCCGGGAATGCTTTGTTATACCCAGCCGGGTTAAAAGAAAGGAGGGAAGGGGGGTCCATCATATTAAAAGTCCCCGGTTGTCACTCCCGCGAGCTATATGCGCGGGGGTGCGGCTATAGCGTGCCTGGTTTCCTTGCCGCTGCCTAGCTATGGACTATGCTAGGGGGTATCTGGGAGTACGGTAGGTCTTTGTTAAGACCATATTCCTCCAACTGCTGTCTAGAAAACCCCCCCCTACCCCATGAGGACTTGGAACTGGGCTCGAGCTTTGGTTTGCTTTTGTACTCAGGTTCTCCAGTTGTGGGAGTGTATGCTGTGCGCCGTTTTCTAGACAATTCCCCGCTATTTGTGAGACTACTCCCGAAAGGCGGGAACAGTCGCGTGCTCGGGCCGTAGACGCGGGGGTAAATGCTTTGGTTTTCCTTGTTTTTTCTTCCAACCACTCGGTTTTCGTGAAAATGCATGTCCCGCGCTTGTATGGTATCGCCCAATCTCTCGTTGTAGGGCGACAGGTTGGATATCAGATCGTCTCCTGTTCATATGCAATATAACCCAACCAGCTGGATGGTGGGAGATATTTCCTTTAAGTATTAAGACCAGAAGTGGGCCCCCTGTGCTTGTATAGGCTTGACCGGCCTTTAGCCATCGGCGTTCACCAGTTAGACAATAGGCTGTTCCCCACTCTCGCATGTAAAAGTTTAGTCCAGGCAGGAGTGTGTATACTTGCGCGGTTGTCTCGATATTTTGGCATACTTAGGTGAGGTGGATACCCTACTGCAGCTGTGTGTCGTGGTGGGGTCCCCCGGTCAAAAGACCTTCGAGGAGCACCGCATATTTCGAATTCCAGTCTTTTCCTCAGGTAAAGCGCTCAATCCTAAAGACCCGTTGGGAATCGAACCACAAATCGTTATCACAGTTCCCCGGTTTAGAAGAAGGGTAAAGGATGATGCTAACGTACCGCTCCAACTAAGCTCCGCCGTCAGCCAGTCAAGCCACCACTTCATTCCGTTCTCCGTTTCGGGCACAACGACTCTGTTTGGCGCAGTGCATGGTTCTCTTCCATTTCTCGAGTTTTGAAGAAGCGTAGGTGCTGTAGCTGTACGATCCTTATCAATCCTCTCGCAAGCTTGCGGAGTTTGTTACCGGCGCAGCCGAGCAGTGTATACCGTAGTCGGAGTCCCCCGCCAGGACGGAGCACCACCTGCCCAGGAGAGACACTAAGCATGAGTACTGCGCTTCAACTTTGCACCCCACCTCTCTGGCCCGCACCCAAGCGCAAGTACATACGCTGTGTCTAGAAGATGTTATCTAGTTCCCAGCCTCGTAGGAACCATAGCCCCATCAGCCAAACAAAGGCATACTTTCTCCTCAGTAACTCACCTAGCTCTTGAAGGAGCGGACATCCGTCTCTGGGAATTGCTCACCGACTCCCGCTGACCACGGCCCGCACTGATACGCATCGGTTTACCGGAACCTTGCAAATATCACAACAGCCCCTTACCTCGTTCGCTAGATGAAATTGTCCTGAACTTGATGTCAGCAAATTTAATTTATCCAAACCCCAAGTCTTTATCTGATACCCCACCGCCTCGCCGTCATCCCTCGCACTCAGTATTAAACTGGACAGCCTGGATTCAGCAACTGCCCTGTTTTGCTCCGCGGAGTCGGCAGTCGCTGAAACACACTCATCTTAACAATAATGAACTACCATCTTTGCAACCTCTTCACCTCTCATCTTCTCGTGGGATCGGAATCCCCCTCTCCTTCTTCCTCCTCCCCCTATTAGATCGGATCATCAGTTCGTTCGTGTGCGATATGCGTCCCCCTCAGTCAACCCCTCACCAACACCCAGCACAGAAACGGAAATGATTTTCAACACTGGAATCCAGCGCCAAGTCCGTTACCAACAAATTGCCAGGGTCTTGCATAAGAAGGCGATAAGGAGCAGGGGTGTCGATGTTGATTCTGGTCAAAATCAGTGGTTCGCCGCAACCAGCCAATCTGGAAACACAAGCTCCCCACTGCCCAAGAGCCTAACTTTAGAGAGCTTTCTTTTCTTTTCTCCTCTTTTTTTTGATGCGTTGAACCAGAGCCCAGACAGCTGATCATATTTGCTCAAAATTAGTTGAGGCAAGGAGAAATACTCGAGTGGAAATCTTCTCAGGGCCATATTTCTCAGGTGTATCATCACTGCTGATATTTTAGCCAGTAGTTATGCACCACACTGTAGACTACTTGCACCGCCCATCATTTTATCCCCGGTCCTCGTATAGTGCAGTACTCGTACATCCACACCTCGCTGTTCCTAATCCCAACCAGAAAGCGAGGGTACCCGGACTCCCATGGAATTCGAACGCACCTTACCCCCGTTCCTATACAATTTCTTTCTACCGAACAGTATTCCTGTAAGTAAGCTCGGAGGGGTATCCCCAAAAAGAAAAGGAAGAAATTGTTAATAATAATTGGCGACGAACCGGTTTAGTATCATGAGGAGGTGCAGCTTTTCCTATCCTCTGCATGCCATGATGAACGCAGGGGGGGTTACCCTCCCCGATGCACTACCTAGGGTGTTCCACCGGTACCGCAAAATGACTTAAAGCGCAAAGCTGAAAGATGCTGTACGAGTAAAAATCATAGGAGCCTCAATTGGACTACCTAAAGTAAAAGTCGTTAATACTGGTAGAGATGACCTATCGCGACTTTGAAACTCCGGATAATCTGAGCCAAGTTGAAGGAAAAATGATTCCTCCTGCCCCAGACATGCACCAGTTTTAACTCGATTTAGAAAAAATCTCCGCATTTTCTATTAGTCTTCCTGTTAGGTTTGGGTCTGGAACTATCTCTCAAAGCTAGCCTCATCCATAGGGTGATAGTTTTTCATTAAATTTTCATTTTGTCGATCAATGACTGCATTTGTCTAAGACACGAGGGGGAGTTTTTTCTTCCCTACGAGACCCTCCAACCTCGCCCAAGTTATCAAGTGTTTTTAAAGCTGCAATACTTGGTGCTGCAAGTACCATGTCTTTCTTCCTTTCCTGTCCTACATGCTCCGCTGTACCGAATGAAATCCTGAGATTCCGGCCACCGGGGATAGCAGGATGCGAGTGTACATGAAACCTAAGGAGAGATAAAAAAAGACCCAAACAAAGACACCCACATGGGAAACCAAATGTGCTAGGTGTGGAAGGGAAGATTGGATCGACCCTAAGATTGTTCAGTGCGTGATGTACGCACGCAATCCAATCCCGATATGTCCTCGGCAAGTGCCGGTAAGCTCGACTCTTGAAGCGTTGCCCTATGCTTAACTTCCCCCTGCCCCGACCCGCCAGCTAGCCGGAATAGGTTAGTCAGGGAGGGCTGCGATGTGTTGCTGCAGGAAGGAGAGAAAAAAACATTCACTTTCCCGCATGAGTATCGCATCACGGGTTCGAGGGATATATGCGGGCGCAGCTCAGAGCAGTGGTGTTCTTAGAGAAGATTACTTACCTGGAGGAAAGGAGGAGGAGGAACCTGAGGATCAAGGCAGAGCAAACACCGCCCACCGCAAAAGAAACAAACAGAAGGACAAAAGTGGAGGCGAAAGTGGGGAGAGAGCAGAAAAACAAAAACAGTCAATTGCTCGCTTGAAGATCTCGATTCGTGGAGCACGTTAGTGGGAGAATGTCGTCAGCGGATCCACTGCCGTTACTCTCCTCGTGCTCATGATCCCTCCGGACAGGTCACCCGAACTCAACCCGAAAAACAAATACCATCACCCCTCCCCTCCTTACTCACGAGACATGAATCATCCAATCCCCTCCCCCCCTTGGCGAATAATCTACCGAGACCAAGCTGGCCACGAGTGATCCCCCATGACTGCCAGAACAAACCCCGATCCGGGAATGCCTGCGCAGACAGGAGACTGTGGTTACAGATCGCGATGGGCAGAAACGCGTCCTGTGCTTGCACAAATCCGGAATGGCTACAGCCAGGCGGGGAACTACCGGCATGGCGCCATGGAAATGGTGCCGAGTACGGCACCAGCACGAGAAAGATGTAATGAGAAGCATGGGAGCGCTTGAAGTTCCAGACTGCTGGCAAAGAGGAATAGCACTCGTCCCCAGAAATAAGTGCCAGTGCACAGGGAGGATGTAAATGCCACGTTGAAGAAAGGCGAAATATCCCTGAAATAGCTGTGAAGTGTCCGAGATATCCTCCGAATATCCTTGTTTTCCCTCCTAGATATTCGGGTAGGCTGCTTCTTACCGGGGACGAGCGTACGCGGTGATCGGTGGGCCGGCGTGGCACGGCGGATTCAGTGATAACCAGGCCGGAGTGCGATAAGGGAGCTATCAGAGGGAATGATACCAGGCCGGCCAGGTGGATCGATTAGTGTCTGGACTAACCAGTATCTCGAGTACTGGTATTGTGCCTGTGGTTGTAGTACTGAGTATGATAGATAGGATAAATAAACCGTACTTTCGTGGTTAAACCCTAGTGGTGCAGAGTGCTAACGGTATGATAGAATCATAGGAAATAGAAGTCAGAAATCTGAAGCCTGTGCAGCCATGCCAGAGGCAACGCTTCAGAAAAAGGAATACACAATGACATAAACTTCCTGCCCTGGGGTAGTTTCCCTCACTCTCAAATATTTACCAAGAGTTCCAACCCCCAACTTCCAACTCCCCCTTCTAGGCGGGGCGCCGTCTCCCTAATGTCACAGAAGAGAAAAACTTGAATTGGTTCGGTTTTCAACAAGGGTACGACGAAAACTGGCCGGTGGCGAACGGTAATCGGTAATGGGTATTCCTTTTTTTTTTGTTGCTCTCACTTGACGGATTCGCTTTTCTGCCTACCAAATACCACGAGGGCGCCCCCGCCGAAGACCTTATCATACTGTAGGGCTTCCCTCTACCCCTCCATCTGATACCTTTCTTTTCCCACTCCCCTCCTCGAAACTCTAGTTTCGACTATCATGTCGTCACTCCGTGTCTTACCCCCCCCTGCGCCTTTCCGGTTTGTCTCTCACGCATGAGTTCCTAACACAAAGATCCCCATCCCCCTCCTTCCTCCACCACCTCAATCTCTTATTCAATATAGTAGCTACCCCCCCAACTAGCGAATTCGCACCAAAACTTAGACAATTCCTCCAATACAATCCTGTAACCCTCCTCCCTCCAATCTATTCTATAAGCTCTAGTCACGCGCCTGCAAGGCCACGATTGACTCCCCCCTCCACCAGCTTTAAACTCCGAGTGAGATCGCATGAACCATCATATCATCCAGTTTAGAACGAAACCCTATGGTAGGTCGTCATGTTCACAGCCGGTAAGCGGGCAAGCAATCAAGCAAGATTGCATCCACGTGCGGAGGAGGCTGGGTCATATTTTACTCTTTTTTTTGTTGGATGTTTTTTCTATTTTTATTTTTACTTTTATCAACTGGGAGGAGGGGTTGGATCCCGGCACGGTTTGTGGTTTTTAATGGTCCGAGCGCTGTGGAATTTTGACTAAACGTGTTGGGGGGGGGGGGGCCGGGGAGGAAAATTATTTTCTTCCTTCCCTTCTTCCCCGGCTTGCAGAGGTTACCCGTGTCCGAAAGAGTTTAAAATGTCAGTTTAGGGTATATTCCGGGAGGTTAATGTGCTTAAGATCTTGGAGAAGAGGAGGAGGCATAAGTAGGTGTGGGGCTTGCCCTCGCTCATAAGTACTCGAGTGTAGTACCGGTACTCGAAAATGGGGACTAAAGAAACATAATATGGTAAGAAATCTATGTATCCGAGCGGCAATACAGGGTACAAGTATACCCCCCCTGCTTTCAGGCACTTATGGGGCGAGCAGTCTGAGCCTCTGAGCCTCTGAGGTTAAGGAGGCGGGGGGGGCCAAGTTAGGGCATACTCGAGCACAAGTGCTAGTAGAAGGGAGAGAGGGAGAGTCTAGTGTGAACGGTAATGCAGGAGTATATAGCTGATCGTATCCTAAGTTCCCGACAGAGCAAAACCCCCCCCTCAAAAAAAAGGAAAACCAAAGAAGGCAAGGCTCTGCTTCGTCTACCGGAGCCCTACCTTATCACAACATTCTGCCCAGCCTGCCATGAGAATGGCCTCAGGGCACTTCATGCCCCGGGTTCGGCACCCAGCGTGTAACGGGCAGAGAAACAAGGGAGAGAAAAAGGAAAGAAGAAAAAAGAAAAAAGAAAAAAGAAAAAAGAGAGTAGAGGGGGGGAGAACTTGACCATTTCCATCATGCCAGGTATAGTAGTCATTGCAGCAAGTTGTTTGTTTGGTGATGGTTCCATACTATCCGTAGTAACAATGCTACCATGGCCCGCACGCTAGTACGATACGAACACGGTACTGTGCCTGGTTCTTAGCAAGCAAGATGTATCCGAAAACAGGGATCCAAAAAGTACTGTACTCGTAATGTCCTGACGTTTGTGAACACAACTGCTATTGCATACCGCCAAAATTCAGCTTTTTTGCCCTGATCTTGGCATCATGCAATAGCAGTTGTGTTCACAAACGTCAGGACATTACGAGTATATGACAAAATCCGTGCATATCTGGGTGTCCATACAAATTCGGGACCCTTGCCCTCGGATACTTCTCGCCTGCTTCGAGTACGGTACTCGTGCAGTACTTCGTGCTGTGTGTGATCTTGCGTCTGTCCTTATGATACCAATGTATCCATGGAGATCATATGCGACTCTCCTGCGCGAATGATTGTCGTAAGTCCAACCCGCCAATCATGCATCTCAACGCAACTTTCAGATGCTATTCACTTGGTTTACTTTGCGCCGTGCCAGACTGCTTGTTAACGTCGATCTAATTGTCATGGTTAGCCAGCACAGTGTTAGCACAGTGCTGGCTGGTCAGTCAGTCAGAACATACGTGCTTGGGAAATTTCATTCACCCGGTTTGGAATTCGTGTTGTGGCGTTGCAATATTATGTTATTTATTTATTTATTTGTATATTGACCCACAGCATTCCAACAAGAAGGACGAGACGAGACGAATGGCAATTGTGTGACTTTCTTTCTCCTTTCGTGGCTTATGGTACCCGTATCTGCGTATCGGCGAAGAAGAGAGCCCTGTTTTTCCAGTCTTCCTTCTATTCGACTCTTGGATGTCCTTTGTGCCCCCCCCTCACTACCCATAATTTGCCATTTTCCCGCGACGGAGTCCATGTGCCGCCAACCTTTGTAAGCTCAGCTTCGACTACTTCGCTCACCCCCCAATTCCCCTTCCACCCTCCACCGGTCCATCTACAGTTGCATCTAATTCTATTGCTCCATTTATGTCTCTCTTTCCCTCCACCCCCTTGTATTGTGTGTGAGTTAAGATCTGGGGCGAACAATTCTATCCCGGACCGGGAAATAGTATATAGTTTCAATGTTCGCCAGCTTAGACCCCCTCTCGTGTATACACTCCTCAGTTCAGTACCCCATACATACCTTCCTACCTATCTACCGTCGTGCTCCCCATGTGAGTGAGTGAGGGTTGGACTTATAAACACACTGTTGAACTTTTTTTTTTTTTTGTTCAATTCACCTGTGTCATATCCTTGCCTCCTTCCTTCCTTCCTTCCTTCCTTCATATCCTCTCACACGCTACGATAGTCATGGATCAGGCAACAGAACTTCTAGGACAGGTTGAGCATCTACTTCTCAGGCCTTTGCACCGCTCTTCTCTCCAGGCACTCGCAGCATTTCTGGTTTGGTATGTAATATACCAGCGGTACTTTCATCCGCTGAGGAAGTTTCCGGGACCATGTACGCATACCCCACCCGCATATACAAATTCTCACACTCCCTTCTTTCCTTTCTCTTCCCCTCCCCAATATCACACACTGACCGGGAAAACAACTCCAAAAAGTCTTCGCAAGCCTAACCGTATTCTGGCGCCTGTCAAACATCCTCACATTCAGACAATCCCTCAACGACTATGCTCTGCACAAAAAGTACGGCCCTGTATTCCGTGACGGGCCCAACTCGCTCTCGATCGCGGACCCGCGCGCCCTAGAACCCATCTACGGGACCAGGAATGAGCTAAACAAGACGCCCTGGTACCTCATCATGGAACCGGATAACACGGGTGATGACTATAGCGTTTTCTCTAGCAGGAGGGCAGAGCAGCATAAGCGGTTGAGGAAGAGGATTGCTGGTGCGGTATGATTGGCTACACCCTCCCCGATGGATAGGTGGATGGATGAGGGAATGCATGAGTGATGAAAGGATCGATGGAAAGGGGATGGATGGGATGGGCTAATGATTTTTGGGGATGTGTGTTGGTAGTACTCGATGACGTCCGTACGAGTATATGAGCCTGTTATCGACAGGAACATTAATGATTTGTTGGCCTGGATCAAGGAGCTCAAGACTTTGGACGTGTCTGTTTGGACACACTATTTTGCTATGGACTGCAGTATGTTATCATGTTTGCACACTTTTTTTTACCTGTGAGACAGCGTGCTAACGCTCATTGTACCTTCAGTGGGTGAAATCGCCTATGGTAATCGCATGGGCTTTCTTATTAGTGGAACGGATGTCAATGGCTATCGTAGAGCCCTACATGTAAGTCTGCTGAAGAAAAGTGAAGGAGGGGTGGAAAGATGCCCTAAGCTCTGGCTTGTTGCAGCGGTTCATACCAGTCTAGCCGCTTTTGCCTTGGTAGACACGCGAAAAAAGCAAATACGGGACTAACAAATCTGTTGGTTATGCAACAACAGGAGTCCGTGGTATTCATTGCCACTATGGGGTACCTCACGGGTCTGAATTACGTTATGAAATCCAAATGGCTGAGCCCATATCTCTCGCCCTCGCCTAAGGACAAGCATGGTTACGGGCATATGATTGGGGTAAATTATATCTTCCCTTGTTCTTCCCTTCTCCTCTCCTCTCTTCGCCCTTCCTATTCATCCCTTCCCTTTATTACCCTTCCCCGCTCCTCATCTCCCGCCTCATCCCATGACTTGACTAACACCCACCACCACTAGATGACCCAAACGCTTGCAACAAACCTGCTGGAAAATGGCAACACAACAGGCAAACGCAACATGTCACACGACCTTCTCCAATGTCAAAACGATGACCAAACGCCCCTCAGCAAGAAGGAGCTAATTGGTGAAATGCTCGCCTTCACGACCGCAGGCTCCGACCCTACTGCCTACGAGATCAGCGCGATCCTCGACCGCATCTGTCGACACCGGGAGGTGCGCGAGAAGCTTTTGCAGGAGCTGCGCGAGGTTGGGGGGCTGGAGCAGAGTTCCACCGACGGTGTCGTGACGTACGCGCAGACTCTGCAGCTGCCTTATTTCCTGGCGGTGGTGAAGGAGACGATGAGGTTGAATCCTTCTTTCCAGGGGCAGTTTAGCAGGGTTTCGCCGGAAGGGAGCGGAGGGGCAGGAGGAGGTGGAGGGTTGGAGGTGTTGCCGGGGGTGGTGGTGCCCGGCGGTGTTTGGCTGAGTGTCAATACTTATGTCTCGCAGAGGGATAAGGCCATTTTCGGGGAGGACGCGGAGGAGTTTAAGCCTGAGAGGTGGTTGCCCATTGGCGGGGATAGGTACTGTGCCATGGCGAAGCATCTCTCTGTGTTCGGCTATGGGAGCACATCTTGCATGGGGCAGCACCTTGCCTTGCAAAAGATTAATAAGACTGTTGTCGAGGTAAGCTTTCTATTAGCATCGCCCTCTGTGACGCCGGGGCATATGTCGTGTTACCAGAGCTAATACCTTCTACAGATATTAAGACGCTTCAACGTAGAACTCAGAGATCCAAAAACCCCACTAAAGGAAAAGAACATCATCCAGATGTTCATTTCTGACTTATTCATGACCTTTACAGAACGAGAGGAAAAAATATAGAAACAAAAATGAGGAGAAATGCGGGAGGATACAGACACTCACTCAACATGCTATTGAGGCAGGCGCTCTTACTTGCTTACTTACTTAACTTGTGATACCAATTCCGGGAGTTTAGGTGAACCTTATTTGTTTTATTTTTTCTCTCTCTCTTCTACCCCCTTTATTCTTTTTTGACACCGATACTGTATTGTACTACTATGATACCTCATTTATTTTCATTTCAGCTTACGCAGGCGAACAAGCAGAGAGAGAGCCGGGCTTTGGGGGGAAAGAGGCGGTTTATTCTATCAATTCTAGTCTCATAACTTTCATGTATTATACGATACTAATCCATCCTACCATTCATACTTTTAATTAATTAATCAACCCAAGATATCACTTGTAACCAACAAATTGCCAATTCTTCTCACACCCCCGCCCCCACAAACACCCCAGCCATTGGGCGCACAAAGCAACTCACCGGGCAGTTACTGCAACCGTACTCTGGCAGATACAGTTACCGGTTATGATACACGCGTACTTGGTACCGTAGCACGGCAAGCCACACGGTCTCCTCCGAAACAGTCACAAGGCCAGCCCATGCCATCCACCCCATCCCATCCCATCCCATCCCATCATCTACCGTACCATTCATCCCTCAGAGAATAACTCAAGTACCGGTATGTAGCAGCCCTCACCTGATCTAATCTCATCTCTAAGTTATGGTACAAGTAACTACTTGAGTTGGCTCGAAAACTCGTTAAAAAGGACAGTGAGAGAAAAAAAACAAAAAAACAAAAGACGTACAAACTTCCCAAAGAGGGAAGGGAGGAAGGAAGAAAAAAAAGGGCTTCCGTTGTCTCGGTAAAACCATTCTTGAAGGTTTTTGTCTGGCTCGGTCGGGGCTAACTTGCTCGAGGGGGAGCGTGAAACATTGTTTTTTGTTTTTCTGCTTGGAAGGAAGGAAGGTTGATACGGTACGGTACTACTAGTACGCGGCGCGACGGCGACGGATGTTGTGGACGGTATATAATAGTATAATATTATATTGTAGGTAAAATAACATCCGAATTTTCCGAATTTTCCGGAGGAGAGCGGGAGAAACGGGGATGTTCTCGGCTTTTTTCTTTCTTCTTTTCCTTTCCTTTCCTTCTTCCATCTGAGCCTTACTGGTGTTTGTGTGAAAAGCCGTTGGTTGGTAACGTGCCGGTACTGACTGAATTCCCCCCATCCCAGCGATTAGTGGAAGGGTACTGTGCCGGTACAATGCGCCATGGTACTATACTCGAGTAGATCGTGGATGATGATGATGATGTGCTATACCAGTACTTACTGTGCCGGGTACAAGAGAAGAGAAGAGAGCGCGCGGGGGGGTTGTTTATGCATACTGGCATCTTTTTGTTTTGTTTTGTCAAGTCGGTAGATTCATCCGTGCACGCATCCTAAGGCATGGCCCAGAACCCCTCTAGCGAAATCGACATGGACTAATATCAAAATAAAGAGATCTATTCCCGGTACCATACGACACCGTAAGTCGAACATCACCACCACCACCGCCATCACTATTACACAAGAAATCAACACACCCCACAGTCCACACCCTACCCTACCCAATCCATCAACCCACTCACTCACTCACCCACCACCCAGTCAAGAACCATAATATAAACAACCCCCACAATCCCCACTCAATGATCCGGCAACCCCTCCCTACTCCTCCCACTATCATACCACTTCCAATCGATAAATATAAGGTATCCGACGACAACCAAACGCATCGTGGTCAATGGGTCAATCTACACCCGGAGCATCAGCGATCATTTCGGAATAAACATGCCTAGGGAATATGATGATGATGATGATAATGACGAACCATTTTCGCTCCCTCTCTTCTTCTTCTTCCTCTTCCTCTACTTCGCGCTTCTCGGGTAGTGCAAAAATGATAACGAAAGGAAAATGAAAAAAGGTGCTGAAAGGAAAATTTGTTATGTTTGGCAGGTGAGGAGGGGGGGAGAGGTTGATTATATATGCACCCCTGGACTACTTCCGTCATAAGGGGGCCAGAGTAGGCAGGTATGAGGGAGGGAGGAAAGGTACTATATTTTAGAATATTCCGGAGGGGGGGGGGCGGTGGGGTTGGTTAGTTAGTTAGTTAGTTAGTCCGAAAAAGACGCATGTCCGATCATTGGCTTTTTTCTGGAATGGAGGGGGTTTGCCGGGGTGGTGGTGTTGATGCGTATTACGCATCATGGTACGTATATAAACAGTATCGCTTGAGGGGCTTAGGGGGAGGGGGGCGCTTTTTCCGGCTTTGTGATGTGTACCTGTCTCGGGCAAAAAGTAACTACTTGCATTTGTGTACCTGAATATAGATAGGATTTTGGAAAGGGTGTGTGTGTGTGTATGGTCGATCGTTCGTTCGTTCGTTGGGTAAGGTATCCGTGCCTGTAGGTAAAATTCCACGTTTAGTGTCAGGGCACTTCTTTCCTGATGGGTATAGGAAGGAAAAGGACCCTTTGGCTAAGTAGGGTGTGATACTAACTTTTATATTTTCCCACATGTGGAAAAAGCGCGGAGGGGGGGGGGGTTGTTGGAAGTGGTGATTTAGAGAGTGTCTCCTGTAGTAATAATAGGATAGTCTAGTTGTTGGGAGCGAGCGGGGTTTCGATACTGGATACCTGAAAAGATCGGATGGGAATGATTTCTTCCTTTCCTTTTTTCCTAAGGGGCAATTACTATATTTACTGATGGGAGTGGAGGACTTTTTTGGTAGCCACTCTTTTTCCCATTACTCTACCCACACCTTGTCCAGGGTCCATCTGGGGGGCGGGAGGGTGGCCTTGGGAAGTAAGTGGTCATTGTCTGCCTATCGTAGGCACTCATCCAAAGTACAGTACAGCACCACGCTGCGGGAGTCTTATGCAGTGCCCGAGGGTGAGCAGGCACTCCTGTAGAACGCCCCAGGCAAACCCAACTCAACCTTCCAACCCTTCAATCGCAAACCAGGGCAGTGATGGCGTAATTGCATGGGGCCACAATACCGTAGCCGTCCGGCCAACTACTAAGAACCCTAGATGGACCCGACAATCCAAACAAGACCCTTCTTCCCCCCGCGTGGGCATTCCGCATTACACCACAAAAGTCAATATCATACAAAAGGCACGGTTCCTGCCCCTCGACATCTAAGTCTTTTCAATATTATTTTTAGACATCATGATGTCACGCTCGAAGGCCGGAGGAGGAAGAAACGGAACTTATTTAAGGTTTAACCGGGAGGGCCCTTATTATCAACTAGTCCCCCCCCGATATTCTCAAATCTTCTCTCCTCCCTCTCGCCAACCGAGAGGGGTATGGCTCGCAGTTAAATGTAGGGAGGAAGCAAAGAAGAAGAAGAAATGACGAGCTTTTCGAAATAGATATCATAACATCAATCGCTGGAATTTCTCAAAGGTTTTCCTTCTTCTCCCACCTGGGATGTATATAATCCCCCCCCCTCAGCTTTCTTTCTTTCTTTCTTTCCTACTTTTAG
>Ga0307513_10000177_pt1 | contig 91818 bp, 68 predicted proteins | sample 15_EM_MG_FD_202174 | JGI IMG/M metagenome (GOLD analysis project Ga0307513, IMG submission 202174) | Populus trichocarpa ectomycorrhiza microbial communities from riparian zone in the Pacific Northwest, United States - 15_EM | ecosystem: Host-associated > Plants > Roots > Unclassified | place...
ACCCTCGTTTACTTAAACCCCCCCCCCCCCCCCCCAAAAAAAAAAAAAAAAACACACACAACAAAATTAATTACATATTTTTTTCTTGTTTCTCGTAGGCAATATGCTATTTCATTGACTTGGATGAAATATTGCTTTACCTTGTTTTAACTGTGGATCTTGATAGGTTTTAACTGTGGGGAAGCTGCCAATTTTGGAACTCCACAATGGCTTAAAGTAGCCAAGGAAGCTGCGGTCCGTAGAGCTGCCATGAACTATCTTCCCATGCTTTCACATCAGCAGCTTCTATACCTGTTGACCATGTCTTTTGTTTCAAGGTAAGTGGACTATTGAGTATTGACTGTAGCTGTCCTGTATGTTGTAGTTTATGAAACTTTCTCTATGAAAATTGTTTGCCCACTCTGTTGAAAGCTTGTGGCCTGATGGAGCATAGATAAAATGCTTTGTAGGTGAAAATCGACAATGAATGTTCTAGTTTTTCAAATTACTTTTGTGGCATGTCCTGTTATGGTGATCAATAGAAAACTTTGAGATCTGTGATGGATTGTTTTAATTCGCCCATATTGTATTTCATGTTTGCATGGTTCATTTCAACTAGTTTTATATATATACGTTTTGATTTCTATTTGAAATGATTTGTTTTTTCACTAGATGTTCAGGGGATTAACCAACTTGCTTTTCTGTTGATCATTTGACATGATTTTAAAATTACATTTGAACTACTTTTGTAATTTTGAAATATATCTGGCTAGATTCTGTGGAGCTTTTGAGCCCCATCACCACACAAATATTTTTCTGTTCTGTAGTACTTTATATTCTTATGTTTGAATAGTTTGTGTGATCATCTTCTATTTTTTATTGCATTTATAAAGTTATTATTGGTATGCTTCATTGATTATTGTTGTGGATTTCTTTTGATGCCAGGGTGCCGAGATCCTTACTACCAGGTGCTCGGAGTTCTCGTCTTAGAGATCGTCAGAGAGAAGAAAGAGAGTTGTCAGTAAAGGAGGCTTTTCTAGAAGACATGTTAAAAGAAAATGACATTTTATCTGCTTTTCTTGAGAAAAACTCCACTTGTCATGCGGTGATATGGAACCCTGATTTGCTTCCTTGTGCAAGTAAAGAGTCTCACTTACTCAACATAACTTCTACTATTACTACCACACCAAAACAAAATGCTTCCCATAATAATTTCGATGTAAATAGGAATTGCAATGAGAATGACCTGTTTAAGGAGATGAGCTTGTATATGGAAACTCTCGATGATTTATATATGGAAGAAGATGATTTGTCATGTGATTTTCAAGTTGATTCGGGGACATTAGCATGTGTGGCTTGTGGAATCCTTGGTTTTCCTTTTATGTCAGTGTTGCAACCACATGAGAAAGCATCAATAGAATTGATGCCCGGCGAAGAGCCAAGAGTTACAAGAATTGATAATGTTCAGCCCTCTTTAGACTCTGATAGCACCGGCAAAGGCTCTGTTTCAGGTATTGAATTTATGTACTTTAATTTACTTTATATTTTTGTATTGTTTACTCCCTTACTCTTGTTATTTTTCCTTTTTTCACTTTCATTTTTTCACATTTGATAATGACTTCTTGCTTGATCCAGTATAGAGCATAATCTTCCCCTGTATAGGAAATTTTAATTAATATAGGAAGGCACTAGGTTGAGGTTGTACAAAAGATTGTCTTTGCATGATTCAGAGCGTTTTGGAATATTTACCCAGTTTCCAATGCATGCCACCATTATTGTTATGGGAGATCATATAATTCCTATGTTCTTTTACATTTTTATGAATCAATACTTAGAACTCTAAATTCCATATGCTTCACCTATCACCTTCCTGCATTTCAGATGGAGAAAATCTGAGCAGTATCAGATGAATTCTAACATAGTGCTGTGTGGTTTATCCTGGCACATCTAGTTGCAGTCAATTTATTCTTTCCTTTTTTGTGCATGTCTTTTTTTTTCTATCATGTAATGCACATGTCCAATTTCATATAGTGTTAAACCATAAAAGTTCAACCAGGAGACATGTGTAAGTAGTTTTAGCTCCTCTATATGCAGTCCATGGTACTATCCTATTTCTTGGTATGACTGTGAATCAGCTAATCTTGTGAGATATCCTACTGCACTGAAATGTTGTGCAAATGGTTATTCTCAATACTGCCCTTCACTTTTGTTGTGTAGAATTCATGGAAATGCACAAGTGACCAACATTTGATTGCCATTTGGTAAAATATTTGTGGGATGCTTGCAGTTTGTGTGATTTTTTAATGGCTGCTATATCTCAAGTTTATAGAAGATAACAGTGGCCTAAAATGATGCATATGATTCCTCATTAGAGTAAATTGAAACATCAAATCTTATCATAGTAAATTTACCATTTTGTTCTGCTGGGCCTCTTCAGGTGCTAAAGTTAATCAGTTCGTCCATTTTTCTGGTTCTGCAGATGATCATGGTCCTGTCAAAGATTATTCTGTGCCTCTGAAGGATCTTCCAATGCCCACAGGGTGGAACACTTCTCATAAGTTTTTGAGACCTCGTATTTTCTGCCTGGAGCATGGTGTCCAAATTGAGGAGCTGTTACAGTCTAAAGGTGGAGCTAACTTGCTTATAATTTGCCATTCAGGTGAGATGGGCTCTCAGTTTTTCTGTAGTTACTTGGTAAAATGAGATTTAACGTATGCATATGCATGGCGTGCTATCCTGTTTATTCTCTTTGATATTGGGTGTCTGTTTGTCAAATTGGTCAATAATTATTTTTGCAAATTTTATATGTAGACTATCAAAAAATAAAAGCACATGCTTATGCCATCGCTGAGGAAATTGAGAGTCCTTTCAATTATAATGAGGTTCCTTTAGAAGCTGCATTGAAAGAAGATCTGAACTTGATAAATCTTGCAATTGATGATGAAGATCATCATGAATGTGGAGAAGACTGGACATCAAAACTGGGCATCAACTTACGGTATTGTGTAAAGATCAGAAAGAACTCTCCATCTAAGAAAGTCCAACATGCATTGGCATTGGGAGGATTATTCTCTGACAGAAGTCTCACAGATTTCTTAAACATCAAATGGCAATCTAGAAGATCTCGGTCAAGAATAAAGTTAAATCAGCCTTTCCATCCTAAACCATGCAAGATTATTGAACCAGACAAAGATGAAATGTCGGGGAATAAGTCAGATGGTCTCACTGTCAAAAAAGAGGAAAAACTTGTTCAGTACACTAGAAGGAAGTACAAGGTAAAAATAGATTATTCAACAAATGGGCTTGAAGGATGCTCTAGAAGGTGCTTTGCAGAAGAGGTTTCAGGAGCTAGTGGTGATGATCCTGATAAATATACTGAACAAACAACTGTAATTTACCCTTGCAATATTGGGATTACCAGAAGTGGTTCTGCAGGATTTGGTTTTTCTCCCATTGAAGATCCTGAAATGCTGCATGAAGTCAAGGTGCTTGAAGCAGCTGGTGGTTTGACCTTGAATTCTGCTCCATCACAAGATGCATGTTCAGTTCTCACTGCTACTGTTGCTGTCAAAAGTGTTGGGGGCCAGATTGAGGATCAACTGCTGAAGGAATCAAAAAATGCGAGAAATATTTGTAATGTAAAAGCCAGTGGTACTTCTGAGATAGAGCATCAGATAAATGCCTCTGGAGGAACCAGTGAAAAACAGGATTTTTACGCCACAAAATGCTGTAGTCCATTCATCACTGTAGCTAATGAAAGATTTGAAATGCAGAGAGAGGATCAAGTTTTGGGAAATGTCAACATGGGTGAGACTTGTAATATGGTTTCTGAAGGGCAACAGAGGGTCCTGGATGATGGCGATGCTTCAGTAGACGAGGTTTCTGATCTTGCTAACGTAGCAAGTTTACATGTTTCTCCCCCCCCCATCGGACTAAGGGCGGATGTAGTTGTGGAGAATTCTTTCATTAACAATGAGGTATCTCCTCCTGTGACTTTGGATGATGAAGTGAAAAAAGAACTTGTGACTAAAAACAGAACTAATGGTGACCAATGCTCTTCAAGTGATGACACATTGATGAATCAGCCTACTACCTCACTGGATGAAAGATGTGGTCATGAGCAAGAGACCCGTGCTGTACAAAATAAGACGCAGAAAGAAGCTGAAATAAAAAATGGGAGTAATGATGAAATCGTTCCGAGTAATGTTATTAGTGTGACTAATCTTGTGCCTATAGATGAAAGTTCTGAATTTCATAGAGAGCTGCATGCCACAGTCAACTTGTGCAATGGCATGGCTTTTGAAAATGGCAAGCAGCTGGTGTTTCAGACCACAAATGATTCTAACAAGGAACTTATCTCATGTTCTGTTGCACAAATGGAAATAAATTCATCTACTGCTTCATCAGAATTCTCTAAACTTCATAGGCAGGCCTATGCTGAAAATGATTTGTGCAGTGGCTCAACTTTGGACACCATTGTGCCACCAGAAATTCCAACTACAGACATACGCACTGTGGAGGAACTTGCCTCTAATTCTGCAACCATAAATCAAGAACTTTCTGAAGCTTCAAAAGAGATTTGTGCTATTCAAGACTCGTATGCTTGCATGGATTTAGAACCTGAAGTAGAGAAGGAAATTCATTCCAGTGATGGGGTGACTAGAGACAGTGAGGTGCAGAAAATACACCAGGGCACAAGTTTGATTAATGAGGACATACATGTTTCTGCTCGTGTTATTCTGGTAAATCAGCCGCCGACTCCTTCCCCAGTTATAAAATGTTCCAACATTGATGACAAATCATGTGTTGGAGAAAGCATGGTGACGTGCAACAAATTTTTTTCATCTCAGGAGATTGAGAGCATCGAGTCTGCTGTTGTAGACTCTAGACCAACTGCTGGAAAGGGAAGAAAAAGAAAGGGTGAAGTGGAGCAGCTAACAGAAAACAAGTTCGATAGCAATGGCTTTATTAGGAGTCCATGCGAAGGATTGAGACCGAGGGCTGGGAAAGATGTTGGGAAATCAGCTGAGGAGAATCCAATACCAAAGAGGTTAAAGAAACCTTCTAATGTTTCAGTTTCTCGCTCAAAAAGGAAAGAAATCACACAAAGATCTTACAAGTGTGACCTAGAAGGTTGCCGCATGAGGTTTGAGACAAAAGCAGAGTTACAGTTGCACAAGGGCAATCGATGCACATATGATGGATGTGGTAAGAAGTTTAGTTCCCACAAATATGCAATAGTTCATCAACGTGTTCATGAAGATGATAGACCCCTCAAGTGTCCATGGAAGGGTTGCACCATGTCATTCAAGTGGGCATGGGCTAGGATTGAGCATATACGGGTGCACACTGGTGAAAAGCCATACCAGTGCAAGGTCGATGGCTGTGGCCTTTCTTTCAGGTTTGTATCAGACTTTAGTCGGCATAGGAGGAAAACAGGACACTATTTGAACACACCTGACTGAAGATTTGTTTTGTAATCAGGCTGGCTCTGTACCATATGAAAATGAGATTGAATTGAGGCCAAAGCGGCCTGCAAAGTCGTATAAAAGCTTGAATGTTGTAGGTTAGGGTTAGACTGATCCTTTTGTAGCGGGGGCATACATTCTTCAATTATTTGAATTCAGTGATAGTTGAAAACCCCTTTTCCTGTTCCTAATCCTATGCATCTGGATCTTTCGATACCTATTTCTTTTGAATAGGACTGATGACCACAAGGGCAACGTGCATACATAATTAGCTTTAGAGGAAACTCTTTTAGAGATGTTAAGCTACGTAACAGGTTGCGGCCTCTCTGGTTGGTCTCTTGGTAGGTTTCCCAGAAGCCGTGTAATCATGGAACTAATAAACAAATCTTAATCTCCTACTCTCCCATGACATTTCCTGGTATGTATTCATGAATGTGACTGTTCACTTGTTCTGACTTGTGTTATTGAGCGTTGATATCATCACAAGCAGCAAATTTCTCATGCTTGACAAAGGTATACACATTGATATTGGTGCTGGCCTAGTACACACACCAGGCCTCTACAAATTCCTGGATCAAAATTAAGGTTATCAGGACCATGTACAATGCATAATGTCCGTTTTTTTTAACTGGTTTTCAGGATCATATTCGATTCACTCAAATGTTATTGGACATGTTTCCTGTTTTCATGCACTAAAAACTAAGTTTCATTTGCTCTGGTTTTACGTTTTAGGCACATCATCCATGATGCAATAACAAAAAGTTAATCCACATACATGCTGTTTTATCAATCGTTGCAGTTTTATTATTTTTTTTAAAGCATTTTCTTTAATCTTCTTTAAATAGTTTCAATAATAAAAAAAAAGAATAAAGATCGTAAAAAATCACGTTAAAATCATTAAAATATTTTTTAAGTGATTTTCGTGCGTTATCAAACAAATACTTACTAGTGACCGGATGGGCCAAACTTGAAGCAGAACATGGTCCATTTTTCCTTGTGCAAAATAACTTCAAAGGAAAAATCCCACAGAAGTTTTCTTGACAAAATCACCCTCCCTCTCCGATAAAATGCCCATAAAGTCCCCTTAAAACACCCTAAAACCTCGTAAATAAGACTCCTACCCCACGTGAACTACCACCACACCCCTACCCCCAAGCCCCAACCTTCTCTTTTCTCCAATCGTTCCCCATTTCTCTAGAACCTCCCATTTCCATTTCCATTTCCATTTCCACCAAAATGGCCGCCGCAGCCCCGCCCCCACCGCCAACCCCCGCCCCCTCCGCCCCTACAGGCCTCCCAGACTCAGACTCAACACCAGTAGGCCACCCTCTCTTCGCCAGGATCCGCCTAGCAACACCACTAGACATCCCTCACATCCACAAACTCATCCACCAAATGGCCATCTTTGAAAAGTTAACCCACCTTTTCACTGCCACAGAATCCTCCCTTGCCTCTACCCTCTTCAAGTCTCCACCTTTCCTATCTTTCACCATCTTCCTTCTTGAAGTCTCCTCACACCCTTTTGAAAAAGATTCGAACTTCCACTCTCAAAGCTTCACTCCCATTGAAAGAATTTTCAATCTTGATCATTCTTTAATAGACCCAGAAGCTGAGACTTTCAAAAATGGGATCAATGGTGATGTTGTTGTTGCTGGGTTTGTTTTGTTTTTTCCAAATTTCTCAACTTTTTTGGGGAAGCCAGGGTTTTATGTGGAGGATTTGTTTGTGAGGGAGTGCTATAGAAGAAAGGGTCTAGGGAAGTTGTTGCTTTCTGCTGTGGCTTCACAGGCCGTGAAAATGGGGTATGGGAGAGTGGAATGGGTCGTTCTTGACTGGAATGTTAATGCTATCAAGTTTTACGAGGAAATGGGTGCTAATGTTTTGCCAGAATGGAGGATTTGCCGGCTGACTGGCCCTGCACTTGAGGCTTATCGTGATGCTATTTGAAGTGAGTTTCTTTGTGTTTTCTTGAGGGGTTAAGATTTGTTGGGTTATGTCTTAGTTATGTCTTAGAAATGCCTTTGGGGGTCTATGTATTTCATGTTTCTGTCTGTAGATCAAAAACAAAGAAAGCAAAAGGGAATTTCAAGTCGTGCTCTTGTTATTTTTATATTTAAGTTCTACTTTCTAATGAACTCAACATTAAATAAATATTTGTTTGGTTTTTCTGTTATTGAACTCAATCTACTTTGATAGGACATTGAAATTTCTGAGAAGGAAATGTGATTGCTTTGTCATTCATGTTATAGATAAAGGGGGAAGAAAGGATTTTAGAAGCTTGTCTCTTTTCAATGTTGAAATAATGCAAGATGGGGATAAATTAAACATCGAATAAGAATGAACCTAAATAAAATCAAACAGGCTTATTGGAGATGGTCTCTGCTTGTTAGTATGTGTTAAGATTTCTGTTTAGTACAAAAAATTGGTATTTGTATTGCATTGCGTCCGTGGTCTGCTGGTTAATTGGGATTTGGGATTTGGGGTTGTGCAGTAATCTCAGGCCGAAGGGACATGTCCATCAATCTCTTCGTTCGATTGTGCAGTTCAAGAAATAAAAATGATAAATAGCAAGATTTGATTCTATTCTCCAGGGATGTGCCTAGAACCGTCTCCAGACTGCAGAAAACACAAGGTTCTCTCTTTTTTTTAACAGCTAAAAGAACCATTCCATTAATATTGGGCTGGAAGCCCATGGTTACAAAGGTCACAAGAGCTGCATCAATCTCGATAGAGTTTTTTTAGAAAATTTCCAGAACAATTTTTTTTACTAGCCCAGATGAGTTCTGGTTCATAATCACCCCAGAAAGCACGAGAAATTCTTATTATGGGTTCGTTTAATATGTGCCTTTCGAACACACATTTAAGGTTAATTACCTTGTTTTTGGTTGTTGGATCACAAATAGGTGGTGGTGTAAGAACATGTTTAATCCTTGTTAAGGCACGCCCTTAGTGCAAATTCTAGAAAAGTTATATTGTTATTTATTCATGAACCTCCTGTCTGGCTTATTTTCTACAGTAATTAACATCGAGCATTGAGAGTGGATAGCATCACCAAGATGCATTCAAATAACCATCTAGGTGATGACCCATTGATAAGAGCTTGGAACCAAGAGGTTTGCTCCCTTTATGGTCTCAGGTTCGAGTCCTGTGGTTACTCATATGATGGCCACTAGAGGCTTACATGGTCGTTAACTTCAGGGCCCGTGGGATTAGTCGAGGTGCGCATAAGCTGGCCCGGACACCTACGTTAAACTAAAAAAAAAATAGACGATACAAACCTTAAAAAAAATCCAAAATACACCAATGAAGCATGTGTTAGGAGGCGTTTATGCCCTTTGAGCCGAGTGTGGCACGTCTCAGTATAGCCAAACACCACATTCGAAGACAGTGTCCATTACATCTTGTCGTTCTTTTTGTGAGGGTGAAGCGTGTGTAGCCGCCCCTACACGGTAAAGCTCTAACGATATTTTTTTCTCTCTTTTCTCTCTTTTCTCTCTTTTCAAGATTGAAAAACACATTGCACTCGCAAAAAATCAGAAAAGTATGATTATTTTTAAATTTTATCACATTTAGTCCTTGTTTTTTTTAATTATATCAAGCTTGAATTTTTTTTTTCAAGTTTATCATTTGACATTTGATTTTTATATCAAATTTGGTCCACATTCTTTTCTTAAGCTTTTTTTAATTGAATTTTTTTTCAATTTAATCCCTTATAATTTGATTTCATTTTCTTTTTATATCAATTTCTTGTTTTTTCAATTCCATTTTTTTTTTAATCTTTTTTTCATTTTTTCAACTTTACCACTCATTATTTGGTTGATTGAGAATTTGGTTTCATAGACCTTATGACACATGTCACGAGTTTAAGAGATTAGACAAGGTTGGATTTAATCCTTTTTTTAATTTCATCATTTGATATTATGTTGGTTGGGGATTTGTATTAGTTATTTTTTCACTTTTATTTATATGAATTTATCCTGATTTCATGTCCCAAATCATGGATTTGGTAGTTTACTAGGGTTGACTCAAGTTTTTTTTTTTTAAGTTTTTTTTATTTTGCACCTGTAACACCTAGGTCATTTGATAATTAAACTTCAAAATTATATTTGATTTGTTTTCCATGAAGTTATCTCGATCTCACGACTAGATCGTAGATTTAGCTTGCTAGCTTGGATATACTCGAGTTATTTTTTTTTTAATTTCATCATTCGACATTTTATTTGCTAAGAATTGAAATTCATATTTTTTTTTTCATTTTCCTTTCTATGTGATCGTTCAATTCTCATTCAAATTTTACTTTGTTAACAAATAAAATCACGAAACCTTTTAAGAATATTGAAAAGATATATTTTCATGGTAGTAGTGTACATTTTTTTTGTTTGCATTAAATCATTGTTAGTTTTTTTCACTTTATTTGTTGTTGATATTTTTTTTTCTAATCATATTATTAGATTAACTAAACTTATCAAACTCAGTTGAATCAATTACCTGAATCTTATATTTTCTTGATTTTTTTAAAAACATAAGCATCATCTTAATATATTTTTATATTAAAAAAAAATAACCCAACCCAGGATATAGCATGAACCACCTATCTAGGTTTTTTTTTATATGCCAATGCTTAAACAAGCAAAGGAATTTAGACAACACAAGATTTTCTCTTTAACCATAAGTAAAGGACCGATTTCATTAAATATTGAGCTAGCACAAAATTAATGCAAATGCCACATGGCTTCTTCCACACACAAAAGATTGTTGCTCAATATTTTCCCACCTCAATAATGAAGGCAGCCTACCTAGACCCCAAAAAGGGAAGAGGATTTATTTATTACTGTTTTTTCTTTCGAAAATATTTTTCATTATTAATATTAGCATTATTTATATCTTGATTCCAAAAAGAACTCTAGTAATTAGCATCACCATAAGCCTCAAGAGCATCGCCAGTCAACCTGCAAACCCGCCACTCAGTCGAAACCTTAGCGCCCATCTCCTCATAAAACTTGATAGCATTCACATTCCACTCCAGAACTGACCACTCCACTCTCTTAAACCCCATCTTCACCGCCTGCTCCGCCACCGCGGACAACAACACCTTCCCAAAACCTTTCCTTCTATAACACTCCCTAACCAACAGATCCTCCACGTGAAACCCTGGCTTCCCTGCAAATGTAGTGTAACTTGGCACAAACAATACGAACCCTGCCACAGTAACATCATCATCATCTTCATTAGCAACACCACTCTTAAATGTTTCGGCCTCGGGATCAGCAGCTACATGATCAACAAGGACGGTGCGTTCAATGGGAAGGAAAGCTGGAGAGTGAATATTTTTGAAGGGGTTGGAGGAGACCTCAAGGATAAAGACGGTGAAGGATTGGAAAGGAGGTGAGTTAAAGAGGGTGGAAGCAAGGGAGGATTCAGTTGCAGTGAAGAGATGAGTTTCATTTTGAAAAACAGCCATTTGATAAATGAGTTTGTGGATGTGAGGGACATCAGCGGGTGTTGCTAGGCGAATACGAGTGTAGAGTTGGTGTTGACCCACTAGGGTGGTGGGGGTGGCGATGGAGGCCAGAGCTGCTGCTGGTGGTGGTGGTGGTGATATAGTGGAAGCCATTGGTTTGGTTTTGGTTTTTTGTGATTATTTAGGGTTTATGGGCAAGAAATGAGGTTCTAGAGAAGTGAATGGATTGCTCAAAGAAAATGAAGAGTGAATTGTGGGAATTAGGCAAGGGGCTTTAGGGGGTTTTATAGAGAATTCCAAACAAGATATCGTTCTTCTTTTTTCTCTCTCTTTCTTTCTTAGATTTCTCAAAGACAATCTCTCTTCTCACTTTCAATGTTTCTATCTTTGTCGCGTATATATGTTTTCCTTGCAACTTCATTGTTCAACATGAGAATATTTATAGGCAACTTCGTGACTCTTGACAATGTGATAATGCATTCAAAGATGGCTCTATGAAAAATATATTAATTAATAATTGTTTTTTGACGTAGAGGAAAGCTTCATTGGTGGAAATAAATTACTTTTTTGTAAAGGTGGAAGGATTATTATTCTCAGTACCATTATCCATTTGTTCAATTTTCTGAAGAAGCAAAACCCATTCGTAACACCATTCAAAGAGCCATGAATAATGAACATATATGCTTGCTTCTAATGAGCTAGCTACGTGCAAGTTTGCATCTCAATTATCATCCAATTAACTATAACTAGAAGACGACACCAATTAAGCTGTCTAGCTAGCCCTCTTCTTTCTGAGAAAGCAGTAACTTCATGCATGGGTCGTTTGAGGAAGGATTCTATTGTATTTAGTGTGTCTAACTAGGAGTATATCCTTCTGTCCTTTTCTTTCCTCGTCGTTTTTCCGCATAAGGTCCAGGTTATGAGCCTAATTAAGTGACACGCAGCTCATGACATCATATTGAAAAGGGGGTGGGTCAAAGGATAAAACTTCGTAGGGCTACAGGGATAAAGAACATTGAATATATAGCTAAGCTTTAAGCCATGTCCAAGTTCAATGTTTGTGTTCATTGCATCTGATTAAAACCATGCACCCCTTCTTTATGTTTTCATGTTAGAGCTTTGTGGTTGTTCATGTGATGGTTATTGAAGACTTACATGGTCATTAACTTCAAGGCCCGTGGGATTAGTCGAGGTACACACAAGCTGGCCCGGACATCCACGTTAAACCAAAAAAAAAAAAAAACCATGCACCCCCTGCATTCAAATCTTTGAGCAACTCTAGATTTCGGGAAATTATATTCGGTTCGATTTTATTTTTATCAAAAAAAATAATGAAATTGGTTTTTTTAAAAAAACCAAAACCGATTCAAACTAACCGGTTTTTTTCCAGGTTGACTCAGTTTTTTTCCGATTTAGGTTCGGTTTTTTTAATTTCAGACTTATAAAATTGAAATTGAACCGAACCAGTCAGTTTTAAAAAAATTCTAATCAGTTTAATCGATTTTGTTTTACGGTTCAGTTTTTCAGTTATTTTTTTTTCTGGTTTTCTTGATTTAATCGGTTTTTTTTTCACCTCTATTACTTTATATGCAATATATATAAAAATAATCTTGAAGTGTGATCTAGAGGAAATGTTAATCAAGATTCTTATTTTAGAAATCGTCTACGTCACTGAGTAATTATCATTTCCATAATATGGGATATATATAGTTTTCTGAATTCGCCATGCCTGGCGAAGAAGGCCCTTTAATGATCATTAACTAAGGCAAATAAATGATGATCCACTAAGGAAATGTATACGTGGCCTATTATTAACGTAATTTGCCAAAAAGAATTACAGAAGTGAACTCGTTGACGAATGTAAATGGAAAATGAACCTCCTGGTAAAAGCTTAAATGAAGAGGTCGCATCATACCTTGCTCTTGTTTTTGTTAAAAAGAAGAGGAGGAGGAGGAGGAGGAGGAGGAGGAGGAGGAGGGGTAGTTAATTATAATTTAATTATTGCATATTAATAAAAATTATTAGCTAATCCTCGTCGTTATATAAACTATTAATAATCTATTTATTTTTATTTTCATCTAAATTTTTAGAACAATTGTTTAGAGTTGCTACCCCCCCTGAAAGTCCTCGAAATTATAAAATAAAATATGGTATATAAAGTTAATATTTGATCCAGACATGCCTTCTATAAGTACATCTATATCACTATTGTTAGGTCAAGGATGAATTCAGGTGTGTTTAGCATTATATTCTGGAAGTATTTTTAAAAATTTTAATTTTTTTTATTTTAAATTAATATTTTTTATATTTTCATATTATTTTAATATGCTGATATCAAAAATAATTTTTAAAAAATAAAAAATATATTATTTTAATATATTTTAAAATAAAATACACTTTAAAAAATAATTGTTATCATATTTAAAATTAATGTATTAAGTATTAAATTAAGCAGTGAAGAATGGCTGCTAGCCTTGATTTAATTATCATTGGTCTGCTTTTTATTATAAATACATAAAAAAATAATTTAAAATTAGAATATTAAAATAATAATTTTAAAAAAATATTTGTCACATGTAAAACCACCACGGCAGACCTCAGTGCACATAGAATCTCGGCACACCAAGCGCATATGCAGAGCAAACACCTCTTTTCTCGTAAATGAATATTCTATGCCCACATTCTCTATCGATAGCACAACAAACACCACTATTTCGGTATAGAACATTATATTATAAAGTTTTCGGGATTATTTAATTAAGTAAATGATTGGAATTCAAGGTAGAGAACCAAAAATTAACGATACTCTCGAGGGATGAATCATCGAATGGACCCATCCAAGAATTCTTATATGGCTAAAATTTATTTTGGCCCTTCTACAATAAGATGAAATCCTTTACTAATTGGGCCAAATTAATTTCTTGATTTTTAATTAAAAGTGATCACGGGCCTTTTATCCAATTTATTTTGCAATAAAATGGCCTGATGAATTCCACATGTTATTAGATGATTGGATGAGGTATATAACTAATTGCCTTTGGTTGAAAACAGAGGTGTTGATTTGGCCCAAATTAAGTCTCGGGACCTGACTTGGTAATGTATACAAAATAGAAGGATCGCAATATACTTTGTCTCATACCATCTTCCTCAAACACAACCCGAACACCATAGACCGGAAAGTATCTCTGTTTCTTGCAATTATAGGAAGACAACTCGGACAAGGACCTAACTGGAAACCCCCCAACACAACCGACAATCCCGGGTTTCTTGAGATTTACAAACTTATCTTGGCAATCAAAAACCAGAACTTGACAGTTCTACCGAACTGTTTCAATCATTTATGTTCCTTCCATTTCTTTCTTCATGTGCAAATCAAAAAAGAGCACCAACATCATCAACTCTACAACTACCTCAAGATCCATGGCTACCGAATCCTTAAAATCAACACCACCACCATCATCTTCATCCTCATCATCATCTACTATCAACCCACCATCATCTACTAACAAATACCCATCAACATCTACTAACAAATACCCATCAACAAATTACTCTCCAAACTACCCATCAACATCAAAGTCTTGGTCCTTTTCAAGCAAAACATCTCTTTCTAACCTTAAAGATTCATTACCAGAAAACCCTCACATTTATGATTTCTCTGAAATCAGCAAAGCTACAAACAACTTTTTACAAAAACCCTTTTCGTCTTCCTCTTCATCAGTCTCTTGGAGATGCTCACTTCGTGGAAAAGAATTGATTCTTTTTCAACGCAAGTTTCGCCGTCAGATTGAATCACCTGAGCTTCAACAGAGGTTATTGACCATTTGCAGGAGTCATCACAGTAGCGTGATCAAGCTTCTTGGTGCTACCACTTCAGGGAATTATATCTATCTTGCTTATGAGTATGTTCATGGTGCAAATTTAGCTACTTGTCTTAGGAATCCACAGAACCCCAGTTACACAGTTTTATCATCTTGGTTATCTCGTATGCAGATTGCTACTGATATAGCTAATGGTCTTGATTATATTCACCACTGTTCAGGTTTGAATTCAGAATTTGTGCATAATCATATAAAAAGTTTAAGTATTTTAGTTACTGAAGATTCTTTAAATGCCAAGATTTGTCATTTTGGGACTGCTGAATTGTGTGGAGAGATAGTGGGGAAGGAAGGGTCTTCCTCGAAAAATTTTGGGAGGTCGAATAGTAAGGTAATGAAAATTGAGGGAACAAGAGGCTATATGGCGCCTGAGTTTCAGGCAAGTGGACTTACGACACAGAAATGTGACGTGTATGCATTCGGGGTGGTGATTTTGGAGTTGGTGTCTGGGGAGGAGGCGTTGAGGTATGTGTTTGATGAGGGAGGTGGAGGTTATAAGAGAATTAGTGTTATTGAGAGGGCAAGGGAGGTGATGGCTGTTGGTGGGGGTGAATTGAGGAAGTGGGTTGATAAGAGGATGAAGGATTCGTATCCAGTTGAAGTTGCAGAGAAGATGTTGTTGTTGGGATTGGAATGTGTGGATGATGATCCAGAGAAGCGGCCGGATATGGGGCTGGTTGATGGTAGAGTGTCTAGATTGTATTTGGAGTCAAAGAACTGGGCTGAAAAGATTGGTTTGCCTACTGATTTCTCAGTCTCAATGGCGCCTCGTTGAGAGTGGTTAATGAGAAATGATACATCATTTGATGATTTTTGTTGTCGATTGTGCTTGTGAATATAGGATTTGAGTTTTTTTTATCTGGACTCCTGATTTTATAGTCATTCTTTCTGGAGAAACTAATAAAAATTATTGATTTTTGTATACATGATGATAATATAAACAAGCGAGATTTCTGCATTAACATGCTTTATTTTATTTTTTATTTTTTCTGTCATTACAATATCTTTACTAAATTCTTCCTTCAATGAATGCAGCAGGCTAAAAATGTCATCTTGAGCTCGAAAAACATGTTTGTTTGTTGATTTCGATACATATTAACTTCAATGCTACTGGAAAATCAACTTTGTTTTCTGTTTAGGCTTTAGAAGATTGTTGCATTATGGATTCTGGTAATCCGAAGGCGTAAAACGTTTGCATTGAAACGAGATGTTGCTAAATATTTATTTTCCTATTTGCACGATAATCTTGCTATGAAAAGATCGAAGCAGCAGTAATAAGGGCAGCATTGAGTATCAGTATCGGTTGGACTTTTCTTGGGTGCACAGTTGGGCTTTGGCTGACTTCCATGAAATTACCATTCATTTGATCTGAGCTGAGCAGAGCAGCATCATGATATTCATGTTGAGAGAAACTAAATGCTTCTCCCTGTACAAAGAAGCTAAAAAACGCAGCCTTCACAAGGAACGTTATGCTTAATCCTATGATGTATGAGACTTGTGAGTGAGTCTACTGTGGATTAATCCACACATCTATTGATTGTAAGAGTTTGTCATTTTTTTTCCAGTTCCAAGTGATGTATGGGGGATGTTGATTTGGCATAATTTTACCCTGCCTTCTATGTGAAGTGATGTTGCCCTGCTCTTTGCTCGAAACAAAAAACCAAAGGCTGTGACTGGTTCTATATTTCTACACTTGACTAGTTGTCTGAAACAAGAAAATTGGAGAACACACAGAAGTTCTAACTTCCAAGGTGTGCGCGTCACTGGGATCAAATGTATTGCCCCCACAAAAGAAAAGGTTAGAAAACCAAGATTGGGTTTTGCTGTTTGTTTCCAGCTTTAGACAGGCTTCACATTTCAAAGCTACAATTAAGACATTACAGATATCGTAGAGAAATCTTGACGATATAAGTAAAACAATACAATCCGAGATTGCTAAATTAATTATAGATACTGAGTTTGTTGTTTAAAAATTATAAATTCAAGTTCTATAAACTTTAAAATCATGGGAGAATCATTGGAAATTTATATATTTATTAACTTTAGAATTCATGTAATTAATCGAGATACACACAAGTTAGACCGGATATCCACGTTAATAAAAAAAAATACAATAATACTAAAAAAAATTACCAATAATAAAAAAATGAGTCGTGCTTGTTATTAAAAGCAAGTGAGTTATTTATGTACATTGGTGTCATTAAGTCGATATTTTTTATATTATTGGTTTAATCTCATTATTTTTTTTTGATAATATAAATATTATTATAATCAAAGTTTCATATGCTTCGATGACTTTTTTTATTTGTTTTTTCTCCTCTCTTCTCTCTTCTCATTTCATAATATTTTTCAATACTGACATTTATAAATTAAAATATAGTATTTCATCAATTATTTTTTAAATTGTATTATTTTGTTAATATTAAAAAAATTCTATATATTTTTTTTTAAAAAATAGAGGTTTCGGGGGACATCTCCTGCATTATATTATGGGAAAAGTTAAATAGCTTGTATATACAAGATGAAATTTAATTTAAAGGATAATTATCGTGGCCAGAGAGGTTCCTCCTTTTTTTATATAGATTTTTTATGTTTGAAGATTAGGATCAATATTTAAGGGATTTCTGAGTTGAAATTCAGTTTCGGCTGACTTGAAAATATTACTCGCCATAAATTAATAATAATAAAAAAAAAAAAACTGTAAGTTTTGAGGTTGAATGAAGTCAGCTCCACTGAAAAGGGGTCTGATTGTCAAATCCTAAACACTGTATAGAGGGGGGTTAGTCTAATGTGAACAGAATTGTTTATTTGATTTGTTCGCGGTTGGCGGCTGTAGTTAGAGGACCAGTGACGTGTGGCCAATTTTTAAAATTTAAAATTTAAAATTTTAATACCTAATTAACCAGAATGTATAAACAGTATTTAAAAAAAATAATCCAGACCGTCCTTATTTTCATCACGAATCATCTAGCCCAGTGGTTTAGGCCGTGATTATTTGATTACAAAAATGGGGAATAAATTACTTAGTATAATGTGAGCAAAGTAGTAATTGGAATTTAAAAAAAAAATGCAGTATCAGTATTTATTTTATTTTAATTTAATTTAAAATCAGGAATGAATTATGATAGATAATAAAACATTACACAAAATTTTAAAGAAAATCTAAGAAAAATTTGAATCTAATTACTTGATTAAGAATATGATTGCGGTTAATTTTTAAAGTGATTTCTACTTAAAAATATATTAAAATAATATTTTTTTATTTTTAAAAAATTATTTTTAATATTAATATATTAAAATAATAAAAAAATATCAAAAAAATTAATTTAAAATAATTTTTTTAAAACACAAAAATAAAAAATAAAGAATAAAGGATACAAGCGTGCACCAAAGACGAACCGCGTCTTTTCTAACTTCGGCCGAAAACCCAAGATGATTTACATGACTAAAAATCAAGTGTGGTCCCTCTATTTTATTTATATTTATTAAGTCAAATCGTTTATTTTAAATTATATCAAATTTACTCTTTCACTGCTAATTAAAAAGTCACTTAGCCCTCGTGACCATATTTCAGCCTAACTATAAGAGTTCAATCATGGTTAGTAGGTTCACTCGGTGGTTTGGTTTAAGAGTGGTCAATAAAAAAAATTTAAAAATGATATCATTTTAGAGTTTTTTTTAAAAGATTTTTAATTTATTCAAGTTAATCCATTTTATCTATAAACTCAAACTTTAGTCAGAATGATTATCGATCGGGTCTCATAACAATAGTTATAGATTTGAGAATTAATCAGAAAAAAAAAAAGCATTAGTCATCAACTTTTTCGGATGAGGTTATATATTATTAGATGAATCTTGATTAATTGTTTTTATTAAAATAATTTTTTATTGTTTATGTTTTTTATTATGTTTAATCTACTAGGTTTGAATCAAGTTTAATCGAGTTATTCATGTTTTAAAAAAACCAATTGAGTTGGTTTTAACAAATCAATAGGCTAAATTAAGTTCTAGTCTTGGATTTTTTAAAAAACAATCCACAACTATATTTTTAACTTTGTCTACTTATTTTACTAGATTGTATGGATTCCATATGTAATGATATAATTGGATGAAGGATCTCAGATTAATTTAACTTAATTAAATACGTAAAATAGAAGACCCACACATGACTTTTATTCTTCTTATTTCTTCCATTGAAAAAAAAAAACTGGACAAGGACCTAACTGGAAACCTCCAAAAAGGCAAAAACAACAAACAGCCTAAAATTCCTAGATTTCTACAAATCGAAATATCTTGGTTTCTCCTTTCTCATGCCCCCAAAGTAAACAATCAAATTTCTGTTTCAAAGATTTCTTTGCTCTTGCGCAAATAAAAAAAGAACATGAACATAATCAACTCTCTTCACCCAAAATCCAAGACATCGAAGTCCTTAAAATCGTCACCGTCACCGTCACCATCACCATCACCATCACCATCAGCAACATCATCATCACCTGCTTCCTCTTTGATCAACCCATCATCTAACAACTACCCATCAACAAATGACTCTCCAACCTGTTCAGAAGCATCAAAGTCCCTGTCTTTCTCAAGCAAAACATCTCTTTCCAGCCTCAAAGACTCATTACCAGAAAACCCTCACATTTATGACTTCTCTGAAATCTGTAAAACTACCAACAACTTTTTAAAGAAACCCTTTTCTTCTTCCTCTTCATCAACCTCTTGGAGATGCTCAATTCGTGGAAAAGAAGTGATTATTTTTCAACGCAAGTTTCGCCGTCAGATTGGATTACCTGAGCTTCGAAAGAAGTTACTGACTATTTGCAGGAGTCATCACAGTAGCGTGATCAAGCTTCTTGGTGTTTCCTCTCCAGGGAACTCTATCTATCTTGTTTATGAGTATGTTCATGGTGCAAATTTAGCTACTTGTCTTAGGAATCCACAGAACCCCAGTTACACAGTTTTATCATCGTGGTTATCTCGTATGCAGATTGCTACTGATATAGCTAATGGTCTTGATTATATTCTCCACTGTTCAGGTTTGAATTCAGAATTTGTGCATGGTCGTATAAAAAGTTCAAGCATTTTAGTTACTGAAGATTCTTTGAATGCCAAGATTTGTCATTTTGGGACTGCTGAATTGTGTGGAGAGATGGTGGGGAATGAAAGTTCTTTGTCGAAAAATTTTGGTAGGTCAGATAGTAGGGAAATGAAATTTGAAGGAACGACAGGATATATGGCGCCGGAGTTTCAGGCAAGTGGATTTGTGACTCAGAAATGTGATGTGTATGCATTCGGGGTGGTGATTTTGGAGTTGGTGTCTGGGGAGGAGGCGTTGCGATATGTGTTTGATAAGGTGGGTGGAGTTTATGAGAGAATTAGTGTGATTGAGATGGCAAGGGAGGTGGTGGCTGCTGGTGAGGGTGAGTTAAGGAAGTGGGTTGACAAGAGGTTGAAGGATTCGTATCCGGTTGAAGTAGCAGAGAAGATGGTGCTGTTGGGATTGGAGTGTGTGGATGATGATCCTGAGAAGCGGCCCCATACGGGGCTAATTGATGTTAGAGTCTCTAAATTGTACTTGAAGTCAAAGAAATGGGCTAAAAAGTTTGGTTTGCCCACTGATTTCTCGGTCTCTTTGGCGCCACGATGACAACAATTAATAAGAAATGATGGATCAATTGGTTTTTTCTAGTTTTGTTGATGATAACTTGTGCAAATAGGATTTGAGAAATCAGATTGATAGCGGATCAATTGATGGTTTTTGTAATCATGCAGATGATATAACAAGTGACATTTCTGCGTTGATATGCTTGTTAGTTTTTTTCTGTCATTTCATTATCTGCAGTAAATGGTTCCTTAATTGAGGGTAGCAGGTTAAAACTGCCATCACGAGTGCAACGATCATTCTTGTTTGTTGCTGTCAATAAATATTCTTGCATCCAGCTTCAATGCTATTGGAAAAATCAACTTTGTTTTCAGCTTGAGCTTTAGAACATGTTTGTTGCACCACTGGATTCTGGTAAATACAAGTACAATGATTGCATTGGATCGAGAGGTAGGTAACATTTGCCTATTTTCCATAACCTCGTTGCAGTAGAAAAGATCAAAGCAGCAACGATAAGGAGGTACATAGAGGATCAGTGTGGGCTGAACCTTTCTTGGTTGCACAGGTAGGCTATGATTCCAGTTTCATGAGGTTACTGTTCATTTGAGCTGAACTGAGCAGAGCAGCATCGTGATATTCATGTAGAGAACAACTAAATGCTCAGCCTTCACAAGGAATTTTGTTTCATTTTGAGTAGATGGCAGCCAGAAATATTATTTGATACATTCGCATTGCTGTCATCTAAAAATTAATAAATCCAATCTATTCCCACCATTGAACGTACGTGGTGTATATAACTATATAACCTTTGCATCAGTGACCACTTCAGAAAAGAGAAAAAACATCTTGACCACTGTTTATTTATGGTGGAAATCATCGAAAAAGATTGATTAAGGCTGCATTCTGAGTGTTCTACGCAGCAAGAATACGAGAAAATATTTCACTTGTGTTTTGTAAATTCCTTGCATAAATTACTACCAATAATAATGATCTTGCTGAATTGTTTTTTCGGAACTGTTTTAATAAATTGAAGTTAAAAGCAAGAGGTTTTCTCGCACTTGAACATTTCTATATAAAAAAAGAAAAAAATTATATTAGGTTGAAATCTCAATCCCGAAATGATAATGTGGAATTCTGATGAGATTTATGGACAAACGTTATACAAATAATATAAATTATCTTCAAACTTAAGGGTCGGGTTTATAAAATCATTTTTTCTTTGTATTTATAAAACACACCCCAAAACCTATGGGCCAAGTCCAAAAAACACACTCTTCTATTTACAAAGACACACGTGTGCGCTCCCATTCTCCGACTTGTAATCCAAGAAGAAAAACAGAGCTGCGAGCTTGGACACCATTCTTTCATGGCGGCAGCTAGAAACACGTTGCAGCTGAGGCGATTGCTCTCTGCTCTTGCCCATAATAATCAACCCTTCACCTCTTCTCTTAATAAAGGTAACCTCTTTATCTCTCTGTCTCATTCACTTCGTGGGAAACCGTCTGTTTCTTTGAGTTTGTGTTCAGCTGGGAACTTAGGCCGTAAAACTTGGGGTTTCTTTGTTTTCATTCTCTTTTTTATTTTAAACCGAATTGGGAAAGTGGGTTTTTGCTGATTGAGTGTTTTGCTGAGTCTTTGAATTGTTAGGGACATGGTATTGGAAGATTAGTTCCTTGCTTCTATTGGCAGCTTATAATTAGAGCTTCTTGAATTATCCTCTTAGCAATTATTTTTTTAATAAATTTAATCAATTTGGTAGTTTTCAGTTATTGTGTATCAATGTGAAAACTTTGAATTTCAATAGGGACATGAATGACAAGATATAGTTCACTTGTTATAAGTTTCCTGGAACACATTACCAGTTCGATCCATCCATAAGCTTGGGAATGGAGAGATTTCAGAAAGGAAATGATAATTCTTGATACCGATACCTTCCAATTGGTTCCAATCAGTGGATCAAAGTATAGCTTGCATGTTTTAAGAAAATCAAAAGCTATGGTCTTTATAAGAATATGTAAACGTGGCATGCCACAAAGCCGCCTCCTCTTTGAAGGATGAGGTGGAAGCATTGTTTGTTATGGTTAGCTTAAGCTTTAAAGGAAGGCTTTTGCACTTCTTTTGATAGGTCATGTGTTTATAAGTTTTCTTATGTTTGATTTTCAAATGGTACTGTTGAAGATTCTAGGTTCACGTCTATTCAAATGTATTTCGGTTGTTGCTGATTTGGGTTTTATTTCAAAGTTTAAACTTGCTGTAATGGAAGATAAAGGAAATTAGTAGTTTGGTTTTTTAATTTTGCGGTTGCAGTTTACTTTCTAACCTCTTCTCTCATGAATGATCAGTTGTTCCTTGACAAGGAAACTACTGATCCTTGGAGTGCATTTTTAGGCAAACCAAGGGAAGATTTTCCCATGGTTTTGACTATGCCCTGTTTTTCTTAAGTGGAAAACAGTTTCTGTTGAACAAGTAGAATAAAATGCTATGCTATGTTAGCATGTTATCATTTGGTGGTGCTACAAACGAGCCAATCAGCTGTGAGAAACTCAGCCTAACCTGGGCTGAATTTACTTTCAGTGTGTCTAAAAGTGTACCCGTGAAACAAAGATTAAACTTGTATTTTGAGGTTCAAACCACTCTTGATGCATTTATCATGTTGAGATGAAAGTTTATTGGATCTTGACCCATGTCCACATTTTCATGCCACTAAAACCTCTGAATGCCTTAGAGAATCAACTGACATTTTACTCCCTATGGCTGTCCCGGCCATGGCTGGGGTGTGAATTTGTGACCGCCTGCATGGGGAATTATTTAGCTGATAATGTTTATAGAAATTCAGCCCCACTCTTTTACTGATTTCAATATACGCAATCACCCCCCCTACCCCCTGCAATTTGCCCATCTGATTGTTCTTATTTGAAATACGGGAACTTTTACTTCAATTCTCAGATATTTCTTGTGATTTAATAAAATTCTTGTTCGCAGAACATAGCTGGAAGCTTCTTCCTTCTGCAAGTTCACTCCTCACCAGGAATGATTTTTATGGAAGAGGGCTGCAGACTCTAGCAAAACCAGCCAACCAAGCTAATGAGGAGTCGGAAAATCATGAAAATGGTTTGAAGCCCAATTGCAGCTCAGCCAATGCTCCCGCCCAAGTGAACAGTAATGAGGGTTCTACTACAACTTATTCTTCTTTATCCAACTTGAAAACCTCTCCAAGGCATGATCTTGCCATGATCTTTACTTGCAAGGTCTGCGAGACAAGATCTGTCAAGACAGTTTGTCGTGAATCATATGAAAAAGGTGTGGTGGTGGCACGGTGTGGTGGTTGCAATAACCTGCACCTGATTGCAGACCATCTTGGATGGTTTGGACAGCCTGGAAGCATTGAGGAAATCCTGGCTGCTCGAGGGGAGGAAGTGAAAAAAGGGTCTGCCGATACATTTAATTTAACACTTGAAGATCTAGCTGGAAAGAAAATCTTCAAAGAGTGAATTCAGCTGCCATGTAACATCATTCTAGTGACTTTTTTTTCTTCTCAATATGGCATTTTCTGGCTGAACTCTCATCGATATATTTGTTTTTCTTTATAATTTAAATTAGATGTCTTCATATAAATGCTGGATGCTGTATCATTTTTTTCTTCTTTTATATTTGAGTTTAGTTTTAAACAAAAACCTGTAGGTAGTCCACAAATCATGACACAATTCTATTATTATTATTTTTATCATGATTTTTTAACCATCTGCTCGAGGATTCCAAATCCTACTCTCTTTTTTCTTTTTGTCTATCATTGGCTTAACACGAGTCCTAGTATAAACCCAAGCTTGGTAATAGAAAGTATTTAGAAATGGAGAGATTTCCTAATCCTAGTTCACGAGGGTCACTGGTATCCATCAATTCTAACCCTAGTTAGGGTTTTTTTTATTTTTTGGTACAAACGAAAAGTAAGAGGAAGCAATTCCCATGCTACTAACCTGGGGAAGGAAGGAGTACCCACATTATATAGCTACCATCCTATAATATTTTTCTTATTTTTGATAATTAAGAGAAATAATAAAGTTTTGAAACTTAGCTTTTAAAATATTAACCTTAATCTCAAGTAGCTTGAATTTTAAGGTCTAGATAATAAAATTGAGCTAATTTCTTGAGATAAATATAATAAATAAATAAATAGCAATCGGGGTTCTGATCGTACGTAAGTCCCGGACTTCCAGGCCCAAAAGATGTGGAAACCGATTACAATACAAATTTCATTACCTGCAGGAATTGCACCGTCTTCAGATCTTCTACATTATTTATTGAATGCGAATTCCGTTTTCCTAAAGGAAAGTACACCTCAAAAAGGAAGCAGAGAGAACAGACCGGGCCTTTGTTTCTACTGTCTTGTAGTTTGCTTATGGAGGGTTCTTGTTGTTTTTTTTATTAGAAGACATGGATTTAGATAATGATGGGTTCGTGGAGAAAGATCCAACAGGTCGGTACGTTAGGTATGACGAAATCTTGGGAGGAGGAACAGTCAAGATGTATATAGGGCTTTTGATGAAGTTGATGGAGTTGAAGTAGCGTGGAAACAAGCAAACGTCGAAGATGTATCGCAAAAACAACTAGAAAGATGGACTTCTGAGGCTCGCTTATTGAAGTCGTTGAAAAATAAGAACATAATCAAGTTTTATGATTTTTGGATCGATGATGAGAAGAAAACTCTTAACATGATAACTGAGATATTCGTTTCTGGGAGTTTGAGCCAGTATTGCAAGAAACACAAGGATGTTGATACGAAGGCTATTAAGAACTGGGCAAGGCAGATTCTCCGAGGTTTGCACTATTTACATAATCATGAACCTCCTATCATTCTTGGCAATTTGAAATGTGATAGCATATTTGTTAATGGAAACAATGGAGAGGTTAAGATTGGAGATCTTGGATTAGCCATTGTTACGCAACAGCCTACTGGTTCAAGTGATTTAGGTACTCCAGCGTATATGGCTCCTGAGCTTTGTGAAGATGAATACAATGAGCTTGTCGATGTTTATTCTTTCGGCATGTGCATGTTAGAGATGGTTACTTGTGAATATCCATACTGTGAAATAAAAAATCCAGGGCAGGTATACAAGAAGGTTATCTCAGGCGTGAAGCCGGCTTCCCTCAAAAAGGTGAATGATCCCCAAGTTAAACAGTTCATAGAGAAGTGCCTAGTTCCAGCCTCTTTGAGATTGCCGGCGATAGAGCTTCTGAAAGATCCATTCCTAGCAACTGAAAATTCAAAAGATACTGTTTCTGGTTCTTTGAAGTTACCAAATAATCTTATGCCCAAGCAAGTGATCAACTTGCCACATTCAGAATCCCGTTCGATGGACATTGACGACAAGAAGCTTCTGGTAGGATCTTGTAAAGAAAGTATCGATGAGAAGCTCCAGTTTTCAACTCTAGAAATTTGTAAGTTCACCGAGAAAAATGAATTCAGATTAAGAGGGGAGAAAATCGACAGCAATACGATTTCATTGAATTTGAACATTACGGAAACTTCATGTAGTCTTGAAAGGAAAGTGGAGTTTCCTTTTCATCTTGACTCAGATACTGCAGTTTCGGTAGCTGAGGAGATGGTTGAACAACTTGGATTGTCACCTGAAGATGCAGCTTATAATGCTGAGTTGATTGATATCTTGGTAATGAAGCTGGTTCCTAGCTGGAAAACTTCACGTGGAAGCATCGCGAATGCACCTGAGAGGCATCCTGATTGCTCACAATCTGTCAGAGATCAAGAGGCTCTACAATCAATTAATTTAGAAATTTCTGCCGAACATGATGTGACAATTTCCTTTCGTGCCAGCACTAACAAGCCTTTGGGATCTTCCCATTGCAGTCTTCAATTGAATACTCACAATTTGGGCTCAGATTTTAGGACACATGATGATGGACGTCTACCAGAACACAAAAAATCTGCAAGAAGATTTCTGGGCTTCTGTATTGGTTCATGCTTTGGTATGAAAAATATGAGAGCTGGTCCTGCATCTGCTACCCATACCAAGCAGAGGAAATTGACGAGCGAAAGATAGATCTCGATGCAATTGATTTCATTGTAAAGAGCATGTCCAAGAACTCATGAGGATAATGGGGGAAGCAATGGAAAAATCCACAAAGAAGATAACTTTATGATGATTAGATATTGCTTTATGGGTGGTTTACATCTTGTAATTGGAGTTTTGAATGATTTTCTTTGCCAGATTTTGCTGTTCATTTGGCTAGCAGTTGATCATTCGGTTTAGTTGCAACTGCAATTGTAATTATACCGAGCAAGTACTCTTGTACAGAGAATTCAAAGAACTTGTTTAATCTCTCTGTCCGATCTGTTTTCTTTTCCTGCAAGCTTCTGAACTCTAAAGAAATTGACCGAGTAAAAGCTTTTTTTGTCAGTCTCTAGCCATCTCTTTCTTTTGGAAGTCTTTAAATCAAAGAGGCACTGTTGTAAAAAATGACCATCTAAAGGATTAAAAATCGAACTTTCCAGTCTTCCTGTTCTACTTCTAACTGTACAAAAATGTATCAATTAGTTTCAAATCATCCTAATTGTGGTGATGTTTCTCTTGCATTCTTCTAGGAGTTTTGCAGTAATTACAGAAGTTCTGTCAATCCCTTGCTACTTTATAATCTTACAGGTCTGCAGAATGGGCTATCAGATCATTGTCCTCTACTGGTCTTCTCTGATCAAATACAATGATATGATTGAGAATTAACAAGAGAAGCCGAAGGGAAGAAAGGTAGTCCTAGCTAAACGCTCCCAATCCTGAACCCAAGACAAACCCACCCCACAACCTAGAGAAAAAAGAGGAGCCAAGCTGAACCATAATGGTCCACAGTAATCTGAGTCTTAATCCACAGTGCAGATACAGTGTTTAACCCACATCCTGTAGAGTATCTGTTAATTGATACATTGGAAACACGAAAAAACAATTTGGGACCTAATGGAGATTTTCTTATAAGTTGGGGGCTGTTATGAGGTTTGTTCAAGAAGAAAGTATATAAACACACAAAAACAAAATCCTAAACAAAAACACACTCTGTCCTGTTTCTTGCCAGAAGCAGCAACCAGCAAAGAGCAAACCAAAGCATTAAAAATGGCTTCTTGTTCTCTAATTACTCCCGCTTCTTCTTTAGCTTCATCTTCTCTACGCAAGTTATTTTCTTCAAGAAACTCCATGGCTACTGTGGGTTTGCTCTCTTTTGCACCAAAAACTTCAAGCTTTATCCTTCACTCTATCAAGCAAAGGGCTTATCATGAAAGTTCATTTAGAGGTGATTTTTTCAAACCCTGTTATGTTCAATTTCTGATTCTTTTTTGGGTCTTTGTTTTATCAATAAAGATAGAAACTTTATTGGGATTTACCTGTTTTCTTGTTTAACGTATTTATCATGGTTTCTCAAGATTTGTAAAGTGGGATTCTTTAACTGGAATTTGGCTCAAGTGTAGAATTTGATGGGGTTTTTTTTTCCAATATTTTGTGATTGAAATATGAATTGAGAGTTATTGCTGTCTTTGTTTCATTGGCCAGCTCTACATAATTGGATTTTGATTGATGAATTGTATGGTTAAGTGTTATTACAAACTTGTTAATTGATGAATTCATTGATGAAATATTTATATGTCATGGAGGAGGGAACAATTTTATTAATATATTATGTTTAATGGTGGTTTGCAATTTAGAAAAGTAATGTTCTTTGAAGAATTTCTGTTTCTGCAGCTTCATAGACAATTTGACTGCGTTGAAATGGGTCCGTTTTGTTTTGTTTGTTCTTTTTGACAGTGAGATCAGTGGCTGCACCAGTAGAAGATGTTGCTGGATTTGATGATATGGTTGCTGGGACACAGCGGAAGTATTACATGCTTGGTGGGAAGGGAGGTGTAGGAAAGACGAGCTGTGCTGCTTCACTTGCTGTGAAATTTGCAAACAGTGGACACCCCACTTTAGTGGTTTCAACTGATCCAGCACACTCCTTGAGTGATTCTTTTGCTCAGGTTGGAACTAGAAAGTACCTTTCTTATTTTGTTTACAAATATCTGCTTTGCATTTTAGTAGAGCTTAACATGAGTGTCGTGTTTTTATTCAGGATTTGACTGGAGGTACACTAGTACCTGTTGAAGGACCTGAATACCCACTGTTTGCTCTTGAGGTTTGCCGGATAAACCTTCCTTTGATTTTCTTTAATGGTGGCTCTCTTTTTTCATGTGCACTATAAGATAATCATCATTCTAAAAAGAAAAGAAAAAAAACTATCTATTGGTGATTTTATGGTGGTTTTGCTGCTCAATGTACTCAGTAAGCCAGATTTTTAGCTTTGCAACAGATAAATCCTGACAAGTCTCGGGAAGAATTTCGTAGTGCGACTCAGAAAAGTGGTGGGACTGGGGTCAAAGACTTCATGGAAGGCATGGGCCTTGGAATGCTCGTTGAACAGGTAATTCCTTGTCTATATCTGTTTGCATTGCAACTTAAGATAGTATCTTACACTGACTGAACTTGCATTCCGATTTGTCATTCATGGTTTCAATGCTGTTATAACTTGATAGTCATGGCAAATCTCTCTGTTTTTCCGTTTTTTTTTCCATTTCTGTTGGTCATCCAAAGTTAGGCATGTAGCACTTGCGTTTTTAAGAACCGTCACCTAGAATTTTGGATCGTGATTGATGCCCTACTTCTCTTGACCTGTTTTTTCATCCTTTTGTCAAAAAAGTTAGGAGAGTTGAAATTGGGAGAGCTACTGGACACACCTCCTCCTGGTTTGGATGAAGCTATAGCAATTGCCAAAGTATGATTTATCTTTGTTTTTCATTGTTATTTTTGTATTCTGAGTGGACTGTCTCTGTATTTTTTGATTTCCTTATTGAACATAAATACTCTTGGCAGGTGATGCAGTTTCTTGAATCACCGGAATATAGTATGTTTACTCGAATAGTTTTTGATACTGCACCCACGGTGAGCTTAAGCACTAGAATTTCTGTGAATTTTTGGAATGAATCAACGGAGGTTCATGATTGTTCTTTACAGGGCCATACATTGCGGCTTTTGTCCTTGCCGGACTTCCTGGATGCATCCATTGGCAAGATACTGAAGGTAGAAACACCATCATGAAACAATGAAAACATAAATGTGTTCTTGACACTTCTGAAAAACCTGGAAAATTTAATCTCGACTTACAAATCTAGAAAAAGTGTTGTTATACAGAGTAAGTTGTAGGTACTTCCTTGAACATTATTTATAATGAATGAACTGCATGCCATTTAATTTTACATGAATTTGGTGTCTTTTAAAGAGTTCATCGCTATGTTGTATAATCAAAGGAATAACTAGGGTCTAGGGATGTGTTGGTGACTAATAACTTGTTTTAGCTCCTTTGAAACTGTTTTTTATTTGGTTACCGTGCATTTCTCTAAAACTGTTTTCATTGTACTGCAGCTTAGACAAAAAATAACTTCAGCAACCTCAGCTATCAAATCCGTTTTTGGCCAAGAACAAACTAGCCAACAGGATGCTGTAAGCCCGAATTCTTTGGGAAATGGCTTTATGCTCCACCTTTTAAATTCACAAGCCCTCTTTTTAAAATTTTCTCTCTCTCTTTGCAGTCTTACAAATTGGAGCGATTGAGGGAGAGGATGATAAAAGTGCGTGAGCTTTTTCGTGACACAGATGCCACAGAGTTTGTCATAGTAACGATTCCAACGGTAACATGTCTTATTGTCGAATGAAGGGCTTATTTGCTCGCTAATGCAATCCTCTTTTAAGTCTAAGCTTGAGGGGAGAACTTTTTTTCTTCCCTTAAAAGAAAAATAAAATAAGATAAAATGGAGCTATTCACACTTTTCTGTGCTCTGGTGTGTTCTCTAGAACACTGATTCACTTAACAGTTGGGGAAACATTTCGAATGCACAATATACCGTTGAATGGCCAGAGTATAATGGTGTCATTTTCTAGAGTAGCTCATTTGCATACAAGGAGTGGAAAAGGATAGCTAGAAGTATAGCTTATTAAGAGTGTTTTGCTTCAAAAGGAATAATTACCATTTCGTTTGTTTTTCCAAGGTAATGGCAATCAGTGAATCATCTAGGTTGCGTGCATCCTTGAAGAAGGAGAATGTTCCTGTTAAGAGGCTTGTTGTCAATCAAATTCTCCCTCCATCTACCACTGACTGCAAGTTTTGTGCAATGAAAAGAAAGGTATTATTACAGTTACTGTTTGCACCTTTGAAGCTTTGAACATCAGTACAACCACCCCCCTCATCTCCTTTGCACTTGCAGCATAGGAAAACTAATATTTCTCATCAAGATGAATAACATTTTGAGCTGAGGTTTATCCAAAAAAAATCATTAACATTTTTTTAAAAAAATTTCAGGATCAATTGCGTGCTCTTGACATGATACAGAATGATCCAGAACTCTCGAGCTTGACATTGATACAGGGACCTTTAGTTGATGTAGAGATCAGAGGTGTTCCAGCCCTTAAATTTCTTGGGGATATTATATGGAAATGAGCATCTGTAGAATGATCCAAGCAGTTGCGTGGAGATGTCTATTTCATTCCAAATGAGAACTACGTGAACTGGAGGTTTAGGTTCTTTCTTACATAAATGCTCTTTTCATTGCCAGCGGCAATTACTTGATACAGAAGAAGCTGAAGTCTCCTGTATTTCCGAATCCTGTGAAGCTACGTGGAGCAGGAAGAGTGGTGGAGGCCCATGCTCTCAACATTGTGAAGGGCGAAAAGTTCAGTGAGATGGCACCTTTTGTTTTCCTTTCTGCTTTCGCAACTGAAGAGCTAAATTTCTCGGTTTAACCTCTAGCCTCGTCATCCAACTTAAATTTGACATGGCAATAACAATGCTATTCATGTAGTTCCCAATGAACACAAGGTGCCAATCAATCGCAACACATGGCATGGAAACAAATCAAATATTTCAAGTTATTGGCACTCCTTTTTTGTTAAAAAGAATATCGCGAATGCAAATTAGATTCGGGAAAAAAAACCTCACAGCTTGAGTAAATAAGTTTTTCCTCCTCACAAACTGCAATGGTGGAATGTGCATAACCAGCATCCCCAAAAATCTGATCACTAGGTTTTGTAATTGATTCTAAGCAGGCTCCAGCGAGCAATAAGATCAGATAATCTGCTGCTTGGATCTTAGCTTCCCTTAGTCCCTGTTTAGAAACCCTGTTGATATGAAAATCAAGAGTAAGAATAACATCACAGACCACAGAAATAGTTAATCACATACATTTCATAAGGTTGAGTCATATTATCCCTTTCCAGGGGCTACTGCACTTTAATTATTCACTCGGTATTTGCTTGAATAGAAAGTAAGCTGTAGGTAGCATTTTGGCATCGAAATTAGTAAGCAATTATGGTTTGCAACACATTCTGGGAACATTCTTCTCGGGTGTTTCGAGATCAGAGCCTAGTAGCCTACCATTTCTCTTAGAAATAATTCAAAGGGATGAGCAACAACATTAGACATGTTTCAAAAGAGAATCATGCCCGTGACTTCCTTATCAGGGTTGTACACAAGAACTCTCATCTTTCAATATTATAAATAATGCAGAAGCACAGAAACACCTCTGCCCAAAAAAGAAATAAGAATTGAAAATTTCTGAGAGTATTATTTCTTCAGAAACGCCTGAAAATGTAACAAATCACTTGGAGTTTACCTGCCAAGGAAGTATCGATATTGCTGGAATATTCCTGGAGTTCTCCGATATGATAAATCACCAGACTTCAAAAAGTTGTGCCGTATCTTGTCCCGATGCAGCTCCACGCTGCTCTTAACATCTTGCGCCATAATTCCCCAGCAAAAGAGTGTTCCCCCATTCTAGCATCAGCAGGATTTGATCCATGGTCTGCATTTATGTCCACGGGTGACATAACAAGTCCAGCAGCATCCTTTTGCATATCTGGGGGTATGAGGTACCCATCATGAAGCATCCATCTAAGAGGAAGTTCCTTATAGTTCACACCTGAGCTTGCACTTGGTGTCACTATACCCTCCATAACGTCAATATAGTGGTCGGGAGGATTAACACGCTCAAGGACGCTAATCCCAAGGCCTGTAAAGTATTCTTCGACCTTCTTAACTGCACCATGATAGACAATAAAGCCGCCTTTTGCGAGAGGTACCAAGTCATCAAACATTTTGAACAACGCATAGCTGAAGCAGAAGTTCTACCCGTTTAAAGCAATGGCCTTCTCTAGACTAGTTTACGAGATGGAGCAGTTCCAATCCCGTTCAAAGCAATGCCATGCCAGTGACAATAATTCATAAACATACAGGAAAGACTCGTGCAATTCCTCTAAACTCCACCAGAATATGGCATGTGTAGGCAATTTGACGCCTGGCTCAACTGTGAAGTGTTTCTAGAGTTTAAACAACGTTAGGCCCAGAAAAGAAAGAAAAAAGAAAGCTTGATTAATTGAGTACATGACCCGATATGGGCTAATCGTAGCCCATGGTATTGTAGTCGAGCCCAATTATAGCCAATTATAGCGTCATCTGGTCAACGATATATTATATTTTAAGTATAGTTTTTTTAGTGTGTGTTTGGTATTGCGGTAGCTAGCTGTTGCGGTTGTGGTTTGAAAAAAATTATTTTTTTAATTCAAAGCTAAAAATCCGGGTTATTTTTATCGATTGATCAGATAAAGTTTATTTTATAAAAAAACCCTAGAAATAATACTGTTCAAAGTTTTTTTTTTTTGTCTTAAAAAAAAAAACTAATTCATGCTTGATGGTGAAATATTATTGACCATTGCATGCAAGTAGCATCTGATCACATCAAGAATTTACCACTGCAAGGGAGACCCAGACTTGTTGAAATGACATGAATGAAGAGAAGTGAGATCTTTCATCTTAATTAATTTCAAATCCTATATTTTCTAATTCTGATCTTCAAAGGGGAAAAAAGAATATGCACAAACAAAAAGGGTATGAAAATTTTTTAAGAGATAGCGCAGCACACGGCGGCATCATCAGCTAATTTCAAGGAAGGATGCCTCACTAAACAGACGGCAACTTTGACACGGCAACTTTCACCAAACCCAATATCTCTAAGATATTCTTTCAAATAAGAGTCTTTAAGAGATTTCATTTATTTTGATAGCCAAGATGATTGTGGAGAATGATGCTGCCATTGCTCGTGCTCTCCAAGAAGAACTTTCAAGGATTGCTGCTGCAGAAGGATCTGGGGTAAGTAACACTGAACAAGAATTAATTATTACGCAGCAATGGCCTGGTAAGTATGACTTCTGAAACTACACACTGCAATGAAGATTAAGATATTATTCCTTCCAAACTTGAGTGATTGATATCCTTTCAAAAATGAAGAATTGAGTATCCTAAATTTCTCATCTGTTTTTGGCAGCATGTTCCTAAAACTAATGGAGAAATACCATCGGAGGATGAACAGATGTCAGATCATCAAAGACTGCTAGAAAGGTGTTGTATATATATTCCTCTCCTGTGTTTTTAATTTTATGCAAATTTGTCACCTGGACCATCTCATAAGGTGTGAATCCCCAAGTATTTGTCTTTATATTATAATGGACTGCTTCAAACTACAACAGGAGATAGAGAACTGGTTGGAAGTGGATATTTATTAGGTGCCTTATGGTATACCTCCCATCGGAAAATGTTGTGGATAACTTTATTTTCTAGATAGATACGTTCATTTTATTATCAATTATTAACATTTTGGGGGTAAAGGTTTCAGCATCCAAGGCATAGTGTGTGGGTGTTAGTATCTTTCATGTTATCATGTTCTCCTACAGTATGGGTTTAGAGATCTATGTTTGTGGCGTGTTTCATGTCTCTTTCCTCGATGAATGTTCTGGTTTTGCCTCTAAATTATTTTGACCTGAACAGTATTTTTAATAGCAATGTCTTTTCTTTTTTATTAGGTTAAAGTTATATAATTTTGTTGAAAAAGAAGTTCAAGGAGATGGTAACTGTCAGGTTGGTGCCCTCTTTATTTTAAATATAAATGGTAGTGCAAAAAAGCTTGCTTCTAGAATTCTATTACCTAGTGTTATTTTCTCAAGTTATGTCTCACTTGTTCATGTGTTTTTGCAGTTTCGTTCTCTGTCAGATCAACTCTATGATTCTCCTGAGCACCACAAATTCGTGAGAGAACAAGTTATTGAACAGGTTGGTTTGTGTTTTAATAAGTGTGCTTCTATGTACTTGTATTAGAGTCTTCTTGATCCATTCGTATACATTTAAGCATGCACTGTAATCATATTTCCCACCATGTTGATTTCATCAGCTCAAGTCTCAGCCGCAAATGTACAGCAGCTATGTTCCTATGGCTTATGACGACTATCTGGAGAAAATGAGCAGGTTTGTAACTTATCTCTGTTTCTTTCTTTCTTTCTTCTTGTGTTTTTTTTTTTTTTTTAAATCCCATGGCTTTCTTTAAATAGATTCATGCTCATATGTATGTATTTTTTATGTGGCTAAAATTAGGAGTGGTCAATGGGGTGATCACGTTACATTGCAGGCCGCTGCAGATTTGGTATGGGCAAATACCTTACTTTGTAGATTCCCTCTTCTTTTGTCTGCTTTTCTTTCTGTTGATCTTCATGTTATTTATTAACCTTTTTCTGGAATGTATCAATGAATTGTGAATTTGATGGTAATCACTAATGGATATTGAAAATATGGATTCAACTAGTTATTCATGCAACTGAATTCACCTAAACCTGAATCTCCAACTAGCTGAATTGAGTTACGTTAATCTTTTTCCTTCACTCTGCTTTTTGTGAGCCCAAATTCTTCATGAGACGACTAGGGATTATTATATCAATCCTCATAACTTTAATTAAGTGAATTGCTTTCATGCTTATGAGCGATTCTTTCTAGGATAAAGATTGTGTAATTGCTGTTCTTCTCTGACAGTATCTTTTTCTCAATGCATTATATACAACTTGAAATATGCAAGTAATGTAGCTACTAACATGAAATTCCATGCAAGCAAGCAAGCAAGGTTGCTACATTACTTTATTACTTTTTAGTTATTATTTTTTATGATTTCATGTATGTTACATGTTTGCTGTCGGTCGGTCGTTTTATTTTAGAGGCTTGAAGCTTCTTTAACTAATGTCTATGCATGTTGCCATGCAATTGCAGTATGGTATCAAGATATTTATGATAACTTCATTCAAGGATACATGTTGCATCGAGATCCTTCCAAAAGTTCTAAAGTCCAACAATGGAGGTAAGATTAGAAAGTTTTACATTTTAAACTTATTTGTTGATTGATACAAATCTAAAAGCGAAGAATGCTCCACCATCTTTCTAATATGTAGAGATTTTACATGTAAGATTTTTTTGTTGTAGAATAAAATTTGTTAATTATGGAATTAGGAAATGTAAAATGGGGAAAAGTTTATTACATTGAACACTCAAATAATCAGAACAAGAAAAATTCTTATTCAGCTTTAACCAATTAGTTTCCAAAAAGAAAAAAGAAAAAGGGGAAGAAAAAAGAATGAAGGATTCATGAAAATGTTGGATGAGATCTGAATTCCAATTCCCTTGCATCTTTTGTTTTGTGCAGTAATTTACTTGAGCTTTTGGGCGGAGGTGCACTACAATCCTGTACGTCGCATGAGGTAAACATTTGGATCTTGTTTGTCAAAGCAATGAAAGTTGATCTATGATACTTCTTTGTAGGGTCTATCTTTTTCTGGCGTCCATCTGATGCTGTCACGGTCTTCTATAAAAGCAATATTTGAAAAACATGAGACACCTGGTCACAAGCATAGTTCCACCTACTGTATATATGTCCAATATAGACTGTTGCTTATTGGCGATGAGCTTTTCAATTATCTTTTGAAATTAATTCATTCTCTACAGAAACTTGGTAAATGATACATGAAAAAAATTTCCCACGATAAAAAAGAGATCAAGTTAATGTTGAAATGTGAAAGAGACGATTTATGGCATACCTGCAATGTGCGCTGAGCCAGAGGTTCCCTTCAACTGTCAAGTTCCCATGCACGATATATATCATCTCGTGGAACAAAACCGATAATTTTCTTATATGAGTAGATGGACTCGTTTTTCCCATTGATAAGAATCAAACCAATCATCCTGCATCCAATTGCTTTCCCTGCAAGAGCAGAAAGAAACGTTGTCTCCCCAGCTACTGATGGACCCTTTACAGCTGTAATACGGCCAGGCTTGATTCTTCCTGTTACACACCTTAATAGATGTTTTGTTTTTGGCTCTTAAAGTAAGGGTTAGGCCTTTAAATGAAATCTCAATCTGAGGCCTTTTCTTGATTTCAGTATTAGCAGCCATCGAAACTACTCCTGAGAATCCAGACTTTGGATTACAAGCTAAACATGGTTTGGCTGTCCTGGAGGCAGTTGATAATTGTACCTGCCTGATCATGCATACATTGGTGAAGAAATTTGAAATAGAGCAATGAAGAGACGTGAGACAGTGCAGTGGTAAAACAGAGTTATAATTCATCCCATTCTTATGCTATACATATGTATATATAGAGTGGGAAAAGCTTGCAGCAAGGAAAGACAATCTTGCATATATTTTCTCCCATGATTACTACTAAGATTATATGCTAATAATAAATACACAATCATATCTAAACCAGGTAACAAATAAGTTATATTAGGTAGTGATATAATAGTGAAGATCTTCACAATCGCTTCAGTATCTTAAATAATAGGGTACATGCATTATAGCCTATAGGCAAACCTCAGATCCAAAGAGTAGAGTGAAAGTGGTGAAGTAGAATCCAGACTTGCGCGGGGTTCGCATGCTCCAGTTGTCCTCTTGAGCCTAACGGGCAAGCTTCAAAACACGATAAAATATCAGAGAAAACCGGAGAGTGCACATTCCAGATCATTAATGAAGTAACACTTGATTCTTGAGAGATGTAAAGCTACAACTACAAGTAATTAAACTAACCCAACACTTTATGAAGGAGAGAACTGAATACCATAGCATTTCTTCTTCCATTTCCTAGAGTAATGCATCGGAGTAAAATGAAGTAAAAAGACATCATTCTTCAAGCTTCTGTTTCGAGGGGAAGAGATAGTAAGTTTGAAATATAAACAGTATATAATTGACAAATCATGGAATTTCCTAATAGGGTCTTTGAGGGTTCTCGTCTGAAAGTTACTTGCAAGAAAAAAATTTAAATGATTCTCTAATACTTACGTATCATGCTCGTAAGGCCATGAGGGCAGAAGGAACCTTCACAACAATTTGAAAATTTAAATGGTTCTGTAATACTTACGTATCAAATAATGATCTCTCTTTTCTCGTGTTGTTTACTTGAAAATTATGAAATCGAGGAGAAATTCTCTTTATTCCTTTATGCAGAAACATTTGGCAGGAGTATAAAAGGAAAAAAAAAAACATTAAGCTCATGATTTTTCTCTTAGAAAAATCAGAAACTGCTTGGGACCTGCGCATGGGTGCAAAAGAAATTGATTCTGGGATAAGCCAAATAGCCCTGCTAAATGCAACTATTATGGCCTTCTCTAGACTAGTTTACGAGATGAAGTAGTTCCAATCCCATTTAAAGCAATGCTATGCCAATGACAATAATTCATGAACATACAGGAAAGACTCGTGCAATTTCTCTAAACTTACCAGAATATGGCATGTGTAGGCAATTTGACGCCTGGCTCAACTGTGAGCTTAGCCCATAGTATTGTAGCTGAGCTCAATTATAGCCATTATATGATATCCTAGGCATGGTCTAAAAGACTCAACAACTCAATCCGAATCTCATGACCGGGTTATTTGAATTAATTCGGATAATCTTTTTAAAACCCTAGTAATATTTTCTAACGTGTTTTTTTTTTTTTTCTCACCCAAGGCAATTTTAGGAAGGATTGACTGGCTCACTGAGTGGAGCCAGATCTCATAACATTCGCTTTACGCACGTAGAATGAATTTGGACATGAAAGTGACTGATTCTCAGTTTTGTCTGGTTAGAGAATTAAGTTTCATTGACTCTGGAATGTAGATCGCACCACCTAGTGGCGTGATCTTTTTATCACCAGTTCTTACGGGAAGCTTTATCTTTCAAGCGAGCTCGAGTTCAAATTCAAAGGGATTTTTATCATTTTGTGAGCGTGGGGCATGCTTGATGGTGGAATATTATTGACCATTGCAGACAAGTAGCATCAGATCACATCAAGAATTTACCACTGCACAGTAGACCAAGACTTGTTGAAATGACATTAATGAAGAGAAGCGAGATCTTTCATCTTTTAATTAATTTCAAATCCCATCTTTACTAAAACTGATCTTAAAAGGGCAAAAAAGAATCTTTCTTGCAATCACACCCTCTACCTGCTCACCATATATAGTAACATGTAGTGCCTTGCATGTTGCTAAGAACATACAAAACATTATTCATGTCTTAAACATTAAGAAAGAAGAGGACTAGCCTTCGATATTGCATGACGTGAGCCTAATTCATGCTCGAAATATAAAGCCTATGTTGCTTGTCATCTTACGAGGTTTAAAACCAGTCTAGTGTCTATGAAATAGTTGTCACTCTCTCTACACACAGCTTTGTCCAGCTAATAAGACACTAACACATGACACGAAGCAACCATTACAATCTTGGCTACCAACAATATTCTCTCATCAAATAAAAAAAAAAGTGATCGGCATAATCAATGTACAATTTTCATGTATAATTCTGAGGGCTGTAATTCAACTGGTTAGATATTGGATTTTCTCTCTAGAGATCACCAGTTCGAGTCTCACAAATCTCAGGGCCACTGGAGGCTTACATGGTCGTTAACTTTAGGATTCGTGAAATTAGTCGAAGTATGTACAAACTGACCCAGACACTCATGTTAATTAAAAAAATACAATTATGCACATTTTAATATACAATTTCTTAATGAACTAGTTAGAAAAAAAAGTAATGGAGGACGAAAATACCTTCATTATTGATAAAAAAAAAAAAAACCAAGTTGAAAAAAAAAAAAAGCACAGGGACTTTAATGGTTTCCAACTTCCAACTAACATTTGAAAACACCAACGAACGTGTATTAGATATATCATTAAGAAATTAGATACAAACAAAAACTGTACAGATTACTAGAGGGGCGTTTGATTTTGATATTAATGTATTATAAAAATATGTTGACTTTAAAAAGAAAATATTAAATTTTTTTAATGTGTTAATATTAAAAAATATATTTTTAAATAAAAAAAATCCATGTAATTGTCACCTGTAAGAAGAATCTCATTTTTTCCGAGAAACAATCCCACAACACACTTATCAGTATCTTTCACACGGTTTTTCCTCTCACACAGCAAATATAACTCTCTTCACATTTTCACTTTTTTTTTTGCTTTCTTTAGTAAATATAGATTTTTTTTATTTTAAAATTTTTAAAATTATTTTATATATTAATATTAAAAAATATTATTTTAATATATTTTAAAACAAAATATATTTTAAAAAACAACCTCTCCTGCATATTAAAATCAACGACAGTCCAGCTGCCTTTTATTGACTTTTTGACCATGAAGTGCTCGTTGTTGAGTCTATAATCAATCACTGCTCTCCCTTTTGGATTCTGAATCTTTGTTTACGTGAATACCTGTGAAGGATAGCAGGAGCTGTGTTCTTTTCGTCTATTTTTTACTATAGAGAGAGAGGTGAGTGGCTTTTTTTTCTCCTTTTGTTGTTTATCTTGCAAAATGGGTATTAAATTTTGATGCTTTAGCAGACTTTCTTTAACATCTTTGCTTGGGTTTGTTTCTTGATGGGCTTGCTTATCTAGTTGCACTGTTTAAGAAAAAAAATGTTTCTTTAAAGAAGAATAAGGAGCTTATTGTCATGTGAGAGAATGGGTAAATGAAATGAAGGCTGCCTTACATGGATGAATTGGGTTCTGGAGCTTCTGTTCTTGGTTGGTGACTATTTCACCCTCAGTGGTGTATCGTCTCCAAGCTTTGCGTTGGTTCATGGTTGTTTGAATAAAGATAGGATGCTTCTGGTTATGGATGAGATTTCAAAGACAATGCTCCCGGGAATCAGGAGCATATGATCTTGGTTGGTGAATTCTGATGGCTTAGGCTCTTTATGAAAGGAAAATGGCAACAACTTGGCTTAGGCTCTTTATGTTATGGGATTGTGATTAAGAAGAGAGAAAGTTATTGCCTTTAGAAAATAACAATAGGGTTCATGTTTTAAGTTAATTACCTTTTATTAAAGTGCTTTGTGAGGAAAATTTGGCCTCTTTTTGGCTTGGTTGATTTGATTAGCATGCAAGTTTTGGATAATTTATTTAGTTTTGCAATTGAATAAATTGCCTGACTTCATAGGTTAAGGTTTTGCTTGTTTGAATACCATTGGTAATTTTATGGGTATTTGGATGTGTTTCAAGTTTGTGAACATGTTTGGTTTCTGTACTTTTGTTTTCTCGTATCCTTAATTATGATGTCGTTGTTGTAATGCTAACACAATTGTGGGTATGCAACTAGGCAGTTGGTCCTTTAGGAACTATGAAGTGTTTTCACTTCTCTAATAAAGAGAAAAATGAACAACCAAAGACTTGTAACCAAATCTGTTCTGCCCGATCTACTTCGTCTACATCAACGTCGATGTCAACTGATCGTGACCTGAGGAAATCTGGGTCTGAGTTCAATTCTCAGAATGTATCAGATTTTAGCACAGACTCGTCCACAAAGAACTCATTTGCTGCTCTGTCTCAAAGACAGAGCAATCTTAGAGTCTTCACATTCTCAGAACTGAAGACAGCGACAAAGAATTTCAGCCGCTCTGTCATGATTGGAGAGGGTGGATTTGGTGGTGTGTACAGGGGAGTAATCCGAAGCATGGAAGACTCAAGTAAGAAGATCGATATCGCTGTCAAACAACTGGGCAGAAGAGGGCTCCAGGCAAGTTTTCCTTTTTTTCTCCATGCCTGGTTACTACATATCATTCTTAAATCAACATTTACTGTTTGGGGAGCGAGTCCTTGATGAGAAAATTGTTAACAAGACAAAATTTCATTGTCTTTAGATTATTGCCTTAGAAAAATCTTAGCACTTGAAATCTGATGAATTGAGAATTGAACTCAGAAGATTGTAATTAAGAAGAGAGAAAGTTATTGCCTTCAGATTCTTAGTTATGAGATGTTGCTAAGGGTGATTTCATCTTTGTTCACAGGGGCACAAGGAATGGGTGACTGAAGTAAATTTTCTAGGGATTGCTGAACATCCAAATATTGTCAAATTAGTGGGCTACTGTGCTGAGGACGATGAACGGGGAGTCCAGCGCCTTCTGGTGTATGAATTTATGCCCAACAAAAGTGTGCAGGATCACTTGTCAAGTAAATTTCAGAAGGTTCTTCCCTGGGCGACAAGAGTAAAAATTGCCCAGGATGCTGCCCGAGGCTTAGCATACCTCCATGAAGGAATGGATTTTCAGGTATTTTTAACTTGACTCTCTAAGATATTGTTATAAGCTTGCTATTACTGAGTTTTTGTGAACCTCCAACCCTCCTTCAGAGATTGGGTTGGGTTTGGATCTTCATATTTACCATATTTTTCCCTCCCCCTCTGCTCTTCATTTCGAGTTTGTTCGGCGTTCTTCAATTTGGTTGTGCTACTGTGTCTAGTTGCTTCACTTCACTTTACTGCATGTACCATTTTTCTTTCATTGTTTGTACAGATTATTTTCAGAGATGTCAAGTCTTCAAACATACTACTGGATGACCAATGGAATGCAAAGCTATCAGACTTTGGGCTGGCCAGATTGGGACCTTCAGATGGTTTGAGCCATGTTTCGACTGCAGTATGTTTATGATTACTAAAAATGATCCTTCAATCATGTCAAACAAACTGCTCTTATGCTGAATTGACAAGGCTTATCAATCAGTAGCATTAGAAGCCGAACTATAACTTTTTGCTTTCAGTTTCACATCACTTATGTTCCTGCGAACTTTCTTATGCTGATTTGATAACGCTATTTATTCAGCCATCTAGGGTCTTTGAGACTGTATTACTGCATCATCAGAACTCTGTAGTAAGATCAGTTTGTAGATATAAAGAAACTGAGGAACCAATTTGTCTCATTTGCAAACAGGTAGTTGGAACAATCGGATATGCAGCTCCTGAATATATTCGAACCGGGCGTCTCACTTCTAAAAGCGATGTGTGGAGCTTTGGGGTTTTTCTATACGAACTTATAACGGGCAGACGTCCTTTGGATAGGAACCGCCCAAAGAATGAACAAAAACTCTTGGAATGGGTCAGGCCACACCTCTCTGGTGCAAGAAAGTTCAGGTTGATCTTGGACCCAAGGCTTGAGGGGAAATATAACATTAAGACTGCCCAGAAGCTTGCTGCCGTAGCAAATTGTTGCTTGGTAAGACAGGCAAAAACACGCCCCAAAATGAGTGAAATCCTGGAGATGATCAACAAGATTGTTGACACAACAGACAATGGAAGCCCCTTGCTCCCTATGAAGAGTTTGGCCCCGAAAGATGCTCCCGAAAGATCTAAAAGAGAACGTATAAAGATGAGGTTTGTGGATCCAATAATTGGAGAGAGTGGATGTTGGTCTGCTTGGAGAACTAGGCAATGAATCTTGCTTTGATGAAGCAGCTCATGTATGGAGGCCGCCTTTTTGTTAAGTGTAAGTAAACTACTTTGTTCTACCTGCTTTCCTCGAGATACAATTGTAAAGGTTTGATAAAATAAATGAGTTAATTTGTGCACAGATTTTCGTTTTAGAATGGATTACATTCGCTCATGTGTATTGCGTATATATAATTCACTGATCGATGGCCTCTATGGAAGTATATACGCCGTATACCATACAAGCACACACGGACAGAAACAATGATAATCAATGTCGTCTTGAATGCAAAATTATGCAGTAAGGGTTGATATATCCGGGTTAACACATGGACATTGATAGGCCATTTTATCTCCACGTGGACATTCTTCAACACCCACCAATCCACCTAGAGAAGCCAGCCGTCCAACACGGCAACACGGGCCAGCCTGGTGCCTAGTGAGGGAGCCCAAATGCTCTTTCTCCGAACAGGATACCCCCTGTTAAATTATTAGCTTTTTGACTCACCTATCAAGAAGACAAATAATGCACGCACGATTCTTTAACAGATGGTAGTGGTAGAATTGGTTCAGAAGTCGTTGTCTATAAAATACGAGCCATAATCTGTAGAGATGGATTTCTGAAGTGGTCTAATGGTCCGCTAGACTCGTCTCATAAAGGATGATGATATTAAACTAAAGCCACAGGCGATATGGGTTCAAAATTAGAAATTATTTTACTGTCAAGTATATAAAAAGCACTAGCACTAGCACTTTTAAGAAGCTGCCTCAGATGTGTCTGAAAAAAGCTACTGAATCAGAGTATAGAGTTGGGCAGTAAACCAAATGCCAAAGCCGTGAGACATTAAGATCAATCCAAAAACGAACTGCCCTCGGCTAAAATAAACACACAGAGGAGCGCTAGAATTCTACTTTCTTTGATCCCTAAAAAACGAACGGTCATTCAACTTTGGTGGACTTTGAATCGTCAGTCTCAGGATGTAAGCCCCTTGGACTGTAGTGATAACTTGCTTGATGCAGGCTTCTTCTCTGAGTTGGATAATGCTAGTACCTTAAAATCTGCAAATGGGTAGAAATCAGAACCATTACAACCCTATTCATACAAACACAGAAGGTTTATATTCTTAAAAGCAGACAATCACACAAAATCTTGTACTAGATAATTAGCAAGTGAACAAGGAAAGTATATCAGCATGCAATGGGACGCTCATTGTGGAGTCCTTGGACAAAAGGACGTGCTTGCCGGGTTTGCTGGACAGCTATGCAAGACCAGCATGTTGTTACCAGCAAAAGGTGTCACAAGGCTGCCCCGCCAGTTTCTACTCCGAGGAGGCTTTGGAGGGAGTTTCAAAGGTCCTTTTCCCTTTGTAATTCTGAGTTAAACTAAGACAACAAGATTCAGTGTATTCTATTTATGCTGCCAAATTCCAGAAGGATACGCGATTAGAGCCACAAAATGCTGCATCCATGCAAATATGCAATTCATATTCTAAAGAGGGAGTCTCGAGGATGGAATTTACTGAACCAGATCCTTCAAGAAAAAGTCCAAGCATCAAGGTTCAAATAGGGTTGAGAAGGCCGGAGCTTTTCCCATCTACAAGAAAGGACACTAGTTTTTATCGCCTCCTTCATTGTCATGAAGGAAAGGACTGAAATCAATACCCCATCTGCCAGTTCACTTATCCTATCCTCGCCGCGCTTCTCTGTCTTCAAACCAAAAAAAAGGAAAAAGGTCAGTCCGTCCACATTATAGAGTTTTAAGTTCAAAGACATGGCTGTAATGCATTCGACCCCTTGTTTTAAATTTGTTATTTATTTTTATCTAATTAAAAATTAATTTAAGAAATACTAGGATCCATGATGATGGTTAATGATTTTTATAATTCTTGACAAACATTCTTAAAACTTTCTTCTTTTAATATTTTTAACACCTTTAAAACTTCACTCTCAATTTTTTCTCCTTTTTTACTTAGATTTTTCCACCTCAAATCACTGCATGATCTTAAAGAATCTTGTATAGAATATTTCATGGCATAGAAAGATTATATATTATAAAATACTTTGGAAATCACTGTTTTTTAACTGGAAAATAAAAAAAAAATCCACCAGGAGATTAAACACAACATCCCTTATAATGAATATGCAAAGGAACATATTATAAAAAATAAAAAATAAATACACGCAACTAATTATTGTCAAATCAAGGGCAAAATTATTTGTTGAGTAAAAGAAATATAAAATCAATCGGTGGTAGTTGTATGTCAAAACAATTTGGTATTTAATCCTATAATACCAAACAAATCATAAAAATAAAATAAAAATGTTCTACTAAACAATCCAAAATTCCAACGCTTAGAAATTAATAACCAGCACATCCTAGGATTTAAAATGTGTTTGAAAATATGATTATAGTTGTTTTTTAAAATATATTTTACTCAGAAATATATTAAAATAATATATTTTTTATTTTTTTAAAATCATTTTTAATATTAACACATCAAAATAATTTAAAAACACCAAAAAAAATATTAATTTCAAGCAAAAAAAAATAAAAATAAAAAAATAACTTTTTTAAAAATACTTTAAAAATACAAAAATAAACATGATCTTATTAATTAATTCAGTCATCAATAATTAATATTAATTTGTAACAAACAACGTACTCAACCTTCCAGAAAAACATTGGAATATTCTAAAAACTAATTGTAGAAAGTAGAAACTAATTGTACAGCGGACCCCAAATATCAAACTAATCCGCAAAATTAATAATAATAAAAAAAAAACTTTTAAAATTCTTAACAAGCAGAAACCGAAAAGTTAACTAAAGAAAAAAGATAATCCAGAAAAAATACACGTGGCTCAAGAAACCGAGAATCGGAGGATTCAGAGATAGCACACCGCAAGGCATCATCAACTTTATACAAATTTCAACAAAGGATGCCTAAATACTAAATAGACGGCCGCTTTCACCAAACCCAATATCTCTATGATATTCTTTCTGTTAAGAGTCTTCCTAGTCACTTGTTCGGTTTTCAAGTAAATCCCTTTTTCTATCTAGTTCGAAAGGGAAAGTAAAAAAGAAAAAGATAGATTCTTTGTTGCCTATCTTGGAGTTAAAAACCTGAACAAGGTACGTACTTATGTTGTTGTATTCAGATTTTTTTTTATGTGATCTGAATAAGGTTTGGACTTTATGCTGTGTTTGGTTGAATTGGTGATGGGTTTTGTTTTTCTCTTGGGTTTTTGATTGAATTGAATGTTATTAGGGGTTTCAAGGAAAGGAATTTTTTCTTTTTTTAAAGTAAAGTTATGTCCTTTTTTCTGCTTTGTTGATGCATTTGATTTTTTTTTTTAATTGAATTTGGTGATAGATGTTTGTTTAATGATGTTTTCTTTTAAGGGTTAAACTAAGACGTAGCTTCTTGATGTTGGAAATCTGAAGACTTTATGTTGTGTTTGGTTGAATTGGTGATGGGTTTTGTTTTTCTCTGGGGTTTTTGATTGAATTGAATGTTGTTAGGGGTTTCAAGGAAAGGAATTTTTTCTTTTTTTTTTTAAAGTAAAGTTATGTCCTTTTTGCTGCTTTGTTGATGCATTTGATTTTTTTTTTAATTGAATTTGGTGATAGATGTTTGTTTAATGATGTTTTCTTTTAAGGTTCAAACTAAGATGTAGCTTCTTGATGTTGGAAATATGAAGTTTTGATTGAAGGATGGGAATTGGGTTAGCAGCGTAATTGCATGAGTGGTTTTTTATGTTGAAATTAGGAGGGTTTTTTATGTTGAAATTAGGAGGGTTTAATTTCGATTGCTGCAAATGGGTTTTGTGGCCTTATTGTAGGATATAGAAAGTTTTGGCTTTTAATTAGTGAAAGTTTGAAGTTATTTGTTTTGTTTCTGTATAGTGAATTTGATTAGATTTTCCATATTATGGCTAATTTGGCAGGTGCCCGTTAGAAAGATTTGTGCAAGTACATATCACAAGGCAGTTGTGCTTTCTTTAAGAGATAGCCAAGATGATTTTATATGAGCAGGATCCAGATGTTGTTCGATGGGGTCTCCATGATCTAATTGATGTTTGTACACTTTCAAATTCTGGTTCATGTAATTCTGTTACTTGTTATGGCATGGATACATTTAACGTTGAGTATGTTAGAGAATATTATAATGACCCGTTATATGCAAGTAATGTGGAGAATGATGCTGTTATTGCTCGTGCTCTCCAAGAAGAACTTTCAAGGATTGCTTATGTGGAAGCATCTGGGTTCAATAACACTGAACGAGAATCAATTATTACACAGCACTGGCCTGGTCCTCATGAAACATACCATGGTTCTGGTACTAGGAAATTCCGCACCTGCTATGCAATTCCATGGTTATTTGTGGCCCTCTATTCTTCATGATGTATTTTATTTTATCTGCCATGTGTAGAGCATGAGGATGATCAGACAGTCACTGTTCACAGTGAAAGCATGATGGATGCTGATGATTGCAGCAAAAATATGGCAGATTATTCTATCAAGAAGGATGAAATATTGATTCCTACTTCATCTTCTAGCAATGGAGAAAATTCCCTCGAGATGGAAGAGCTGACACTTATTTTAAATATAGAAAATGAATCTGCTCTTGATGGTGAAGTGGGCAAGAGGATAACTGAGATGGTTCCTGTTTCTGTAAGTATGACTTCTGCCAAACTATACCACATTGCAATGAAGATTAAGATAATATTCCTTCCAAACTTGAGTGATTGATATCCTTTCAAAAATGAAGAATTGAGTATCCTAAATTTCTCATCTGTTTTTGGCAGCATGTTCCTAAAACTAATGGAGAAATACCATCGGAGGATGAACAGATGTCAGATCATCAACGACTGCTAGAAAGGTGCTGTATATATATTCCTCTCCTGTGTTTTTAATTTTATGCAAATTTGTCACCTGGACCATCTCATAAGGTGTGAATCCCCAAGTATTTGTCTTTATATTATAATGTACTGCTTCAAACTACAACAGGAGATAGAGAACTGGCTGGAAGTGGATATTTGGGTGCCTTATGGTATACCTGCCATCGGAAAATGTTGTGGATAACTTTATTTTCTAGATAGATACATTCATATTATTATCAATTATTAACATTTTGGGGGTAGAGGTTTCAGTATAGGCATAGTGTGTGGGTGTTAGTATCTTTCATGTTATCATGTTCTCCTACAGTATGGGTTTTGAGATCTAGGTTTTTGGTGTGTTTCATGTGTCTCCTTCCTTGATGAATGTTGTGGTTTTGCCTCTAAATTATTTTGACTTGAACAATATTGTTAATATCAATGTCTTTTCTGTTTTATTAGGTTAAAGGTATATTATCTTGTTGAGAATAAAGTTCAAGGAGATGGTAACTGTCAGGTTGGTACCCACTTTATTTTAAAGATAAATGGTAGTGCAAAAAGCTTGCTTCTAGAATTCTATTACCTAGTGTTATTTGCTCAAGGTATGTCTCACTTGTTTATGTGTTTTTGCAGTTTTGTTCTCTGTCAGATCAACTCTATCGCTCTCCTGAGCACCACAAATTGGTGAGAGAACGAGTTATTGATCAGGTTGGTTGGTGTTTTAATAAGTGTGCTTCTATGTACTTGTACTAGAGTCTTCTTGATCCATTCGTATACATGTAAGCATGACTGTAATCATATTTCACGCCATGTTGATTTCATCAGCTCAAATCTCAGCCGCAAATGTACAGCAGCTATGTTCCTATGGCTTATGATGACTATCTGAAGAAAATGAGCAAGTTTGTTACTTATCTCTGTTTCTTTCTTTCTTTCTTTCTTCTTGTTTTTTTTAAAGAAAAAATTCCCATAGCTTTCTTTAAATAGATTCATGCTCATGCTCATATGTATGTACTTTTTATGTGGCTAAAATCAGGAGTGGTGAATGGGGTGACCACGTTACATTGCAGGCTGCCGCAGATTCGGTATGGAAAAATAGATAACTTTGTAGATTCCCTCTTCTTTTTGTCTGCTTTTCTTTCTGTTGATCTTCACGTTATTTATTAACCTTTTTCTGGAATGTATCAATGGGTTGTGAATTTGATGATAATCACTAATGGATATTGAAAACATGGATTCAACTAGTTATTTATGCAACTGAATTCACCTAAGCCTGAATCTCCAACTAGTCGAATTGAGTTACATAAATCTTTTTCCTTCACTCTGCTTTTTGTGAGCCCAAATTCTTCATGAGACGACTAGGGATTATTATATCAATTCTCATAACTTTAATTAAATGAATTGCTTTTATGCTTATGAGCGATTCTTTCTAGGATACTAATTGTGTAATTTCTGTTCTTCTCTGACAGTATCTTTTGCATTATATACAACTTGAAATATGCTAGTAATGCAGCTACTAACATGAAATTTCATGCAAGCTTGCTACGTTACTTTATTACTTTTTAATTATTATTTTTTATGATTTCATGTATGCTACATGTTTGCTGTCGGTCATTTTATTTTAGAGGCTTAAAGCTTCTTTAACTACTGTCTATGCATGTTGCCATGCAATTGCAGTATGGTATCAAGATATTTGTGATAACTTCATTCAAGGATACATGTTACATCGAGATCCTTCCAAGAGTTCAAAAGTCCAATCGAGGTAAGATAAAAAAATCTTACATTTTGAACTTGTGTGTTGATTAATACAAATCTAAAAGCTAAGAATGCTCCACCATCTTTCTAATATGTGGAAATTTTACATGTAAGATTTTTTGGTTGTAGAATAAAATTTGTTGATCATGGAATTAGGAAATGTAAAATGGGGAAAAGTTTATTACATTGAACACTCAAATGATCAGAACAAGAAAATTCTTATTCAGCTTCAACCAATTAGTTTCCAAAAAAAAAAAGAAAAAAGAAAAGAAAGATCCATGAAAACGTTGGATGAGATCTGAAATCCAAATCCCTTGCTACTTGTATTTTGTGCAGTTATTTTCTTGAGCTTTTGGGCGGAGGTGCACTACAATTCTATTTATCCAGAAGGAGGTAAACAGTTGGATCTTGTTTGTCAAAGCAATGAATATTGTTCTATGATACTTCTTAGTAGGGTCCATCTTTTTCTGGCTTCCATCTGATGCTGTCTTGGTCTTCTATAAAAGCAATTTTGAAAAACATGAGCATCTCTTGGCTGGAAAAAAAAAAAAAAAAACTGCCCAATGAAAACACCATGGGTGAAGTACTGTTGGGGGTAAACAAATGTCTTTTTGCAAATTTTGCAAGTCTCTTATTATATCATCTGATACGTTGTCATGAGTGTTTGATTTGTTTAACTTGCATGCTGGATGTCTTTTCCTAAATTCTAACGGTTTTAGCTGCTTTACCATTGCTGCTCTCTCGCTAATATAGAGGCACCGCAATATGAGCCTAAGAAAAAGAAGAAGTGGTGGAACCTTGGATGATTTGAAGCTAAGACCTTCAGTGGCAAACCTCATAAGAAGAGTTTTCATTACATGGAGAGGCTATTCTATTCAATTGCCTCACAATTTGGCGAATCAGAGTAAAGGGGAAATGCGGATGCCATTGCTGCGCCATTTGTAGCTACCTTTGTGCATATTATATATTTTACACACCACCCCCCCCCCCCAAAAAAAAAAAAAAAAAAAAAGGGTTCCATCTTCCGTCATTTTTTAATTCCTTTTCCCGCTGTTCTGACTGTACATAGTAGGAAGGGCAATAGAAGGGTTTTCTTTTACCCTTCATGGCAGAACCAGAGACACTATTTCTGGATAAATCGTAGCTGTTGTACATCTTGCATGCTGTTTACTTTGTCTTTTTAAGATTTGTGCTCTTCAACTTTCGCTTCTATTCTCACTTTTTTTTTTATTAGAATGCTCAATCCGAACAAATTGGGTAAATCCAGTAGAAAAAAAAAAGTGTGGTCAAAATGTTTGTGAAATGGGAAGACAGGAGAAAAGGGAGTTGAATTTCTCCTGTTCTTCTTACGTAGAAATGTGAAAACTAAATTCGCAACTGTTGTTATTGGTGAACAATATTAATTGTCATTGAAAAAAAGTATTAGCATGAGATTAAAAAAGATCGGATAACAGTCCAATGGAAATAAAAATAAATTAAAAGTTGTTCAATATATAAAAAAATAATAAAGAGTGATTTAAACTCATTAATAAGTAGATATGTTCTTATAGAAAAGTTGATCTGTGAATATTTTTACTATTAAAGCAACAAAAAATTATAATGTTTGTATGAAAAAACTTTATTTACTTACCCAATGTGTTGTCTAACTCTAGATTCCAACATAAAAAAATAATTATATCAATTTCATACATGAGAAATCAGATAATATTTCCCTTCCACACCCAGAATACATGAAAAAGAACACTTGACATTTCCTTCTTGGAGGGGCAATTTTGTTTAATTTTGAATAGATTTCGGACGAAATTGTAATTGGAAAAGAACAAAATTTTGTTTTTCCGTTTTTTTATTTTCCAAAAAGACAACCCAAGCTGCAACACCTTGGTGTATCTTAAGTTTTCCTATAAACGACCAGTCATCCCCACCAACTATCTAACTGGAAGCTCTGTAATAGAAGTCACAGGACACCCCAACCCAAATATTCTCCCGCTTCCAATAATCACCCACCAAAACCCCTAAAACCCTAAATATAATGTTCTTCAAAAAACCCACCTCTAAAACCCTAAAAATCTTGCTCCACTCTTCTCAAAATCCAATCTTTTCCCTTATAAACCATAAAGCCAAGAACCCACCATATACATACACACAAACCAAGAACTATGTAGATGTGTACATGAAATGGAAAAAAGATCAATACCTTGACACAATAGAGCACATACACAAGTCCATTCAACTTAAACCCGTCATTTCTTTGAAAAATATGATAGCCCAAAACCCCAATGGTTGTATCCCAATCTCTGACGTGTCAAAGAAAGGCTTGCACTTTGATGTGAAAATCAAGGTTGCAAGGTTTTTGAGGCAATACCCATCGATCTTTGAGGAGGTCACTGGTCCTCAGTATAATTTGCCTTGGTTTAGATTGACCCAAGAAGCTGTTGAGATTGATAGAGAAGAGAGAAGGTTGTATGAGGATTGTAAAGAGGATCTGAGAGAGAGGTTAAAGAAGTTTATTTTGATGAGCAAACAAAAGGTGTTGCCTTTGAAGGTTATTCAAGGGATGTTATGGTATTTGGGTTTGCCCGAGGATTTCTTGGAGTGTTTGGATATGAATCTTGATGGATCTTTTAGGGTGGTGGAGATGGAGGAAGGGTTAAAGGGATTAGCCGTTGAGAGCAACGAAAGGGTTTTGTCTGTTCTGCAAAGAAATGCAATGAAAAAAGGAGTGTATTCCAATGAACCTATGGAGGCAATTGAGTTTCCACTTTTCCCATCTAAGGGTGTGAGGCTAAGGAGGAAGATTGAGGTTTGGTTAAGAGAGTTTCAAAAGGTTCCATATGTGTCCCCATATGAGGATTATTCACATTTGGATCCTAATAGTGATATTGCTGAGAAAAGGGTCGTTGGGTTTCTTCATGAGTTGCTCTGTTTGTTCGTTGAGCATTCTGCAGAAAGGAGGAGACTTTTGTGTCTTAAGAAGCATTTTGGGTTACCACAGAAGGTTCATAAAGCATTTGAAAGGCATCCCTACATGTTTTATCTGTCTTTGAGGAATAAAACTTGCACTGCTATTCTTAAGGAGGCTTATTGTGATAAAATGGCCATTGAGAGACATCCCATGTTAAGGATCAGGAATAAGTACATTAACTTGATGAAGGAATCACAGGTGATTCTGAAGAGCAGAAGAGTGAACAATCCTTATGTCGAACGTCCAAAACTGGATTTAGATTTGGATTGTGCTGATGAAGAAGAGTGTGTTGAAATAGGTAGATTGTAAAGATGAAGTGAATTAGAGCTGAAAGCTGTATTCTTGTCGAATGATTCTGATTCACTTCCTTCAGGTACTTGGTCCATTTAACCTCTTTAATTACTGGATTATTATACCTGCTTTCTCAAGTGAATTTCAGCCACGGATATGTGCAAACTCTCTATCGTTGTGTGAATTTCTTCATGTAATTTTGAGTTGTATCACTAATTTTGAATAGACTTCACCAAGAGAATATCGTAACTCTAGTTACAGGACAGAGGTGGTTGAGCTTGTTGATGACCACTACTTGCAGGTAATTTCAAGCCCTTGTCAGGATATTATTGAATTGATGTAAGAAGGTGAGAAAATCCAATTCCCGTGGAAAAAGATCAGATGGTAATTCACTCAATAGAAGAAGAGAAAATCCAATTCCTGTGCAACAATCTAAAACACGGGCCGGGCCTTCTGAAGCAAAAAGATCAAATATCATCTTTTACGTCTGCTAGTAACATTTACATTCCATTCCTTATGACAGACCGTACAGATTGCGACTGTACTCCAAGAGGAGACTGATCAACTATAAATTGCCTCTCTAACCTAAATTTACCTTTATTCTGTGAGCTGCATATACAATCAGATATTGACAAAAACGAAAACATCTTATTCCGCAAGCATGCAGTTTTCTTGCTTATTTACATCTATTATTCTCTTTAAGGACCAAAGCTATGAGATGACAACTTGCAAAAATCACCTTCCTTGTTAGCTGTACAAAATTTGCATGCCCTTTTTGCTTTTTATGGCGTCAAAGAAAAAGTGCCTTCCATGTTTCCAGATTAAATCAAGTTAGGAGGAGACTGCGAATGACAACCGTATGCGCCTTTCTGCATATGAGAGAGAAAGAATCATGTATGTCCGCTGGTTACAAGTAAACCAGGAAAAGACGAGCAACTACAAAGATTCCTCACCTCCAGTTGTGATGAGCTTCTCAACACGCGAAACAATATGTTTACCATAAGTGTATCTCTTCAGGGCACTCAAATGAATCCTAATGCGAGAAAGAATTAACTCTAGACTTCGATCATCGCAGGTCTCAAGAACCTTTTGTACAACATAATTTCCAAACGGATCTTTCATCATAGCCTGCAGTTTTGTATTCCAAACACATTGGTCATCCAGGCAATGATCAGTGAAAGTAAATAAAAACCAAAATTGGAAGCCTTGAGACAAGCATAGGCTGCAGTAATCTTGATATTCATGAGAGAAGAGCATGTTAAGATTGGATGATCATTCAAGTGTTCCATAATCAAGCTTAATTCTGCAGAGTACCGGATATTTAGAATATTTAGCTGGAAAAAAAAAACATACAACAATGGAGGTATATGGCAAGGACTAGAAACAATCAAATTAGTTTTAGAAAACACATCTGAAAACAACTGTAATCTTTTGATCTTTGTGTGTGCATGTGTTTCCAATATGACCACAGGGAGGGGGGTAAGGGTTGTGAATGCTAATATGACCTGCAAGGGCTCATTTTCATCAGTGGAACCAAGCATCTCATTCACCAAAAGCTGGCGCTCATCAGGGCCACCAAATGTCAAGCACTTCTCCACAACATTAGAAGCAAATTTCTGCTGACTCATCAAAACAATCTGTCCCGCAAGCTTTCTAATAATAACAGATCGTTGTTGTGGCTTACCATGCTCCAGGACATGCTATAGAAAAACAAAAGTGCAAACATCAGGAAACTAATGATGCAGCACAATAGCGGAACAATTAAATACAGAACAACGCCACCCATTTCATGCCAATGATGCAACATAATCCAAAAACAAGATCAAACCCATATCTTTAGTCAACATAGAGAAGTCAATATGGATGCAGAGCGCTCTAACAGATGAAGGTGAATCTGACAAAAATTGAATCTGTGAAGGTGAAGGTGAAGATTTAAAGGATATTAAAAATTATGAATTTCATAACTTGGCACTCAATACTTCCACTTACACATCAATGACTTCATTACCAGTCCAGGAAAGAAAAGCTGTGCCACTCAATTTTCTTAACTCATATCTGCAATATATGATCTTTCACACGGAAATAATTTTCCAGTCTCCTAAAGGTTATTATATTGTTAGATATTGTTTTAGCTGGAAAATAAGGGTAATAGGATAATATTTGAACCAAGAAGAAAAATAAATCCCTGTAAATTACAGACTAATTCTGCCTTGATTATCTTTCATATTCAATGGATTTTGACAGATAAAAACTAAAATTTTAGGATTAGCATGCAGGGCAAGAATGACTGGACAAACTAATATCCTAGGAACAAAGGATTTCATTCGCCAGTCAATGCACGCATAGCTGGAAAATTTTCAGTACCTGAATGACATAATTTCCATATTGATCTTGTGCCAAAGCGCATACAGACTGCATAATTTCATCCATAATAACTTGCTGTGTATTCATGTCCTTACAATGCTCCAAGACCCTCTGTTGGTGACAAATCAAAAAATTGACAAGTCAAATATGATAATATATTTCCATCAAGAAAGTGAATACTGAGTAATTTTTAACCTGGATAACACGGCAACCATAAGGGTGGGTGGAAAGGGCCACAACTTGCCCATAGAAAGCTGAGGTGATGAACTGTATTCGATCTCCTGGAACACACTCTATACACTTCTGAATAACATGATTACCATTCTGATCACGAATACATTTCATGACAGAGCCATCTAGCTCTGCCACCATTTGAGTCTGTCGATCCACGTCAATCACCTCCAAAGCCTGTGGTCAGATTTAGCACATTAAGTAATTTTGATGGCCAGAAAAGGGACATGATCTTGAACGTAAGGTGGTAAGCTGCATTTCATGCCCTGATCAAATAATTCATCTTCTTTCCTTGTGATGGATGCATGTAAGAGATACTAAATCATAATATTTTATTATGCATCTAAGGAAATCCCTGGCATTACACCAAGCCACGTCACAGTGATAAATTAAAATGCCCAGGAACCAGATATTGCTCAGCAAAATATGCATCACCAACAACAATATTCACATAGAAGTATGCTTGCTTCAAGCAGATCCATGTCCAGTAAAAATTTTAAAGACAGATGCTGAGAACCAAAATACAAGAGTGTGTGCATCATGGACATGTCACATGTGCACATGTATTTATGACAACAAGGGACTCAGAAAAGTACCTTCTGGATTACTCTGCACCCATACATTTGAAGACTGAGAGGTAAAACATGACCAGTAAGCTGACTGGCTAACTCTATTCTTTGACTTTCTGTACCTTGATCAAGAAACTGTGCATTCAAGAATAACAATGTAATATTAATAAATCATACACAGAGCATGGAGTTGTAAAGGAGATAATCAGCAGTTAGAATTTCAAATAAAAAAAAACATGTACCTTTTGTATAACATAATTTCCAAAAACATCAGTCATCAAGGTAAGAGCATGAGGAATAATCTCAGGGAATATCTTGTTCGTCTCTTCAACTGAAGCAGTTTCTAGTTTCTGCTGGATAAACCGACTTCCATACTGATCTGTGCTGCATTGCACAAGAGGAAATGTTAAACTCAGACTCCAGATACTGTATGAGAGAAACAAACACCAGAAATAATTCAATATATACCTGAATTCAACAACATGACCAACAATGTCTGAAAGTTCAAAAGAACCAGTCTTGTTGTTCTTAAATTCATCTATAAAGGATGAAGACTGTTTTCTTTCAGCATTGCAGCCAATATCAGACTGCCGTGACCCAGTGGATCCTCCCGTCGAACTCCTCATCACAGAAGCTAAGTGTGAAGCTCGCCCACTCTGAAAACCCCCAGATCCAACAGAAGGAAGCATAGATTTCACTGCTGAGTTCTCTGGATATGGCATGCTAAGATTATATGATGAATTCCTATGGTATCCCTGATTCAACCCACCAGATTTGGTTAGAATTGGCAATTCATATTGTTGCTTCTGCTGAACAAGCAATGTCTCAAGATAAGCTTTTTGAATCCTGTCCAAGTCTCCCTCCGAAGTGCCAAAATAATCTCTAACTGGAGGCTCACTTGAACTAGCTACAGCATGTGTTGCATAATCCAACATTCTTTGCAAGGACTGAGTATAGCGTGGGTCCAGAAATGGAGAACGAAGATTAGACCCTACTTGATTTCCCAGTCTATTGAAACCATTCTCAATTCCAACACCACCTAAAGCAAAAACAAAATTTCAAGCCAGCAAGAAATGTATCTATCTATCCACGCGTATAATGTACAAATAATTTCCGTGAAAGCTCAAAAGAAACAAAGATAACCTGTGTCAAAATGATTCTTGATCATTGAATTCAGTTTCAGTGTCGAATAATCATCAGGTACATGGCCAGTGAAATCCATAATTGGAATATTTGCATTTTGATGATAAACATTTGATCTTTCCAAACTTCCAAGGCCCAAGGAATTCATTTGTGAGTGAAGATTGGTAGAAGAAGAAGTTCTTCTGGGAATACTAACTTCCCCATTATAACTTATCTTAGAAGCATTATTGTTTGGTATGATCCTGTTGTTTCTCGGCATATCAGTATGGTTGGTAGAAAATGAGAGATTTTCTACCTTGGATGTTTCTATGAGTTGCTGATGCAGAGCCTGCTCAGCACCATTCGACATGTTAAAAGGAAAATGTGGCTCACTGTCCAGATCCATTTGCAGTTGGCCTCGTGTATGACTCTCTTGATCTGTGAGTCTAGTGTTCAAAAGGTTTAATCCAGACAACGTATTGGCAATTTCCCCAAGCTCGGTAATCCCAGAAGAATGGTTATTTTGGACAATCATGCCAACAGCATTCTTCTTCTCAATAGGACCAACTCTGCTGCCAACAGGATGTAGACTAGAAATAGCAGGCCTCCCAAGCAGCTGCTGTTCAGGTGTTGTACTCCTAGACAATGATGAGCCCACAGCAGATGCAAAGGAGTGAGAAAAGGTATTGCTGTGGCTTTGAGTTCCTGTGAAGGCAGTGGTAGCTGCTCCAGAATACAAGCCTTCCAGGGATTCCATTCCATCATGTAACCCAACTTGATGAGGATCACATTCACCAGTTGTATCCAGAAGATCAGAAAAAGTAGTATGACTTGCTGGGGAAGATAGGTGACCTGGTATGGAAGTGGGCTGATCAAGTCCTTCCTGAAACATAAAAATGTCATTTTAAAAGCGAAATGAAATGCAACACCTAGCATAAAAAAGATACAATAGAACGCAATACCTAGCATTTGCTGGTGTACATTTCAGGTGAATCAAATTAAATTGGTTGAATAAGTATGGGCAATACCAAAACCGTTTTCAAGTATAATGAACATAAAAATGAAGGTGATTTTTATGAAAATTATCCATAAGTTCCCTCACTTAATCAAACAATTGTTGCTTAATTACTGATAATCTTTTAAATCAGTCAAGACTCTCAGATTTAACGTCACTTGTATGTAGTACAGTTTGTTGCTTAATTAATGATAAATTTGCTTCACTCATAGTCTCATTCTTCAACCTTAAAATTTATCAACTAGTGCAAACATTTTGTCCTCGATAAGCTAAAATAGACTTTGATAATTGCCATCATTGTAATAAAAAAAACTCCTTCAACATCATTTTATGCACAAATGGCTGAACCAAATATGATATTGCTAATGTTCAGCTACCAATCCTTGTAGTATTATTAAACAGTTCGTAAGTTGATTCTCGTAAAAGCTCTTTATTTTTATATTGCTATATCCAATACCTGTAGAATGTCAGCAAAACTTTTCCTCCTTGCACCAAGCCTGGAGCGCTGCAATCCAGGATCACTGGAACCTCTATCAAGCCACTTGGATGAAGCATTCCTGATGACATTATTTCTACTTGAATTACTCGATTCTATCAAATCAATGTCAACCTTATGCACTGAAAGTCCTGGCTGTATTGAAAACAGTGATGAACTATCGCTATCTTCTACCACCTTATTCTTCCTCAAGTTGCCAATACCACCAAACATAGATCCTGAAGACTGAAACCTTTGTGCAACACGCCAATCCTCCTTTGACAACAAAGGTGGGGGCAATCTTGGGTTAATGCTGTCATGAGAATAGTAATACGAAAGGTAAGATGGGTGCGAGCGAATCTCCTCTTCGGTCAAAACCACATTGTTACAGTTACCATTACTACTAGTGACACTATTGATGTCACTCAAATTATTGTTCCTAAAAAGGCTTCCCACAGCACTTAATGATCCCTCAACAGTAGGCGGAGCACTGCCACTCCTATATCTATCAAGATCTCTTTCTATGCGTTGATTACGACGCCGTGCTTGTAGAATCAGTTCCAGTTCGCTCTGCAAATTATCCTCTAAATTACCACCGAACCCCCCTTGTAGATAATCATCCACAGTCGGTAGCATCTCTATGTTACTGCTCCCAGTGAACATCTCTCAAAGAAACTGAAAATAAGAAAAATACAATAAACAACCAAATCAAAAATAAATAAATCCAAACCTCCCCACCAATTCTATATGTTTACTTGCTAAGAAAATTTACAAAACTCATTTTTTTTTAAAAAAGGGATCAAATTAAAAATTAAAAATCCAAACTATAACACTAATTCTCTGTCGGTCGCTGAGAAAAATTACGAAATTCAATTTAAGAAAAAGGGGTCGAGTAAACTGGCACATTTAGCAAGATTAGGATTTCTGGAATATAAAATTTAAGAAAAATTAAACATAATGAGCACAGGAACATAACCAGACGTGTAAAAAGATAACCAGACGTAAAATAAACTAAAATCTAAGCCCATTGTCTATATCGCATAAAAATTATTAATTAATCAAGCAAGAAAATCGAACTTTTATTATTGCATTTACGTATTTAAAATTAATACAGGAAAAGCTCATACATTTTATTCCATTTTTTTAGCGTTGTTTCTCAGCAACCAAACAGTGCTTCAAGAAATTAAAATCAAACAAAAAAAATCTTTAATTGCATCAAGATTCCATACCTTCACGATTAATCCCCACATCAATGAAAGAACTACAACCTAATGAAATAAATAAATAAATAATCAATACACGCATATAGTTTTATTTTTTAAAAAGAATCTAAAACAGACAAGAATCAAATGCGAAACTTAGGAAAATTGGTTAAGCAGCAAACGATGTCGTGTCTAGAATTGAGGAGAGCTTCTTGATTAATGAGAGGTAATATAAAAAATCGTGGAAAAAAAAAAGAAGAGAGAGAGAGAGAGGATTTACAGAGGGAGCGAGAGCATGGAGAGAGGAGATTCTTGAGAAACGGTTACTTTTTCTGTTTCCAATTATTTATTTATTCTTTTATAGAGAGTAAAAAAAGAGAGGGAATTGTGAGGACCGTTGATCGATAATGGACGGTGATAGACGGTCGTTACGTGCATGGGCAGCATTCCTGTAGAGGTCGTTTGAAGTCTCTCTCTCTCTCAATATCTACCCTCTCTAATAAACCTGTTAAATTATCGAATGCATTTTACGATTTTCCCATGAAACCATAAATATTTATATATATTATATTGTGAGTTTGATAATATATATTACATGTGGTCTTGTAAAAATGTTTATATATATTGAGATCCACAATAATCTTGGGCCTATAAATATTACCCGGCCCGATGCAGTACGAGGGTCTATGGGCCTTGTCCGAGGGATATAAATCCTAGGCCCATCACCACCTAAACAATTTAACACAAAACAAAGGAGAACAACAACAATTTGATTTAGCAGTGATGAGGTCACCGGTTTTTTCTTTATTGTGTATTTCTCAAAGTATATTTTCTTTTTGCTGCAGATCAGTATTCCTCATCTATTCTTTTTGCAGCAGATGAGGTTATTAACCAAAGCCGAAATCATAAATAAAAAAAAAAAGGGCAGTCTTCTTCTTCTCTATGTAATGTTTTTTTACAGAGGGAAAAAAAAAAGAGCAGAAATAAAGAGATACCGATCAGGAAAAAAGAATAGCGAGCAATACCATAATTCACAAGGTATCCTCATTTTCAATCATTTCACGAACTTCATTAATGACCAAATATGCTTTGTGACCACCAATCACCTCTGCCTGTTTCTTGCTATCCTTCCATAGCTGTAAAACAAAGAGAAACAGCTTTAGGAAGAGAAGTGAAGATGGAAAATATTGAATCTCAAAAACATACAATCAAAATGGCAATTACCTGAATGGTTGGCATTTTCTGCACAGATTTCACAGCCCACAGCAAACAAATACATGAAAAATCGAACAATTAACTGTTAATCACAAGTGCTTGGAATGTATATTTTGCTGGAGCAAACAGAAAACATGGGATTAACCTTCAAAATGCCTGCGTTCTTTGTTTTTTGATATGCCTGTGCATGTTAAAAGTTTTTTGTGACAGGAATAGCCTTGGAGTGGAATTTATGACAAGAAATAGCCAGTACTACTAAATTATTCACCAACTAGTTAAATGTTTCATGAGGTTAGGCAGAACCTAAAAATCGAACCATTCCCACCTCTCAAAGTGATCTTAAACTAAATTTTCAACCCTCTTCCAGACCTAGATCTCCCCCTCCCAAAATGATTTTGTATCTCTTATTTCCTCGATAGAATGACTTATAACTGCTCAGTTACAATCAGATTTTACTTCTCCTGGCTGTGGGATATAAAGTTACAAAGAAGGAAGAATTACAGAAAGTATATGGAACCATAAGACTTACAGTGACTCCTGCACGAGTAACAAGTTTGTGTGGAACATTATTGACATCGACACGGTAAAACCGCGATCTGTGTAGCATCAGTGAATATAAAAATAAGGAACACTCTCAATAACTATACAATTTTCAACATGTCCAATGGGCAATTTCCCTCTAATTAAGGCATAGACGATCAGAAACGAAAATAGAGCAAACCTTCTATAGTAATCAGCTGCCAACTTTTCCAATTTTGGTTTCAAATATATACATTTTCTGCACCAGCTTGCCATCCTACAAGAGCAAATATGACCATATAAACCAATTGTTGTACAGTAACTTTTCCAATTGTTCAACTCAGAACACACAAATAAACCCACAAAGCTTAAAATTTGCGCTCCCGTTTGCCAAGATTTCTCTTTAACCATATAAACCAGTTTCAGAAACAAAGCAATTGGAACAAAAACATGACAAACAAAGACATTTTATCGAAACTGCTACGAGAGTAAAAAAATCTGAACTTGCTCCTTTTCTCATATTTTTTTCATTGAAAAAAAATTGGCCCAGATGCAGAAACAGCCCTAACTAAAGCAAAGTCTAACCAATTCAAACAAAACCCAGAGACAAACTAACACCACACACCAAACAATGATAACAGATTCCTCTAGTTGCTGTGCCTCTGCAATCACACGATCAAACTGACTCTCACTGTAAATGGGCTCCAACTCAAACGAAACAGGAGAATCATCCACCTCTTGCAAAGGCCCCTCTTGGCTCCAAGCACGAAAGTCTCTATTTTTCCCTGGCAAATTAAATTTTCCGGGAGAAGAAAGTTTCTTGAAAATCGAAATTGCGGGATTTGGACATGAAATAGTACTACTTAATACTGACAAGTCACGTGATGGGTCACGTGGTATTGAGTTTGGAGACAGAAATCTGAGAGATGGTGGGCTGTGTAAGATCTTAGACATGTTTGAAGAAGGAAATATAGCAATTTGCTAAAAGAAACTCTAGATTTCAATATAAAGAGACAGGTGTTGTGGTTCCCTTCATGCCCTGAAAGAGGAGGAAGGAAAGGTGGATTTTTTTTTTCTGTTTTTTTTGGGGGATTATGGGGGTGGCTTCCACAAGATACTAGTTGAAAAAATCAAAGGAAATATCAGAACTGGAACTCTTTTTTGACCGTTCGATTGGACTTTCAGCTCAAGGTTGCAGTCTTGGCAAGGTATCAGTTTTCTTATGGAGCACCGAAGGAGAGGGTAGTATTGTATTGATGCATGATAACTTATTATTAAAATTAAAAAGAAAAAGAAAAACACGTCAGTAAAACATTGTAATTACAGAGACATTGCCCTATGTATTAGAATTTTGCTATTCTTAAAAAAAAAATTAACAAAACTTGTTATTGAGGTAATATTGTTTTTTCATGAAATTTATTGGATATTATCAAATTAATTTTTTTATTAATACAGTTAAATGATTTTAATGTCATGAAAAACAAAATTTTTAAAACAATAATCTAGTATACATTAATATTATATTTTAGATCTTATTCTTTCTATATTTATTAGGTGTATAAAAATCTTCTAAAAATTCACCATAATTTTATATCCTTTAAATGCTTATATATTTTCATGTATATTATCACATATATTAGGAATATTTCTCATCAACATTAATACTAACAGGACAATATTATATTTTAGTTACTTATCTCTATAAAAAAAACTCATAAACTATAAATAGATCATGAATTCTTTAAACAAAGGATTCGAGATCTTCATTATTTATTACATATTTATTTTCATAGTATCTTACTGTAATATTATTGTATTTTCTCTCAAAAAATCACCGACTTAATCATCAAAAAGTCCTTAAATTCACAAAAAAAAAATAATTTACACGTATCAGGCACCCGTCTCGAACTACCTTAGCTAGAGAGAATAGACTAGATTGTCAGAACCAGAAGATTAACTAATTATTCAAGACATGAGCATTGTTCCCAAACTACTTAGATTTTTTACGAAATCATCAAATTCAATACTTTTTTTTTTGTAATAACAATTTATTTAATTATTGAATCATCACAGCATATTCTAACTGAAAAGTATAAATAATAAAGGTTATTAATCAAGATATTAAAAATATATATATTTTCCCAATAATGGTATATTTGTTTATTTTTGTGTTTTAAAAACATTTAAAAAAATTAAATTTTTTTATTTTTTATTTTGCTTTAAATTAATATTTTGTTAGTATTTTTAAATTATTTTAATATAATAATATTAAAAATGGTTTTTAAAAAATAAAAAAAATTATTTTAATAAATTTTTAAATAAAAATCACTCTGAAAAACTTATTAATTATTTTGTAAAGCAATCCCCTGAGTAGTAACAACTTTTACGTGAAAGATTCTATGAACAGTGGTTTTTCGCTAATGGAAAGAATTGATCTAGGCTGCTTTTAGATTTGGTTAGAGAGGCTAATATTTGTTTACTAATTAATTAGTATTATTCTTTTTAAGAAATCTCGAATCAAAACCGTTTCTTAAAAAAATAACATATCATTTTATTATATGGTAATTATACAAAAATTTTAATTATTACAATTAATTAATTATATAGTATATACAAAAATATTAAACATTCAAGAAATAAATTATAATCTTCAATTATTCAAAACTCTTAGTTATTTTTTTCTTAATTAATATGATTGTATTGATCTTATGTTTTGACGTGGTCTTTAATTTTCTTCATGATTAGTAATTGTATTGATAGAATTCAATCAAAATATCCTTTAATAAAGGAATAAATTACAATCTTCAATTATCAAAATTCTTGATTTAATCTTTTGACTTGATATATGTTTCCATAATTAGAGATTATTTTTATAGAACTTGAATCCAAAAATAGACAACCTTCATTATTTTCTCAATATATATATATATATATATATATATATATATATATATATATATATATTTCACGAACTTCAGTAATTAGTCTACTCTATAAATACCATCTCTCTATATCGTGAAAACACACAGAGATATTAATTTTTCTCAATAAGCAAAGGAAGAAAGATGGAGAAAGCTTCTTTTAAGTTGGCAATCCTAATTGTTTTGATATTTTCTACAACTTGTGAGTCTCTCCCTCCCTCCCTCGTATTTTTTTCCCTATTTTTTGTCTACTTTTCTCCTCTGCTTAATTTGTAAGAATGAGAGCTGGTGGCCATGGTTTGGTTTGTTTTTAAAATCGCTTTGAAAGGAAATTTATTTTTAATCAATACACAGATAATTAGTTTTGAAGATATAATAATCGTTGAATATTAAAATAAAGTTTCCTTTTACTTAATTTATTTTATCATTTTCCATACACTTTGACAATAAGTACAGAAACGATAGCTCATGACTGATAAAACAAAAATTCTTGACAGGTTTCCTACAGCAAGGATCATCAGTTCAAGCTACAGAAATCACAGCAATGAAGGGCATGCCATGTGCGAGCGATGATGTCTGTATACCCTTTTGCCCTAAATCTTGCAAACGTATTTTTTGTAATCAAAAACGCTCCTCCGCAAACTATCACATGTGCTATTGCGAGAACAGCTCCTTTTCTCCTCAGCAAATGCTCATAGCAATACCTTGTGTGACAGGTTAGTGGAAAGGCGGCTTCTTTTGTAAAGGAGAGGCATCACTGCCTCATTTCGCTTGCTTGACCTAATATAAGCTAGCTTAGTAGTAGTGCTGCTGCTGCAAATAATAATAATAATAATAACAATAATACAAAATGTCACCTGCATTTTTGCAGTAATGTGCAATGCTGTGATATTCTGTGCTATATATGATTATGAGTGCCATTACGGCCTGCTAAATCTCGTCTTAGACTTTGAATAAATTATTAATTGAGCTATTATTTTGATGCAATAGTTCATGAGATACGTTGCATCTCTTGTATAATGATAATAATTAATTAACAATATACAAATCAATGACACCATAATTTACATTTTCAAATCTCCCCTCTTCAAATATCTATTATGGAAATCCAGGATGTAATTTTCCATGTAAAGAGCTTCTTTTGAAGGTCAATTAATGGGTTTTAAAAAGATGTATCTGTGCGTATAACTTCAGGATCAAGCGAGGATCGATGTCATCAAAGACAAAAGTTGATTCTATACGAGGAAATAAATATTCTTAATTAAATCCTTTTTTTTCTGTAATAATTATTTAATTAATTATTGAATCATATATATATCGCAACATCTTCTAACTGAAAAGTGATATGTAATATAATAAGGTAATTAATTATGACTTTAAAATTAAAATTAAATCTATTTGCCCAAAAACAAAGTGGTAATTAAATCTGTATAAAAAATAGTTGCTTTGGAAAACAATATATAGGACCAACATTTTCTTTTTCCAAAGCAGTACCAATTAAAATTTACTTAAAAGGTTCCATAAACAGTGGTTTTTTTTTTTTTTTGCTTATGGAAAGGTGGTCTAGACTGATGTTGGATAATGCTAGAGATATGGATATTTGTTTACTAATTACATTATAATCTTGATAAATTAATATTGATTAAATAATATTTTTTATCGGTCATGACCTGAGATCAATGTAATAAATTAATAATTTGTTAAATTTATAAGATAATATATTAAAAAAATAAAAATCCCAATTTATATATAAATTAATAATTTCTTTACAGTACATCGAAATTATACATGCACACGACTCAAGCAGAAGGTATTTGTAAGATATAACTTTAATGCTAATTATTTTCTCTTGAAATTTATGTTTTCTTGGACCTCATTTCTAAAAAATTTTAGTGCATTAAAAAGGCTTTGATGTATAGTGTTCTTATATTACGTAATATATAAAATAATGAAAGTTCATAATTTAGTAATTAAATAATATTTTTATAATCATAATAACACGATACATGTATTAACTTTAATGCTTTGAAAAAGAAAAACCTTGATAAATTATTAAAAAAAAAAGTAATGTATAAATTAATAAATTATTGATTAAATATTATTTCAATTAATTAATAAATTTTCATGTTTCAAAATATATTAATTCATGGAGGTTTAACTGTATATAATTAATGTTTTTATATGTTACATTAGTACAGTTACTGTGTGACAAAAAATAAATCATTTATTTATTTATTTATTTCTTGTTAGTTGCCCAATGCACAGAGTCTCTTCTCTCACCCTTCTTCCCCTTCCCGCTCCCTCTCTAGTCGCTACTTATAAAAGAGCAAACCATTGATATCTTTTACCTCTTTAGTCTTCGTCAGATCACTATTATCATGAGTTCCATTGGTAGCAATGTCAAAATAAAATATTATTTTTTAATAAAGATCGTATGAATCAGAATTAACAAATTAATTAAGAGTTAAGAATTTTATTTTTTTATCGAAGCAATAAAAACTCTAGGGATATTTTATTGAATAATAAGGATATTTTAATTGTTTTATTGTTAAGAATTAACAATAAAAATTATTACAATACCAAACAAAACCAAACAAAACAGATACTAAAGAGGATACTGTAAACAATTAATAATTTTACCTGTCCATAATCATACAAAATTGCAGGTTAACTGAAGGGGAATAGGGGGATGCTAACACCAAAACCGTCTCAGAATTGGAGTGGAGAATAAGGAGGTAAACTACTTAAAATGAAACTCTAGTTGCCATTACTGTTGCAGAAGTAACCCAAAATTTCAGCTGCTCAAATTCTCAATGATTTTGGAGAGTGCTGAGTGGGTTCCAAAGGCTGATGATACAATCCCTACTGCAATGATTATGATACAAACTACACCCTACAGAAAGAATAGCAAAAGATGGGAATAAGAGCAATATCAAAACCATCAACTATGCTTCCAAAGTGCTGACAAAATTTAATGCTAGAAAGGGAAATATAGAAGGGAAACGTTAAAAGGGTGTTCTAAGTTTGTGAATGGGGGTATTAATAGAAGTGGCATACCTGAAATCTTGTTGCTTTACCCCTCACGATGCTCAGAAAGCAAGCACAAGGAAGTATCAATGTCTGTTAAAGAAATTACTTGTAAGTTGAATTCAACAAAACCACGTGATTAATCTTATGAAGAGCATAGGGGAGACCAAATGGCAGGGCAAGGCTCCGATATGAAGCTAAATGACTATAATGGTAGTAGAAAACTTACTACAAGCATTGTGAGCAAAGATCCAATCAATGACATGACCAAGCCTGCAATGAAAGAAAATGTCGATGGCATATATAAATACGCAACCAAGCGAGGTATGGACTAGAAAATTGTAGGTTTAATGAAAATCAACTGGTTTTGCAAGAGACATGTTGTAGGGTAGGACAGTACAATCAAGGGGGACTAACCGAAAAAGGGGATGGCGAGACCGACGAGTAAGGTAGAGAACACCAACGCTGTCCTAATGCAGATTGCATACATGTGAGACTTCATGTGGTTAGATGGTATCAACTCCTCCAGACTCATTGCCACTGGAGACATGGTTAATGCATACTTGGTAAATGGGTTAACTACCTGCAAAAGAACAAACAATAAACTAGATCAAAGGAAGAGAACAGACAGAACAGCTAAAAGATATTTTTGTAAGAGCTGATGAACATACCGTAGTCCACACAGCAACCTTTGAGACAACTAGATCTTGTGGCAAGTTAAGAGTGAATTGAGTTTCTGTTGATTCTCCGAACATCGTGTATCCCATATAAGCAACCCCGGCATACATCGAAGTACAAATACTGAAGCTGCATGGATAACAAAACCAAGCGAAGATGAAGTGAGGAATATTAAAATCATAGTCAATTAAAATAAGTTTCTACTATGAATAGCGTGTTTGGCAGTGTGGTTGCGGGTGCTTTTTAAATAATTTTTCGTGCCAAAATGCATGCCAATGATGTTTTTTTATTTTTTAAAAATTATTTTTGACATCAGCACATCAAAACGATCCAAAACGTACAAGCCATATTAAATTTTAATAAAAAAAAAAATTTAAATTTTTTAGGAACGCGGATCCAAACGCTTTCGAAGTAAGAAGGTTGAGCAACTTAAGTTACCATGCTAGGAGAACTGTTGGAAATCTACTAGGTTGTGCCATGGAAGTGTAGATGTTCGGAAAAACAGCATGTCCTGAGTAACAATAACCGTAGAGACCAATGGCAACAGGAAGAGTTCCAAGATTGAGTACAGTCCCTTTGCTGTGAATGCCCACATTATCAACCAGACCAACCCAGAACAAGGACAAGACCACCAACACTGATGCAACAACTCCACCAGCTGGAAGAAAAAAAGCTGAAATTAAGAATATTTCAAAACAAGATAGCTGCTTATTTTGATACGCGCCTTGCAGCCTATGACATGCTAAGAACATTTTTTCATCATTGATCAGATGATGTAGCTCAGGCAAGAAAACAAATGCGCATCAAATGATTTTGACATCCGTTGAGAAATGTTTAAAATCCAAAATAACTTAATTTAAGAACACTTACCAGAAATGTAACTAAGGACACTAAGGTCTCTAAGCCAAACAGTAGGAAGAACAGCAAGGGTGGTCATCAAAGCAAATAGATGATGGGAATCCATCTCAAATCCACCCAAACTTATATGTGCATTTGGAAATAAAGAGGATAAGTTGTCACCCTCCAAAATTATATATTCAACGCAACAAGCCTGCAGCATTGAAGAATATTTAGATAGGTAAGCAATGCTATCAAATATCTTCTGCTTACTTCACTGTGAACATTGACTTTCACAGGACTGAAACAATATAGAAATGCATGGCAATGCTAAGGAAATTACTGCACCTTTGTCGATAACAATTAATCAAAATTGATCACCTTAGGCCACGTTTACAGAATTGCATATTTGCAGCAGCGAAAAAGTGGTTGCCTTGGGTTATTATCTGAAGTATGCAAGTCCCATGGTTGCTTATGCTAAGTAAAGAGGGGATCCATTCACTATTGAGTGACTAATAGTCAAATAAATATGATTTTGAAAGACACAAATATCATCATCGGACCCATTTTACTGGATCTTGGTTGCTATATAGGCTGAAAGCAATATCATTTTGAACTTGGGTTCACATTAATTTTAAACCTTATAAGTAATAAATTTGCAGTAAATCATATGCAACTAATGATCAAATAGGCAACTTGAGTCAAGTCAAACGAGGTAAACAATAGCCACATTTGATCCAGCAGACTATAGTATAGGCAAATGGTAAATTGTGAACTTTTTGTCAAAGAAAACAAGATCCAACTTTTGTGACCAAGAATTTAAGTGGCCCAGAAAGAAATCTTGCTTCCCATCTTATTCTCTTTTAAGGAATAATATACTTGATTGATTAAAATACAGAAAGTAAATCATTCAGGAAAAGCCAGATTTACTTACATACAATTCCACATACAGTATTATCTGCAAAAAGAAAAAAACAAAGGCAGAAACGACAACATTACTGTCTAGTCAAATTTATACACCAGTGCTTGATACAATAGTCAGCTATGAAGTTTAAGAGACAAATTTTGCATGTCAATTTAAGCATTTTAACCGTGCAAAGTCTTCAGGAAATGGAAAATAAAAACTAGACTTACTGAGATGACAAAGCGACCGGTGGTACCGAAGGCAGCTTGGCCAATGTCTGGGTAAGTTTCAAGTCCTGGTTCACTATCCAAGCAGTAACGCAAGAGCATCCCGGTGTAAAAAGACAGAACAGCAAAAACGAGCAGTATGATGAGCCCTAGCCACCCTCCTTCTTTAGCAGCGTAAGGAGTAGATAAAATCCCAACTCCACACAGAACATTCAAGCCTGCATTGTGAACCACAACAAGAACACAGTAACCATTAAATTAAACAATCCTTTTCAAGTTATGATACAGAAATTCAACTTGATACCGAGCCGTGCAGATTTACAGTTAATTGCAAGTAAAAACAATACATAAGCATGCACAAAGAGGCCAAAAGGTTCAGCAACAACCAGACGGATATTCTTGTTGTTTAGTTCGGAGTTTTCATGTGAAAACTAAGCCACCAAATTATGAAATACAAACATGGTTGTTTTATGCCCATAAAGGGAGACAATAATGAGATGTGAACAAAGGCAGGCCCCCTTGTCTAAAAAACCTATATTTAATTTCATAAACAACAAATCATCCCTTCAGGCAGTTTTGGTTGTTTGGAGATATTGATAGCTACTGGCAATATGCTTTTCCTAAATTGAGTCTCTCAGACATGCCAGTCATAATAGCTGACTCATGGAGACACTAAAAAACAAGATGTCATCAATAGATAGACGAAACTAAACCTGAGGCCAAGTGATTGTAAGAAAGCAACAGGACATCATCTGTAACATCATTGGTTGATGCGGTCCTGGCAATTGTAGGGTCTAGGTGGGATCAAGTTTGGTTGACAGGTAGGATTACTGCTAACAATACTGTCTTAGAGGATGATTTTAGACAATCGTGGGCAAATACAAGCTGTCAATTGCATGGGGTACACACTACAATGGATGGTCTGGATTTACCCACGAGTGTGTGTGTGTTGGCCATTCTCCATAGCATTTTACGTTGTGTTAACCTCAACTTACCATTAATCACAGCTTGTCCAAATGAGCTTTGACGAGACATGGGAAGTTCATGTGAAACCTGGGAGGGTTTCTCATCCTTTCTAATGACTGATGACCTTCTCGATGTAATTGGAGCTAGTAGAGAACGAGAACTACGTCTTTGTGGTGGGAGTTGCTCCTCTTCTGGTTTTTGCAGTAGAGGTTTTACCACAGAAGGTAATGATTCTGGTGTGTATCTTCTTGTAAGTGAAGAGGAAAGAAATGAACTGCCTAATCTTGATAGCGTAGGTGTGCCCAAAAATGTAAGATTTGGAGATGGCACACTGCTGTATAAATCGATGGATTGCCTGAAACATCAGTCAACAACAATGGATGAGTATCTGGAGCTATAAATAGCACCAAATGCATATTAATGAAACAACATGAGGACTATTGGATTTGCAAGTTACATGATTCACAGATTGATTTCAACATCATCAGATTACTACTCGATATAGAAGAAAAGTTTTGTGAAGGCTCAAAATTCATTTAGGTGACAAGGAAAATCATTTGTTCGACCACTAGATTGAAAAAAAAAAAACATAGAATTTTTCAAACTCTTTTGGTTCCTAATCTTTGTGAAATTACTGAGTCAATGACCCCAATATTATCACTTTCCCTGTATGAAGGCCTATTAGAGTGACCCCATGGCATGATTTTCCTGAAAACATATTTTTCTTTGATAAATTATACCTTCAAGAAAGTCCAAGATTGACCATGACATGAAATCAACAGAGGAAAACAGAGCATAAGCAAGAAGGGTGAGAGAGAGGAAACCTGTAACTTTGAGGCCAGGAGGTGTTGTATAAACCAGTTTTACTCTGCTGCCGATTATCATCGGCCAAAGAATTATCAGAATCTGATTCATTATTATCTTCTTCACCTTGTCCATTTCTGCCAAGTTCCTTCTCTTCATCTTCTTCTTCACTTTCTATGTAAAAACTCTGGTCTGATACAGAATTCTTCATTTTCTATTTCTCCTTCTGTTTCTCTCCCCTTCAAAATTTCCAACTAAAATTAACAGCACAATTTTTTTTTTATCTATTATGAAAAAGAAAAGAAAAGAAAAGAAAAGAAGAATTAATTCAAAAGCTTCAAGATTGAAGTTCAAGGAGAAATGCTACAAACCTCAGGTAAAATTGACCACCTTTTGTCCTACAGGCTTTTGTAGCTTTATTGTTTTAGCATTTTTTTTTTTTTTTACTGGGTAGCCTACAATGGTGTTAAAATTGTTATGGTTCATAACATTTGAGAAACATCAATCAGAAATAAATGCAAGAATAAGCAAACGCAGAATCACCATCCAAAAGAGAGTCTATATTTGGACATGCAAGTATATTTGGAAACATGCTAAAATTTTCAAGGAAAACAAATATCCTTGGTTGTCAAGCAAATACATAAAAGGAAAAGCAAAAGACAAAACGTATAGCAAGATTTGCAGTGAAAATCACAGAGAACGAAAAGATAGCCTTTTAATGCACAAAAAGTGATTGACAACTAGTAAAGGAAAGATATATCAAGTTTCCTCAACTCTCTAAGGAACCAAACAGGAAAAAAAAAGGGGGTTTTAGAGCAAAAAGTCTTACGTGGTATTGCTGCAGTCCAGCAAAGATTGCTGTTGTTTTTTCTTCTTTGTTTTTCTCCTCTTTGTTGTTTTGTAATATTGCTGCAATCCCGCAGAGATCTTAAAAGGGGGGGAACAGGAGAATCTTTATAGTTAAAGAATGAAAAGAAAGGGAGGTTTCTTCTCGAACCTGGGATCTGAAGAAACTCGTGAAAGACCAGAAAAAAGTTCTGGTTTCTTAGAGCTAGGAGAGAAACAGCAACAGAAAACACACACTGACAGAAACTTTGTGTTTTCTTTTGTTGTCTTTTGGTACTCTATTGAATGTGTCTAAAGCTGCATTTATATATCTATATCGCTTTGTTTATAAGATGTGTCCATGCATTCAGATTACTTGGCTGCGATGGTATGTTTAAACCTAATTTCTTTATATAAAAAAAATAAAAAAAAATTATTTTAAATAAAATAAAAAATAAATTATCAGGTTTTACGTTAGCCGACCAGATCATAAGTCAATCCAAGTTTTTTATCGGGTTGTTTTTTTTTTTAATTCAGACCAATCCAAGTCTCAAATCAATTAAATTTTAAGTCAATATGCTAATTTAATCCATGTTTTATAATTAAAATTTCAATATCTCATTAATTCATAATTGTTATAGTTGGTTCAATTAATGGTAGGGGTTTTTTTTATGAGAATAGTTGAGGGTAGATAAGTGCTATCTTGTTGCTCCATTAATTAGATATAATACGATAATTTCTATATTGAATGAAAATTAAATACCGGGTCTAAAACCAAAACCTAAAGAATCCTATTGTTAAAGCTAAAAAATTACCAGGGCCTGTTTTTTTTTTTTTTTTTTTTAATATTTCATCACGGATGATGATGATTGATGCCATAAACTATATAAATCTGTGATCGTTAGCAGCTAATGCAGGAGGAGAAGGCTAGATGCTTACATGTTTATGCACTGCTGCTCATTATTACTACTCCGCCGGAAAAGGCACCGCTACGAGACAACAAAACTGTTGAATATTTTCAATATTTAATAAATATAGTAGGCCCTTTGTACACTTTATTAGCTAGCGGAATTATCGTTGTGTCTGGGCTGTCTAGCGCCTGAGCGCACTTGAAATATTCAATTATTTACCAATTTTCTCGGCTTTGTTAATTTGCAAAATGCAGGGCTGATTTGGTGATTTAAAACATGATTTGTATCATGTTTTATTTTTTAACCCGGGTGTTCCGATATTTTTAAAAATAAAATAATTAAATTATTTTGAATATTGAGCTCATTAAATTAAACCTGGGTGTGATCCGGTACATCGAGTCTATGAAATCAAGTATTCAACAATGAACTCGTGATTTGTTTTTGATACAGACAATGAGCAATCGCTAGCCACTAAAAACCAGAGAGATATTGAAATATTAATTAATTAATTAATTGTGTTTTTTTTTTTTGAAAAGTGATTTTTAGAAAATCACTTTCCAAACTTTCATGTGTTTGTTTGTCATTAAAAAAGTTAGTCAACGAAAAACACTTTCTTGTCAAAGAAAAATTTGACTTGATTTTCAGGAAAATGTTTTCCTTTTATTTTGGATGGAAAACACTTTTCTGAAATTGTAAAAAAATTAGAAATATCATATTATTTGCTGATTATGTCAAATTTGGTCCTCAAACTTTTGATTGCTATATATTTTGTTTGATTTTTTTTTCAATTTCATCCCTTAAAATTTGATTCTTATATTAACTTTGGTCCTTATTTTTATGATTGTTATTTACTTTTCTCTTATTATTTTTTTAATTGAATTTTTTTATCTATCAAATTTGATCTTCATTCTTTTCATTGTTTCTTATTTTATTTAAAATAATTTATGAAATTGTAATTATTATTATTTTAATTTCATCATCGTTCGATTTTTTTATATATTAGATTTGATTTCTATTATTTTGATTATTATTTATTTTATTTGAGATAATTTATAAAATTATATTTTTCTCAATTTCATTCTCATTCATCTTTTTAATTTGTAAGATTTGTTTTTTATTATTTTAATAAACTTGAAAAAAAAACATTAATAAACTATTTTCCAGTTCATTTTCCATAACATAACCAAATACTGAAAAATATTTTTCAACATATTTTTTATAACATTATCAAATATTAAAAGATAATTAAATTTATTAGAATTTACTTTCTAAAAAGTTATTTTTTAAAAAAATACTATTTTTCTGCCAACAAACAGCCTAATTATTGAATTTACCGATAAAGGACAAGGGCTGGTCAAATCAAACGGCTTCATTACGTAGCATCACAAATTGATTCTAGCACATGATTTGCCTCATTCGTGCAGAGAGCATTTTCAGCATCATTGTGGATAAGATGCCTGTCCATGTGAGACAGAGCCCATGTCACAGCTCATCAGTGTTTCATCATGTCACGTGGCTCGCTGTGATTTCCAATTTTATAGATTATCAATGGGAGTTGGCTGACGAATTAGGAAGGCCCCATGATTTGATGACGTGTTTGTCTCCGTGACGGGAAGATTATGAATGTCATCATGGAAATTAGAATTTCAGTATATAGAGAGAGAGTGTAGTTATGCAGTTAAAATTGTATGTTATATTAATTTAAAAGATGATAAATATGGGGTTTGAATTGAAGAGAAAAACTCAAAATAAATTTTTTAAAGTAATTTATTCTTTGTTCATGGAGATATACCTAAAATTTATATTGTCGGTTCTTATTAAGTAAATATTTTTTAAAATTACAATTAAAAATATTTTTTCAATTTTTTTTTAAATTAAAACCACAAAAACTATGCAATAAAAAATATACAAAACTAATGTTGTCATAAGCATAACATTTTGGCTTTTGGAATCAAACTGGCATCGAGGTGCGGTCCATATGTTAAATTTCCCATTTGAAACACAACAAGTTGGGCTGGCAACAAATCGCATTCCATCTATATCCTAGCCTTTAAAGAGCCTTTTCTACTCTTTTATTTTCTGCATGTGTAAGAGGGTGTTTGGTAGTGTGGTAGCGGTTGCTTTTCAAATAATTTTTTATGTCAAAATACATATTAATGATGTTTTTTTATTTTTTAAAAATTATTTTTGACATTAGCACATCAAAACGATCCAAAACGTACAAATTATATTAAATTTTAACAAAAATAAATAAATAAATATTTTAAAAACACGGTTTAAACCACGTTTCCAAACATGTTCTAAGCGGGGTTATCACTTGATCTGCTGAAAACTGTATGATTTTGTACATGTGCTCTCAATGCCAATCAATTGTCAACACATCAGGCTTATGTAAAATTCATGTGTTGAGTGTTAGTTGTAATTCTATTTGTTTTTGTATTTTAAAAGTATTTTTAAAATAATTTAATTTTTATTTAAATTAATATGTTTTTAATGTGTTTAAATTATTTTGATGCGTTGATATCAAAAATAATTTTAAAAAAATAAAAAAAATAATATTATTTTAATAAATTTTTAAGTGAAAAATATTTTAAAAAACAACCGCAATTACACTTTCAAACACGCTCTGTGTCAACATCCATGGCCTCACCCATAATAATTAAATCTAAGAAGATATTTATAAATGTGATAATGATTATTTTTAAAAGTAATTTTTGTTAAAAAAATATTTTTTTATTTTTAAAAATTTATTTTTTACATTAGATTATTAAAATAATTCAAAAACACTAAAAAAAATAATTTGAAGAAATTGTTTTTAAAATTTTAACAAAATACAGGTTGAAATAAATTCTCAAACGGTGTCTAAAACCCATGAGTTATGCAGGCGAACATGTATCAATTAAAATAATATTATTTTATTTTTCTAAAAAAGCAAAATAAACATTTTTTTTAAAAAAAAACCCCTAAAAAAATGCCAAATAAATTTTGATGAGATCAAATTAAGTTGATATTTTTCTAACACCCGAACCAAGCCTCAGTCGAGCATAGATAAACTTACTAGACCAACAAAAGATACCTCCTAGCTAGCTCATAATAAACATGATGTGGTGCATAAACATTGCTATACCAGAAAGAACCAGTGAAGGGATCATACAAATATTTGTTTGCATCTCGCTAGTGTTTTTGTTTTTTTATTCATGTTTGAGGGGTGAGCTTGAGCTTATTGATTGAGCCTTGAGTTGATGCTTTATTCATAGGATAGGAAAAACAGGTAGAGAATATACAGATGCATGCACATTAAGACAAGGCATAGTGATCTATATTTTTTTTTAAGGAAAGAAAATGCATGGCTGGCATAGAAGAGGCATCGTGGACTCATGTAACTAGCACAGAACGTATTATTAGGCTGGTTTCTTTACCACATCTAAAATATCTATTAATTTAAATCGGAAAGCAAAAGGATATCCGACACATCATCAAGGTTTTGCAACAGTGAATCTTAAGACCTGATGAGATCCTTACTTATTAAAGGCTGAAGCATTTTAGTTTCACTTTGCTCGAAGGAGGATGACAGATTGTCAACAAGGAATAAAGAATTACAATTGACTTACAAGTCTTTGGAGTAATTTAGAATAATTGCAACCAGATGATTGGTAAAGACACAGAGAAAGACAACCGAGATCAGTAGAACATGTAAAAAACACGTTTTCTGGGAATCAAAGCACTTGTGTTAGACGTGGAGCATCAAGGCGTAACATTTCGTGCCTTTTTCTACATTTGTTTTTCAATGATCAAGGTATTTTTGGATCAAAAACTAATCTTCAATCGATAAGCACTTGTGAATCTCTTGGATTTTTTGCGAGCAACTTTGAAATTTCATGGAAACAGACAAATTTGATCAGTGTTAGTGTCCCCACAGTTTTTGGCTTAAAAAACTGTTGGTAACTGGTAAGGTAGGTCAATACTTTTCCCCGAGTTCCATGACAGGACCTCAAGCATGGAGTCAATAAATATATGAGAGGGAGTACACCTACCCATCATATGCAGTAAAGGTTTAAATTTCTAACCTTTTAGTACTGCAGCTTTTGTGCTTTTCAAAACACTTGAGGTTGCAAAGTCACCAGACCATCGAAATGCATTGAAAAAAGCACCGGCGGTTTGGATCCTGCGATTCCTGTCATGTTTTCTCTACGTGATTCTACCATATTCGTTGAATTTAAAACCACTGGATTCAAATCATGCTAAGGATGTCTAATGCCATGCTCTTTATGCAGCCTAATGTCATCTGCTATCCAGGACTCGAATACGAACTGTTTTGAAAACGCTAGTTCTGTACACAAACAACTACATGAGAAGAGCATCCATTAACCGAAAAAGGATGAGCGTAGTGGGAGACCAGAGAAAAAGACTCATGTCATGTGTCATTCAAGTTTTTATTAGAAAAAAGGCCCCCCATATTTTCTACAGTAGTTCACAAAACACTAAGCGTGATTCTAAAAGTATCTTTGGTATTGCGGTAGCTGTTGTGGTTGTGGTTTGAAAAAAATTATTTTATAAAAAGTATTTTTAGTTGAGGTTGGTTTGGAAAAATATATGTTTGGTTAAAATTGTAGTTGAAATTGAGGTTGAACAAAAAAACATAGTTTTGAAACCCGAACCGGCCCGGCGGGTCGACCCGGGACCCGGTCGACCCAGGCCTGGAACCGGTCCGGGTCTAAGTAAAAACCCGTTTGGGAGTTGGCCCGGAGAAACCCGGTCGACCCGGGTAAACCCGGTTGAGACCCGGCTCCCTTCCTAATAAAGAAAGGCAAAAGTAGTCTTGTACGATCTAATCTCCAACAAATGGCCTTAACGCATTTTTGACAAGTACTCAACAAATAGCCTCTCCAAATCCTCATCTGAAATCTTCATCTTCCTTTCCTCTTCATCATTACCCATTTCCATTCCCACGTTCAGCTTGAAAAGGGCATGCTAGATATGTTTATGTTGGAATTGATGGAGCACTTTCTGGCTCAGCTGCAACCTCATTAGAAGAAGGTTTGTAATCGACTACCTCTTCTTCAAAACTCTTCTTCCTAACAGTTGATCTGCGACATCTTTCTTATTCATGCTACTAGTAAAGAGAAGGTTTGGATGTCAGGATCTCATTACTAGAAGTACCCACCCCCCCTACTGTGGCAACCAAGTGCCCTTGCACCAGCTTGAAAAACCTAATCAATTGATTCTTTTCCATTAGTGAAAGATTTGATCTTTTGGGGTAAGGAAGAGGAAATTTCAAATCGGAGGGGAAGACAAATTTCATCTCATTAAGTCAATTTGACAATGAAGCCCACATGAGCTCCTCCTCAACCGTCCCCTACCTGTGATTAATAATTTTTCCTTTTTTTTATTAATTTTTTTGGGTTGACCCGGGTCAACCCATGTGACTCGTGACCCGATCATTAGACCAGGTCAATTACCGGGTTGAGTTTCAAAACTATGACAAAAAATATTTTAATGTGTTTGGTTAAAAAAATGTTTTTCAAATTGAGGTTATATATATATATATTGATGGTTTTTAAGTTAAATATTGTAGATTTAACTACTGTTATTACATCATGAAATAAATAATATTGATTTCAAATATTTTTTATCATTCCATTAAACTATGTGCAATTTCATCACGTACAAAATCTATCAAACAATAACTATATTTTTCATGGTTTCTTAAGCGCGCAACAACAAAAACTGAATTTTTTGTTACGTCATCAAGCAATCTCCTTCTAATTTTTCGAATAAAACACACAAAAAAAAACAATTTTTTTTCACTGTGAACAGTGCCAAGTGAATAGCACTGTTCACTTCAAGGTACTGTTCACTCTTGAAGTGAACAGTGCCGAGGTGAATTATTTCAGTGTCTATGTAAATTAATTTACTTGGGCATTAGATACGGATGCGTGAGAAGCAGCTGAGAGTTGCTTCTCACGAAACAATGTTTTAAAACGGGCTCCACATATACAATAATTCATGTTTTATTGTTACTAAAAGCATTGATTACATGGTTTGCGTTAAAAGCACCCGCAGCTGTGTAAACAAACGTTCAAGTGACTGAATCACATAGCATACAGTTCTTTTAGGAATAATATAGCAGAAAGGTGAAGAGGCAAATGCAAGTGAACCATGCAAAACACGTACATTCCTGTATAGAAGAATCTTTTGACGTTTTAACTTTATTCGTGATGAATCTTCTTTGATAAATTATGTTCTTAATCTTGTCCAGATCAAGCCATCTGTACATAATGCATTCCACGTGTAAATCACAAGAACAATTTTCTAAGAAAACCATGTTTCACCTGTCCAAATCACACAGTTTGAATGATTGCCCTGAATTCATTATTACAATCACAGTTGCAAAGATAAACATCAAAGCAACAGTCAAAGCACCAAGTATGATTTATGCACTGAGTTCATTCATGGAAAGAAAATAGAAGTGTTTTTTTCCTACACAACTTACAAATCTTCTCTCTCAATTATTGTCAGTAAGATAGGCTGTTCAATTTAGATGAACGGAAAACGTTCGTTGTTGCATTCAAGTTGGGGTCGGAAAATCATGGAATGAGAACAAATTGTCCTGAACTAGAAGACGTAAATAGTCAGTATGAGTGGCATGATTATACTTGAACCTTAAAACCATTTGCAAGTATGTCTCGGTAGGCCAAGAGAAATTGGACTCGTCTCAAAGCTCTCATAATTCTGTCTTCCTCGTCAACTGATATTTTATCTCCATCACAATGTCTCTCCTTGTGTGAATGGTTCTATTCGTCCACGTTTTTGACAGACAACTTCATCAATGAGAGTATAGAAGCTAACTATCGAGTTCCTCCAATTCCTAGCACCACTCAAAGGATTAGAAACAATCCTTGTCTCGCATAAAACTTATCATGAGAAGCCTAAAATTCAAGTGTGACATCATGCTGTTGCAAACGTGGACAATGCCTGTGGGTGAAGTTTCCTTTTCATTTTCTTTCCCTTCACCAAACTGCAAGGTTGTGAGTTACCAAGCTGCCCGACTCCATGGAATGAAGAGAGTAAGCGAGGCTAATGGACAAATACGGTGCTACAGTCAGACTAGTGGTGTCGGAGAGACTGATTAACTTCACTCTATTTCTCCCCAGAGGATTCAATTACTTAGCTTTCCCCACAGAAGGTATCGAGGAAAGACAGAAAGTAAGAAAGGCAATAAATAAGCATACTGTAAAATTACAGAGACAATATAGATAACAGCAGAGGAAGCGTGGAGTTCATGAACATACCTTTCAAAGTTTTAATCGAAATTCATCAGAAACATCATAAGATTGTTTCACGTGTCTACAAATTAATAGTCAACAGTTGTTTTGATTGATCAGAACTTTCTACTGTTCGAGAGCCTTCAATATTGAACAAATTGACGAGGCCCTTTTATAAATGTGGGTGATTCTTTGACTCGTCAAAATCTCATGAGTGTTTTTGTTAACCGTGGACGCCCGATAAGCCACAATGTCCATCACATACAAAGTTCAGTGTCATTAGAGTTTGCACGAAGCTAGCGACACCAAAAATGATTCCAACTAACCTTTTGCTGCTGTTGCTGTGACTCTATTTCTTCAGATATTATCAACCAAAGACCGATACGCCAAAGAAACCCACGTATTCTGTCCTAAATTTATTAACGCCACAGGTCTGTCATCAGGGGTGCCCTGCATGCCAAGAATTCAGTTCACCGTCATCGTGTGTCAAAAATGCTCAGCCCACAATGTAATGTCCTTTTATTTTATACATTCTAATAAAATATCAAACACTCGGCGGGTAAATATTTAGTTAAATTTCCCTCACCATGTCACGTATTGCACCAAATGAATGACCCATTCATTCTTCCTTGCAACAGCCATCTACTACAGATGTGAATATACGTGATCAAATCTCCAGCTCCAGCTCTATCTCAAAACATTTTTGAGGTTGTTATGGATTGGAAATATTTTATTGATTGACCGAGTGATAGGAGCAGACTGAAAAACCTAAATCAACAATATAGCAAATAATAGCCTTCATGACAAGAAACTATAGAGCATGTACTAGGTTACTTGGTTTACATGAACTGCAACTCTGCAAGTACTTCGGTATGTATATTACACGAGAAAATTTAACGTGCAACTTATAATTATTTCATATGTATCAACTATCATGCGCAGTTGGGAAGCTCATTCCATCTTTTAGATGGCTCACTGCTGTGGGGCAAAACCATTTCAGCATGTTTAGACCCAATACCTGATCAAAAGCAGATTACTTAGCTACTTATAGGATGAAAAGAACAAGAACACAAGGATACAGTGAGACCGGGGTGATATTTTTGTAGACACTAAGGTTAAATGGATGTCGATAACTCTGTCCAGATTTCCTGGCCAACCACGCAGCCAGTATTCCTTCATAGTGCTGGCAATGACCCATTCTAGATATCATCAAAAAATAAATTGGGTTGCATATCTGACTATACAATTGAAAACTTAATTCTATGGTCATCATATTGCGAGTGATGAGATAAATATGTTAAGCCAAAAGAGTTCCAATTGTTATGCTCAAGCAAAACATCATTGCTCCAGAAACAGCCTAAAATACATAGATTGTCAGATTTCTTAATAAGCCCCGGTAACTAAAAACAGTATATTGTATGAAAACTCAAGAAAGAACAGATATTAAGAGAAGGGACATTGTGTCAGGAACCACTAACATGCAATTATCTGTACTAGCTGATAGGAATAATTTAGACAAGGTTTACTCAAGTGCCATATGCCTGTCTAAAATTGATTCATTGGCTGAATAAAAACCAAAAGATTCCTGGCTTCAATTTACTTTCTAAGCAATCTTGTGAAACATTTTTCAAAATTTTGAGTTATGAGAATGATGATGGAGAAGTTTAAGACTTTTTAGATGCTATTCAGAACCATTCTAGCAGTGTGTATTGCAAAAACTGTCATTCCGACCACAATCTATGGTGGTCAGTGGCCATGTTTGACCTTGCAAGTTGTTGTCCTTCATATGATATGGTCTCGCATATCTAGAATTTAAGTCGTAAAGACTAAAGAGCAGAAAAGCATGGATCACAAAACTTTAGATCTTGTTTGGGTTTTTACTCTTATAAGGGAATGGACCTGACCATGTGGCAAAACGACTCCCAAAAAAAGAACTGCAATCAAAAGGCTGCCGTACAAGATTAAAATACCCACACACAAGAAAAAAAGTCTTCATAGGAATCCTTCCGCTGAAATCCCAGTTCTTTTGGAATGCACAGCTGATTATCATGACCTGAGCATGCAAAAAGCTTCTAAGACGACGATGGTCCAGCAATCAAATTAGAAAATGAAATGAAAACCAAAATCATCATTCTTCTTATCGTCCCTTGTCATGGAAACCACCTAGAAGCTAAACTTGAGCCAACAAAAGAACAAATCATTCACTAAAACCACCATATACCTAAATAATTCACAGTAAATTAATTAACAAATAAATCATCAAACAATAGCGCAGCCCAGAAAGCGCAAGGTTTCAATCTTTGCACAGCAGGTATGAATTTACTTCCTCATTCTAACACAAAAGACATAAATAATTGAACTTTACTCCTAAATATATACACATATCCTTCCCTTGATTTCTCATCGGCCAAGCCAAAACCAAAGAATATAACATTATAAACCAAATCTAAAACACAAACAATGACACTCAAGATTTCACCTTTCTTCTTTTTCCTCGATTTTATCAAAAATAAAATAAAAGGACACCAAACACATCACTATTCAGACACGTACAATAATAAAAAGAGATGAAATTTATGATGTTCACTCATATAGTAATTACATTATTGAGTGGTTCTTGATGTGGTGGGACAACAGCGCCTTCAGCATCAGGAACATAAGGAGAAGGGACATAGCTAGGTTCGGTTAGAACAAAAACATGAAAGGTGAAAAGACATAAAGAAACCTTAATAGTAAAGATCATAGTATTCCAAGTCCCAGCTGAGCTCTGTAACCCAACTCAATCTTCAATAATTAAGAAAACTGTTAGGTAATAAACAAAAACACACTAGAAACTGGGATAAAAAAGAATCTCTTCCACTTGATTGAGAATTTTCGGGATCTTTCTCGTTCAGAAGCAGAGGTTTTACCGTCTGATTATCACAAGCCAGTGCAGTTGTTTTTGTACTTTTGTTGCTGGAGAGGAAGTTAAGGTGAATTCAAAGTGGCTTCAAGGGATTACTAATTTTGGTCTTATATGGCCACCAGGCCCAGTACCATGAAATGGCTCTAGTGATATTATGGATCAAGTGAGTGGGCTTGGCTGATTCTCGCTACAGTTTTCGTGGGTATCGAAATTAGGGAGTAGAACATTCTTAAGGCGGATTGAATATGGGCCGTGCTCTATCTAGCCCAAATTATATTTCGTAATATTTCGGATGTGGGACGGATGGAATTCGAGGGGTGCAAAAAATGGAGGTAGGCATCCAACAAATTAGGTTAAATTGCAATCATTGTAAGAGGCGATTCTTCTATGGTGGCCCAACCTTGGTGCACGGTGCACCAAAGGCTAAAAGTGTTACGTTGAGGGTAAAAATAGTACATTGCAATAAAAGCTGTTTTCAATAATTTCTCATTGTCAAAGATCACAGTAGGTTTTCACCATCTAATTTTCTAGGGTTTCTTTTTGATCCATGCAATTCTAGACCGCCCTTTTTGAACCAGCCTACTCTTCAACTGGCATTTGAAGATTGTCTTCCACTAGCCTAACAAAATCTGGTGTAACGTCAATTAATGGAAATAACTTTTTTTTCCCAGAAAATTTAAACACAAAAAGTACAGAATGTGGAGACCATTATGTCTGTTGGGTCTTGAGGCTACGTAGCAAAACCTACACAATTATCAAAGTTTAGCCCTTTACACAAGCTATGCGTGGTTGTACTGTCATCCTTCTTGTGGCCTCAAATTACACGTACAAAGTTGATTGTTATGATCATTCAATTTCGATATCATTTTGCATTTGCCATTATACATGTTGAGTAGGGATCACACCCCCACAATGAAATAAATATCATCATCATGTTCTGCCGTGGGGACCCTTGATTTTCTCCACTCATGGACCCAGAGATCTATTGCTCCACCTTGCGATCCTACAGGATTTAATTGACTATTTTGAAATGATGTAACCTTATGGTTACAACGATATGTAAAAGTGGAATTCGACCACACAGAACATTTCAAATAATTAATAATGTTTTAACTTTTGTTTTTACTGCTCATAGTTTTTACTCTAGATCATAAATTTTACACGTACACTCGCGTTTGTTTTTCCTTTTATTACAGTGATCTTTCATTGAATTCCAACTTATCAATCCAAGGTGAAGATCAAACATATTTGTTAGCACAGCCAAGCCTCAAGAAAGTTAGAGATCTTATACCCACGTTATGATCATTGACAGCAAGGGCTAGAAAGGTACAAGGGTATGAAATGTGACAATATTCCTTAATGTTAGTCTAAATGGTATGAAATGAGACCTGAGAAAGGTACAATTCTGTTTCTGCTATGCGCTGAACTCATCGGGCCGGTGAGCAATGGGAGGATAATAAATAGTGAAGTGGCAGAATACATTGATTTTAAAACTCTGTGCACTAACACTGGTTTTTGTGAATTATTAGAATCTCTATTATGTCAAAATTAAGACAGCTAACTGTCCAGAGCACGCACGTAGTTTTATTTACATGTACATATGAGGCAATTCGAATAGCTGTCTTGGCTAGTGATTATTTGTGGTCTTTGCTTTCACTATTTCCAATTTGCTTTCTTTTTTGTTTTCCTAATATATATATTTTAGAGGCAAATCTCAAACATGATCTAATAAGTTCTGGAGGATGTGGTGAACGTACAATCCCAGAATTAGATTTCCAAATAATTAAGACAATATAGAGAGAGTGAGATCCTATGCATGATTTGATATATAACTTGGTTGGAATTGCTCGATCGATTAATTAAAATGATTTTTCACTTTTTCTTCACTCCCTCTCCTTAGGATCATCGAAGAGAAAGTGAGGAACTAGAATAAGTGCAAGAAATCAAATGGACTTGTGCAATGTGATAGAACAAAAAATAAATATTCGGTATAAATGGACTGGTTCCATGTGATAGAACAAAAATATATATAACTTCTTACTCCCTACAGTTAGCTCTCTCTTCTACTTAAACATCCTTTCAATTTTTTGGTACATTATCAAGCAATTGTCTTATCATCACCAAATGTAAAACAAAATTATTTTTTTTCTTAACAACAGCAGCTCTTGCATTAATTCACTCGAAGAAAAATGCGGTAAATCAAAACTAGACTTTAATTTCCAGTGGGAGTTTTCCTTATCAAATGTCGCTCTATAAGTTTATAAGACACCACATATATATGTGTGGTTGGAACAGGCACTGAAATATAGGAAATAGGTTGTTGAATCAGTAAAACCGATAAAATCCTAATTATTTGATTTACAATTCTACGATTTTTGAATTTTGGGTTAAGAAGAAATTTGGGCTTGATGATGTCTCAAAAAATCCAGATAGTTTAGGAATATGGCTCATAAATTGGATAATCGGTTAATCAATTAGTCTTGACAATCTTATTCATTCTCCTTGGTCAAAGTGGTTAATATATAGTTTATACTTAGTACTTGGTAGTTTAAGGGGACTTGTGACTAGTACTTGCAAAAAGTATTTTTTGGTGGAGGTGAAGACTCTCCGATACTTAAATATATATTTTTTTAGAGAGAGAAAATACAATAATATTCTAGAGAGAGATACTCTGAAAATATATATGCAGTAGAGAATAAAGATTGTGAATATTTGTTCTGAATGTCTCATAATGTATTTATAACTCACGAGTCTTGATATTTTGTGAAGAAAAGGGTCTAGAGTATGATTTTACCCTAATAACATTTAATGAGGGATAAATATCCCTTACATTTATATTAATGTTTGATGAAAATATAGTGGGTTCCTAAAGAACTTTTATACTCCTAAAAAGTGTAAAGAGATTAGGGTTCAGGACGTCAAATATAGTTGAACTCATAGAAATTGAGCTCTTTCTCTAAGCTAAATCCAAGGGAGGTGTGCCCTTCCCTTAGTGAACCTAAAGGGAGGTTGGGTTCGTCCCTAACATGCTCAAGGGAGGAGGGTCATCCCTTTCGGCATGCCCCGGAGAGGATGTTCATTCCTTTGGGTACGTATACCTAGAGAGGATAATCTGGTCATTTTCTTGGGCATGTCTAGGAAGGAAGATTATTCTTTTGAGCATGCCCAGGGAGGATGATCTGGTCATTCTCGTGGGTGTGTCTAGGAAGAATACTCATTCTTTTGGGTGTACCTCGGGGAGGATGGTCTGGTCATTTCCTTGGACATACCTAGGGAAAATACTTATTTCCTTAAGTGTACCCAGAGCTTGGCATACTATCACAGCCAATCGTGGTTGGATCTAGCTAGCGCCACACCCAGCGGGCCTTCACTGAAATGTGCTTGTGTTTCAGAAAATTTATACTTGTAAATCTTTTTTGAGTCGGTGTTTTTTGGTAAAGATATATAGATAAAAACTTGGTTTATCATGACTACTTTTGGACTTCCATAAGTGGATGGTTTAGAGCAGGTATATGACAAGTATGATCCGATAATATGACCTTAATTCTTGGTATTGTGAAAGTCTCTGATCTAATTCTACTTTGATGAAACCTTATATATATCATAGAATGACTTGATATACTTGAGAATGTTTCCTGTCTGATTCTATTTTAATGAAACCTTATATATCATAGAATGACTTGATATACTTAAGAATGCTTCCTGTCTGGAACGAACATTAATTTTTCTTTGGTTCAGTATGACCAAGCCTTGTTTCGCATGATCGAAGTAGCAGTTCATGGACACAAGTACGATTAAACTACATATCTACGATTAATAGTAAATGAATTGGTTGCAGTAGCCAGAGAAATGATCAATTGCTAATATTTTTGCTTGAGTATAGGTATATATATTTTCATTTTATTGCTTATTATTTAGGGTTTGTAAGATCTTATGATTTATAATCTGATCTTGTGATACAATTTTTAAAATCCCTTAACGATCTTAGTTGAAAAAAAATTCATTTCAAACCTTGTGTGTGTGTGTGTGTGTGTGTATACAGGTGAAAGTGGAAGACTGACATGCACATCCAAAATTGCATTATGTTCAAATGCAAACAAGCATTCGTAGCAAAGTTGATTTGCTATGATCACATGGTAGACTATACTATTGATTTTCCCCCTATGTACCAGTGGACCTTAACAAGAAAGAATGATTCTCTACTCTCGCCTTTCACATGTCAATTGACACCAGTTTTTGTCTCAAAGTGCCCCCACATGACATGGCTTAAGATTCTTCTTCAAATCCATGACTGTTAAAGAAATACCTGTATTAGATCACAGACACAGGAGCACTCTTTTGGTTCTGTCTAAGTCATATCCAACTGGAATTACACCACCAGAAAACAAAATTAGATTACCTGAGCCACTGACCTGTATTAGTCCCATTGAGAAAAAATGTCAAGCAGAAGTTCAAACATTAATGCAACTCCAAGAATTAAGATGATTCTCTTTGTTGCAGCTTCTGCAATATACAATATACTTATACGCATATCATAATACAGATGATCACAAAATTTTGATGGAAAAATCTTAATATCTCCTGCCTAATTAACAGGCTAAACTCAAGTAGGAATTAAGTAGTCCTAAACCAATTAATTGGTGAGAATATATATACCCTATATATCTTAACAATTAAACTCTGTAGTCTGTCCAAAAATTACCATGAGCCCATGTTCACTACACGAATAAGGTGGAAAAACAATGCAAGTCACTTAGAATCATAATAATGTTCTTTTTTCTCGCTGAGTTACAGCTAGCTAACGCTCTCTATTGTTTTATTGTCCGTTTTGCGTGTGGGACATTCAGTCACCTTAAGTCTGACTGTAAAAATGTCCTTAAGGGATACTGTGTGAATTAATTGAATAATAATGTGTTCTCTTCCATATTCTTCATGCACATTAAAGCTCAACATAGAGTTCGTTACAGATTCCTTTAGAAGGTCTCCAAAATGAGAAGGATGGGATCTATAGGAAATGACTGCAAGATACCCAAATAAAATATTATTTATGCAATGGTTCAGATTCGGACAAAAATAGAGGAAACAACAAAAGCATATTTATATGTATACGTACTGCAAGCTGCTTGGACATGCATGTTCATGGTGAGTAAAGCAAGTAATGTATATGAAAATACTAAACAGGCAAAATGAAAGATCATAGAAATGCGTCGCATTTGTTTTTTCCTTTGACTGATCCACAAGGAATAGTAGTTTACATAGAATCTGGAATCATGAAGGGAACAAAAGAGAAACGAATTAATGCAGCAAATGAAATGTGGTTGCTTAATCATATGTTTCAAGGGAGCACGCTTAACGAGGAATGATCATCTTGTTGATTGTATATGTGAAGGAGCTAGCCATATGAAAAGGAGTGAGTGTGTCAAGAAGCTCTCCACCATTACTTGTAGGTTGCTCCACGATCAAGCTTGGATATGCATATACGGAAACTCTAAGCTCTAAGATAATCATTGATTAGCGTAGTGTCAATATTGAAAGAACTCAATAATCAAACACATACACAACTATGGCATATACAAAGTTCAAATTTATAACAAGGGCTAAATTTCTTTAGCCATTCAAATTAACTAACAAAACCCTGAACTTCAAGAACTAAGTTCATCTTTAGAAATAATTACCTTGCTAATACATTAAAACATGCACAAATTAAAGGGTATTTTGAAACTAGTATGATCACAACCAAAGATGACATGAAAGGACTAATTTATATATGCTACTCCTAGGGGTATTTAAAACCAGTATAATCACAACCAATATTACGACAACAAAAGGGACTAATTTCAGTACTTTCCTATCTATTATATGTATATGCTATTCATGTACGTCTTTCACATGTGTGTCAACAATAAAAAGGAAATCCAAATTCCAATTCCACATAGAATCCTATATTTGGATCAATCATAGCACACAGTAGTACTGTTTACTTAAGGCTTGTACTAACTAAAAGTAAAACAAATATATATAGTAAAAAAAGGATCGGGGCTTTTACCTTGTTCAGAAGCGGAAAAACGTAGATCCAACTACTTCAGGGATATATGTATATATAGTCATTTATGGCTGATGCAGCATCATCAAGATTCTCACCTACAATGATTATACATTGCTAGCTAGCTACATAGCTGTATAGCTTCGGTACATCTATTTGAATGTGAATCTTGATGATGCTGCACCTGCAAACAATGACAGTTGAATGTTGTCGATCCATGTCCATGCATATTCGATTGTTGAAAAGACTTGTTACATGAATTCAGTAAAAGGTAGAGACAAAAGTTGGAGCAAGGAGAGAGCACGAGAGCAACAGAGCTCAGACTGAGAGAGATCTATGTATCTACTTTTTAAGTATAAGTGGCAACTAACAAATGGTTTCCAAGGATCCCTACACAAAAGAACCCTGTATATACCTCTGAAGAACAGTAAAACCCAGAAATTTATGAAGAAAACAAAATCACTCAAAACCAACATCTCTGCCTCTCTCTTTTTTTTTTGTAATTCATGGTTTTGGGGTTTCTAGATTTTTTTTTGTGGGTTATATAGATATAGTTACAAGTAGGGAAAAAAAAAGAAGAGGAAATTCGGAAACAAGAAAAAGAAGATATCTTTTCCCTTAGAAAAAAATTAAAACAAACTGGCAACCATCAAAAAAGAATCCGTAAAGAAAAGAAATTGGAAATCGAACAAATAAACAAAAAAATCTTCGAAATTAACAACAACCATTAGAGAAACAGAGCGGACAAAAACATAAAAGAATATAACTCCAAATGAACTTGAAGCAGCGATCATAAATCAAAGTGACAGAAGTAAGAAGAAGAGGGAATAGAGAGGTCGAGATCTAGCCCTTAATACTGGGAAAAAACGAAGGAAAGAAGGGAGGGGGGAAGAGAGGGAGAGAGAGGAGTTGGAGTAGGTGAGGAGAAGGGGTTTTGAGGTTCTTATATACACACGATGGTTTGATTCTTAAACGAGTTCTTCCGTGACTCGAGGGTGTATGGAAGTTCTGTATCTTTTTCCTTTATTTTCTAGGGTTTGTTTCTTTTTTTGATAATTAATTGTAAATTAAGAAAATAAAAGTTGAAATAGAATTTTCTTTTTTCTTGGTAGAAAAACATGTATGATATTTTTCTAGTAAAGTACTAGATAGGGTTGTAGTATCCCCACTCCATAATTTATTAATCACAATTCATGATAATTAAAAATAATGACATTAATGAGAGCTAGCGTTACATTTATATGTAAAAATATAGCTATAGAAAGTCTTGTTTTGTAACCAGCTGGATATTTTAATTTTATCTTTTTTTAATTAATTATTATATACCACCATCTTTATTTTTATTTTTTTTTGAAAAAACATTACGGTCGTGCTAGTACACCGCATATCTTTCCTTGATAAAGAATTTTTTTTTATCATCCAAATATTATCCATTAATAAATTATTTATTCCAAAAATACACAATATATATATATATATAGTAATTAAAATTCTATGCGCTTCAATTTATGTACTTCTGTTTTTTATTTGAATTAATTTTGAAATTTAATACTTAGAATGGAATATTTCAATAGATTTTGATTATGTTAAAATAAGATATTTTATAATTACATTAAAATAAAAGGGGCAATAGAGTCTATGAATAAAACGTGTAATAAATATGGAAAGCGATTGACAATTCGTCCAATGAGAATAACACCACCCAATAAACATCAATGTCGAATTCACATAAGATTATTGGACATTATTGTGGGGGAGAAAAAAGAGATTGTTTATAAATTATGACTATATATATATATATATATATATATATATATATATATATATATATATATATATATATATAAAAAAATATTATTAAATATATATAAATAAAAATATAAAAAAAAAAAAAAAAAT
>Ga0307513_10000178_pt1 | contig 91751 bp, 84 predicted proteins | sample 15_EM_MG_FD_202174 | JGI IMG/M metagenome (GOLD analysis project Ga0307513, IMG submission 202174) | Populus trichocarpa ectomycorrhiza microbial communities from riparian zone in the Pacific Northwest, United States - 15_EM | ecosystem: Host-associated > Plants > Roots > Unclassified | place...
ACAAATCACTCGCCCAAGCTCTGAAGCTGATCGAAACCGACGGCATCCTCCATCCTCCATAGATGCCAACCTCGGCGCGGTCCTCACCGGATGGGTACTGAGCACCGATGCGGAGGGCATTAGCGCTTGCCTTGGCCTGCAAGCTGAAGCGCGGGTTGAGCTCGAACAGATCGTGATGGCGCTGCAAGCCAAAATCTCTCCTGCGACGCTGTTTGCTCCAGTCTAGCCACGTGGATCGGTAAAGGGCTTTGCCTATCCCCTTGTGCCCCTGTGACCAAATCGCTCTTCAGTCGCAATAGACGCTTAGAACAGATGTCCCCAGCGGCGCGTGATCGTCGCGGCGAACATGCTTTCAAAAGCTGTATCCGCCCGCTCCCAGGCCTCTAGCAGGCGCTCCCGATTCCGCCCTCGCGGTCGAGGTCTCCCCTTATCCGGCCACAGACGCTTCTCGAGCCTGTGCGCTCGATCTCGCATCCGGTCGATCTGGCCTGCGGACTGCGATTGATAGGTGAGCCTTTGAGCTTGGCGAGAGGCGAACACGCCGCCAACCAGCGGCATGACCTCACACCGTCGCCCATGATTGGGGCAGAGGAAATAGTACCGCCGCCCGCCGTAGCGCATGGCCCGGCTCGCCAATGGGATTTCCTGCACGCGGGGATCGCCGTTCAGATTGAACCGGACCACCACAAAGCCAGCGTCAGGATCGGCTAGGTTCACCGTGACGCTCACGCTCCCGGTTTTCTCTCCCCCCCGCGTCCAACGCTGAACGCCCGACGTGACCGCACCAAGCACTAGGAAGCCTTGGCGACGCATGACGCGAAGGTCGAGGCGGATTGCGGCATCTACTGTTCCGCGGTTTCGTTCCCGGTATCGGCCTGAGCTGTATCCGCCCATATTTTCCGAAATCCTTTGGATAAGGGCCCATCTTATCAAGAAGGGCTAACCACGCCACACGTCGCATCGGCTATCCGGCGCGATACGCGTGTGCCTAGGAACATCGAACAAGCAAGGTCACCAACCTCGACCATTTCGAGCAGGTGCGGACCATGTGCGGGCCGCGCCTCAGAGCAGGGCCCAAGCAACCGTCCGAGAGTCCCATATCTCTTTGTTTTTTATCTATTTCGCTGGCGCACCCGACACGATTCGAACGTGTGACCTTTGCCTTCGGAGGGCAACGCTCTATCCAGCTGAGCTACGGGTGCGTTCCAGCGACGGGCGTGTCTAGCCGAAAGCCGACCCCGTCGCAAACGGAAGCGCTCAGGCGCCGGCGGGTTCGGGCGTCTTGGTGGTCAGGGCGACGAAGACGTCCTCCAGGTCCGGGTCCTCGGTGGCGATGTCCTTGATGTGAATCCCCGCCGTGCGGATGGCGGCCAGCACCTGTTCGACGCTGGACTGGCCCGAGCGGTAGGTGACGATGAACGCCCCGCCCGGCCGCAGCACCGTCTCGAACCCCGGCAGGACAGGGGCCACGGTCACCGGCTGCTCCGGCGTCACCACCACGTTGCGGGTGTCGAGGCTGCGCAGCAGGGTGGCGGTGGGCTCGCAGGCCACCACCTTGCCGCCGTCGACGATGGCGATCTGGTCGCACAGGGCCTCGGCCTCCTCCAGGTAGTGGGTGGTGAGCACGATGGTGACGCCGCGGTCGTTCAGCGCCTTCACATAGGCCCAGAGCTGGCGGCGCAGCTCCACGTCGACGCCGGCCGTCGGCTCGTCGAGGATCAGCACCGGCGGATTGTGCACCATCGCCTTGGCCACCATCAGCCGCCGCTTCATGCCCCCCGAGAGCTGGCGGACATAGGCGCCGGCCTTGTCGCTCAGGCCCATGGCGGCCAGGAGTTCGTCGGTGCGCCGCTCGGCCTTGGGCACGGCGTACATGCCGGCCGCCACCTCCAGCGATTCGCGCGGGGTGAAGAAGGGGTCGGCGGCGATCTCCTGGGGCACCACCCCGATGGCGGCCCGCGCGTCACGGGGCCGCACGTCGATGTCGCGGCCCCAGATCTCCACCTGGCCCTCCGTCTTCTTGCAGAGGCCGGCCAGGATGTTGATGAAGGTCGACTTGCCCGCCCCGTTGGGGCCCAGCAGGCCGAAGATCGACCCGCGCGGGATCGCCAGGTCGAAGCCCTTCAACGCCCGCATTTCAGGCGTCGTCTTGGTGGCGGGATAGGTTTTGACCAGTCCCTTGGCCTCGATGGCGTAGTGCGGCAGATCCATGCAGATCCCATTGGTTTGACGGGGTGGTCGGCGGGGCGATTGACGGGCGAAGGCGTGGTCGCATACCTAGGCGCGCGCGGCCCCATCGCCAAGCCGCGGAAGAGGCTCCCATGGCTCGCAAAGTCCAGAATAAAGGCGCTTCGGCGCAACGCCGGGTCGAACCGGCCCCGGCCAAGGCCGCCCTGGCGTCGAACCTGCCCGCGCCGGAGGTGATCGCCGTGCGGTCGCGCCGCATCGCCTGCGACGGGGTCGGCGGCGCGCTCGGCCACCCCCGGGTCTGGCTGGAGATCGGCGAGGGCGCCTTCGTCGAATGCCCCTATTGCGACCGCCGCTTCGTGCTGGCGACCGGGTCGGAGGGCCTGGAGGACGAGCGCCTGGCGCCCGGCGTCTTCGAAGGCTCGCACGGGCACTGACGCTGGCAGGCCCCGCCTCGAGCCTCGCCAAGTCGTCCTTCGCCGCCGTCACGGACCACCGGACGCGCGTCATCGTCCTGGGCAGCCTGCCGGGCGAGGCCTCCCTGGCGCGGGCCGAATACTACGCCCATCCCACGAACCGGTTCTGGACGCTGATGGAGCCGGTGATCGAGGCGCCGCTCGCCGGGCGGCCCTACGCCGCGCGCCTGGACGCCCTGCTCGCCGCCGGCGTCGGGCTCTGGGACGTGATCGCCACGGCCCGTCGGAAGGGCAGCCTCGACACCGCCATCCGCGACGCGGCGGTGCGGCCCCTGGCCGCCTTCGCCGCGACCCTGCCGTCCCTGCGGGCCCTGGCGTTCAACGGCGGCAAGGCCTTCGCCATCGGCGCCCGGCAGCTGGGAAGCGGCGGCCCGCACGCGCTCGTGGCCCTGCCGTCCAGCAGCGCGGCCTATTGCGCGATCCCGTTCGCGGCCAAGCAGGCCCGGTGGATGCAACTGCGCGCCTTCCTCGACGCCTGAGAGGCGGCTTGCGGCCTCCGCCATTTGGCGCAACCTGTCGCCCGAGCAACCCCTAGGGCGCCGACATGATGTTCGAACAGATCGCCACCGGCGGTTGCCAGTCCTACCTGGTGGGCTGCGAGGCCACGCGGGCCGCGGCCGTCATCGATCCGGAGCTCAGCCAGATCGACCGCTACCGGGGCCTGGCGAACCAGCTCGGCCTGCATGTGCGCTACGTCATCGACACCCATACCCATGCCGACCACTTCTCCGCCAGCCGCGAGCTCGGCAAGGCCCTGCAGGCGCCGGTGGTGATGCATCGGTCCAGCCCCGCGCCCTACCCGGACCTGCGGCTGGACGACGGCGAGATGCTCATCGTCGGCGAGATGCGCCTGCAGGCGCTGCACACGCCCGGCCATACCCGCGATTCCATGTGCCTGGTGATGGCCGACCGGGTGTTCACCGGCGACACCCTGCTGATCGGCGGCACCGGCGACCCCCACGCCCTCTACGAGAGCCTGTTCGACAAGCTGCTGAAGCTGCCCGGCGAAACGCTGGTCTATCCGGCCCACGACTATAAGGGGCGCAGCTGCTCGACCATCGCCGCCGAGATCGCCGACAATCCGCGCCTGCAGAAGACCGACCGCGCCGCCTTCGTGGAGATGATGCAGAACCTCAACCTGTCGGCGCCCACCCACCTGACCGAGGCCCTGCGCACCAACATGAGCGGCGGCAAGACGGTGGCCCAGCTGTTGAGCGAGGCCGCCGCCCGGGTGCCCTTCATGTCGCTGGCCGAACTCAACACCCGGATCGGCGGCAACAGCAGCGACATGGTGATCCTCGACATCCGCGAACGCGACGCCTTCCAGGCCGGCCATGTGCCCGGCGCGGTCCACCTGCCGCGCGGCCAGCTGGAGCTTCGGGTCAATACGGAGCTGCCCGATCCGACGGTGCGGATCCTCACCTGCTGCGAGTTCGGCAAGATCTCGACGCTGGCCGCCGCCACCCTGCGCGACCTCGGCTATGTCGGCGCGGTGGCCCTGGACGGCGGCATCAAGGCCTGGCGCGAGGCGGGCTACCCCCTGGAAACCTGACGTCGCCGGGCGCCGCGCCCTTGATGTTCCGTGGGCTCACGTTATTTCGGTGGGGGTGTCCCAACAATCCATCCCGCCCGCGCCCGAAACCCAGCGCCTCGCGCGGCAGGTCCACGACCTGACCGCCGACCTCATGACGCCGGACCGCAGGCTCTATTGGCTGGACCTCGCGGTCACCAGCCTGGTGACCTACGCCAGCCTGTTCGCCGCCGTGGCCGGCGACCTGCCGGGCGCCGTGCGCTGGGCGGCCGGCGTCGTCTGCGTGTTCGCGCTCTATCGCGCCATCAGCTTCATCCACGAACTGACCCACCTGCGCGCCGACGACGCGCCGGGCTTCAAGGCCGCCTGGAACATCCTGATCGGCGTGCCCTTCCTGGCGCCGTCGTTCCTCTACGAGGGCGTCCACACCCTGCACCACGCCAAGGACCGCTACGGCACGGCGCGCGATCCGGAATACCTGCCGCTGGCCCGCTACCGCGCCGGCAAGATCGTGCTGTTCGCGATCTCGGCCGTGGCCGCGCCGCTGGCCATGCTCGTGCGGTTCGCGGTGGTGACGCCGCTTTCGTTCGCCTGGCCGCCGCTGCGGCGCTTCGCCATCGCCAGGCTGTCGGCCATGACCATCAATCCCGTCTTCGCCCGGGAAGACCTCGCCACCAGCGCCGCCTGGCGCGCGCAGGAGATCGGCTGCTGGCTCTGGAGCTGGACCCTGATCGCCGCGGCCGCCGGCGGCCTGCTGTCGCCGCGCTGGCTGATCGCGCTGGCCATCCTGTGCGCCGTCACCTTCGTCAACCAGCTGCGCACGCTCGGCGCCCACGCCTGGAGCAACGACGGCGGCAGGATGAGCTTCGAGGACCAGTTCCGCGACTCGGTGAACGTGCCGCCGCCGGCCCTGCTGCCGGCGCTCTGGGCCCCCGTCGGCCTGCGCTATCACGCCCTGCACCACCTGGCGCCGCGCCTGCCCTATCACGCCCTGGGCGCCGCCCACCGCCGCCTCTTCGCGGCCTTGCCGGCGGAGTCGCCCTATCACGGCGTGGCCCAGCCGAACCTGTCCCGGGCCCTGCGCGACCTGCTGGCCCGGGCAAGGGCGCACGGCGCATAGGGCCGCCGGGCGCACCTACAAGGCGCCGTTGGCCGCCGTGACCTTCGTCATCACCGGGCCGATCTCGTCATGCAGCACCAGGTCGGCGAAGCGGTCCTGGGCGGTGGGCTCGCGGTTGACGATGGCCAGCCTCGCCCCGCTGCGCTTGGCCAGCAGGGGGAAGTCGGCGGCCGGGAAGACGCTCAGCGAGGACCCCAGCACCAGGAAGAGGTCGCAGGCCAGGGTCTCGGCCTCGGCGCGGACCATCTGCGCGGGCGGCATCGACTGGCCGAACGAGATGGTCGCCGACTTCACGATCCCGCCGCAGTCGCGACAGGCCGGCAGTTCGTCGCGGCCGAGGAAACTCTGCTTGAGCACCTCCAGCTCATGACGCGCGTCGCAGTCGAGGCAGACGGCGTAGCTGGCGTTGCCGTGCAGCTCGATCACCTTGTCGGCGGGCACGCCCGAGGCCTGGTGCAGGTTGTCGACGTTCTGGGTGATGACGGCGCTGACCTTGCCCTGCTCCACCAGCCGCGCCACCGCCAGGTGCCCGGCGTTGGGCGCCGCGCCGTACCAGCCCGCCGCGCCGGTGAAGACCCGCGTCCAGGCTTCGCGGCGCGCCTCCTGGCTGGCCACGAAGTCCTGGAACATGATCGGCTTCATCCTGCTCCACACCCCGCCGGGGCTGCGGAAGTCCGGGATGCCGGACTCGGTGGAGATCCCGGCCCCGGTGAAGACGACGACGCGGCGCGCATCGGCGATCAGGTCGCGGAGGGCTGTCCTGCTCATGGGCGCCGCGCAACCTTTCCTTATTGGGCCGGAACCGGCGCCGCGAGGCCCATGCGCCGGGCCACGCCCGCCCCATAGGCCGGGTCGGCCCTGGTGAAATGCGTCACCTGCCGGCGGATGATCTCCTCCGGCACGCCGCCCATGGCCGCGGCGATATTGTCCATCAGCTGGCGCTTCTGGTCGTCGCTCATCAGCCGGAACAGCGCCCCGGCCTGACTGTAGTCGTCGGCGCCCTGGCGATGATCATAGCGGTCGGCGTCGCCGCTGATCTTCAACGGCGGCTCGCGATAGGCGGGGTTCTCCCGCGGGCCGCCGAAGCTGTTGGGCTCGTAGTTCACCGCCCCGCCGCCATTGCCGTCGAAGCGCATCGCCCCGTCGCGATGATAGCTGTGCACCTCGGCCCTGGGGCGGTTGACCGGCAGGGCCTCGGCGTTGGTCCCCACCCGGTGGCGATGGGCGTCGGCATAGGAGAACAGGCGGAACTGCAGCATCTTGTCGGGGCTGTAGCCGATGCCGGGCGCCACATTGGCCGGCGAGAATGTCGATTGCTCCACCTGGGCGTGGTAGTTTTCCGGATTGCGGTTCAGCTCCAGCACGCCGATGTCGATCACCGGATAGTCGGCGTGCGGCCACACCTTCGTCAGGTCGAAGGGGTTGTAGGGCGTCGTCTCGGCCTCGGCTTCAGGCATGATCTGCACCTGCACGGTCCAGCGCGGATAGTCGCCGCGGTCGATGGCCTCCACAAGATCGCGCTGGTGGCTTTCGCGATCGTTCGCGATGACGGCGGCGGCTTCCGCGTTGGTGAGGTTGGCGATCCCCTGCTGGGTCTTGAAGTGAAACTTCACCCAGAACCGCTCGCCGGCGGCATTGATGAAGCTGTAGGTGTGCGACCCGAACCCGTGCATGTGCCGGTAGCTTTTCGGGATGCCGCGATCGGAGAACAGCGTCGTCACCTGGTGCAGGCTCTCGGGGCTCAGCGACCAGAAATCCCACATCGCCGTGGGGTTGCGCAGGTTGGTGCGCGGGTCGCGCTTCTGGGTGTGGATGAAGTCGGGGAACTTCAGCGGGTCGCGGACGAAGAACACCGGGGTGTTGTTGCCCACCAGGTCCCAGTTGCCTTCATCGGTGTAGAATTTCAGCGCCCAGCCGCGCACGTCGCGCTCGGCGTCGGCGGCTCCGCGTTCACCCGCCACGGTGGAAAAGCGCAGGAACACCTCGGTCTGCTTGCCGATCTCGGAGAACAGGTCGGCGCGGGTGTAGGCGGTGATGTCCCTGGTGACCGTGAAGGTCCCGAACGCGGCCGATCCCTTGGCGTGCACCACCCGCTCGGGGATGCGCTCGCGGTTGAAGTGCGCATGCTTCTCGAACAGATGCAGGTCCTGCACCAGCAGGGGGCCGCGCGGACCGGCCGTCAGGCTGTTCTGGTTGTCGGCGACGGGAATCCCGGCCGCGGTGGTCAACGTCTTAGGCTTATCCATGATCGCCTCCTTGAGCCTTGCTCGATAAGGCCTGGATAGGCGGACCCCGCCCAAAAGAAAAATCGATTGTTATTCTCGTCTTGATCGATTTTGTCTATCGACAAGGCCGGCGCGCACCCGCGCCTCCGGGGCACGGCCGGCCGAGCGGACGGGCGACGAGGTCAGCCGCCGAAGGCTGCGATGATCGGGGTGAAGATCCAGGGCAGCAGGTATAGCTGGGCCGCCTGCAGCACCAGGATCACGATGATCGGGCTGATGTCGACGCCGCCCAGCGACGGGATGAACCGCTGCACCGGCGCCAGGATCGGCCGCGTCAGCGCATCCAGGGTCCGGGCGACGCTGTAGACCACCTTGTTGCGCAGGTTGATCACGTCGAAGGTCACCAGCCACGACAGGATCGCGCTGATGATGATCGCCCAGATCACCAGGGTGATCAGGCCTTGCAGGATCGCGAGAATGAATTGTCCCATGGGCCGGTTCTACGCAGGTTTGCCGGCCTTGCAACCCGCCGGCTTGTGGAAACCGTCCCGTCGCGGCTTGACACGGCGGGCCGCAACCGCCTTATTCCGCGCCGCTTGGGGCCGTAGCTCAGTTGGTAGAGCGCATCGTTCGCAATGATGAGGTCAGGGGTTCGACTCCCCTCGGCTCCACCAAGTTTCCGATGTCCTTGCCCTGCAAGGAAAGTGTTTGCGCTCAGCGCCTTGAGCCCGGCACGCGGCTTCGCCCCGCGATATCAGACGCCGGCTCGCATCCCGGCCGTTGAGGTAGACGCCGGCCCGGGCCGCCTTCGCCATCTTTCCGGTTTCGCCTTGAAGGGCTCCTCGCCCTCAGCCCCTGCGCGGATGAAAACAAGCTCCACAATCGTTGGTAGTTTCGACAAGTCGATTGGAGAGCAGAATGCAACTAAAGAAACATGTCGGCGATCTAGTCGGCCGCCTCAGGAAGGACCCGGCCCCGCTTATCATCCAGCTGTCGGCCACTGAGTATGACGAGTTCAGGCGCTTCATGGACGACAACGAAGACCGCCTGAACCGGACACAAGCAGCTCGCCTGCTTCTACTTAAAGCGCTGAAGCAGAATCGCGCAACGGAAGCGACAGGCGGGAAAAGATGAGCGGCTTCATCGATCTTGGCCAGGAAATGCGCCGGGAGGATTTCAACGGGCTCCGCGTCGCCCTGATCGCTCTGTCGTGGAAGATGAGCTGCTCACAGCTGCTGCTGCTGGCCGACGACGTCTTTGACGAGGCCCAGTCTCGTCTTCGTCCCCTGGAGGAAAAAGCCGGTTCGACCCTCAATGTTCGGGCGTAGATAAAAGTCCGATCATCCCACGCCTGCTCGCCAGGCGCGGAGGCCGGCTTCTTACGAGGGCGGCTCCGGGCGCACGGGCTGGAGCGGCGGCGGCGTCATCGGGCGCGGCGGGCCCTAGAGCTGGTTATATTCCCCGCAGCGGCACTTCACGACCACCTGGGCGAAGTCGGTCTGTTCGCGGTTGGTCATCACCACCGCCTCGCAGGCGCCGCACAGGAAGACGGTGTCCGGTTCGCCGGTCAGGTTCTGGTCGCTCTCCAAAGCCATGACCACTTCACGACGGCCGACGAACAGGCCCGGGAAAACTCGCATCGACGTCATGATCATGGGTAAGCGCCTCACCAAGGTCCGTGGCGGCGCCAACGACTGAGCGCCCGCAACATCGGTTTAGCGGCAAAATGCTGCAGCGCAATGACGGTTGCGCCAGCTGACGCGCAAGTGACCTCGTCGCCGTAATCTTAAGCGGAATCCGAGGCCCCATAGGCCGTTGCGTGGGCGCCGCGCGGCGCCGGACTCGCCCATTGCGCGAGAATCAACGTCGCGCCGTCGCGTTAAGCGGTTGCACTGGTTTTGCAGTTACGACGGCCAGCTGTCGCAAAGCGGTACGCCGCACCCGTCGGAGGAACCATGTCGGTTTCGGAGTCCACCCTGTCCGGAGAGGCCGTCACGGCCGCGGCCGGGCGCCGCTTCTTGAGCACGATCGCCTTCTCAGCGACGACCCTGATCATCCTGGCGGGCTTCACTTACGTTCACGAGCACGTCACCTGGTACCTGTCGACAAGCTGGAAGGTCTGGGCGCCCCTGCTGGCGGCCCTCGCCGGCGCGCTCGCCTTCGCCGGCGCCCGCTACGCCGACTTCGCGGCGCTGACGAAGGCCACGATGCGGGCCTCGGCGGCCGGCCTGTTGGTCTACCTGGTCCTGGAATCCCCCGATTTCACCCTGGCCAATCCGGCGACCGCCACCCACGCCGTCCAGTATGTGCGGATGGCCTATCTGATCGGGCTCGTCACCGCCGCGATCAGCCTGTACCGCCCCGCCTTCATCCTCCCCACCGCGGTCTACATCATCTCGACGCGATACCTGGTCGAAGGCATCTCGACCCTGCCGATGTCGACGCTCGACATCCGCTACATGATCGACATGGCGGTCTATCTGTCGACGTTCAGCCTGCTGGTGGTGAAGGTCGGCCCGCGCATCCACCCGTGGCTGGCGGCGCCGGAACGGCAGAACGAGATCGTCGGGGTCGTCTTCGGCCTGCACCTAGCCAACTACTTCTGGTCGGGCGTCGCCAAGGTGATGCTGGGCCCGACGCCGTGGGACTGGATCCTCCACAACAAGACCTTCAACCAGATCCCCTACATGATCGATGCCGGCATCTCGCCGTTGGGCCATTGGCCCTGGCTGACCGACCTGGCCTATCACGCCATGACGATCATGATTTCGCCGTTGAACGCGGCGATCGTCGCGGCCCAGCTCTTCGCCATCGCCTGCGTCTTCCGCAACAGCTGGCTGAAGGTCTCCTCGGTGCTCTACGACCTGCTGCACATGGGCATCTATGTGTTCGGCGGGCTCTTCTTCTGGCCCTGGATCTGGAACAACCTGACCATCTGGTGGGCGGCGCGCTCGACGACGTCCCCGCTCAGCATGAACACCAAGATCGCCTGCCTGGCGACCATCGTCCTGGGCGCCCCCATCCTCAAGCTGAACGAGGCCGCCTGGCTGGGCTGGTTCGACATCGCCGACGCCCGGCAGATCTATTTCGAGGCGCTGACCAGGGACGGCCGCGCGGTGAAGGCGCCCAACGCCTTCTTCCTCAGCCATTCCTATTCCGTCTCGCACGGCTACATGGGGGCCTTCCCGATCAAGGGGCAGTATCCGTTCGGCATGCAGAACACCACGCACGATCCGAAGCGTAACGACGTCTCCGGCATGTGCGTCGATCCCTCGAGCCTCGATCCCGTCACGCCCGAGACCCCCGAACAGGCCGCGACCCGCCGCGCCGGCCTCGAACGGTTCCTAAGCGCCCATCATGTGAAGATGCTGGCGCGGGAGGCTCAGTTCGGCAAAGCGAACTTTTATTTCCACCTGCATCACCATCCCAGCAATCCGCTCCTATATCCTGAGTTCAACAAGCTCAGCCTTCATGACGTCGTGGGGTATCGCCTGGTCGTGGAATCCGATTGCTACCGGCTCGATCACGGCCATGTGGTGAAGAAGGTTTTGGCGCGTCACCTGGAGGACTACGGTGTTCGATGATCCGGGGACCTATATCGTCTACGACGGCGACTGCGTGTTCTGCTCGCAGTACGTCAGCTTCCTGCGCCTGAAGCAGGCCATCGGCCCGGTCGCCCTGGTGAACGCCCGCGACGACCATCCGGTGGTGGCCTACCTCAAGTCCAAGGGCGTCGACCTGAACCAGGAGATGGCCCTGGTCATGGGCGGCGAAATCCACTCCGGCCCCGACTGCATGCATCGCCTGGCGCTGATGAGCACCGGCGCCGGTTTCTTCAACGCGCTCTCGGCCCGGGTGTTCGCATCGCGCAACGCCTCCAGAATTCTCTATCCTTTTCTGCGCGCAGGGCGGAACCTCACCTTGCGCGTCCTCGGACGCCGACCGATCGCCTTGTAACGTCCGCCCGCGGGGGCGGGGAGCACGTTCCGATGAGCAGGAAGGGTGAGTACTACTACGCTCTGGACCTCATCCGCTTCGGCGCCGCGGCGGGCGTCTGCCTGTTCCACATCGGCTTCTACGACTGGGCCTCGATGGGCTCCACCACCTCGCGGATGTTCGCCCACGCCGCGTCGTTCCCGGCCCTGACGCCCTGGACCTGGGCCGGCTGGATGGGGGTCGAGGTCTTCTTCGTGCTCTCCGGCCTCGTCATCGCCCAGTCGGCGAACGGGGCGACGCCGTTCGCCTTCCTGAAAAGCCGCATCCTGCGCCTGCTGCCCGCGGCCTGGATCTGCGCCTCCCTGACCTTGCTGGCGGTGACGCTCATCGCCGGGACGCCGCTGCGCGACACCATCGCACCCTATCTGCGGGCGCTGGCGCTTTGGCCCGAGGGCCCGTGGATCGACGGCGCCTATTGGTCGCTGGGAGTCGAGGTCGTCTTCTACGCCGTGATCTTCATGCTGCTCGCGACCAGGCGCTTTTCGATGCTGCCCTGGCTGGCCTGGGGCCTGACCGCCGCCAGCAGCCTCTTCCTGACCGTCTCGCTCCTGCAGTTGAGGGGCGTCATCCCCGACAATCGGCTGCTGCAGTTCGCCACGGCCCACGCCGAGAGCCTGCTGCTGCGCTACGGGGTCTTCTTCGCGGTCGGCATCTGGCTGTGGTTCGCCAGCCGCCGGCAGATGACGCCGGCGCGGTGGGCGGGGCTGGCGCTCGCCGTCGGCTTCGGCGGCCTTGAGGTCTGGCTGCGCGCCTACTCCATGGAGGTTTTCGAGGCGCCCGCCGCCCGCGGCCAGCCGGTCCTTGGCCTGGTGGTCTTCTGGCTGCTGGCGCCCCTGGCGATCCTGGTGGTCACGCGGTGGCCCGAGGTCTTCACGCCGCATTCCGCGGCCATGCGCAACGGCCTTCGGACGCTGGGCCGCGCCACCTATCCGCTCTACCTCGTGCAGAACGTCATCGGCGTCGGCATTGCGCGGGAACTGGTGCTATGGGGCATGGCGCCCTACGCCGCCGTGGCGGCGGCCATCGCCTGCGTCGTCCTGCTGGGCCTGGTCATCGCCATCCTGCCGGAGGTCCAGGTGCGCCGGGCGCTGAGTCGGCTGCTCGACCGCGCCGAGCGCCTCTTGCCCAAGGCCGTGCTCTCGATCCGGACAGATCCCATCTGACCCCGCGCCGGGATGGTCAGTGCGCCTCGTCCCAATTCGCCGCGGCGCGGGCCTCCACCACCAGCGGCACCGACAGGGCCACGGCCGGCTCGGCCGCGCGCTCCATCACCTTGCGGGCGACGGCGATCAGGGCCTGGGCCTCGTCCTGGGGCGCCTCGAACACCAGTTCGTCGTGCACCTGCAGCAGCATGCGGGTCTTCAGGCCCTCGGCCTTCAGGGCCGCGGGCATGCGCATCATCGCCCGGCGCATGACGTCGGAGGCCGCCCCCTGGATCGGGGCGTTGATCGCCGCGCGGTCGCCGAAGGCGCGCTCGGCCGCCGACTTGGAATAGACCGCCGGGATGTTGACCTTGCGCCCGAAGATGGTGGTGACGAACCCTTGCGTCCGCGCCAGCTGCTTGGTGCGGTCCATATAGGCGCGGATGCCGGGGAAGCGCTCGAAGTAGGTCTTGATATAGGCCCCGGCCTCGTCCTGCGGGATCGACAGCTGGTTGGCCAGGCCGAAGGCGGAGATGCCGTAGACGATGCCGAAGTTGATGGCCTTGGCGCGCCGCCGGGTCTCGGCGGGCATCCCCTCCACCGGCACGCTGAACATCTCCGAGGCGGTCGCGGCGTGGATGTCCAGGCCCTCGTGGAAGGCCCGCTTCAGCTGCGGGATGTCCCCGACGTGGGCCAGCAGCCGCAACTCGATCTGGCTGTAGTCGGCGCTGATCAGCACATGCCCCGGCTCGGCGATGAAGGCCTTGCGGATCTTGCGGCCTTCCTCGGTGCGGATCGGGATGTTCTGCAGGTTGGGGTCCGACGACGACAGCCGGCCGGTGGTGGTCGCCGCCAGCGCAAACGAGGTGTGGACCCGGCCGGTGTCCCCGGCGATGGCCGCCACCAGGTTGTCGGTATAGGTGCCCTTCAGCTTCGAAAGCTGCCGCCAGTCCAGCAGGACGCGCGGTAGTTCGTGCCCCTGGGCGGCCAGTTCCTCCATCATCGAGGCGTCGGTGGACTGGGCGCCGGTCGCCGTCTTGCGCCCCGAGGTCAGGCCCATCTCGGCATAGAGCACCTCGCCGATCTGCTTGGGGCTGCCCAGGTTGAAGGGCCGGCCGGCAAGGCGATGGGCCTCGAGCTCCAGCTCCCCCATCCGCACGGCGAAGTCGTTGGAAAGGTGGCGCAGCCAGTCCGGATCGACCCGGATGCCGGCGCATTCCATGTCGGCCAGCACCTTGGGCATGCCGCGCTCGAGGGTCTCGTAGACGCCGAGCAGACCCTCGGCCGCCAGCCTCGGCCGCAGATGCTGATAGAGCCGCAAGGTGACGTCGGCGTCCTCGGCCGCGTAGCAGGTCGCCTCCGGCAGGGCGACATGCTTGAAGCTCTTCTGCGCCTTGCCCGTCCCGGCCACCTGCTTGAACGGGATCGGCGTGTGGTCGAGCCACAGCTTGGAAAGCTCGTCCATGCCGTGGTTGTGCAGGCCGGCCTCCAGCACATAGCTGATCAGCATGGTGTCTTCGATGGGCGCGACCTCGATCCCGTAGCGCGACAGCACGGCCATGTCGTACTTGGCGTTCTGGGCGACCTTCAGGACCGAGGCGTCTTCCAGCATCGGCTTCAGCCGGGCGATGGCCTCTTTCAGCGGGATCTGCGTCAGGTCGGCCGGGGCGTCGAAGGCCAGGCCCTCGGCCTCGCAGTGGCCCAGCGGGATGTAGCAGGCCTCCCCCGCCGCCGTGGCCAGGGAGACGCCGCAGAGGCCGGCGCTGGCCGACGACAGCGCGTCGGTCTCGGTGTCGAAAGCGACGATCCCCGCCGCCCGCGCCTTGGCGATCCAGGCGTCCAGGGCGTCGAGGTCGCGGACGCAGGCATAGGCCGTGACGTCCACCGCCCCGGGCGTCGGCGCCGTGGGCCGCGCCGCCGGAACCGGCGCCGTCGCAGCCGCCCCGCCCGCCTGGTCGGCGCTGACCCGCCGGGCGAGCGTGCGGAACTCCATCTCCTCCAGGAATTTGGCCAGGGTCGCCGGCTCGGGGTCCTCCACCGCCAGGTCCTCGATGGGGCACGGCAGCGGGGTGTCGCAGTCGAGCTTCACCAGGTCGCGCGACAGCCGGATCTGGTCGGCGAAGTCGATCAGGGTCTGGCGGCGCTTGTCCTGCTTGATCTCCGAGGCCCGCGCCAGCAGGGTGTCGAGGTCGCCGTATTCGTTGATCAGCAGCGAGGCGGTCTTGATGCCGATGCCCGGCGCGCCCGGCACATTGTCGACGCTGTCGCCGCACAGGGCCTGGACGTCCACCACCTTGTCGGGGCCGACCCCGAACTTCTCCACCACCTGGTCGTGGCCGATGCGGAGGTTCTTCATGGTGTCCAGCATCGAGACCTGCGGCCCCACCAGCTGCATCAGGTCCTTGTCGGACGAGACGATCACCACCTCGCCGCCCATGTCGCGCACCTTGCAGGCATAGGCCGCGATCAGGTCGTCGGCCTCGTAGCCCGGCTGCTCCAGGCTCGGCACCCCGAAGGCCCGCGTGGCCTCGCGCACCAGGGGGAACTGCGGGATCAGGTCCTCCGGCGGCGGCGGGCGGTGGGCCTTGTAGAGCGCGTACATCTCGTTGCGGAACGTCTTCTCCGAATGGTCGAAGATCACCGCCAGGTGGGTCGGGGCGTCGGCCTCGCGCTTCATCTCCACCAGCAGCTTCCACAGCATGTTGCAGAAGCCCTGGACCGCGCCCACCGGCAGGCCGTCGCTCTTGCGCGTCAGCGGCGGCAGGGCGTGATAGGCGCGGAAGATGTAGCCCGAGCCGTCCACCAGATAGAGCCGCACCTTGGGCCCGTCCTGGGTCGGTTCGCGCAAGGCGTCTTCGATCGGCGGGGGGGCGTCGGCCAGGATGTCGCTCATGCCGCCAAGATAGGCGCGGCGCGCGCCCGGGTCACGTGGGGTGGGCGGGAAAGATGACGCTAGACATCTGCCCCGCCGCACAGGTTATCGCGGGAGGATCACCTGAACGCGGCGACGACCGGCGCGCGCTCGTTCCAGACCCGCGCGTTGTTCGCCTGTGCGGCCTCGCCCAGCGGCAGGCCTTGATATTTGACGAGGGGGTTGGACCAGTACTTGAGCCGCGTAGGGCAACTGCCGTCGTCGCAGCTGTAGCCCATGATCGTCCGCCAGCCATTCGTCGATGACGCGTGCTGATAGCCATGGCCGAAGGGATAGGGGCTGGTCGAGCCATCGTGGGCGACGTCGTGCCGTGCGCCGGCGATATGCCCGATTTCATGGCCGAAGCTGTAATAGCCGGTCGCACAGCCATAGTGGACGATCACGAAGGCGGTCGCGGCCGTGGCGCTGATGTCGTCGGCAAGCCCGCAATAGTCGGCCTTGTTGATGATCAGTACGGCGACGTCGGCGCGGGCGGTGTCTCGGGCGGCGTTGACGGCTGGATCCTTGACGAAGTCAGCCATGACGTCGTCGAACGTCTTGCCGTCTTCGACATAGGCGACCGCCAGCCTGGCGACGACGCGAACGCGCGCCGTGACCTCGCTGGCGACAAAGCTCTCGTTGGTCTCCGCCGTCGCCAGGTCGACGAGGGCGTCGATCCCCCCGGCGGAGGATGCGGCGGACGGCGTATAGGCGACCAGCAGGTCGATCGTGGGCATGGCGTCGCCCATGGCGGCCGGCGGAACGGCGTTCGACGCGCCGGGGCCGGGCGCGACGACCCTCGGATTGCCCTCGGGCTCGTCCTTCGGCAGCTTGGCGTAGTCGAGTTCGATCACGGCGGTGTCGCCGCCGCCCAGGGGGCTGAGCTTGAATCGGCGTCCGTCAGGCGCCGTGACGGTGCCGGTGGCGTCTTGACCGTCGACGACGATGGTGGCGTCGCCCTTCGGAAGGTCGCCCGACGCGCCTATGTCTCCCTTCCACAATACCCGACCGCCTTCGAGAGGGGTCGCCTGCCGGGTGACGCTTTCGAATGTCATGGCGGCGGAGAAGTTCAGCGTCCGCCCGCTGTTGACGGGCGCCGAAAGGAGCACGCCGGGTTTCAGCCTCACCACGGTGATGGAGCGCGCGGCCTGCTCGCGCGCCAGGCGTTGGAGCTGCGCTTGCCGGGCTGGCGAAGCATCGCCTGCGGGAAGGCTGGTGAACACGTCGATGGCGGCTTGCGCGCGGGCGAGACCGGCGCAACCAAGGCTTGCCGCCATAATCATCGCGGCCATTCGGACGACATTCATGCTTTGATTTCCTTCGATTTTCTATCGAAACAACGAGAGGCGATCATTGCGGGTCGCGACCCGCCGCAGACCTAGGGCGCCGGATCGTTCAAGGTCCCGTCGGCCTTGATCAGCGCGATTTCCGACGTCTTCAGCGCGACCTCGTCCTGCAGGGCGTTCTTTTCGACCGCTTCGCGCTTGGCTTGTTCGGCGTTCAGTTCGTCGACTTCGCGCTGGAGGGCCTTGGTCCGTGCGGTCTGCAGCGTATCGGCGGAGGTCTTCGCCTCCTCCAGCACGCTCTTGGCCGCGGTGGCGAACCCTTCGCCGGGGGCCGATTTCTGGCTGAAGCCCACCAGCTTCGGCTGGCCGTTCTCGTGCAGGTTGAGGGTGACGTTGACGCTCTGGAACGGCCGGCTCTTGGCCTCCAGATAATAGAGTCGCCCGGCCTGCATGATCCGGCCCCGCGCATCCAGCACCGTCTCGCCCCCCGCCGTCGCCACCAGCCGCCCGGGCCCAGGCGTCCGATAGGGAAGCCCGTTGGCGACATCGGCCTTCCTGGCGGGCGAAAGCGCCGTCGCAGAACCGTCGGCCGGATCGACGCCCATCAGCTGGAGCTTGACCTTGGCCGTCTCCAGGTCGACGCCGCCGCCCGTCCAGGCGTTGAAAACATCGGCGTCCAGACCGATTTCGCCCGAAAAGGCGTCGCCGTTCTCCGGCCATTTGCGGACCGTCACATCCGTGACGTCGTCCAGCGCTTCAGCCAGTTCCGATTGGGCCTGGCGCAGCATTTCGGTCGACACCAGCAGCTTTTTCCTAGCTGCGCGCTCTTCTTTCCTGGAGCCTTCGCCGCTGGCGGCCCGGGCCGCCGCCCTCAGGTAGTCGAGCCGTTGCGCGTCGACGGCCTTGGCGAGGGTCCCGGTCTTTGAGCGCGCCGTCGCCACGGCCTTGACCAGCGTCTGGCACTTGCCCGATGGGCCAGCATCGAAGCCTCTGTCGTTGGCCCGATCCAGCGCGGCAAGGCCGACAAACTGGGATACCGCGCCCGCCGCCGCGGCGACCGTCTCGACGGTGCGGTCTTCGGCGCCGGCGTTGAGCGCCTCCAGGCGGCCTTGATCGTCGTACTCGAACTTGACCTCGCTGGTCTTGACCCACGACGCCATCGAGGCGGGATCGACAAGAAACTCCGCCGCCGGGTCGTTGACGATGCTCGCCGTCGCCGAGACGTCGACCTTGATCTTCAACGGCGCGCAACCGATCAGGCGGCGCTCGACGGTGACGTCGTACTGGGTGAACAGCAGGCTATACGGCGCACCGACATAGGGGCCGTCGGCGGGCAATGGCTGCAACTTCAAGGTGGTCGTGCATCCGACCAGCGTCGCCGCCAGCAAGCACGCGATCAGTTTCCGCATTGTGAGGTTCCCCAACCCTAGATGGAGAACGTCTCACAACCTTTGGGAGAGTCAACAGCGTTAACGCCGAAAAGTTGATCTCCACCCCGAACGCCGGCGCGATTGGCGGCATGCGCCGTCGATGGGCGGCGAGGCGATATGTCTGGAAGGAAGAGAAATGGTGCCGCTTAGGTGACTCGAACACCTGACCCCATCATTACGAATGATGTGCTCTACCAGCTGAGCTAAAGCGGCCAATCCCGGTTCAGGCGAAGCGCCCGGCCGCGAAGGAGGGCCTATTTAGCGGCTCTCGGGGCGCTCGCCAAGCGCCGCCTTGCTTGTGATCGTCGCGGCGGCGGCGTCGGGGGGGCCGGGGCCTCCACATCGTCGTCGTTATAGAAGGCGCCTTCGCCCTGGAAGACCGCCGGCTCCGGCCCGCCCGGCGCCAGGAAAGGCGTCGATTCCGCATAGGCCGCCGGCAGTTCGGGCAGTTCGCTCATGGTCCGTTCGCGCCGCTCGTGGCGCGGGTGGATCAGTTCGCCGGCCTCGGCGAAGGTGGCCACCAGCCGGGCCCAGTCCGAGGCGTGATAGGCGAAGGCCCGGCCCTCGGGATCGAGATCGGACCAGTCGGGCTCCTGCGGGGCCGACAGCCCCTGGGCCATCCACATGCGGGCCTCGTCCGGGGCGCCGGCGGCGAAGGCGACCCGGGCGAAGAGGCCGGCGAGGCGCGCGGTGACCGGCGCGCCCTCCAGGGCCTTGGCCGCGCGGCGGGCGGCCTCGGGGTCGCCGGCGATCAGCGCCTGTTCCACGAACAGGATGCGGCTCTCGCGATGGGCCGGGTTCAGCGACGCCAGGTCCGCCAGCCGTCCGGCGCGCTGGCGCGGGGTCTCGTCGGTGCGCAGGTCGCGGTAGGCGAGCCACAGCGCCGGGTGCGGCGCGGCCTTCCACGCGGCTTCCAGGGTCGCCGTGGCGCGGCCGAGCTTGCCGTCCAGCGCCAGCAGGCGGGCGGCCATTACCACGCCCGGCGCGAACCCCGGCTGCAGCTTGGCGGCCTCCACCGCCTGGTCCAGGGCCTGGGCGCGGGCCTTGACGTCGGGGGCGTGCTCCAGCTGGGCGGCCGAGGCCGCCAGCAGGGCGGCCCGCGCGCGCTCGGCCATCAGCGGCGAGACGATCTTGCGATCCAGCGCCCCGCGCACCAGGTCGAGCGCCGCGGTCCAGTCGCCGGCCTCCAGCCGCGCCGCCAGCAGCGCGCGCCAGGCCCAGGGCGCCGTGCGCGCCAGGCCGTAGGCCTGTTCGGCGTGGGCGAGCGCGCCCTGCGGATCGCCCTCCTGGGCGGCCAGCTGCATCAGGCCGCGATGGCCAGCCAGGCGCATCTCCGGGAATCCCAGCATGGCGGTGTAGGCGGCGTGCGCGGCCGCGGCGTCTCCGGCCGATTCGGCGGCCTGGGCCTGCAGCACACGGACAAGGCCGGGGGTGTCGTCGGCCAGGTCCACGGCCTTCTGCGCCAGGCGCCGCGCCTCGGACCCGTCGCCGGCCGCCACGGCCAGGAATCCGCGGCTCAGCACCTCGTTGGCCTGCCGGCGGCGGACGTCACGGCGCGCGCGTTCGGCCCGGCGCGGGGCCTCCAGCACCCAGATCAGCAGCCGCCAGACCGCCATGGCCAGCAGGGCGCCGAACAGCGTGATGAGCGCTGCGGCGGCCGCCGTCATGTCGGCGCGCCAGCCCAGCCAGATCACCGTGGCGCGGCCGGGGTCGCCGACGATGGCCAGGGCGGCCACCGCCGCCACGGCGGCCAGCAGGATGACCAGGGCGGCGCGGATCATCGGGCGGCTCCCGGGCCGGGCCGGGCGATCCGGGCCAGCTCCTGCAAGGCCTGGTCGCGCAGCGCCTCCACCCGGCGGTCGATCTCGGCGCGGCGCTCGGCCCGCGCGCGCCAGGGGGCCAGGGCCTCGCGGCCGCCGGCCGGCAGGGCGTCCAGGGTCCGCAGCGCCTGGTCGAGGTCGCCGTCGGCGGTGAACTGTTCGGCCCGGGCCAGGGTCGCATCCACCCCGGAGCCCGTCACGTCGCCCACCTGGCGCAGGGTCACGACGCGGGAAAGGGCGTAGGCGATGCGCGCGCCCAGGCCCGCGCCTTCGCTCGGCGCGCGGCTGGCCCCGGCGGCGCGGGCTGCATAGTCGGGAAAACTGGCGATCAGCGCGGCGCGGCTGGGGGCGCCGGTCTCGGCCAGCCGGCGCAGGGAGGTGAGTTCAGCATTGGCCGGGGTGAGCGATTCCAGGGCCGCCAGCTCACGCGGAAACGGCTGCGAATTCTGCGAGGCCTCCACCAGCGCCGCCGCCGCCAGCGCCGAGGCGGCGGCCGAGGCGGTGCGCGCCTGTTGGGCTTCCAGCGCGGCCAGGCGCTCCGAAATACCCGAAAGGTCGCCTGGCGCGGCCTCCGCCATCGCCGGCGGCGGAATGGCCGCCAGGCGGGCGGGGGGCTCATAGGGACGCGGCGCGACGGGCGCTTCCCGGCCGGCGGCGCCCTCGGCGCGCAGGCGCGGCGCCACGCTCCAGACCGCCCAGACGACGACGCCGGCGATCACGCAGACCAGGGTGACGCCGATCAGCGCCCAGAACAGCGGCCCCATCAACGGGCGTGCGCGATAGGCCGCGGGATCCAGCGGGGCGGAGGCTTCGACGGGGTCGGGCGAAACGCTCATGTGGACCGGTCTATCAGATTCAGCAGGTCGGCTTCGAGCGGTGATTCGGCGAAAAGCTTGGCCGAAACACGGCAGCGGGCCAGGGGTGCGATGGCGGCCTTGGAGATTCCCAGCACGCGGATCTGCGGCGCAGGGTGTGCGCGGAGGATCGCCGCCAGCGCCTTGGCGGCGCGGGCCGAGTGCACCAGCACGGCGTCCATCTCGGGCAGGCGGGCGAGTTCCTCCGGCGTCAGTTCGGCCGGCGTGCTCTCGTAGACGACAAGGTCGCGGGCCGGGACGTTGTAGCGCTCCAGGGCGCCCACCAGGTCGCCGGCCGGCTCCGCGGCGCCGGGATGCAGCACCTCGCCCGTCAGCTCGCGGCGGCGCTCCACCAGGGCGCGGGCCAGCACCGCGACGTCGCCGCGGGTGTGCAGCACGGTCTTGAAGCCAGCCGCGCGGGCGGCCTCGGCGGTGGCCGCGCCGACGGCGAAGACCTTCAGCGAACGGTCGGCCTGCCGCGCGGCGAAGGCCCGCACGGCGTTGGCGCTGGTGAAGGCGAGCGCCGAGACCCCTTCCAGGTCGATGCGCACATTCTCCACCGGGGCGACGGTCAACAGCGGGGCGACAAACGCCTCATGGCCCAGGGCGCGCACCCGCTCGGCGGTGGCCTGCGCCCCCGGTTGGGTCCGGGTGATCCAGATTTTCTGCCGCGATGAGGTCATGACGCCTTTGGCTGCCGACAAAGCTCGGCGGAAGGATAACGACTTGGCGGCGCGCCGCTACGGCGATCAATCGGAGAACGAAATATCGTCGCCGGCGTCGCGCTTCACGGCCTCGCCCAGCGATTCGCCGAGCGCGCGGGCGATGGCCTGCGGATCGCCCTCGGCGAGGTCGGCCTCCCCCAGGTGACGGAAGCGATGGCGCCCGTCGGGGGAAAGCGCCTCAACCACCAGCTTCAGCCGCCCGCCGTCCAGCCGGCCATAGGCGCCGATCGCCGTGCGGCAGGACCCTTCCAGGGCCGCCAGCGCCCCGCGCTCGGCGGCCACCGCTACGGCGGTGGGGGCGTGGCGCAGGGCTTCCAGCCAGGCCGCGCCGTGGTCGGCCGTCCGCGTCTGGATCGCCAGCGCGCCCTGGCCCGGGGCCGGCGGGCAGTCCAGCGGATCGAGCAGGCCGGTGGCCAGATGGCCGAGCCCGAGGCGGTTGAGGCCCGCGGCCGCCAGCAGGATGGCGTCGGCCTCGCCCGCCTCCAGCTTGGCCAGCCGGGTGTCGACGTTGCCGCGCAGCATGACGACGTCCAGGTCGGGGCGGCGATGCAGCGCCTGGGCCTGGCGGCGCAGCGAGGCGGTGCCCAGCCGCGCGCCCCTCGGCAGGTCGTCGACGCCGGCGGCGACGTGGCTGATGAAGGCGTCGCGGACATCCTCGCGCTGCGGGATCGCCGCGATGCAGAGGCCGTCGGGGACCAGGGCCGGCACGTCCTTCAGCGAGTGGATCGCGCAGTCGATGCGGCCCTCCAGCAGGGCTTCCTCGATCTCCTTGGTGAACAGCCCCTTGCCGCCGATCTCCAGCAGCCGGCGATCCTGGATGCGGTCGCCGCTGGTGGTGATGATGGTGAGCGGCGCGACCTCGTCGGCGGCCTCCGGCGGCGCGCCGAGGGCCTGGGCGATCAGGCGTTGCATCTGGCCGGCCTGGGCGCGCGACAGCTTGGAGCCGCGGGCGCCGATCCGGACGGGCGGTTGCGTGGGCACGGGCGGCGGTCTACCTCGGCTGGATCACGGCCTGCTACAGGAGCAGGCCCCGCCCCGCAACCGCGCAACCGATGACCGACGCCCGATCCCTCACCGTCCTTGGCCTGGAGACCAGCTGCGACGAGACCGCCGCGGCGGTGGTGCGCCTGGGCGGCGACGGGGGCGTGGAGGTGCTGTCCTCCGTCATCGCCAGCCAGATCGCCGCCCACGCCCCCTATGGCGGGGTGGTGCCCGAGATCGCCGCCCGCGCCCATGTGGAGATGATCGGGCCCATGGCCGCCCAGGCGCTGGAGGCCGCCGGCCTCGGCTACGGCGACCTCTCCGGCGTCGCGGCCACCGCCGGCCCCGGCCTGGTCGGCGGGGTGATGGTGGGCCTGAGCTTCGGCAAGGCCGTGGCGCTGGCCCGCGGCCTGCCGCTGATGGCGGTCAACCACCTGGAGGGCCACGCCCTGTCGGCCCGGCTGGCGGCGGACCTGCCCTATCCCTTCCTGCTGCTGCTGGTGTCGGGCGGCCATTGCCAGCTGCTGGAGGTGGCCGGCCCCGGCGCGCACCGCCGGCTGGGCTCCACCATCGACGACGCGGCGGGCGAGGCCTTCGACAAGATCGCCAAGACGCTGGGCCTGCCCTATCCCGGCGGCCCGGCCCTGGAGAAGCTGGCCGCTGGCGGCGATCCCGACCGCTTCCCCCTGCCGCGGGCCCTGTTGGGCCGCGCCGGCTGCGACTTCTCCTTCTCAGGCCTCAAGACCGCCGCGGCGCGGATCGCCGAGACCCTGACGCGCGAGGCCGACCGCCGCGACCTGGCCGCCGCCGTCCAGGCCGCCATCGCCCGCCAACTGGCCGAGCGCACCGACCGCGCCATGGCCGCCTACGCCGAAACCCACGCCGGCGAGGATCTGCGGTTCGTGGTGGCCGGCGGGGTGGCCGCCAACGCCACGGTGCGCGAGGTGCTGATGCGAACCGCCCGGGCGCGCGGCTTCTCCTTCACCGCGCCGCCCTTGGCCTATTGCACCGACAACGCCGCGATGATCGCGCTGGCCGGCGCCGAGCGGCTGGCCATGGGCCTCGTCGATCCGCTGGACGCGCCCGCCCGCCCGCGCTGGCCGTTGGACCTGGAAGCCTCGCTCGCCCACCCGACCCACGCAGCCGGCCGCAAGGGAGCCAAGGCATGAACCACATCGGCGTGCTGGGGGGCGGGGCCTGGGGGACGGCGCTGGCGCAGGTCTGCGCGCGGGCCGGGCGGCAAGTGACGCTGTGGGCGCGCGAGGCCGACGTCGCGGCCGCCATCAACGACGACCACGTCAATCCGTTCTTCGGCAAGGGCGCGCCGCTGGAGCCGCAGATCGCCGCCTCCACCGACCTCGCCGCGCTTGCCGACGCCGAGGTCATCCTGGCGGTGACGCCCGCCCAGTTCCTGCGCGCCACCCTGACGAAGCTGTCGCCCCACGTGAAACCCGGCGTCCCGGTGGTCCTCTGCTGCAAGGGCGTGGAGCAGGGTTCGCTGAAGCTGATGACCGAGGTCCTGGCCGAAAGCCTGCCCCAGGCCGTGGCCGCGGTGCTGTCGGGGCCAAGCTTCGCCGAGGAGGTCTCCAAGGGCCTGCCCACCGCCGTGACGCTCGCCTGCGCCGACGAGGCCCTCGGCCGGGCCCTGGCCGAAGCCGTCGCCACCCCGGTCTTCCGGCCCTATCTGGCCAGCGACATGGTGGGCGCCGAGGCGGGCGCCGCCGTGAAGAACGTCCTGGCCATCGCCTGCGGGGTCATCGAGGGCCGCGGCCTGGGGCGCGGCGCCCATGCGGCCCTGATCACGCGCGGCTTTGCGGAACTGACCCGGTTCGCCGTGGCCCTGGGGGGCGAGGCCGAGACCGTCGTCGGCCTCTGCGGCCTGGGGGACCTGGTGCTGACCTGCTCCAGCCCGCTGTCGCGCAACATGCGCTTCGGCCTGGCGCTGGCGGCGGGCAAATCCGTGCAGCAGGCGCTGGAGGACCTCAGCCCGGCGGTGGTGGAGGGCGTCTTCTCGGCGCCGGCCGTGACCGCGCTGGCCGCCCGCCACGCCGTGGAGATGCCCATCAGCGAGGCCGTGGCCGCCATCCTCAGCGGCGAGGCCTCGGTCGACGAGGCGATCGTCCGCCTGCTGTCGCGCCCCCTGAAGGCCGAACGATGAGCCAGGGCGGCCCCGAGGACTCGGCCCGCCCGCCGCCCGGCGTGCGGCTGTGCGCGGTGGACGACCTGGCCGACCCCGGAACCAAGGGGTTCCGCTATCGCAACGCCTCGCAGATGTTCGCCGGCTTCGTGGTCCGCAAGGACGACATGATCGCCGGCTATGTCGACTCCTGCCCGCACGCGGGCTGGCCGCTCTCGATCACCGACGACCGCTATCTCACGCGCAGCGGCCACCGCCTGCTCTGCTCTGGCCACGGCGCCTTGTTTCGGCCCGAAAGCGGGGTCTGCGTCGCCGGTCCCTGCACGGGACAGTCCCTGCGGCCGTGGCCCGTGACTGTGCGAGATGGGGACATCTTCACGGCCTGAGATTCAGGACTTGGCCCGCGCCGGGACGCGGTCTTCCGCCCCGGCGTTAAGCATTCGATTCAAGTTTGCAGGCCGCGATCGTCCAGTATTCAAGATTTTTCGGCTTCTTTGGCGAAGTGGTCGCCGCCATAGCCCACCTATTCACCGTTCATCTTAACCATGTTCCTGGTTCGTCTTGGGGCGCACGCATCTTGCACACAGCTTGGGCAAGGCGCCTCAACTCGCCCCACACTTGAATGGGTTAACTAACGGTTAAAATTTCGTCTAGCTTCGGCTACGGTTTGGCCTTAAATCCGCCAAGCGTCACGTAGTCCAAGCGCAGCCAGGTCTGAAACGCGTGTTGCAGAAAATCCGGAGATTGTTCACGGGCGAGGCTCCCATCCATCTGGTGGGGATCGAACTCGGCTTCGTGGCGGCCATGAGCGCCACTCTGGCCATCGCCGCGGCGCCGCAGCCCAATTCCGAACGCCTGGCCCACCTGATGGGCGGCGAGATGACCGCCCAGGCCCTGGCGCGGCTTACCGCCTCTATGGACCCGGCGATGCTGGCGCTCGCCGATCGCTTCGCCGGGCGCGCCTCGGCCCAGGCCGCCGGTCGCGCGCCGGGCGCGGTGCTGGTTCCGGCCGTGGCGACCGCCGACGACTCCAATGTGATACGCCTGCAGGACCTGTCGCCCGAAGCCGCGCGGATCTGGAACGCCAACAACCCCGTCGACGCCGGCAAGGTCACGGCGGCCCAGCCCTTCAAGCTCAACACCGCCGGCGTGCTGGACGAGGCCCGCGCCGTCGATTGCCTGACCGCGGCCGTCTATTACGAAGCGGCGATGGAATCCACCGACGGCCAGCGCGCCGTCGCCCAGGTGGTGCTCAACCGCATGCGCCACCCCGCCTATCCGAAGACGGTCTGCGGCGTGGTGTTCGAAGGCTCGACCCGCAAGACCGGCTGCCAGTTCAGCTTCACCTGCGACGGCTCGCTGGGTCGCCGCCCGTCGGAAGCCGGCTGGGCCCGCGCCCGCCAGGTCGCCGTCGCCGCGCTCAACGGCTATGTGATGAAGCAGGTCGGCAACGCCACCCACTATCACGCCAACTACGTCGCCCCCTACTGGAGCCCGAGCCTGCTGAAGATCGGGACCATCGGCGCCCATATCTTCTATCGCTGGACCGGCGGCTGGGGTCAGCCCCCCGCCTTCAGCGGCAGCTACGCCGGCGGCGAGATGAACGGCCTGCAGATGGCCACCCTCGACGGCCTGGCCAAGGCCCAGCAGGCCCAGCTCGCCGGCGCCTCGTCCGACGAACTGAGCGTGCGCGCCGAACCGGCGGTGGAAACCGTCACCGCCGCCGCGCCCGCCAGCCTGCCCGACGCCAAGGCCGAACAGCTGATCACGGCCCAGAACGCCGCCACCGACGCCGCGGCCCTGCTGAAGCCCGAGGACCTGGATTGGGCCGGCCGCCCGAAGGCCCGCGGCCCCTCGCGCCTGGCGATGCCGTAGGGTCCCCTCCGGGGGAGCTGTCGGCCAAGCCGACCGAGGGGGCCTAGACCGCCGGCGGCGTCTCCGCCCCGAACGCCTCCACGTCGGCGATCAGCGCCTTGGCGGCCATCACCACCAGTTCCCCGCCCTTCTCGGGCGTCGCCTGGCCGGGGTCCGACCCCATCCGGCCATCGGGATAGCGGGCGCGGAAATCCAACGCCTCGCGGATCGGCCCCGTCGGCGCGATCTGGGGGGCGTAGTCCGCAGCCTTGATGAAGTCCGGATAGGCCCACTGGGTGATGGCGATCTCGGACGGCGTCGCATGGCTGCCGTGCCCGGTGGGGAATTGCCGGCTGGCGAGCGACATGACGCCGGGCAGATCCCACCAGTTCTTGAGCTTGCAGGCGAAGCCGCGCCTGACCCCGGCGTAGCTGGACTCGGCGTAGAGCTCGGAGAACGCCGCCTCGATGGTGGCGACGTTGCCGCCGTGGCCGTTCAGGAAATAGAGCTTCTCGAACCCCTGGAGGCCCAGCGACCGGCACCAGTCGCCGATGGCCGCCATGAAGGTGGAGGGCCGCAGGGCGATGGTGCCGGGAAACCCCAGGTGATGCTGCGCCATGCCGATGTTGAAGGTGGGCGCCACCAGGATGTCGCCGGTCTTCTGCGCCTCGTGGGAGATGATCTCCGGACAGAGCCAGTCGGTGCCCAGGAGGCCGGTCGGGCCATGCTGCTCGTTGGAGCCGATGGGAATGACCACGGTCTTCGATCGCTGGAGCCGGGCCTCGATCTCGGGCCAGGTGGAGAACTGCAGCAGCATGGCGGGCGTCCGTTACGGTAAGCGGCGCGATATGACACCAACTCGCCGCCCGGCGCGAGAACCATGCCTAATCCACCGCCTCGTCGCTGGACGGGATCACCGGCGTCGGGTGCGGGTTCGGCGGATCGAAGCTCTGGCGCTCCACATAGAGCCCCACCAGCTTCCAGGCCTCGCCGACCTTGGCGAAGGTGAGCGCGCAGCGGCTCTTGACCTCGGCGTCGCGCAGGCAGATCCGCCCCTTGCCGGCGGCGCGCAGGCGCGAGCGAACCTCGTCGAGCGTGCTGGCCGGCGCGCCGTCCTTGGCGCCCTCCAGCCGCAGCACCGTCTCCGGCGAGATCAGGCGATCGAGCGCGCCCTCCGCCATGCCTTCCCCCAGCTGGGCCTGCAGGTCCTTGACGCCCGGCAGCTGGTCGAGCTGGGCCCGCAGGTCGTCGCGGGCGGTGATGCGGTCGATGTGGGCCTCGAACGTCGCCCGGTCCCCCGTGCGCGCGGCGTTGAGGAAGACGACGACGTCGGCCCCCGCGGCCTTGTCGATCTTGCCGGTGCAGCCCGCAAGGCAGGCCGCGAGCGCCAGGCCAGGGCCGAGGCGGCCTGCGAGTCGGGTGACGAATCCATACATGCAGGCGTTTATGCCGTTCCCGCGCCCCGACGTTAAGCGTCGTGAACGGTTGCGCGCGACAACGCTCTTCGCATATTCCCCGCATAACGATCAGGGAGTGCGCACAATGAGCGACGGCGAGGTGTTTCCGGTTCCGGCGGCCTGGGCGGCGCGCGCGAAGATGGACGCTGCGGGCTACGATGCGGCCTGCGCGCGGGTGGAATCCGATCCGGACGGCTACTGGCGCGAAGTCGCCGGGCGCCTGGACTGGATCGAGCCGTTCACCCAGGTCAAGGACGTCTCCTTCGACGCCGACGACTTCCGCATCCGCTGGTACGCCGACGGGGTGCTGAACGTCTCGGTCAACTGCATCGATCGCCACCTGGCCACGCGCGGCGACCAGCGGGCGATCATCTGGGAAAGCGACGACCCGGAGGTCTACGACCACCTGACCTACGCCCAGCTCCACGCCGAAGTCTGCAAGATGGCCAACATCCTGAAGCTGAAGGGCGTCAGGAAGGGCGATCGGGTCACCATCTACCTGCCGATGATCCCGGCCGCCGCCGTCGCCATGCTGGCCTGCGCGCGGATCGGGGCGGTGCATTCCGTCGTGTTCGGCGGCTTCTCCCCCGACTCCATCGCCAACCGCATCCAGGACTGCGACTCCAGGCTGGTGATCACCGCCGACGAGGGGATGCGCGGCGGCAAGGCCGTGCCCCTCAAGCGCAACGTCGACGAGGCGCTGGAAAGCTGCCCGGGCGTGACCACCGTCGTGGTCGTGCGCCGGACCAAGGCCGACGTGCCGATGAAGGCCGGCCGCGACTTCTTCTATGGCGACCTGAAGAACGAGGTCGGCGCCGACTGCCCGCCGGAGCCGATGAACGCCGAGGACCCGCTGTTCATCCTCTACACCTCCGGCTCCACCGGAAAACCCAAGGGCGTGCTGCACACCACCGGCGGCTACCTGACCTGGGCGGCCCACACCCATGAGCTGGTGTTCGACTACCGGCCGGGCGAGGTCTTCTGGTGCACCGCCGACGTCGGCTGGGTCACCGGCCACAGCTATGTGGTCTATGGCCCGCTCGCCAACGGCGCCACGACCCTGATCTTCGAAGGCGTGCCCAACTATCCCACCAACGCCCGCTTCTGGCAGGTGGTGGACAAGCACAAGGTGGAGATCTTCTACACCGCCCCCACCGCCATCCGCGCCCTGATGCGCGACGGCGACGCCCCGGTGAAGTCGACGTCACGGGCCTCCCTGCGGCTGCTGGGCACCGTGGGCGAGCCGATCAATCCCGAGGCCTGGCTCTGGTACCACAAGGTGGTGGGCGACAGCCGCTGCCCCATCGTCGACACCTACTGGCAGACCGAGACCGGCGCCTGCCTGTCCACCCCCCTGCCCGGCGCCATGGCCCTGAAGCCCGGCTCCTGCGCCAAGCCCCTGCCCGGCGTGAAGTTCCAGCTGGTGGACGCCGAGGGCCGCGTCCTGGACGGCGCGGCCAGCGGCAACCTGTGCATCACCGACAGCTGGCCGGGCCAGATGCGGACAGTCTATGGCGATCATCCGCGCTTCATCGCCACCTACTTCACCACCTATCGCGGCAAGTACTTCACCGGCGACGGCTGCCGGCGCGACGAGGACGGCTATTACTGGATCACCGGCCGGGTGGACGACGTCATCAACGTCTCCGGCCACCGCCTGGGCACCGCCGAGATCGAGAGCGCGCTGGTGGCCCACGCCGCGGTCGCCGAGGCCGCCGTCGTCGGCTTCCCCCACGACATCAAGGGCCAGGGCATCTACGCCTACGTCACGCTGAAGGCTGACGTCAGCCCCTCGGCCGCGCTTCAGGCCGAGCTGATCAAGTGGGTGCGCCAGGAGATCGGACCCTTCGCCGCGCCCGACGCCCTGCAGTTCGCGCCGGGCCTGCCCAAGACCCGTTCGGGCAAGATCATGCGCCGCATCCTGCGCAAGGTGGCCGAGGGCGACCTCTCCAACCTGGGCGACACCACGACGCTGGCCGATCCCTCGGTGGTGGACGAACTGGTGGCCACCCGCAGCGCGGCCCTGCCGGTGGACGAGGTGCTGGCCCTCGACGGGCAGTCGATCCCGGCCGGCGACCTGGAGCGCGCCCTGGTGCGCCATCCCGACGTGGTGGACGCCGCCGTGGTGGGCGTGGCCAAGGCCGGCGGCGGCCAGGAGCCCTACGCCTTCGTCCGCCTGCAGAGCGACGTGGCCCCCACCGATGTCCTGCAGGCCGACCTCAAGGGCTGGCTGCGTCGCGAGGTCGGCGCCCATGCCGCCCCTCGCGCCGTCCAGTTCATCCAGGCCTTCCCGCGCCTGCGCTCCGGGGTCATCGCCCGCGACGTGCTGCGCGGCGTCGCCGGCGGCCAGGGGCCGGGGGACATCAGCGGCGTCAGCAATCCCGACGCGGTGGCCGACCTGGTGAAGACCTACAGCGCCGCGTGAGCCCCGACCTGCCGGCAGCCCTGCGCGGGGCCATCGAGGCCGAGTTGCACGGGGTGTCACGGCGCGATCTCGGCGAGCGGGCCGCCGCGCTCTCGGCGACCTATCGCGGCGGCGGCGGGTCCGCCCAGGCCATCGCCGGGCAGGCCGACGCGCTCGCCTACGCGCTCGCCCGGCTGCCCGCCACCTACGCCGCCTGTATCGCCGTGTTCGAAGAGGCCCGGCGGTCGGCCCAGGATTTCGCGCCCGCCAGCCTGCTGGACGCCGGGGCGGGACCGGGCGGAGCCAGCTGGGCGGCGCTGGAAGCCTGGCCGCGCCTGGCCGACATCACCCTGCTCGACGCCAACCCGCCGTTCCTGGCCCTGGCCGGACGATTGGCGGCCGAGGCGCCGCCGGCCCTGAAGGGCGCCCACATCCTGCGCGGCGATCTCGTCACGGCGACCCCGCACCCGGTCGCCGACCTGGTGACGGCCAGCTACGCCCTGGCCGAGATCGCCCCCGACCGACAGGCCCAGGTGGTCGACGCCCTGTGGGCCGCCAGCGCCGGCCTGCTGGCCCTGGTGGAGCCGGGAACCCCGGCCGGCTTCGCGCGCATCCGCCAGGCCCGCGCCCGGCTGGTGGCCGCCGGCGCCCGCGTGCTGGCCCCCTGCCCCCACGACGAGGCCTGCCCGATGGAGGGCGCCGACTGGTGCCACTTCGTCCAGCGCCTGCCCCGCAGCCGCGGCCATCGCCAGGCCAAGGGCGCCGAGGCGCCTTTCGAGGACGAGAAGTTCGCCTATGTCGTGGCCGCCCGCCCTTCGGTGGCGATGCTCGAGCGAGCGCCGCGCGTGCTGGCCCCGCCGCGCGCCGCCAAGCCGGGGATCGACCTCAAGCTCTGCGGGCCCGGCGGCGTCGAGCAGCGCTTCGTCCCCAAGCGCGACAAACCCGCCTTCGCGATCGCGCGGCGGCTGGGCTGGGGGGACGTGTTCAGCGGCTGAGTTCCTCTCCCGCGAGCGGGAGAGGAGGTTCCCCATCCCGCAGCGTCTTGGCGCGGTCGATCAGGGCGTGACTGGCCTTGTGGAAATAGGGACCGATGAAGTCGATGAAGGCCCGCACCCGCGGCACGTCCTTCAGGTCCGGCCGCGTGACGATCCAGGTGGTGCTGGTGAGTTCCCGGGGCGGCGGGAAGCACTGGATCAGGTCCTCCTCCACGTCGGCGGTCAGGCAGGGGAGGGGCGCGATCCCCAGGCCGGTCTTGGCGGCCAGGATCATGTTGGTCATGGTGCTGGAGCGGCACGGCACCTCGGCGTCCGGGGCGTGGGCGAACATCCAGCGCATGCCGTGCATCCGGTCCAGGCTGGCGTCGCCGCCGATCAGGGCGTGGCCGCGCAGCTCCTCGGGCGCGCTGGGGACGCCGCGCCGGGCGGCGTAGTCGCGGCTGCAATAGAGGCTCCAGGTCACCTGGCCGATGCGGCGTGCGATCAGGTCGGAGTCCGGCAGCGCCTGGGCCCCGCGCACGGCGATGTCGGCCTCGCCCTTGGCCAGGTCCAGCACCTGGTCGGTGATCATCAGCTCGATGCCGATGCCGGGATAGAGGTTGCGGAACTCCGCCAGGCCGGGCGTCATGGTGTTGGCCATGATCTCGTTGGTGGTCACCCGGATCGAGCCGGCCAGTCCCCGGCGATAGGCCTGGGCCTGGGTGGCGAACCCCTCGGCGGCCCGCTCCACGCGCTCGGCCTCGGCGCGCAGCACCTCGCCCGCCTCGGTCAGGCGGCTGCCCGCCCGGCCCCGCTCGAACAGCTTCAGCCCCAGCGCGTGCTCCAGCGCCTCCAGGCGCCGCGCCACCGTGGTCTGGTTGACGCCCAGCGCGCGTGAGGCCGCGAGCGTGCTGCCGTCACGGGCCACCGCCAGGAAGGCGCGCAGGTCGTTCCAGTCGAACATCCGGCCATTCTGCAGGAATGCAGAGCCAAACCGCAAGCGCCGCATTACGCAGCCTTAATCTTCCCCGCATGCCGGCCGATGCTAGGTTCACACCCGCCCGCAGGAGAGCGACCATGTTGCGCCACGCCGTCCAAGCCGCTGTCCTTTGCCTCGCCCTGGCCGCGGCGCCCGCCCTGGCCGCCGATACGGCGCCCCCCATCGTCTACAAGCAGCGCACGCTCGCCAACGGCCTGAAGGTGCTGACCGGCGTCGACCGCGCCACCCCCAACGTCACGGTCCAGGTCTGGTACGGCGTCGGCTCCAAGGACGACCCGCAGGGCCGCTCGGGCTTCGCTCACCTCTTCGAGCACATGATGTTCAAGGCCACCCGCGACCTGCCGCCCGAAAGCATCGATCGCTTCACCGAGGACGTCGGGGGCCTCAACAACGCCTCCACCTACGACGACTTCACCAACTACTACGAGGTGGTCCCGGCCAATCACCTGGAGCGCCTGGTCTGGGTGGAAAGCCAGCGGATGGGCGCGCTGGTGGTGGACGACGCCAACTTCAAGTCCGAACGCGACGTGGTGAAGGAGGAACTGCGCCAACGGGTGCTGGCCGATCCCTACGGTCGCCTGTTCTCCCTGATGCTGCCGGCGGCCAGCTACACGACCCACCCCTACAAGCGCCCCAGCATCGGCTCCATCGAGGATCTCGACGCCGCCACCATCGACGACGTGCGGGCCTTCCACCAGGCCTACTACCGTCCCGACAACGCCGCCCTGATCGTCATCGGCAATTTCGACGAAGCCCAGCTGGACGCCTGGGTCGACAAGTATTTCGGAGCCCTGGCCCATCCCGCCGCGCCGGTCGTCCGCGTCACCGCGGTGGAGCCGCCGCGCAAGGGCGCCGGCGTCTACGACGGCTATGGCCCCAACGTGCCGCTGCCGGCCCTGGCCATCACCTGGCTCGGCCCCAAGGCGGCCGACCCCGACGCCCCGGCGCTGACCGTGCTGGACGCCATCCTGTCGGGCGGCAAGTCGTCGCGGCTCTACGACAGCCTGGTCTACCAGCAGCAGATCGCCGCCCAGGTCTTCTCCGGCGCCGACCTGCCGCAGCAGCCCGGCATGTTCATGGTCGGCGCCGTGATGTCCGGCGACCACGGCCTGGCCGAAGGCGAGAAGGCCCTGCTGGCCCAGGTGAAGCGCCTGCGCGACGCCCCGCCCACCGCCGCCGAACTGGCCGAGGCCCGCAACGAGCTGGTGACCGGCAAGCTGCGGGAGCGCGAGACCATCGAGGGCCGCGCCTTCGCCCTCGGCTACGCCCTGCAGGTGGAAGGCGACGCCGCCCGCGCCAACACCGAGCTGGCCGACCTGCAGGCGGTCACCGCCGCCGACGTCCAGCGCGTGGCCCGCAAGTACCTGGCCGACGATCGCCGCATGACCATCCGCTACCAGCCCGAAAGCCGCCGCCCGAAGACCGCGGCCGCAACCAAGGCGGCGCCCAGGCCGCCGGCCGCCAGCGCAGCCTATGCCGGGCCGATCGTCGCCCTGGCGCCGGAAGGCCAGCGCCAGGCGCCGCCGCCCATCGGCGCCCCCGTCGCCCCGACCCTGCCGACGCCGGCCGACCGGACGCTGGCCAACGGCCTGCGGGTGATCGTCGCCCGCTCCAGCGACCTGCCGCTGGTCACCGCCAACCTCATCGTCAAGGCCGGCGCCTCGGCCGACCCGCCCGGCCTCTCCGGGACCGTCAGCATGGCGGCCGGCATGCTCACCGAGGGAACCAAGACCCGCAGCGCCCAGGAGATCGCCCGTCAGATCGAGGCCCTGGGCGCGACGCTCGCCTCGGGCGCCGGCGTCGAATCCTCGTCCGTCAGCCTCAACGTCATGCCCGACAAGCTGGCGGCCGCCCTGGCGATCATGGCCGACGTCGCCCGCCATCCGGCCTTCGCCCCGGAAGAGCTCGAACGCCAGCGCCAGCAGGCGCTCGACGGCCTGAAGGTCGCCTATCAGGAACCCGGCTCCCTGGCCGGCATGGCCGCCGCGCCGCTGGTGTTCGGCGGCACGGCCTTCGGTCACGCCGCCGGCGGCACGCCCGCCTCGCTGGTGAAGATCACGCCTGCCGATCTCGCCAAGGTCCACGCCGCCGCCTTCCGGCCCGACAACGCCATCCTGGTGCTCTCGGGCGACATCTCCGCCGACCAGGGCTTCGCCCTGGCCCAGGCCGCGTTCGGCGACTGGAAGGCGCCCGCCGGCCCTGCGCCCGCGCAGCCTGCGGTCACCCCGGCCGCCAAGCCCCGCGCCGTGGTCATCGACCTGCCCGACGCAGGCCAGGCCGCCGTGACGATGGTGGGCCCCGCCATCGCCCGCAACGACGCCGACTACTACCCGGCCATCGTCGCCAACAGCGTCCTGGGCGGCGGCTATTCGGCGCGGCTGAGCGAGGAGATCCGCGTCAAGCGCGGCCTCAGCTATGGCGCGGGCTCGGCGCTTTCGACCCGCCGCACCACCGGCGCCTTCAGCGCGCGGGCCCAGACCAAGAACGAGTCCGCGCCCCAGGTGCTCGACCTGATGCGCAAGGAGATCGGCGGCCTCGCCGCCCAGCCGGCCGGCCCCGACGAACTCACCGCCCGCAAGTCCTCGCTGGTGGGCGACTTCGGCCGCGACCTGGCCACCACGGGCGGCCTGGCCGGCGTGCTGGGCGACCTGGCCTTCTACGACGTGCCGCTGGCCGAGGTCGCCGCCTATACCGGCAAGGTCGAGGCGGTCACCGCCGCCCAGGTCCAGGCCTTCGCCGCCCGCGTGCTCGACCCGGCCAGGGCCAGCGTCCTGGTGGTCGGCGACGGCAAGGCCTTCCTCCCGGCGCTGAAGGCCGCCGAGCCCGCCCTGGACGTCATCCCCGCCGCCGACTTCGACCCCGACGCGCCCGGCCTGCGGAAGAAGTAGGGGGCCTTATCCCGCCGCGCTCCACCGCGACAGGTTCGGCTCGCGCCCGATCAGCGCCAAGCCCGAGGCGATGGATTCCAGTTCGCTGCCGCTCTCGATCCGCGCGGGATCGAACCGCCGGGCGAAGATGTCGCGCACCGCCGGCACCAGCGACGACCCGCCGGTGAGGAACACCCGATCGACGGCGCCGGGCGCCAGGCCGGCATCGGCGAGCGCGGCGTCCACCGCGCGTTCGATCTGCGCCAGTTCCGGGGCGATCCAGCCCTCGAACTCCTGCCGCGCCACGGTGCGCGCGATGGCGATGGAGCCGGCCTCGAAGCGGAACTCGGCCTGCGTCTCCTGCGACAGCGTCTCCTTCAGCCGCGAGACCGCGCGATAGAGCTGGTAGCCGAGGTTCTCGTCCAGCATCTCCACCAGCCGCCCCAGCTTGTCCGGCTCGACGGCGTCGCGGACCAGGCGGCGGATCTCGGCCATGTCGCGGGAGGCCCGCATCAAGGCCAGCTGGTCCCACCGCGCGAAGGCCGAATAGTAGCGGTTGGGCACCGGCAGCACCTTGCCCAGCGACGTATAGCTCGACCCCTTGCCCAGCAGCGGCGAGACCACGTTGTCGATGATCCGGTAGTCGAAGGCGTCGCCCGCCACCCCGACGCCCGAGCGCCCCAGCGGCGTCGAGACGATCTCCCCGGCCGCGCGCTCGAAGCGGATGATCGAGAAGTCGCTGGTGCCGCCGCCGAAGTCGCCCACCAGCACCGTGGCGTCCTGCTTCAGGTCCCGCGCGAAGAAGAACGCCGCCCCCACCGGCTCGTGGACATAGACGATCTCGCTGAACCCCAGCCGGCGGAAGGCCGCGTCATAGCGCTCCAGCGCCAGGGCGGGCTTGGGCGCGGCCCCGGCGAACACCACCGGCCGGCCGACGATCACCCGGCCCGGCAGGTCGGCCATCGCCGCCCCGCCGTGTTCGCGCAGGCGCAGCAGGAAGGCCGACAGCAGATCCTCGAAGGCGTAGCGGCGGCCCAGGATGCGGGTCTCGCTGAACGACTCGCTGGCGGCGAAACTCTTGAACGACTGGATGAAGCGGGTTTCCAGCGGGTCTTCCGCATAGGCCTCGATCGCCCAGGGCCCGGCCTCCACCGTGCGTTCGGACGGCCGCTCGGGCGGCGCATGGAAGCTCAGCGTCGAGCGGAAGGCGCTGATCTCCGCCGCCGGCGCCGCAAACCGCACCAGTTCGGCGCCGCCTTGCGATCCGGCCAGGGCGATGACGGTGTTGGTGGTGCCGAAGTCGACGCCGAGGCTGAGGTCGCTCATGGCGCCGCGGGCTCCGTACCTGAGGTTCACCTACCCCGTCGCGCGCGAGACAGCCGGCCCGGCGGGCGCGGAGATGGGGTCTCTCAGAACTGGCCGACGATCTCAACACCAGAAACGGCTTGCGGGGGCGCAGGCCGATGATTCCCGGCGACGTGCGTTTCCCAGCCCGAACATCCCGGCGCAGGCCGGGATCCATGCGGGCATGCGGCGGACGCGGCTTGGGCCCCGGCCTGCGCCGGGACGAGCGGTGGATTGGGCGTCGGACGGCGTCCCACAGGTGCGCAGCTAAGGCTGCGCCTTGCGGAACACCCTACCCTTCGCTGTCCGTCATCTGCTGTTCGTAGGCCGCCAGCGTCGCCATGTGCAGGATCTTCGAGACCGAGGCCGACAGCGGGGCGATCTGCACCGACTTCGACAGCCCCAGCAGCAACGGGCCGATCACCGTCGCCCCGCCGATCGACTGCAGCAGCTGGGTGGAGATCGCCGCCGAGTGGATCGCCGGCATGATCAGCACATTGGCCGGGCCCGACAGGCGCATGAACGGATAGTTGACCCGGCGCTCCGGCTCGATGGCCAGTTCCGGCGGCATCTCGCCCTCGTACTCGAAGTCGAGGTTCATCTCGTCGAGCATGGCCACGGCGTCGCGGATCTTCTCCGAACGCTGGCCCATCGGGTTGCCGAAGGTGGAATAGGAGATGAAGGCCACCCGCGGCGTGAAGCCCATGGCCTTCACCGCGCGCGCCGCCTGCAGCGTGATCTCCACCAGGTCCTCGGCCTCGGGCATCTCGGTGACGCTGGTGTCGGCGACGAACAGGGTGTGACCCTTGGCCAGCACCACCGACATCCCCATCACCCGGCCGTCGGGCGAGGGATCGATGACCCGCAGCACCTCCTCCAGCGCCTGGTCGTAGGAGCGGGTCACCCCGGTCACCATGGCGTCGGCGTGGCCCAGCGCCACCATCGAGGCGGCGAAGGAGTTGCGGTCCTGGTTGATCAGCCGCTGGACGTCGCGCTTCAGGTAACCCTGGCGCTGCAGCCGCGCGTAGAGGAAGTCGACGAACTCCGGGTTGCGGTCCGACAGCGCGGCGTTGGCGATCTCCAGCTTGGCTTCGGCGGGATCGATGCCGGCCAGGCGCATGTTCTCGTGCACCAGGGCCTCGCGGCCCACCAGCACCGCCTGGCCGAGGCCGGCGTTCTGGAAGGCGTAGGCGGCGCGGATGATGCTGGGCTCCTCGCCCTCGGCGAAGACGACGCGCTTCTTCGGGCCCGACAGCACCGCCCCCTGCAGCTTCTGCAGGAAGGCCGCGGTCGGATCGAGCCGTTGGGCGAGGCTGGCGCGATAGACGTCCATGTCCTCGATGGGCTTGCGCGCCACCCCGGTGTCCATCGCCGCCTGGGCGATGAAGGGTGGGATGTACCACATCAGCCGCGGGTCGAAGGGCGAGGGGATGATGTATTCGGGGCCGAACTTCAGCTGGCTGCCGTGATAGGCCGCCGCCACCTCGTCGGGAACGTCCTCGCGGGCCAGCTGCGCCAGGGCGTTGGCGCAGGCGATCTTCATCTCCATGTTCACGCGGCGGGCGCGCACGTCCAGCGCCCCGCGGAAGATGTAGGGGAAGCCCAGGACGTTGTTGACCTGGTTGGGGTAGTCGCTGCGCCCGGTCGCCATGATGGCGTCCTTGCGGATCGCATGGACTTCCTCCGGCGTGATCTCCGGGTCGGGGTTGGCCATGGCGAAGATGATCGGGTTGGGCGCCATGGAGGCGATCATCTCGGCGGTGAAGGCGCCCTTGGCCGAGAGGCCCAGCAGCACGTCGGCGCCGGCCACGGCTTCGGCCAGGGTGCGCTTATCGGTTTCCACCGCGTGCGCGCTCTTCCACTGGTTCATGCCGTCGGTGCGGCCGCGATAGAGCACGCCCTTGCTGTCGACGGCGATGACGTTGTCGGGCCGCACGCCCATGGCCTTGATCAGCTCCATCGACGCGATGCCCGCCGCGCCCGGGCCGTTCAGCACCACCTTGATGTCGGCGATGTTGCGGCCGGTGATGTGGCAGGCGTTGATCAGGCCGGCGGCGGTGATGATCGCCGTGCCGTGCTGGTCGTCGTGGAACACCGGGATGTCGAGCAGCTCCTGCAGCTCGGTCTCGATGCGGAAGCACTCGGGGCTCTTGATGTCCTCGAGATTGATGCCCCCGAAGGTGACGCCGATGTTCTTGACCACCGTGATGATCTCGTCGGGGTCGGTGGCGCTCACCTCAATGTCGATGGAATCGACGTCGGCGAAGCGCTTGAAGAGCACGCTCTTGCCTTCCATCACCGGCTTGGACGCCAGGGCGCCCAGGTTGCCGAGGCCGAGGATCGCGGTGCCGTTGGAGATCACCGCCACCAGGTTGCCCTTCGACGTGTAGTCGTAGGCGGTCTCGGGATCGGCGGCGATGGCCAGCACGGGCACCGCCACGCCGGGCGAATAGGCGAGGCTGAGGTCCCGCTGCGTCGCCATCGGCTTCGTCGGCGCGATCGCGATCTTCCCCGGCGTGGGATATTTGTGGAAGCTGAGGGCTTCCTCGTCCGTGAAGGTGCGTTTTTCGGCGTCGCTCATGAGGGCGGCGAATCCTTGAAAGCTGGGCTGGCGGAGGCGGGCGACCTTACAGAGACCGGGTCCCCGTCACAACTCTGGGGGCCGAGCCCCGCAGGAAAAGGACCTATTTCGCGCCCGCCGCAAGTCCACGCTGCGGAAGGGGTTTTTCCGAACAATCGTTCGGGGCGCACTCGCCGGTTGACCAACTCCGCGCGGCGTCCAGATTAGTCCGCCCCGGCCGTCGCGCCGGAGTCGCAACGCCAAGAGGTCCGTCCTGCCCCAAGCCGTCAGAATAGCCGTCGCCGGCGCGCTCGGGCGCATGGGCCGGGCCGTGTCCGCGGCGGTGGAAAGCCGCGAGGACCTGGTCCTGGCCGCCCGCTTCGACCAACCGGGCGCTGTGGGCGAGGGCCTGGTCTCGATCGAGGCCGCGCTGGACATGGCCGACGTGGTGATCGACTTCACCGTCCCGGCGGCCTCGGCGGCCCTGGCGGCGCAGTGCGCCGCGCGCGGCGGCCCGGCCCTGGTGATCGGCTCCACCGGGTTCGACGCGGCGCAGATCGCCGCCGTCGACGCCGCCGCCGGGCGGGTCGCCATCGTGCGCGCCGGCAACTTCTCCCTCGGCGTCAACATGCTGCTGGGCCTGGTGGAGCAGGCCGCCCGGGCGCTCTCGGCGCGCGACTACGACGTCGAGGTCTTCGAGGCCCACCACAAGCGCAAGATCGACGCGCCGTCGGGCACCGCCCTGATGCTGGGCGAGGCCGCCGCCCGCGGCCGCGGCGTCGACCTGGCCGCCGTCGCCCAGCGCGTGCGCGACGGGATCGCCGGCGCCCGCCCGCAGGGCGAGATCGGCTTTTCGGTGATGCGCGGCGGCGGCATCGTCGGCGAACACAGCGTGGTCTTCGCCGCCGAGGACGAGATTCTCACCCTGTCGCACTCAGCCCGCGATCGCGGCCTCTTCGCCCGTGGCGCGGTGGAGGCCGCCCGCTGGGCATGTGGCCGCGCGCCCGGCGCCTACGACATGCAGGACGTGCTGGGCCTGCGGGACCGCCCCTGAGATGGCCGGGCGGGATCTCCTCGACGAGGACGCCAGCGCCCAGCTCTCCGCCCTCGCCTCGCGGCGGGTCAGCGCCGTGGAATTGCTGAAGGCCGCGCTGGCCCGCCACGAGCAGACCCACGCGCGGCTGAACGCGGTGGTCGCCGCCGACCTGGAGCCGGCGCTGCGCCGCGCCGCCGCCATCGACGACCAGCGCGCCAAGGGGATGACGCTCGGGCCCCTGGCCGGCCTGCCGATGACCGTCAAGGACACCATCGACGTCCACGGCATGGCCGCCTCGTCGGGCCTGGAAGCCTACCGCCGCCGCAAGGTCGTCGACGCCGTCTCGGTCGCCCACATCCGCGAGGCCGGGGCGGTGATCTGGGGCAAGACCAACGTCCCGGTCCTGGCCGGCGACTTCCAGACCTACAACCGCCTCTACGGCGTCACCAACAATCCCTGGGACCTGTCGCGCACGCCGGGGGGCTCCTCGGGCGGCGCCGCGGCGGCCCTGGCGGCGGGCGTCACGGCGCTCGAGCTCGGCTCGGACATCGGCGGCTCCCTGCGCTTCCCGGCCTCCTTCTGCGGCGTCTTCTCCCACAAGCCCACCTGGGGGATGGTCAGCCAGATCGGCCATGTGCCGCCCATGCCCGGCGTCATGAGCGAGCCCGACCTCAATGTGCTGGGCCCCATGGCCCGCTCGGCGCGGGACCTGCGCCTGCTGCTGTCGGTGATCGAGGACGGGCCCATGGCGCCGCGGGCGCCGCCCGCCGACCTGAAGGCGACCCGCATCGGCCTGTGGCTCGACGAGCCCGCCTTCCCCCTCGACCCGGAGGTGCGCGCGGTGGTCGAACGCTTCGCCGGCGAACTGGCCGCCGCCGGGGCCCAGGTGGAGCCGATCAGCCGCCCGGTGGACGCCCAGGCCTTGATCGAAGCCTACGCGACCCTGCTGGGCGCCCTGCGCGGCGCCGACCTGCCGCCGGCGCTCCGGCGGGCGCTCGAACGGCGGCGCGGCCTCGCCAAGCTGGCGCGCAAGGCCGGCGCCGGGCCGCTCTCCTGGGCGGGCCTGACGCTCAACAACACCGCCCGACACCGGGATTGGCTGGCCGCCGACGCCGTTCGCGCCCGCCTCCGCCACGAGATCACCGAGGTCTTCAATCGCTTCGACGTGATCCTGGCGCCGATCTCGGTGGTGACGGCGTTCCCGCACGACCACGGCCGCTTCGCCAGGCGCCGGCTCAGGCTCTCCACCGGCCAGGACGTCCCCTATCTCGCCCAGCTCAGCTGGATCGCGCTGGCCACCGCCTGCAAGCTGCCCGCCACCACCGTCCCGGCCGGCCTTTCGGCCTCGGGCCTGCCGGTGGGCGTCCAGCTGATCGGGCCGCCCGGCGGCGACGCGCGGACCCTGGATGTCGCCCAGGCCATCGACGAAAGCGTGCGCGGCTTCGAGGCCCCGCCGCCTTAGCCCCCTCGGCCGGCTTCGCCGACAGCTCCCCAAAGGGGGAGGGGAGTTCCCCCTACCGCCCGCCCGTCGAGCCGAAGCCGCCGACGCCGCGCGCGGTCGCATCGAGGCTCTCGACCTCGACCCACTTGGCCTGCACCACGGGAGCGATCACCAGCTGGGCGATCCGGTCGCCGCGCTGGATGGTCACCGGTTCCTGGCCGAGGTTGATCAGGATCACCTTCACCTCGCCGCGATAGTCGGCGTCGATGGTGCCTGGCGTGTTCAGGCAGGTGACCCCGGACTTGGCGGCCAGGCCCGAGCGCGGGCGCACCTGGCCCTCGAACCCCGGCGGCAGGGCGAAGGCCAGCCCCGTGGGAACCGCCAGCCGCGCGCCGGGCGCCAGCACCGCAGGCTCCCCATCGGCCACCGCGGCGCGCAGGTCCATGCCGGCGGCGAGCGCGGTCTCATAGGCAGGCAGGGGCAGGCCGTGGCCGTGGGGCAGGCGGGTGATCGGGATCGAGGGCGTCAAGAAAACTCCTGGGCGATGCGGGCGGCGAGCTTGCGGCCCACCTCGGTCTTGGCGGTCTTTTCCCACCGCTCGATCCCGGCGGCGGAGACGATGGCGACGGTGTTGTCGGCCCCGCCCATGACGCCGGGGGCGCTGACGTCGTTGGCGACGATCCAGTCGCAGCCCTTGCGGGCGAGCTTGGCCTGGGCGTGGGCCTCCACGTCGTTGGTCTCGGCGGCGAAGCCCACCACCAGCTTCGGCCGGCCCGGGCCTTTCGAGAGGGTCGCCAGGATGTCGGGGTTCTCCACCAGGGTCAGGGACGGCGAGGCGCCGACGCCCTTCTTGATCTTGATCTCGCCGGGAACCTCGGGGCGCCAGTCGGCGACGGCGGCGACGCAGACGGCGATGTCGGCCGGCAGGGCGGCCTGGGCGGCGGCCAGCATCTGGCGCGCGGTCTCCACGTCGACGCGCTTGACCCCGACGGGCGCGGCCAACGCCGTGGGGCCGGAGACCAGCGTCACCTCCGCGCCCAGGGCCGCCAGCGCCGCGGCGATGGCGTAGCCCTGCTGGCCGCTGGAGCGATTGGTCAGCAGGCGCACGGGGTCGATAGGCTCGGCCGTGGGGCCGGCGGTGACGATGGCGCGGCGCCCCGCCAGCGGCCGGCCGGTCGACAGCGCGGCCATGATCGCGGCGAAGATCACCGGGGGCTCGGCCAGCCGTCCGGGGCCGTACTCGCCGCAGGCCATGGCGCCCTCGTCGGGGCCGACGAACTGCACCCCGTCGCCGCACAGGACGGCGAGGTTTCGCTGGGTCGCCGGGTGGCTCCACATGCGCACGTTCATCGCCGGGGCCATCAGCACCGGCTTGTCCGTGGCCAGCAGCGTCGTCGAGGCCAGGTCGTCGGCATGGCCGTTCGCCGCCTTGGCCATCAGGTCGGCGGTGGCGGGCGACACCACCACCAGGTCGGCGGAGCGCGAGAGCTCGATGTGGCCCATCTCGGCTTCGTCGGTGAGGGAGAAGAGGTCGCTATAGACCTTGTTCTCGCACAGCGCCGCCAGCGACAGCGGCGTCACGAACTGCGCACCCGCCCGCGTCAGGATCGGCCGCACGCCGACGCCGGCCTTGCGCAGCAACCGCGCCAGCTCGAGCGACTTGTAGGCCGCGATGCCGCCGCCGACGATCAGGAGAACTCGCTTGTCGTCCAAGGCGTCTAGCCCCTTCTGCACCATGGCTTCGCTTTAGGCCAAGAGCGCGCCCGCGACAAACATGGCGTCGCAGCGGCGCCTCGACAATTGAATCCAGTTGATTTCATGGATATTCAGTACGCTCTTCGGTCCGTCGAGTTTCCGACCAACCTTTTGTGGCGAGGGCGCCCATGCTGTTGACGTTGATGAAAGCCAAGCTGCACCGCGCGACGGTGACCCAGGCCGACATGGATTACGAAGGCTCCATCTCGATCGATCGCGAACTGCTGGACGCCGCCGGCATCCTGCCGCACGAGCAGGTGGACGTGCTGAACATCACCACCGGCGCCCGCTTCACCACCTACGCCATCGAGGCCGCGGCAGGGTCCAAGGTGATCGGGGTCAACGGCGCGGCCGCCCGCCTGGTCCAGAAGGGCGACCGGGTGATCATCGTCGCCTATGGCCAGCTTCCCCAGGAGGAGGCCCGCAACTACGCCCCCACCGTCGTGCTTCTGGACGAGGGCAACTACATCAAGAAGGCCGCCTAGGGCGCGCCCGGGTCAAGTGGAAGCCCCGCCCGACGCGCTCTAACTCTTGAGTTAGAACCATTTTGACGGTTCAGACGATTCCGTCTGAACCTGGAAGGCTCCAGGCGCCCTGGCCCGCCCGGTCGTCGCCTGCCTCCATGAAGCGGACCCCATGCGCACCAGCATCGCCGACCTCGCCAAGATGAAGAAGACCGGTCGGCGGATCGCCATGCTGACCGCCTATGACCACACCGCCGCCCAGATCGCCGAGCGGGCCGGCCTGAGGCTGCTGCTGGTGGGCGATTCCCTGGGCATGGTGGTCCAGGGCCACGACACCACCCTGCCGGTGGGGATCGACGACATGGTCCGCCATGCCGCCTATGTCGTGCGCGGGACCAGCCGCGCTCTGGTGGTGGCCGACCTGCCGTTCCTGTCCTACGCCACGGTGGAGGACGGCGTGCGCGCCGCCGGGCGCCTGATGCAGGAAGCCGGGGTCCAGGCCGTCAAGCTGGAGGGCGGAGCCCCCGTGATCCCGGTGGTCCGCCGCCTGGTGGAGCTTGGCGTGCCGGTCATGGGCCACCTGGGCTATACCCCGCAGTCGACCCACCAGATCGGGCTGCGCGTGCAGGCCAAGGACGCCGACGGCGCCCGCGCCCTGTTGGAGGACGCCCTGGCCCTGCAGGCCGCCGGCGCCTTCGCCGTGGTGCTGGAGCTGGTCCCCGCCCCGCTCGCCGCGGCGATCACCGAGCGGCTGGAAATCCCCACCATCGGCATCGGCGCGGGCGCCGGCTGCGACGGCCAGGTGCAGGTCTGGCACGACGTCCTGGGCCTGCTGGAGGGCAAGCCGATGCGCCACGCCAAGCGCTATTGCGAGGCCGGCGCCCTCATCGAGGGCGCCCTGCGCACCTACGTCGAGGAGGTGGAGGCCCGCACCTTCCCCACCGAGGCTCACGCCGCGGCCATGGCCGCCGACGCGCTGGCCGCGGCCCTGCGGCCTGCCGACTAGATCGCACGGCCCCCAAAGCCCCTCCCCTGTTCAGGATCCGACCTTGTCCGAAACCCTGCCCGTCGTCCGCGCCGTCGCCGATCTTCGCGCCCAGGTGCTCGCCTGGAAGCGCGCGGGCCTGAGCGTCGGCCTGGTCCCCACCATGGGGGCGTTGCACGAAGGCCACCTGTCGCTCGTCCGGCTGGCCAAGGCCCGCGCCGACCGGGCCGTCGCCAGCATCTTCGTCAACCCGACGCAGTTCGCCCCGCACGAGGACTTCGAGAAATATCCTCGCGATGAGGCCCGCGACGCCGGCCTGCTGGCCGGGGCGGGCTGCGACCTGCTGTTCGCGCCGGGCGTCGCCGAGATGTACGCGCCGGGTTTCGCCACCACCGTCGCCGTCGCCGGCGTCTCCGAGCCGCTGGAGGGCGTCGCCCGCCCCACCCACTTCGCCGGCGTCGCCACGGTGGTGGCCAAGCTGCTGATCCAGGCCCAGGCCGATGTCGCCGTCTTCGGCGAGAAGGACTACCAGCAGCTCCAGGTCATCAAGCGCCTGGCGCTCGACCTCGACCTGCCGACGCAGGTGGTGGGGGCGCCGACCGCCCGCGGGCCCGAAGGCCTGGCCCTGTCTTCCCGCAACGCCTACCTCTCGCCCGCCGAGCGGGAGATCGCCGTGCGGCTGAACCAGGTCCTCGCCCAGGCCGTCGCCCGGCTGCGCGCGGGCGAACCCGCCGCCGAGGTGGCCGCGCAAGGCGCCGCAGCCCTGGCCGACGCCGGCTTCGGCCCCATCGACTACCTCTCCGTGCGGGACGCCGACGACCTGTCGGACCCCGGCCCCGGCCCGCTGACGAAGCCCGCGCGCGTGCTGGCGGCGGCCTTCCTCGGCAAGACCCGGCTCATCGACAACATGGCCGTCTGAATTCGCCCCGAGGTTGAATCTTCGCCGAGGCCCTGGACAAGGGCCGCGTCGTGTTCTTAATTTGTTCCCGGCTTGGCCTTGAGATGGGAGAACTCGGATATGGCTGGTGCTTACAAGACGCTTACGCCCCTGGCGTTGACTGCGGCGCTGGCGCTGCTGTCGGCCTGCGACAACGGCCCCTCGGCGGTGGCCAAGCGGAACGACGCCGCATCGGCGCCCGCCCAGACCCTCAGCAGCGCGCCGGAGATCGCCCAGGTCGATCACCGCGACGACCCGGCCCCGAAGCTGGACGGCAAGCCCATGTGGTCGGCCAGCCGCAAGTTCTCCGCCGAGGAGAACGCCCAGCGCGCCTTCGAACGCAACGGCGAGGATTTCGGCGCCCGCAGCATGGATGACTTCGTCCGCAAGGCGCACGACTTCGTCAGTCACCCGCCCAGCGGCACGGCGCGGCTGGTGCGGGCCAACGGCGACGTCCTGCTCTACGACCCCAAGGGCAACGTCTTCGCCGTCGCCAACAAGCTCGGCGCCCCGCGCACCATGTTCAAGCCCGACGACGGCAAGACCTATTGGGACGAACAGAAGGCCAAGGAAGCCCAGCGCCAGAACGCCCGGAAGGACGGCGGCAAGGACGACGCGGCGGGTTAGCCCTCACCGTCCAATGGCGGGTCCGGCGCGCCCTTGCGCCGGCGCAGGGCGGCCTTGGCCTCGGCCGGCGTCACCCCGCCGAAGGCGAACAGCAGCGCCGGATAGAACGCCGCGCCCGCGAGGCAGACCAGCAGCACGGCGAGCTCCTTGGCGTAGCCCAGGCCCATCGCCTTCAGCGGCGCCTCCAGCGCCGGCCTGAAATGCGAGGCCGCCGCCAGGGCCAGGCCAAGACCCAGGCAGGCGAGCGCCACCCGGATCATCTTGCCCGAGGCCCGCGCCGAGGGCCGCCAGCCGCCGTCGCGGTAGAGCCGCGCCACCATCTGCGCGACGGTGATCCACGAGGCCGCCGCGGTCGCCAGCGCAATGCCCGGAAAGCCGATGGTGTAGAAGAGGGCCACGCCGAGCGCGATGTTCACACCCACCGAGATCAGCGAATAGTTCATCGGCCGGCGGGTGTCGCCGCGGGCGAAGAAGGCCGGCTGCAGGATCTTGATCAGCACGAAGGCCGGCAGGCCCCAGCCGTAGTGGAACAGCAGCGCCGCCGACGACGCCGCGTCGTGCGCCGTGAAGTTTCCCCGCGCGAACAGCCCCTCCACCAGGTAGCCCGGCATGGCCATCAGGGCCGCGGCGGCCGGCAGGCTGAGGGCCAGGCCGAAGACCACCGCCTGGTCCATGCCGTCCTGGGCGTCGAGATGGTCCTCCCGCTGGAGGGCCGTGGACAGCCGCGGCAACAGGGCCACGCCGATGGCCACCCCCACCAGACTGAGGGGCAGTTGATAGAACCGCTCGGCGACGTTGAGCCAGACCCGCATGCCGGCGACCTGCGAGGCCAGCATGGCGGAGATGAACAGGTTGATCTGGGTGGCGCTCGAGGCGATCACCCCCGGCACCATCCGGCGGATCAGCGCGCGCATGTCCGGCGTCAGCTTCAGGTGGCGCGGATGGATCCGCGCCCCGGTCCTGTGCGCGCCCCACCAGCAGAGCGCCGCCTGGCCGACGCCGGCGACGATCACCCCGATGGAGGCGGCGTAGGCCGCCTGCGTCGGGTCCTTCTGCGGCAGCACCGCCACCAGCATCACCACGTTCAGGATGGTGGGATAGAGCCCGTAGATGACGAAGCGGCCACGCGCCTGCAGCACGCCGGCGAACAGGGCGGCGATCACCATGCAGGGCAGGTAGGGCATGGTGATCTGGGTCAGGATCACCGCCAGCTTGAACTTGGCCGGATTGTCCAGGAAGCCGTAGCTGTAGACCCGCATCAGCCAGGGCATGGCGAGCTGGCAGGCGATGGTCACCGCCACCATCGCCGCGGCCATGGTGGCCAGCGCGTCGGCGGCGAAGCGGTCGGCCGATTCCTTGCCGTCGGCCGTCAGCCGCCGCGCATAGTCCGGCACGAAGGCCGCGGCGAAGGCCCCCTCGGCGAACATCCGCCGGAAGAGGTTCGGGAAGGTCAGCGCCGTATAATAGGCGTCGGCGGCGATGGTCTGGCTGGCGCCCAGCCGGGCGGTGATCACCAGGTCGCGGGCCAGGCCGAGGAAGCGGCTGACGAGCGTGAGCCCCGAATAGATCGCCGACGAACGCAGCATTCCGGCGCGCTTGGGGGTGGGCGCTTTCGAGGCGGGATCGGGCTGTGTCACGACAGCGATGTCTGCCTTGCGCCCCCGGCAGGGGTCAAGCCGCTCAGCGCGCGACGCTGGCCCGGGCGCGTTGCATGCTCGGTCCCCGGCGGGCGGGCGGGCCCCCGTCGACCTCTTCCAGGGCGGCCATCAGATTGGCCTTCAGGGCCGCCGCGCGCTTGGAGTCGGTGAACTTCCCGCCCGCCGCATCGGTGACATAGAAGGCGTCGACGGCGCGCTCGCCGTAGCTGTCGATATGGGCCGACAGGATCGAGAGGCCCTCGTCGGCGATGGCGCTGGCGAGCGCGGCCATCAGGCCGGGGCGGTCGCGGCCGGAGGCCTCCACCACGGTCGACACCTCCGAGGCGTCGTTGTCGAGCATGACCGTCGGGGTGATGGCGAAGGCCGCCGTGCGCCCGAAGTCGGCGACCTTGCGGATCTCGCCGGCCGGCGAAGCGCCGCGCGCGGCGACCTCCAGGCTGGCGGCCAGCTTGGTGAGCGCCTTGGGATTGTCCGCGCCGAACGGTTTGCCCGTCACGTCCTGCACATAGAAGACGTCCAGCGCTTGGCCCTGGCGGGAGGTGAAGACCCGGGCGCCCAGCACATTGGCCCCGGCGGCGGTGACGGCGGCGGCGAGGTCGGCGAAGAGGCGCGGGCGGTCGCGGGCGGCCACCACGACCTCCGAAGCGTTCAGGCCGCTGCGGATGAGGGCCTCGGCGGCGGCGGCGTTGAGGCTGGCGGCGCGACGGCCGAGCACCGCGTGGGCGGCGATCTCGGTGTCCGAGAAGGAGGTGAAATAGGCGTCCTCCATCGCCGCGGCCCAGGCGGCGGCGGCCGGATCGGCGGCGACCAGCCGTTCGCGGGCCTCGATGGCGGCGATGGCGTGGTGGCGGCGCACGGCCTGGGCGCCGTCGGAGCCGCGCCCGCCGCGGAACAGCGCCTCGGTGGCCGAATAGAGTTCCCGCAGCAATTGGCCCTTCCAACCGTTCCAGACGCCCGGGCCCACGGCCCGGATGTCGGCGACGGTCAGCACCAGCAGCAGGCGAAGGCGCTCGGGGTTCTCCACGGTACGGGCGAAGTCGACCACCGTCCGGGGGTCGCTGACGTCGCGTTTCTGGGCGGTGTCGCTCATCACCAGGTGATGTTCCACCAGCCAGGCGACCAGTTCGATCTTCGAGCGGTCCAGGCCCAGCCGCTCGCCCACGGCGCGGGCGGCCCGCGCGCCGGCCTTCTCCTGGCCGCCGACGCCGCCCTTGCCGGTGTCGTGCAGCAGCATGGCCAGGAACAGGGCTTCGCGGTCGTCGATCAAGGGCATGATCGAGGTCGACAGCGGGTGGTCGTCGGCGAACCGCCCGGCGAAGATGTCGGCGATCACCCCCACCGCCCGCAGGGTGTGCTCGTCCACCGTATAGGAGTGGTACATGTTGAACTGCATCTGGGCGACGATGCGGCCGAACTCCGGCACATAGCGGCCCAGAACGCCGGCCTCGGTCATCAGGGTCAGGGCCCGCTGCGGATCGCGCCCCCGGGCCAGGGTGTCCAGGAACACCTTGGCCGCATGGCGGTCGCGCCGCATGGCCGAGGTGATCAGGCCGATGGAACGGTTGGCGGCCGTGAAGGCGTCGGGATGCAGATCAAGATTGCGCTGGTCGGCGATCTTGAACAGCCGCAGCAGGTTGATGGGATCCTGCTCGAAGGTCTCCGGCCCATCCACCGTCAGGCGGCCGCCCTCTTCGCTGAATCCCGCGACGTCCAGCGCCTTGCGCTTGGAATTCTTCCGGTTGGGCAGGATGCGCGACAGGCCGCGGGGCGTGGTCTTCACCCGGTCCGATTCCAGCTTGGCCGCGAACACCCGTGTCAGGGCGCCGACCTCCTTGGCGATCAGGAAGTAGCGCCGCATGAACCGCTCGACGGCCGGCGCGTCGCCCCGGTCGCCATAGCCCATGCGCCGGGCAATCTCCGGCTGCAGGTCGAAGGTCAGCCGTTCCTCGGGCCGGCCGGTGGCGAAATGCAGATGCGCGCGCACGGCCCACAGGAAATCGAAGGCGCGGATGAAGGCGCGCACCTCGCGGCCGTCGAACATGTCGAGCGCCGGGACGACGGCGTCCCCCAGCGGCATCGGGTGCAGGTATTGGGCGATCCAGAAGAGGGTGTTGAGGTCGCGCAGCGCGCCCTTGCCCTCCTTGACGTTGGGCTCGACCATGTAGCGGCTGGCGCCGGCCCGCGCATGGCGTTCGTCGCGTTCCTTCAGCTTGGCGGCGACGAACTGGGCGCCCGTGCCCCTGATCACATCGGCGTCGAAACGGCGCCTCAGCTCCTCCGCCAGCTTCTCGTCGCCGGTCAGGCGCCGCGCCTCCAGGATCGCCGTGCGGATCGTGAAGTCCTCGCGGCTGAGCTTGATGCACTCCTCGATGGTGCGCGAGGCGTGGCCGACCTTGAAGCCCAGGTCCCACAGCGCATAGAGCATGAACTCGATCACGCTCTCGACGTGGGCGGTCTGCTTGTAGGGCCGAAGGAACAGCAGATCGATGTCGGAGAACGGCGCCAGGGTGCCCCGCCCGTAACCGCCCACCGCCATCACGCACAGCCGCTCGCCCTCGGTGGGGTTGCGGGCGCGGAAGACGTGGACCGTCGTGAAGTCGTAGAGCGCGCTCACCACCTCGTCGGTGACGCCCGAAAGCAGCCGGGCGGTCTCGATGCCGCCGGCGCCGTTCTCCAGGCGCTCCTTGGCGATCATCCGCCCCCGGAAGAGGGCGGCCTTGAGGATCTCCAGGGCCCGACGCCGCTGCTCGACCTCGTCGCCGAGGGCGTCGAGGGCGGCGGCCGACAACTGGGCGCGCAGACGCACGCCGTCGACGACGTATTCCAGGTGCGTGGGGCGAAGACGTGGAGGCATGAGCCTTTAAACGGCTGACAGGTTAACGACCATATAGGCCGCGCGGCGGCAATTGCGTGGGCCTTTGTCGCCATGATGCGGAAAACACGGCGATTCGGCCCATGGACGAGTTTACGAAAGCTTCAGCGCAATATCGTAAATTCACCGCGAACGGAGGATCGGACCATGACGCGGTTCGCCCTATATTCGCAGAAGGACGAGGCGCCGCCCAAGGGCGGCCTGTGGCCGCCGCTGCGGATCCTCGCCTGGGCCGCGCTCTGGGCGGCGATGTTCTTCTGGGCCTGGACCTTCTTCTCGACCCGCATCTGAAACCCTCGGGTCTAGTCGAGCTGCGCGCGCAGCCGGTACAGGGCGTCCAATGCCTCGCGCGGGCTCATGCCGTCGACATCGAGCGCCCGTAGCGCCTCGTCCACCGCGCTCGGGCCGCCGCGTTCCGGCGTCGGCGCGGTCGCCGCGAACAGCGGCAGGTCTTCCAGGTGCGCCGGCGCGCCGGCTTCGCGCTCCAGACGATCGAGCACCTCGCGCGCCCGGGCCACCACCGCAGCCGGAACCCCGGCCAGCTTGGCGACCTGCACGCCGTAGGACCGGTCGGCCGGGCCGGGGCCGGCCTCGTGCAGGAAAATCAGGTCGCCGTTCCATTCCTTGGCCCGCAGCGACAGGTTGGCGACGAAGGCCAACCGCCCTTCCAGCACCGCCAGCTCGTGATAATGGGTGGCGAACAGGCCCCGGCAGCGGTTCACCTCGTGCAGCGCCTCGGCGCAGGCCCAGGCGATGGCCAGGCCGTCGTAGGTCGCCGTGCCGCGGCCGATCTCGTCGAGGATCACCAGCGAGCGCGGCGTCGCCTGGGTCAGGATCGCGGCGGTCTCCACCATCTCGGCCATGAAGGTCGAGCGGCCCCGCGCCAGGTCGTCGCCGGCCCCTACGCGGCTGAACAGCCGGTCCACCACCCCCAGCCGCAGCTGCCTGGCCGGCACGAAGCAGCCGGCCTGGGCCAGGATCGCCAGCAGGGCGTTCTGGCGCAGGAAGGTCGACTTGCCGGCCATGTTCGGCCCGGTGACGATGGCCAGGCGCGGTCCGCCGGCCCCGGCGCCGTCCAGGCGGCAATCGTTGGGCGTGAAGGCCTGGCCCTGGCGCTTGACGGCGGCCTCCACCACCGGATGGCGCGCGGCCTGGGCCTCGAAGGCCGTCGAGCGATCGACCACCGGGCGGCTAGCGCCGACATCCTGGGCCCATTCGGCCAGGCCCGCGGCGACGTCCAGCCGCGCCGCGGCCTCGGCGGCGGCCTGCACGCCCGCGGCCACGGCGCAGGCGGCCTCGCGCCACGCCTCGAAGGTCTCGAGCTCTATCGCCATCGCCCGCTCGCCGGCCTGGGCGATCCTGGCGTCCAGTTCGGCCAGCTCCACGGTGGTGAAGCGGACCTGGTTGGCCAGGGTCTGGCGGTGGATGAAGGTCGCGTTCAGCGGCGGCTTCATCAGGGGCTCGGCCGCCTTGGCGCTGGTCTCCACGAAATAGCCCAGCACCGCATTGTGGCGGGCCTTCAGCGCCACGCCGCTCTCGGCCGACAGCCGGGATTCCAGCGCCGCGATCACCCGGCGGCTGTCGTCGCGCAGGGCGCGGGCCTGGTCGAGTTCGGGCCTGACGCCATCGGCCACGAAGCCGCCGTCGCGGGCAAGGCTGGGAAGCTCCGGCCCCAGCCCCTCCGCCAGCAGGGCGCGGAACGCCGCCAGATCCGGGCGCCGGCCGGGGTCGAGCGCCTCCAGCGCCACGGCGATCTCGGCCGGCACAGGCAGCAACGGGTTGGTCGCAGCCGCGAACAGGGCCGAGATCGCCTCTCCACCCGCCAGCCCGTCGCGCAGGCAGCCCAGGTCGCGCGGGCCGCCGCGCCCCAGCGCCAGCCGCGACAACGCGCGCGCCATGTCGCCCAGGCCCTTCAGCACTTCGCGCAGCCGCTGGCGCTGGGGCCGCTGTTCGCAGAACCAGGCCACCGCATCCAGACGCGCATTGATGGCGACGGGATCGAGCAGGGGCCGGGCCAGCCTTGCGGCCAGCAGGCGCGCGCCCGGCGCCGTCACCGTGCGGTCGATGGCCGCCAGCAGCGAACCGTCCCGCGATCCAGAGAGCGTGCGATCGATCTCCAGGCTGGTCCGCGTGGCCGGATCGATGGCCATGACGTCGGCGGCGCCCGCGCGCCTCGGCGGCGTCAGGGCCGGCAGGCGCCCGCCCTGGGTGGTCTCCAGATGCGCGCCGATCAGGCCCAGGGCCGCGATCTCCGCCCCCGACAGCGGCCCGAAGCCGTCCAGCGTCTCGACGCCGTACAGGCGCTTGAGCCGCGCCTCCGACGCCGACGGCTCGGCCAGCGCCTGGGGCATCGGCTGGACGAAGCCGCCCGCGCTTTTCAGCGCCTCGGCCACCACCTCGTCGGCGAACAGCCGGTCGGGGACCAGGATCTCCGACGGCGCCAGCGAGGCGAGCGCCGAGGCCAGCCCCTCGCGCGCCACCGCCAGGCATTCGACCTCGCCGGTGGAAAGCTCCAGGCTGGCGACCGCGGCCTGTCCGGCGCGCACCGCCACGGCGGCCAGGCGGTTGGCGCCGCGCGCGTCGAGCAGCCCGTCCTCGGTCAGGGTGCCGGGCGTCACCACCCGCACCACGTCGCGCCGCACCACCGATTTGCCGCCGCGCTTGCGCGCCTCGGCGGGGTCTTCCATCTGCTCGCAGACGGCGACCTTGAACCCCGCGCGGATCAGCTTGGCGAGGTAGGCTTCGGCGGCGTGCACCGGCACGCCGGCCATGGGGATCGGCTGGCCGCCGTGGGTTCCCCGCGCCGTCAGCGTGATGCCGAGCGCCGCGGCGGCCTTCTCGGCGTCCTCGAAGAACAGCTCGTAGAAGTCGCCCATCCGGAAGAACACCAGGGCGTCGGGCTGCCGCGCTTTGGCGTCGAAGAACTGGGCCATCACCGGCGTCGCGCCGGCGGCTTCGGGGGGGATGGGGGGAGACGGCGCGTTCATGAGCGCGGCGAGGCTAACGAGCTTGGGGCCGCGCGTCAGCCCTTCAAGATGATCGGTCGCGCGAAGCTGTGCATGGACGCCCGCCGCCGGGCGCAGGCTTTGGCCGGGCGGGCGCCTCCAGGAGGTGCGACATATTCAATCGTGAGTTGGCGCGCAGCCTTCGCGGGTGGCGAAGCGGGCCAAAAACCTTTAACTGTCATGGTGATGGCCGCGCCAAACGACAACCTGGACGAGACCGTCGGGCGTCTCACCCAACGAGAGCGGGAATGTCTTCGCCTGGTCGCCCAGCTGATGACCTCCAAGCAGATCGCGCTCCAACTCGGCATCTCCAAACACACGGTCGACGAGCGCATCGAACGGGCGCGGCGGCGTATCGGCGCGCGCGGCCGATCCGAGGCTGCGCGGATGCTGGCGTCCTATGAAGCGCGGCTGATCGGGCCCCCTATTGAATCGGGGCCCTATCCGATGGGGCTTGTCGATTCGCCGGCCGCGACGCCCTCTGACGCCACGTTTGGAGAACCGCGATATGTGGCGTCCGTTTCCCTTGAGCCGCGCAACGCTCGGCGGGGTGAATCCGCGGAGGCCCAGGCCGAAGCAGGCGAGGGCGACCGCGGCACGGCTGCCCGGCCGCCGCTCATCGATCATTTTGGAGGCGACCGTCGTACGCTGAGTCTCGCTGCGCGGCTGGGGTGGATCGCTCGGTTGGCGATCATCTCGGCGCTGGCCTTCGGCGCCCTGCTCTCGGGCCTGGACGCGCTGAAACGCCTTCATTGAGTCGACGGCGACCTGGGCAGAGGCGCCGCGTCTCCCCCCCAAAACCATCAACGCGACAACAGGCGGCTCCGGCGCCGCAAGGGATTCGATGCGTAAGCAGGATCAATTGAGAACCGGCGGCGACCGGGCTGCGTACCGCAGAGCCTGGAACGGCGCCGCATGAGCCGCGCGCCCTTCGTCGCCGACGCCGCCGACGTGGCTATCGGCGCCCGCATCCGCGCGCGGCGCCAGGCCATCGGCGTGGGACAGGACGCCCTGGCCCGCAAGCTGGGCGTCTCGCCCCAGCAGATCCACAAGTACGAGCAGGCGCAGAACCGTGTCACCGGGGCGCGGCTGCTGGTGATCGCCAGGGCGCTTGGGGTGACCGTCGGCTGGCTGGCGGGGGAGGATACGGAAGAGGTCGAGCCGCCGCACGGCGCCCCGACCCTGGCGGCCAGCGACACCCTGGAAATGGCCCGGATATTCGCCGCCATCCGCCGCCCGGAGATCCGCGCCGCCTTGCTGGCCCTGGCGCGCGACCTGGCGCGCGACGAGGCCTGGCGCGATCCGCCGCCGCCGGCCTGAAGCCGTTACACGCTCCTCGGGACATTTGGGGGACCGGGGGGCAGGCGAGGCGCCCAAGGCGTCACGCCGGGGGGAAGCGGGGCGGAGGTCAGCAGTTCGACCCGCTTCCCCTGTCCTTCACCTTGGCGGCGCTCTAAATGGATTCGGAGCCCTTTCAGGCGTTCAGGCGATCCATCTGAACCTGAAAGGCTCTAGCCGCCGGTCACCTCTTCCCAGAACCGCTTGGCCTTGCCCAGGAAGTTCGCCGACTTGGGATGGTGCTGCTCGCCGCAAAGGCCTTCGAATTCGCGCAGCAGTTCCTTCTGGCGGGCGGTCAGGCGCGTCGGCGTCTCGACGAACAGCTCCACCACCAGGTCGCCGCGCTCGCGCGAGCGCAGGGACGGCATGCCCTTGCCCTTCACCCGCAGCGTGCGGCCGGTCTGCGATCCCTCCGGGACCTTGACGGGGATCTTGCATTCCCCGTCGCAGTTTTCACCGCCCCGCAGGCAGGGCGCCTGGATTTCGCCGCCCAGCGCCGCCGTGGCGAAGGAGACCGGCACGGTGCAAAGCAGGTCGAGGTTGTCGCGTTCGAACAGCTCGTGCGGCGCGACCGACAGGAAGATGTAGAGGTCGCCGCGGGGGCCGCCGCGGCCCCCGGCGTCGCCTTCGCCGGCCAGGCGGATGCGGGCCCCGTCGTCGACGCCGGCCGGGATCCTCACCTGCAGGGTGCGCTCGCGGCGCACCTGGCCCTGGCCATGGCAGTCCTTGCAGGGGTCCATGATCATCTGGCCCGTGCCGCCGCACCGCGGGCATGTCCGCTCCACGGCGAAGAACCCTTGCGTCGCCCGCACGCGGCCGGCGCCGCCGCAGGACGAGCAGGTCGTCGGGCTGGTGCCGGGCTTGGCGCCGGAGCCCTCGCAGGTCTCGCAGGTCATGGACGAGGGAATGACGACCTCCACCTCGGCGCTGGCGTAGGCCTGCTCCAGGGTGATCTCCAGGTCGTAGCGCAGGTCCTGGCCACGGGCCGGGCCGGATCGGCGCTGGCGCCCGCCGAACATGTCGCCGAAGACGTCGCCGAACACCTCGTTGAAGATGTCGTTGACGTCGTGCTGCCCGCCGCGACCGCCGCCGGCCGAGCCGTTGACTCCGGCATGGCCGAAGCGATCGTACATCTGGCGCTTCTCGGGGTCGGACAGGACCGAATAGGCTTCGTTGATTTCCTTGAATCGCCCCTCGGCCTCCCCGCAGCCGCCATTGCGGTCGGGATGGTGCTCCATGGCGAGCTTGCGGAAGGACGCCTTCAGCGCAGCGCCGTCGCAGCTGCGCGAAACGCCGAGGATCTCGTAATAGTCCCGCATGAGGTCAGGCGCTCGAAACTAGTCTGTAGCTTGAGGTGGGATGACCCTCGCCCCGCTGCAAGACCTCTTCGGCCGAGCGGGGCGAGGGCTGTTTCCGCGAAGGCGGCGGCGACGTCCCCAGGCCGGTTTTGGCTCAAGGAACGTCGCCCCGCCATGGGTCAAAGCGTCACGCCGACTTCTTCTGGTCGTCGCCGCCGACTTCTTCGAACTCGGCGTCGACGACGTCTTCAGCGGCGGCGTCAGCCTGCGCCTCGCCTTCGCCGGACGCCTGCTGGGCCTGGTACATGGCCTCGCCCAGCTTCATGGACGCCTGGCTGAGCGCCTGGGTCTTGGCCGTGATGGCGGCGGCGTCGCCGCCTTCCACCGCGGCCTTCAGGTCGGCGAGCGCGGTCTCGATGGCTTCCTTGTCGGGGCCGGCGATCTTGTCGCCATGCTCGGCCATGGCCTTCTCGGTCGAATGGATGACCGCATCGGCATGGTTCTTGGCTTCGACGCCGGCCTTGCGCTTTTCGTCGTCGGCCTTGTTCTGCTCGGCTTCCCGGACCATCGTCTCGATATCGGCGTCCGAGAGGCCGCCGTTGGCCTGGATGCGGATCGACTGCTCTTTCGAGGTCGCCTTGTCGCGGGCCGAGACGTTGACGATGCCGTTGGCGTCGATGTCGAAGGTCACCTCGACCTGCGGCACGCCGCGCGGCGCCGGCGGAATGCCCACCAGATCGAACTGGCCGAGGATCTTGTTGTCGGCGGCCATCGGGCGTTCGCCCTGGAAGACCCGGATCGTCACGGCGTTCTGGTTGTCGTCGGCCGTCGAGAAGGTCTGGCTGCGCTTGGTCGGAATCGTGGTGTTGCGCTCGATCAGCGGGGTGAACACGCCGCCCAGGGTCTCGATCCCCAGGGTCAACGGCGTCACGTCCAGCAGCAGCACGTCCTTGACGTCGCCTTGCAGGACGCCGGCCTGAACCGCCGCGCCCAGCGCCACGACTTCGTCGGGGTTCACGCCGGTGTGGGGCTCACGCCCGAAGAACGCCTTCACGGTCTCCACGACCTTGGGCATGCGGGTCATGCCGCCCACCAGGATCACTTCGTCGATGTCGGACTTCTTCAGGCCCGCATCCTTCAGCGCCTGTTCGCAGGGGCCGACCGTCTTGTTGATCAGGTCTTCCACCAGGGCCTCGAGCTTGGCGCGCGAGATCTTGATGTTCAGGTGCAGCGGACCCGAGGCGTTCATCGAGATGAAGGGCAGGTTCACTTCGTACTGCGTCGTGAACGACAGTTCCTTCTTGGCCTTCTCGCCTTCTTCCTTCAGGCGCTGCAGGGCCAGCTTGTCCTTGCGCAGGTCGACGCTGGTTTCCTTTTTGAACTCGTCGGCCAGGTAGTCGACGATGCGCATGTCGAAGTCTTCACCGCCCAGGAACGTATCCCCGTTGGTGGATTTCACCTCGAACACGCCGTCGCCGATCTCCAGGATGGAGACGTCGAAGGTGCCGCCGCCCAGGTCGTAGACGGCGATCTTCTTGCCGTCGTTCTTATCGAGGCCGTAGGCGAGCGCCGCGGCCGTCGGCTCGTTGATGATCCGCAGGACTTCGAGGCCGGCGATCTTGCCGGCGTCCTTGGTCGCCTGGCGCTGGGCGTCGTTGAAATAGGCCGGAACGGTGATGACCGCCTTCTCGACCTTCTCGCCCAGGTGCTGCTCGGCGGCTTCCTTCATCTTCTGAAGAATGAAGGCCGAGACCTGCTGGGGGGAATAATCCTTGCCCTGGGCCTTCACCCAGGCGTCGCCCGTCGGGCCCTTGACGATCTCGTAGGGCACCATGTGGCGGTCTTTTTCCACCACGGGGTCTCCGAAGTTGCGCCCGATCAGGCGCTTGATGGCGAAGAGCGTGTTGGCCGGGTTAGTGACGGCCTGGCGGCGCGCCGGTTGCCCGACGAGGCGCTCGCCGTCTTCCTGGAAGGCGACGACGGAAGGCGTCGTACGAACGCCCTCGGCGTTCTCGATCACCTTGGGCGTCTTGCCGTCCATGATAGCGACGCACGAATTGGTCGTGCCGAGGTCAATGCCGATGATCTTGCTCATGTTCGAGTCTTGCTCGCTCCTAGTTGGCGGACGTCCATGTCGCGGCCTTTTGAAATAAAGCGCCGAAGGTTTCGACGTCCCCGGTTCGATAAGGGTCTCGGCCGGATATCCCCGAAAGGCAACCGGCTTCGTCTCGCGATATGGGGAAAATTGGGGGGGCCGCAAGAGCGAATGCCCCTAAAGTTCAAAAGGCTATGGTTTATCCCCTGGCGCGATCGGCCAGGGCGGCGGCGTAAAGCGCGGGCGGATAGGGCGTCGGGACGCCGCGGGCGGCGAGGAAGGCGTGCTGCACCAGCATGGCCTGCTGTTCGATGTTCCGCGCGGTGAACGCGCAGCCGTCGGTGAGGTCGTAGTCGTAGGCGCAGGCCCGGTCGCCGGCCCGCAGCTTCGCCATCAGCAGGTTGACGCCGTTCTGCGACTGCCAGACGTGGGTCATCTCGTGGACGAACACCGCCTGGACCTCGACGGGAACCTCGGCGGCGGCGAAATCGACGCGGGCCGTGGCCGCCGGCCAGACCACCAGCCGTCCGCCCGGCACGAAGGCCCTTCGAAGCCCCGGCATGGCCAGGACCCGCACCCGGCCCGGCTCGAGGCCTCCGCCGAACATCTCCCTGGCCAGCCGCGCCTCGCCTTCGGTCAGGCGACGCAGGCGGCCGGGCTTCATGCGCCGACAACCGTCCATCCAACGACTATATGACGGCCATGACCGCCGTTTCGAGCGCAGGTTTCAAACTTTGGCCGGGCCTGTTGCCGGCGCCGGACCAGGCCGCGCTGATGGCGCAGGTGGAGGCCCGGCTGGCGCAGGCGCCGCTGCGCCGGCAGGTCACGCCCGGCGGCCGCCCCATGAGCGTCGAGACGAGCAACTTCGGCCCCCTGGGCTGGGTCACCGACCTGCAAGGCTATCGCTACGTCGCCGCCGATCCGCTCACCGGCCGCCCGTGGCCGGACATACCCCAGGCCCTGCTCGATCTCTGGGCCGCCCTCGCCGACCCCGTCACGCCGCCGGACGCCTGTCTCGTCAACCTCTACCGGGCCGACGCCCGCATGGGCCTGCACCAGGATCGCGACGAGGCCGACTTCGGGTTTCCGGTGCTCTCCGTCTCCTTGGGCGACGTCGCGGTGTTCCGCCTCGGCGGGGCCGCCCGAACCGATCCCACCTCTTCCCTGCGGCTGGCCTCCGGCGACGTCTGCATGCTCGGCGGCGCAGCGCGGCGCGCCCATCACGGCGTCGATCGCATCCTGCCCGGCTCCTCGCGCGTTGTTCCGGGCGGCGGGCGAATCAACCTGACGCTCAGGCGCGCGGCTCAACGCGCGCTTTGACACGCCGCGAGCCGCGCCTCACGATTGGACAAAACTGGGAGGCCGCATGCTCACCTTGACTCGTCCCGAGGGCACCAAATCCGGCGATCTGTCGCTGTCGCGCCGCGCGCTGGGCGGGGCGCTGTTCGGCGGCTACGCGGTCTTCGCCCTGTCGGCCGAGGCCGAGCCCATCGTCACCAGCGCCGAGGGCCTGCGTACCGAAACCGTCGCCCTCGCCGCTTCCGACCGCTTCATTCCGGCCTATGTCGCCCGCCCCGAGGCCCGCGGCCGCTATCCGGCGGTGGTGGTGGTCTCGGAGGTGTTCGGCGTCCACGAATATATCCGCGACGTCTGCCGCCGGCTGGCCCGGCTCGGCTACGTCGCCATCGCGCCCGACTTCTTCATCCGGCGCGGCGATCCCTCGACCATGACCGACTTCAACGAGATCCGGAAGATCGTCGCCCAGGCCTCCGAGGACCAGGTGATGGGCGATCTCGAAGCCACGCTCGCCTATCTGAAGGCCCAGCCCTTCGTCGAACGCCGGCGGATGGCGGTCGTCGGCTTCTGCTGGGGCGGCGCGGTGGCCTGGCTGGCCAGCGCCCGGTTTCGCGACTTCAAGGCCGCCGCCGCCTGGTACGGCCGGCTCAGCGCCCCCAAGCCCGGCGATTTCCTGGGCGAACCGGAGCGCCACTGGCCGCTGCAACTCGCCGGACAATTCCACGCGCCGGTCCTGGGGCTGTACGGCGGCAAGGACGCCGGCATCCCGCAGTCCGATATCGAGGCCATGCGCGCCGCCCTGGCCGCGGCCAAGGAGACCGACAGCGAGATCGTCGTCTATCCCGAGGCCCAGCACGGCTTCCACGCCGACTATCGCTCGAGCTTCGACCCCGGCGCCGCCAACGACGGCTGGATGCGCATGCTGGCCCACTTCAAGGCGCACGGCGTCGAGCCCCGCGCCTTCGTTCGCTGACGCAAACTTTTCCTCTCCCGCGAGCGGGAGAGGAGAGATTTAGAACGGCGGGTCTTCGCTCTTCGGGGCGGGCGGCGCCTCTATCAAGGCTCCGACCGGATCGGCGGCGGGCGCCGGCTCGGCGGCGGCGGGCTTGACGGCGGGCGTCACCGTCACCGGCGGCGGGATCGCCGCATCGGCCTTGTCGTCGTCTTCGTCGAGCTTCTGGGCGATGGGTTCCGGCGGCTTGGGCGGGGCCAGTTCCTCGCTGTTGAGCGGCTGGGCCTCGGCCGCGGCCATGGGCGCCCCGGTGCTGCCCGGCGCGGCTTCGCCCGGCAGGCGTCCACGGGTGGGCGCCCCGGCGACGCCCAGCACGAGCCCGCTCAATGCGCAGGCGGCGAGCAACCCCGCGACGACCCGCAAAACCTTGTCCGGCATAGACCACATGGTCGGGAACCTAGAGCGGCTTCGCCGAAAGGGAAATGCGCGCTTGGCCGCCGCATAAAAAAATCCTCCGGGCTTCTACGCCGCAGGGTGAAGTAAACGCCTCTTAACCGTCTTGGCCCCAAACATTGGCCTCTCCAGAACGGGAAGGTCGAAGCATGGCGCGGGCGGCGCGAAAAACCGGTGTTGAATTGGCGCTCCACATCGCCGAACTGGCGTGGGAACACCCCAACACCGCGCGCCTGCGCGGCGGGATCGTGGCCGCCGTCGGCGCCGCGATCGCCGTGGCCATGGCCTCCTACAGCGCCGCCGACCCCAGCTTGAACGCCTCGTCTCCCCTCGCGGCGGTCAATGCGTTGGGGGCGACCGGCGCGGTGATCGCCGATCTGGGCGTGCAGTCCCTGGGCCTCGGCGCGGGGTTGGCGGCCCTGCTGATGGTCCTGCTGGGCCTGGCGCGCGCCACCTCTCCAGCCCCCGACCTCAACCGCCAGCAGGTGCGCCGCCGCGCCGTGATCGGCGTCCTCGGCGTCCTCGCCCTGACCGGCGCCCTGGCCCTGCCCGCCCCGCCCGCCGCCTGGCCCCTCGCCCGCGGCCTCGGCGGCTTGTGGGGCGACGGGCTGCTGCAGATGCTGGGCGGCCTCCTGGCCTTCGCCCGGCTGCCAGGCGCCCACGCCGTCGCCGCAGGGATCTTCGGGATCGCGGGCCTGGGCGCGCTTGGCTACGCCATCGGTTTCGGGCGCACGCACGTCCACGCCTCCGGCGTCTGGCTGGCGTCGGGGCTGCAAGCCAAGCCCCGCATCGCGGCCAAACCCGCCAAGACCCCCGTCGCCAAGCGCGACCGCATGGAGCGAGGAGCCCAGGCCGCCGTCGCCGAGCCCGAGATCGAACCGGCCGCCGCGGGTTCGTCGATCCGCCTGAACGTCAAGCTGCCCAAGGCCCCGCCGAAGGAATCGCCGCGCGAGGCCCGCGAGAACCAGAACACCTTCGACTTCGCCAAGCCCAGCGGCTTCTCCCTGCCGGAACTGTCTATGCTGGCCAAGCCGCCGCCGCGCTCGGCCGCCCATGACGAGGGCGCGCTGCTGCAGAACGCCCAGCTGCTGGAGAGCGTGCTCGCCGAATTCGGCGTGAAGGGGAAGATCGACGAGATCCGCCCCGGTCCCGTCGTCACGCTCTATGAGCTTGTCCCCGCCGCCGGCGTGAAGTCGGCCCGCGTCGTGGCGCTGTCCGACGACATCGCCCGCTCCATGAGCGTGGCCGCGTGCCGCGTGGCGGTGGTCTCGGGGCGCAACGCCATCGGCATCGAGTTGCCCAACGCCCGGCGCGAGACCGTCTATCTGCGCGACATGCTGGCCTCCAGCGAATACGAGAAGGGCTCCCAGAACCTGCCGCTCGCCCTGGGCGAGACCATCGGCGGCGAAAGCTACATCGCCGACCTCTCCAAGATGCCCCACCTGCTGATCGCCGGCACCACCGGCTCGGGCAAGTCGGTGGGCGTCAACGCCATGATCCTGTCGATCCTCTACCGGCTGTCGCCCGACCAGTGCCGGTTCATCATGATCGACCCGAAGATGCTGGAACTGTCGGTCTACGACGGCATCCCGCACCTGCTGGCGCCCGTCGTCACCGATCCCAAGAAGGCCATCGTCGCGCTGAAGTGGACCGTGCGCGAGATGGAGGACCGCTATCGCCGGATGTCCAAGATCGGCGTCCGCAATGTCGCCTCCTACAACGAGCGCGCCCGCGAGGCCGTGGCCAAGGGCGAGCATTTCGAGCGGACGGTGCAGACCGGCTTCGACGACGGCGGCCGCCCGATCTACGAGAGCGAGAAGATCAACCCCGAGCCCATGCCCTACCTGGTGGTGGTGATCGACGAGGTCGCCGACCTGATGATGGTCGCCGGCAAGGACATCGAAGGCGCCGTCCAGCGGCTGGCCCAGATGGCGCGGGCGGCCGGCATCCACCTGATCATGGCCACCCAGCGCCCGTCGGTGGACGTCATCACGGGCACCATCAAGGCCAACTTCCCGACCCGGATCTCCTTCCAGGTCACCTCCAAGATCGACAGCCGCACCATCCTGGGCGAGCAGGGCGCCGAGCAGCTGCTGGGCCAGGGCGACCAGCTCTACATGGCCGGCGGCGGCCGCGTGACCCGCCTGCACGGCCCCTATGTGGGCGACGGCGAGGTCGAGGCCGTGGCCTCCTTCCTGCGCAACCAGGGCACGCCCCAGTACCTGGACGAGGTCACCGCCGGCGGCGACGAGGACGAGGGCGGCGATCTTGTGGGCGGCGGCGAGAGCGCCTCGGGCAACGAGCTCTACGACCAGGCCGTGGCGGTGGTCACCCGCGACGGCAAGGCCTCCACCTCCTACATCCAGCGCCGCCTGCAGATCGGCTACAACCGCGCCGCCTCGCTCATGGAGCGGATGGAGCAGGAAGGCGTGGTGGGCCGCGCCAACCACGCCGGCAAGCGGGAGATCCTGGTCAGCCCGCCGCCCTAGAAGGAAGCGGCGCCCTATTGGCGCCGTGGCGCGTTACTATGGTTCGGGACGAACACCGGAGCCTTCGCTTGACCCGATTCCTGACGCGCCGATCCCTCGCCCTTGGCCTGGCCGCCCTGCCCATCGCCGCCCAGGCCGCGCCGACGCCGCTGACACCGGAGGAGCAGGCCCTTGTCGCCAAGGCCACGGGCTATCTCCAGGGCCTGGGCGAAGCCAAGTCGCGCTTCCTGCAGACCGACGCCCGCGGCCGCAGCAGCCAGGGCGTCGTCTACCTCAAGCGTCCCGGCAAGGCCCGCTTCGCCTATGATCCGCCATCGGGCCTGCTTGTCGTGTCGGACGGCGCCTTCGTCTCGGTCGCCGACCAGCGGCTGAAGACCTTCGAACGCTACCCGCTGATCAGCACGCCGCTCTCCCTGTTCCTCGCCAAGCAGATCCGCCTGGACCGCGGCGTCGCCGTCAGTCGCGTGGTGCGGTTCTCCGACGGCTTCGCCATCACCGCGCGCGACAGCAGGAAGTCGACGCAAGGCGAGATCACCCTGACCTTCGCCGACCAGCCCATGCAGCTTCTCGGCTGGACCATCACCGACACCCGGCGCCAGGAGACCCGCATTCGCCTGGCCGGGCTCGCGCCCGCTTCCGGCCTCGACCCGGCGCTGTTTGTGCTGAAGGACCCCCGCCCGGTTGCGCCGGGCCGGGCCCGAATGTGACAATCGCGCAACAGGCAAGCCCGATGGAATTTTTCCTTGACTTTTATATCGGGAGTTGTATTAATACCACGCATCGCATTGGCGCGGTTCGCGCAGATGTAACCCCACCGGACCCTATCCCCTCCCGGTGGCGGCAGGACAACACTTACGCCCGGGCTCTCCAGTGCCCGGGCGTTTTCTTTTGCCCGGAACCGCCCTAGATCAGCGCCATGCGCCTTCGCCTCTGCACCTGGAACGTCAATTCCGTCCGCCTGCGCGCCGAGCAGGCCGCCCGTTTCGTCGCCGAACAGGCGCCCGACATCCTGTGCATGCAGGAGATCAAGTGCCAGGAGGGCGAGTTCCCGCGCCAGGCCTTCATCGACATGGGCCTGCCCTACCTGAAGATCAGCGGCCAGAAGGGCTGGCATGGCGTGGCCATCGCCTCGCGCCTGCCGATCGAGGATGCGCCCGTCCTCAACGCCTGCCGGGAGGGCCATGCGCGCTGCGTCTCGGCCAAGGTGGCCGGCGTGGAGATCCAGAACTTCTACATCCCGGCCGGCGGCGACCTGCCCGACCGCGCCCTGAACGCCAAGTTCGACCACAAGCTCGACTTCTACGAGACCCTGACCGCCGAGATGGCCAGGCGCGACCCCAAGGCGCCGCTCGCCATCGTCGGCGACCTCAACGTCGCGCCCGGCGAGCACGACGTCTGGAACCACAAATACATGTCGAAGGTGGTCAGCCATACGCCGGTTGAGCTGGAGGCCATGGCGGCCCTGACGGCGTCCCTCGGCTTCATCGACCTGCCGCGCGAGGCCACCCCGGAACCCGAGAAGGTGTTCTCATGGTGGAGCTATCGCGCCGCCGACTTCCGCGCCTCCAATCGAGGCCTGCGGCTGGACCATATCCTGGTGACGCCGGGCCTGCGCGAGGCCGCCTTCCGCACCGGCGCGGCGGTTTCCCGCGTCCACGACGACGTGCGCGAGTGGGAGCGCCCCAGCGACCACGCCCCGGTCAGCGCCGATCTCGCCATCTAGGATGCTCCCCCTCTGGGGGAGGATTTCAGGGCTGCAGCCGATACCCGCCGGCTTCGGTCAGCAGCAGCCGGGCGCTGGACGGATCGATCTCGATCTTCTGGCGCAGACGATAGACGTGGGTTTCCAGCGTGTGGGTGGTGACGCCGGCGTTATAGCCCCAGACCTCGGCCAGCAGCTCCTCGCGCGACACCGGCTTTTCCCCGGCGCGGTAGAGGTACTTCAGGATGTTGGTCTCCTTCTCCGTCAGCCGGATCTTCTTCTGGTGCTCGTCCACCAGCATCTTGGCCGACGGCCGGAATTCGTAGGGGCCCAGGCGGAAGACCGCGCCTTCCGACTGCTCGTGGCTGCGCAGCTGCGCGCGGATGCGGGCCAGCAGCACGGCGAACTTGTAGGGCTTGGTGACATAGTCGTTGGCGCCCGCCTCCAACCCCTCGATGGTGTCGGTGTCGGTGTCGGCGGCGGTCAGCATGATCACCGGCGCGGCCACCCCGCCCTGGCGCATCAGTCGGCAGGCTTCGCGGCCGTTGATGTCGGGCAGGTCGACGTCCAGCAGCACCAGGTCGGGCCGTGAGGCGTGGGCCTTCTCCACCCCGTCGCGGCCGGTGGCGGCCTGGAGCACCTCGAAGTCCTCCGCGGCCAGTCCTTCGGCGACGGCGCTGCGAAGGTCTTCTTCATCGTCTACTATGAGGATCGTCTTGCGTTGAGCCATGCGCCGGAACATGCACCAGCCCGGCCCAAGGCGCCAAAGGGATTTGAGATCGAACACGTGAACTTCACCGTCGACGCCGATCGCGGCTTCGAGATCGCCGGCCGCCGGGTCCGGTGCGCCCTGGGCCCGGCCGGCGTGATCGCGGCTGCGGACAAGCGGGAAGGCGACGGCGCATCGCCGGCCGGCGCCTGGCCGATTCGCCGCGTGCTCTATCGCCCCGATCGCGAGCCGCCGCCGCAGACCCGGCTGCCGGTCGCCGCCCTGTCGCCCGACGACGGCTGGTGCGACGCCCCGGATGACCCGAACTACAACGCCCCGGTCACCCTGCCCTATCCGGCCAGCGCCGAGGCCATGTGGCGGGAGGACGGCGTCTACGACCTCGTGGTCGTCCTGGGCCACAACGACGACCCGCCGGTCCCGGGCCTGGGCTCGGCGATCTTCCTGCACCTGGCGCGGCCGGACTTCTCGCCGACCCACGGCTGCGTGGCCCTGGCGCGCGAGGATCTGCTGGAGGTCCTGCGCCTGGCCGCGCCCGGCGCGACGCTGACGATCGCCGAATAGGCCCTTCTAGACCTGGCGCGCGCCGAACAGGGCCGAGCCCACGCGGACGCTGGTGGCGCCGAAGCGCACCGCGGTCTCGAAATCGTCGCTCATGCCCATCGAGAGCCTTGAAAGGCCGTTGCGGGCGGCGATCTTCGCCAGCAGGGCGAAGTGCGGGCCGGCAGGCTCGGCCGCCGGCGGGATGCACATCAGCCCCTCGAGGGCCAGCCCGTGGTCCTGGCGGCACCGGGCGATGAAGGCGTCGGCGTCCTTCGGCGCGACGCCCGCCTTCTGCGGCTCCTCGCCGGTGTTCACCTGTACATAGAGACGCGGCGCCTTGCCCTGCCGCGCGATCTCGCCGGCCAGGGCGGCGGCCAGGCGGTCGCGGTCCAGGGTCTCGATGACGTCGAAGAAGGCCACGGCCTCTCGGGCCTTGTTGGTCTGCAGCGGCCCGATCAGGTGCAGGGTCTTGCCCTCGCGCACGGCGCCCCAACGCTCCACCGCCTCCTGCACGCGGTTTTCGCCGAACACCTGCTGGCCGGCGGCCAGGATCGCCGCCACCGGTTCGGGCGCCTGTTGCTTCGAGACCGCCACCAGGGTCACATCGCCCGCTTCACGCCCCGCGGCCTGGGCGGCGCGGGCGATTTTCGCCAGCACCTCGGCGCGGGCGGCGGCGGGATCGAAGGAGGCGGCGGTCATCTCAAACGGATTCTGGTCACTGGAAAGGACGGCCTCGTGCTTAAGGCGGCGAGCGGCCATGCGAAAGCCCCTGCCGGCCATCCTGTTCTTCACCGACCCGGTTCGCACGCCTGACCCCGAAGCCGCGGCAGCACGGTTGCCGCCGGGCTCGGGGGTGGTGTTGCGGGCTTTCGGCGCCGCCGATGCGCCGATGCGCGCGTTGCGGCTGAGGGCGGTCACGCGGCGCCGTCGGCTCAAGCTGCTGATCGGCGCCGACGCCGCGCTGGCCCGCGCAACCGGGGCCGACGGCGTGCATCTTCCGCAGCGGCTGGCGGGACAGGCCAAGCGACTGAAAGCGGCTCATCCCCGGTGGATCGTCACGGTCGCCGCCCACGGGCTGACGGCGGCGCGGCGCGGGATCGCCGGCGGCGCCGATGCCGTGGTGGTCTCGACGGCGTTCGCCAGCGCCAGCCCCTCGGCGGGAAGGCCGCTGGGGCCCGTCCGCCTGGCGGCCCTGGCGCGCAAGGTCCCCGGCCCCGTCTACGCCCTGGGGGGCGTGAACAACAAAAACGCCCGCAGGCTGTTGGCCTCGGGCGTGGTGGGCGTTGCGGCGGTGGAAGGCCTGGCTAGAACTTGAAGGCGGTCTCGAGCCGGACGCGCGGCGCACCGGCGTGGCCGTCGGGCTTGCGCGTGCGGGCGGTTTCCTTCTCGCCCAGGGCGACGGCGCCGCCGACCCGCAGCGACCGCGTGACGCTGAAATAGGCCCCGGCCTGGACGTCGTTCAACTGGACGTCGCGCGCGTCCGGCTGATCGACATTGAAAGTAAGTCCCCAGCGCCCCTTGCGCGCGTCCCACTTCAGGGATTTGGCAGGTCCCTGCGGCGCGATCGCCGAAACCTCACTGCGCACGGTAAAATCGATGGCCCTTGTCTTGGCGGTTTCCGCATGCGCGACCGAGGACGCCGTCCCGAACAGGACGGTCGCACCGATCACCGACATGAGCTTCCGCCCCGACATAGCCACCCTCTGCAGGCCCCTCGCCCCGACGCGAGCCCTGAACATGGGATCGACGCCGTTGAGAATGGATTAAAGGTCGCTGCACGCGCGGGTCAACACGTAGAGAGGCTTAACTGTCTCCCTGTGGACAATTGCCGGGCGCCTGTGGCGAAGAGGCCACGCGATTCCTGTTTGGAGACAAGCTAGGCGTTGTTATAGAGGGCGCGGCGCAGGGGCGGCGCATGGCGCTGTTCGGCGCGGAAATCGACGAGGAGCGGGTAAACCATGCCGTTTGTGCGCGGGATTTGGAAGCGTAGCCTGGCCATCGGGGCTGTAACCCTGGGCGCCGTCGCGCTTGCGGCATGCTCCTCGGGCGGAGGAAAGCGGACTTTCCAGACGCAGGAAGAGGGCGGCGGCGGCTTCCATCTGTTCGGCGGCGGCAAGTCCAAGGAGGCTCCCGGCCCGCAGATCGGCGTCAACAGCTATCTCTGGCGCGCAACCCTCGACACGCTCTCCTTCATGCCGCTGGCTTCGGCCGACCCCTACGGCGGCGTGGTGATCACCGACTGGTATGTGAACCCCGAGAAGCCGGACGAACGCTTCAAGTGCACCGTCTATCTGCTGGACGCGCGCCTGCGCGCCGACGGGCTCAATGTCGCGGTGTTCAAGCAGACCAAGGACGCGACCGGCGCCTGGGTCGATGCTCCGGCGGCGGCCCAGACCGAGACCGATCTGGAAAACGCCATCCTCACCAAGGCCCGTCAGCTCCGCCTGTCGAACATCCGGGGCTAGGTTTCCCCCAAGGGCGCCATGGCGAGGTACAATCCGAAAGAGGTCGAGCCCAAATGGCGCGCCGCCTGGGCGGACGCTGATTCCTTCCGCGCGCGCGTCGATCTGACGAAGCCCAAATACTACGCCCTGGAGATGTTCCCCTATCCGTCGGGGCGCCTCCACATGGGCCACGTGCGCAACTATGCGCTCGGCGACGTCAACGCCCGGTTCAAGCGGGCGCGCGGCTTCAACGTCCTGCATCCCATGGGCTGGGACGCCTTCGGCCTGCCGGCCGAGAACGCGGCCATGGAGCGCGGCGTCGACCCCCGCGCCTGGACCTACGACAACATCGCCAAGATGCGGGCCGAACTGAAGCAGCTGGGCCTTTCCATCGACTGGAGCCGCGAGTTCGCCACCTGCGACCCGGAATACTATGGCCAGCAGCAGGCCTGGTTCCTCGATCTCTGGGCGCGCGGCCTGGTCTATCGCAAGGAAGCCGTCGTCAACTGGGATCCCGTCGACCAGACGGTGCTGGCCAACGAGCAGGTGGTCGACGGCCGCGGCTGGCGTTCCGGCGCCCTGGTGGAGAAGCGCAAGCTCGCGCAGTGGTTCCTCCGCATCACCGACTACGCCGACCAGCTGCTGGACGGCCTGAAGACCCTGGACCGCTGGCCCGACAAGGTCCGGTTGATGCAGGAGAACTGGATCGGCCGGTCCAAGGGCGCGCGGTTCGCCTTCAGGTTCGCCGGCGCCGCGCCCGAGGGCTTCGAAGACGGCGTCGAGGTATACACGACCCGGCCGGACACCCTTTATGGCGCCAGCTTCGTCGGCGTCGCGCCGGATCATCCGTTGGCGGAACAACTTTCCGCCGACCCGAAGATCGCCGCCTTCATCGCCGAATGCCGCAAGGGCGGCGCCTCGGAAGCCGAGATCGAGACGGCCGAGAAGATCGGCGTCGACACCGGCCTGATGGTCGCCCATCCCTTCGATGCGAACCTGCGCCTGCCGGTCTGGATCGCCAACTTCATCCTGATGGACTACGGCACGGGCGCGATCTTCGCCTGCCCGGCCCACGACCAGCGCGACCTTGATTTCGCGAGGAAATACGGCCTGCCGGTGAAGCCGGTCGTCCTGCCGCCCGGCGAGGACCCCGCCACCTTCACGGTCGGGACGGAGGCCTATACCGGCCCCGGAACCATCTATAATTCGGACGGCCTCGACGGCCTGGAGATCGAGGCGGCCAAGGCCGCCGCCATCGGCCGGCTGAAGGACGCCGGCGTCGGCCAGGAGGAGACCGCCTATCGCCTGCGCGACTGGGGCGTCGCCCGTCAGCGCGGCTGGGGTTGCCCGATCCCGGTGGTCCACTGCGCCAGGTGCGGCGTCGTCGCCGTCCCCAAGGGCCAGCTTCCGGTCGTGCTGCCGGATGACCCGGACTTCAGCAAGCCCGGCAATACGCTGGCGCGCCATCCGACCTGGAAGATCACCACCTGCCCCGACTGCGGCGGCCCCGCCGAGCGGGAAACCGACACCATGGACACCTTCGTCGACAGTTCCTGGTACTTCGCCCGCTTCACCAATCCGCAGGCGGCCGAGCCCATCGACAAGGCCGCGGCCGACTACTGGATGCCGGTGGACCAGTATGTCGGGGGCGTCGAGCACGCCGTGCTGCACCTGCTCTATTCGCGCTTCCTGACGCGGGCGCTCTACGACGACGGCCTGATGTCGGTGCAGGAACCGTTCGCCGGCCTCTTCACCCAGGGCATGGTCACCCACGAGACCTATCGCAAGCCCACCGGCGAATGGGTGGAGCCCGGACAGGTGGAGATCGTCGCCGAGGGCAAGTCCCGCCGCGCGACCCTGGTGGGCAGCGGCGAGCCGGTGCTGATCGGCGACGTCGAGAAGATGAGCAAGTCCAAGCGCAACACCGTCGCGCCGGAGGAGATCTTCGACCTCTATGGCGTCGACGCCGCGCGGTTGTTCGTGCTGTCGGATTCCCCGCCGGAACGCGATTCGCAATGGACCACCGGCGGCGTGCAGGGCGCGTGGCGCTTCGTGAACCGGGTCTGGGACGAGTTCGACAGCCAGCCGGCGACGCCGCCGTCCATGGCGGACCCGGTCCAGGGCGCGGCGCTGGAATTGCGCAAGTCCAGCCACAAGCTGATCAAGGCGGTCACCGAGGCGATCGACGATTTCCGTTTCAACTCCGCCATCGCCCGCTTCTACGAGTTCCTCAATCTCCTGAAGGCCAGCCCGGCCGACACCCCTGCGCCGGACCTGGCGGCGATCCGCTACGAGGCGCTGTCGGCGTTCGCGCGGCTGATCTCGCCGTTCACCCCCCACCTGGCCGAGGAATGCTGGCGCCGCATCGGCGGCGAAGGCCTGGTGGTGGATGCGCCGTGGCCGGCCTATGATCCCGATCTCGTCGTCGAGAACGTCCTGACCCTGCCCGTGCAGGTCAACGGCAAGCGACGCGGGGAAATCCAGGCGCCCGCCGGCGCCGACGCCGCCCAGGTCGAGAAGATCGTGCTTGACGATCCGGAGATCACGCGGCGCCTTGAAGGCCTGACCATTCGCAAGGTGATCGTTGTGCCCGACCGCATCATCAATCTCGTGGCGAACTGAGCGATGCGCGCCCGGCTCGCCCTCTACGCCCTGCTCGCCGCCTGCGCGGCCGGCCTTTCGGCCTGCGGGTTCAGCCCGCTCTACGCCCAGACCGGCCTGACCTCGAATCTGTCGTCGATCCAGGTGATCGCGCCCGAAGGCCGCACCGGCTATCTGATCCGCGGCCATCTGGAAGACGCGCTGGCCCGCAATCCCAGCGCGCGCCCGCTCTACAAGATGGAGCTGCAACTCGGCGAGGCGCGCTATCCGCGCGGCGTGCGCGTCGACAGCGTCGCCACCCGCTACGAATATGTGCTGACCGCCGCCTACACGCTGACCTCGACGGCGACCGGCGCGATGGCCAAGTCCGGGTCGGTGCGGGTCGAGCTGACCTACGACTCGGCCGATCAGCCCTACGCCTCCATCGCCGCCCAGCAGGACGCCCAGGACCGCGGCGCGCAGGAAGCCGCCCGGCGCATCGAACTCGAGCTCGCCGCCTGGTTCGCGAACGGCGCCAAGTCCAAGTCCTGACGGAGAGGCCGGCATGATCCTGAGCCGCCGGCCCGATATCGAGCGCTTCCTCGCCAAGCCCGAAGCCGGCGTCCGCTGCGTCCTGCTCTATGGCCGTGACACCGGCGTGGTCCGCGACCGCGCCAACCTGCTGGCCGGCAAGGTGGCGGAACGACCCGACGACCCCTTCGACGTCGCCCTTCTCACCGACGGCGACCTGGACAGCGACGGCGGGCGGCTGGAGGGCGAACTGGCCGCCCAGTCCCTGATGGGGGGCCGGCGGCTGGTGCGGCTGCGGCTGGTGTCCGAAAAAGTCAGCCTGGACAAGATGATCGCCGAGGCGTTCCTCAAGCACGCGGAGGGCGCCTTCAATCCCGACGCCTTCTTCATCGTCGAGGCGGGCGCCCTGGGCCGCGAATCGACGCTGCGCAAGAACGCCGAGAAGGTCGCCGGCGGCGCGGCGATCCCCTGCTACGAGGACGAACCCGGCGACACCGCCCGGCTGGTGCGCGAGACCCTGGCCAAGGACAACGTCGGCCTCACCGCCGAGGCGCTGGCGATGTTTGTCGCGCGCCTGCCCAAGGAGCGCGGCGTCGCGCGCCAGGAGATCGAGCGCTTGACGCTGTTTCTCGGCCCCGGCAGCGGCGGGCACGCAACGCCGGCCGACCTGGAGTCTTTCCTGGGCGTCGAACCCGAAGCCTCGCTTTCCGACGCCGCCGCCGACGCCTTCGGCGGCCGGTTGGCCGAAGCCCAGAGCGGCCTTCGTCGCGCGGCCCAGGAGGGCGAAGGCGGACCAGCCGCCGTGCGTGCGCTGGGCATGTATCTCGGACGCCTGCGCCGCACGCTCACCCTGGCCAAGAGCGGCGCGGGCCTGCCTGAGGCCGCCAAGGCGTCCGGGGTGTTCTGGAAGAACGAGCGCGAGTTCCTGCGCCAGGCGCGGACCTGGACGCTGGAAGAACTGGACAGGCTGCAGCCGGAAATCCTCGCCGCCGATCTCGCCTGTAAAAGCGCCGGGTCGCCGGACCAGCTCATCGCCGAACGCCTGGCGCTGACCGTCGCCGGCCGGGCCAGGCGGATGGGGCTTTAGCTACCCCGCCCCCGCGTCAGCCGCCGGCAAAGGTCGTCGAGCTGTTCCAGCGTCTCGTACTTGATCGTCAGGACGCCGGCGCCGCCCCGATCGGCCACCTCGACCTCCAGGCCGAGCGCCTCGGCGAGGTCGTGTTCCAGGGCCTGGGTATCGGTATCCTTGGGCTGCCGCCGCGGGCCGCTGGCCTTCTTCGGCGCGTCGGCCTTGCGCGCCAGGCTCTCGGCGTCGCGGACGGAAAGCCCGCCCTGCACGATCCGGTCGGCCAAGGCGTCGACGTTATCGGCCTTGGCGATGGCCCGGGCGTGGCCGGGCGAGAGCCGCCCATGGATCACGTGCTCCTGCACGCCTTCGGGAAGTTGCAGCAATCTCAGGGTGTTGGCGATGTGGCTGCGGCTCTTGCCGACGGCCACGGCGATGTCTTCCTGCTTGCGGCCGAACTTGTCGATCAACGCCTTGTAGGCCTGGGCCTCTTCCAGGGCGTTGAGGTCGGCGCGCTGGACGTTCTCGACGATGCCGATCTCCAGCACCTGCAGATCGTCCAGCTCCCGCATGATCGTCGGCAGGGCGCGCAGGCCCGCCATCTGAGCCGCCCGCCAACGGCGTTCGCCGGCGACGATTTCGTAGGATCCGGGGGTTCCGGGCGACGGCCGCACCAGGATCGGCTGCAGCACGCCCTTGGCGCGGATCGATTCGGAGAGGTCGATGATCTCCTGGTCGGCGAAGTAGCGGCGCGGCTGATCGACGTTGCGGTGGATGAGTTCGATGGGGGTGTCGCTCAACCCGCCCAGCGCGACCGGCGTCTCGGCTTTCTCGGCGGCCACGACCGCAGGTTCTTCCTCGCCCAGCAGGGCCGACAGCCCGCGACCCAATCCCCTGCGACCTTCCGCCATCTCGTTCCCCTCAGGCCGCCTGCGCACGGCGCGCGCGCTCGCGCACCACGACTTCGCGGGCCAGTTTCAGATAGGCCTGACTGCCCGCGCACTTCAGATCATAGACCAACACCGGCTTGCCGAACGACGGCGCCTCCGACACCCGGACATTCCTCGGGATCACCGTCGAATAGACCGTCTCGCCGAAGTGGGCCCGCACGTCGCCGGCCACCTGTTCCGACAGGCTGTTGCGCTTGTCGTACATGGTCAGCACCACGCCCTGGATCTCCAGGTTGGGATTCAGGCTGCCGCGCACCAGATCGATCGTGCGCATCAACTGGGTAAGGCCTTCCAACGCGAAGAACTCGCATTGCAGCGGCACCAGCACGGCGTCGGCCGCGGCCATGGCGTTCACCGTCAGCAGGTTCAGCGACGGCGGGCAGTCTATGAGCACATAGGTATAGGCCCCGCTCTCCCGCAGCGGCATGAGGGCGTCGCGCAGCTTGTACAGGCGCCCGGCCTGGTGGCCCAGTTCCAGCTCCACGCCCGAGAGATCGGGATCGGCGGGCACCAGGTCGAGACCCGGAAGCTTGGTCGAGACGACGGCCGCTTCCAGCCCGGTTTCGCTCATCAGCACGTCATAGAGCGTCGTCTTGCGCTGGGCGCGCCCGACGCCCAGGCCTGTGGACGCATTGCCCTGCGGGTCGGAGTCGATCAGCAGCACGCGTTCGCCCACCGCCGCGAGCGCTGTGCCGAGATTGATGGCGGTCGTGGTCTTGCCCACGCCGCCCTTCTGGTTGGCGACCACGAGAACCCTCAGGGGCCGGTCAGACCGTGCGGGCACGACCCAGTCTCCTCACGCGCAGAATACGACCACGGGGATCACTGAGACTCGGCTCCACCTCAGCCTCAAACCCCCAATATCTTGTAGCTTCTTCTATCTCGGACGCAATATCTTGTCCCTTGAGAAACAGACCCAAAGCACCTTGTCGAAAGTATGGCTGGGCATACCCAAGCAGCCGGACCAGGGGCGCGCAGGCCCTGGCGGTGACGACGTCTACAGGAATTTCGAGGCTTTCGGCGCGGGCGTTGTGGATTGTCGCGGGCAGGTCGTACGCCGCGACGGCTTCGGCGAGGAAGCGGCAGCGCTTGGTCATGCTTTCGACGAGATGCACGTGGAACCCGGGGCGACCCTTGCCCATGATCGCCAGCACGACGCCGGGCAGGCCGGCGCCGGCCCCCAGGTCGGCCCAGGTCAGGGCTTCGGGCGCGAACTTCAGGAGCTGGGCGGAGTCCCAGGCGTGGCGGGACCAGAAGGCGTCGAGGGTCGAGGCGCCGACGAGGTTCATCCGATCGTTCCAGTCGGCGAGCAGGTCGCGGTAGCGCTCCAGCGTCGCGACCGCCTCCGGCCCGGCCCCACTGGCGGCTGCGAAGCCCGCAGCGTCCATGGCGGGTTCAAGCGACGCGGCGACGGACATGGGCAAGCAGGGCGGTGAGCGCGCCGGGGGTGACGCCTTCGATGCGGGCGGCCTGGCCGAGGGTCAGGGGGCGCACGGTCGCCAGCTTGCCGCGCACCTCGTTGGAAAGGCCGCCGACCGCGAAGTAGTCCAGGTCGCCGGGCAGTTGCAGGTCTTCGTCGCGACGGAAGGCGGCCACGTCGGCGGCCTGGCGATCAAGATAGCCGGCATAGCCGGCGTCGATCTCCACCTGTTCGCGGACCTCGGGCGCCCAGGCCGAAAGCTCGGGCCAGATCGCGGCGAGATCGGCGAAGGCGATGGTCGGGTAGGCCAGCAGTTCCATGACGTTGCGGCGCTGGCCGTCAGCCTTGACCGGCAGGCCCGCCTTGGCCGCCTGGGCCGGCGTCAGGGTGAGGGCTGCGGCGCGTTCGCGGGCCTTGGCGAGGGCGGCGGCCTTGGCGGCGTAGACCGTTTCACGTGACGCGCCGACGCAGCCCAGGGCGACCCCACGGGCGGTCAGCCGCTGGTCGGCGTTGTCGGCGCGCAGGATGAGGCGGAACTCGGCGCGGCTGGTGAACATCCGATAGGGTTCGGTCACCCCGCGGGTGACCAGGTCGTCGAGCAGCACGCCGATATAGGCTTCGTCGCGGGCGAAGACGGCCGGCGCCGCGCCGCTGCTGGCGCGGGCGGCGTTGAGGCCGGCGACGAGCCCCTGGGCGGCGGCTTCTTCATAGCCCGTGGTGCCGTTGATCTGGCCGGCGAGATAGAGGCCCGGCATCGCCTTGACCTCGAGGGTGGGATCGAGCTCGCGCGGATCGACGTAGTCATACTCGATCGCATAGCCGTGGCGTCTGACGACGACATTCTCCAGCCCGACGATGGTGCGCAGGAAGAGATCCTGGGTCTCGGCGGAGACCGAGGTGGAGACGCCGTTCGGATAGACCGTGTCGTCGTCGAGGCCCTCGGGCTCCAGGAAGATCTGGTGGGCGGTCTTGTCGGCGAAGCGGACGACCTTGTCCTCGATGGAGGGGCAGTAGCGCGGGCCGACGCCGACGGCGCGGCCGCCGTAGACCGCCGATTCGCTCAGCCGCTCGGTGATGATCCTGTGGGTCTCGGCGTTGGTGTAGGTCACGCCGCAGGCGATCTGCGGCGTGGTGATCGCCGAGGTCAGGAAGGAGAACGGCGACGGGGCGTCGTCGGCGGCCTGCATTTCCAGCCGGTCCCAGGCGATGGTCCTGCCGTCGAGACGGGCCGGGGTGCCGGTCTTCAGGCGGCCCATGGCCAGGCCCGAGGCGTAGAGGCGGTCCGAAAGGCCGATGGCCGGCGCCTCGCCGATGCGGCCGGCCGGGGTGCGGACTTCGCCCTGGTGGATGACGCCCTTGAGGAAGGTGCCGGTGGTCAGGACGACCCGCCCGGCATGATAGACGGCCCCGCTGGCGCCGATCACGCCGGCGACGCGGTCAGGTTTGAGAAGAAGATCCTCCACCGCCTCGGCGACGATGGTCAGGTTCGGCGTGGCGGCGAGCTCGGCCTGCATGGCCTGGCGGTAGAGCTTGCGGTCGATCTGGGCGCGGGGGCCGCGGACGGCGGCGCCCTTGGAACGATTGAGCAGGCGGAACTGGATGCCCGCCACGTCGGCGAGCCGGCCCATCAGGCCGTCGAGGGCGTCGATCTCGCGGACCAGGTGCCCCTTGCCCAGGCCGCCGATGGCCGGGTTGCAGGACATCTCGCCGATGGTTTCGAGCTTGTGGGTCAGCAACAGGGTGCGGGCGCCGAAGCGTGCGGAGGCCGCCGCGGCCTCGCAACCGGCATGACCGCCCCCGATGATGATCACGTCCCAATGGGTCACGACGACTCGCCTCAAGCACAGACGCCCCCGGCGGAGCGGGGGCGAACCGGGGTTCTATAGCCGATCGGCGGCCCCAGGTCACGGGTTGGTGTTTCACGTGAAACAGCCAAGCTCGCCGGCTTCGACCCGGCGGCGCTACTTTCCGATGCAGAAGGTGGCGAAGATTCGACCGAGCACCTCCTCGGTCCCGATCCTGCCGGTGATCCGGTCCAGGGCGCGCGCGGCCAGCCTGACGTCCTCGGCGGCAAGTTCCACGTGGTCGGCGGCCGTCAGCGCCTGGCGCAGCCGGGCGGCGGCCTCGACCAACAGGTCACGGTGGCGAAGACGCGTCGCCGTGGCGGGCTGACTTCCCCCCAGGGCGGCGATCACATGGTCGGCGAGCGCCGTCCTCAAAGCCTCGACATCCTCCGCGGCGCGGGCCGAGATCGCCCGCTGCGGCAAATCGCCCGGCAGGTCGAAGGCCGCGCCGCGAAGGTCGCGCTTGGTCACGAGGCAGATGTCCCCGGCCCGCAGCTCCCCCGGCCGCGGCGGGGCGGAAGATCCGGCGCCGTCCACCAGCCACAGCCTCAGGTCCGCGTCGGCCGCCCAGGCCCGCGCGCGCCGCACGCCCTCGGCCTCGATCTCGTCGCCGGTGTCGCGCAGGCCGGCGGTGTCGGCCAGCAGCACCTTGTAGCCGGCCAGCACCATCGGGACCTCGATGACGTCGCGGGTCGTGCCCGGCATCGCCGTGACAATGGCGGCGTCGCGACCGGCCAGGGCGTTGAGCAGCGTGCTCTTGCCGGCGTTGGGGGCGCCCAGCAGGGCGATGCGGTAGCCCTCCCGCACCCGCTCGCCACGTGAAACGTCTGCCGCGGCGGCTTCCAGCGCCTCGATCAAGGCGCTCAGAAGCGGCGCGGCGCGCGCGGCCACATCGGCCGGCACATCCTCGTCGGGGAAGTCCACCGCCGCTTCCAGCACCGCCAGGGCCTGGGTCAGGGACTCGCGCCAGGCCGCCTGGGCGTGGCTGAGCGCGCCGCCGAGCTGGTCCAGCGCCTGGCGGCGCTGGGCTTCGGTCTCGGCGTCCACGAGATCGGCGACGGCCTCGGCCTGGGCGAGATCGAGCCTGCCGTTCTCGAAGGCGCGGCGCGTGAACTCACCCGGATCGGCGTGCCGCAGGCCCAGTCCCGCGAGCGCGGCCAGGACGCCCGAAACGACGGCCGGGCCGCCGTGCAGGTGAAGCTCCGCGCCATCCTCCCCGGTATAGCTGCCCGGCCCGGGGAACCACAGCACCAGGGCGTCGTCGAGCTTGCGGCCGTCGGCCCGCAGGGCGCGCAGCGCAGCGCGGCGCGGCGCGGGTGTCCGGCCTGCAAGCGCGGCTATTGTTTCACGTGAAGCGGGGCCGGAGATCCGCACCACCGCCACCGCCGCCCGCCCGGCCGCGGTGGCCAGGGCGAAGATCGTGTCGGTCATTTTGATCCGGCGGCGTTCCGCAGTCCGACGTCGAGCAGCTTGCGGAAATGTTCCTGGGCCCCGGCGCCGAACGCCATCCAGTTCTTCAGCAGCTCATCGGGGGAAAGCATCGACATATTGGCGTCGATCCGCTTCTGCATCTCACCCACCAGATGGTCGTTGAGGCTCGACACATCCGGCAAGCCGAGGAAGCGGCGGGCCTCCTCCGGGGTGCAGTCCACTTCCACCGTCATCTTCATGCGCGCCCTCGTTGTCGACATTGTTATGGCCGCTGGGCGGCCTGCCGCGTTACCTAGCCGCCAACACTTCAACTAAGCGGAGCGGCCTCATGGGCGAGACTATCACCATCACCACGGAAGACGGGAGCTTTTCAGCCTACGTCGCACGGCCAAGCCACCCGGCCCCCGCCGTGGTCGTGATCCAGGAGATCTTCGGGGTCAATGCGGTCATGCGCGACATCACCGACGGCCTCGCCGCCCAGGGCTACCTTGCGATCTGCCCCGACCTCTTCTGGCGGATCGAGCCTGGCGTCGACATCACCGACCAGACCCAGGCCGAATGGAAGAAGGCGTTCGAGCTCTTTGGCGCTTTCGACGTGGACGCCGGCGTCAAGGACATCCAGGCGGTCATCGGCCAGATCCGCGCCGACCCGGGCTGCTCCGGCAAGGTGGGCGCCGTGGGCTTCTGCCTGGGCGGGTTGCTGGCGTTCCTCACCGCCACGCGCACGGACGCCGACGCCAGCGTCTCCTACTATGGCGTGGGCATCGAGAACCACCTGGCGGCCAACGAGGCCGAGCGGCTGGTGCGCCCCCTCTTGCTGCATGTGGCGGAGGAGGACGAGTTCGTGCCGAAGGAGGCCCGGGAGATAATCGTCCAGGCGTTGCAGAACCATCCTGGAGTCGAGCTCTACACCTACCCCGGCCGCAACCACGCCTTCGCGCGCCACGGCGGCGCGCACTACAACGAGGCCGACGCCAAACTGGCCGGGGGGCGGACCCTGACCTTCTTCAAGGCCCATCTGGGGTGACGGTTCTCTAATCCCCCGACCGGGGGCGTCTCGGCGCAAAGCGCCGAGACGGAAGGGGAAGCGTTTTTCGCCCCCTCAGCCGGCTCTGCCGACAGCTCCCCTGAGGGGGAGCATCTGCAACGAACAACACCGCTCATTCTGGCCAAGGCCGGGATGAGCGGTGTTTAATGTGGGCCACACTGGCGCTGACGGATTTCCCCTGGGGGTTGTGACGACGCGTCACATGGTCAAGCTTGGCGGATCAGTAGCACCTGGCCTGTTTCACGTGAAACACACCGGGCGCTACCTGGTACGGCCCTAGGTGTTCATCGACTGGAAGAATTCGTCGTTGGTCTTCGACTGGCGGATCTTGTCGAGCAGGAACTCGATGGCGTCCTGGGCGCCCATCGGGCCGAGGATGCGGCGCAGGACGTAGGTCTTCTGCAACTGATCCTTCGGGGTGATGAGCTCGTCCTTGCGGGTGCCGGACTTGAGCACGTCGATGGCCGGGAAGATGCGCTTGTCGGCGACCTTGCGGTCCAGGATGATTTCCGAGTTACCCGTGCCCTTGAACTCTTCGAAGATGACTTCGTCCATCCGGCTGCCGGTGTCGATCAGGGCGGTGGCGATGATGGTGAGCGAGCCGCCCTCCTCCACGTTCCGCGCCGCGCCGAAGAAGCGCTTGGGGCGCTGCAGGGCGTTGGCGTCGACGCCGCCGGTCAGCACCTTGCCCGACGACGGGACCACGGTGTTGTAGGCGCGGCCGAGGCGGGTGATCGAGTCCAGCAGGATCACCACGTCGCGCTTGTGCTCCACCAGGCGCTTGGCCTTTTCGATGACCATTTCGGCCACCTGCACGTGGCGGGTCGCCGGCTCGTCGAAGGTCGAGGAGATCACCTCGCCGCGCACGGTGCGCTGCATGTCGGTGACTTCTTCGGGCCGTTCGTCGATCAGCAGCACGATCAGGTAGACGTCGGGATGGTTGGCCGCGATCGACTTGGCGATGTTCTGCAGCATGACGGTCTTGCCGACCCGCGGCGGCGCCTGGATCAGGGCGCGCTGGCCCTTGCCGAGCGGGGCGACGATGTCGATCAGCCGGCCGGAGCGATCCTTGATGGTCGGATCGTCGATCTCCATCTTCAGGCGCTCTTCCGGATAGAGCGGCGTCAGGTTGTCAAAGTGGACCTTGTGGCGGACGTTGTCGGGGTTCTCGAAATTGATCTGGTCGACCTTCACCAGGGCGAAGTAGCGCTCGCCCTCGCGCGGCGCGCGGATGGCGCCGTCGACCGAATCACCGATGCGCAGGCCGAATTTACGAATCTGCGAGGGGCTGACGTAAATATCGTCAGGACCCGGCAAGTAGTTCGCCTCCGGACTGCGAAGAAATCCGAAGCCATCGGGCAATACTTCCATGGTGCCGGACCCGGAGATCTCAACACCTTCTTCGGCCAATACTTTGAGGATGGCAAACATCATGTCCTGTTTGCGCATCGAGTTGGCGTTCTCGATCTCCAGGGTCTCTGCGAATGACAACAGGTCGGCCGGCGACTTGTCCTTCAGCTCCTGGAGCGACATGCGGGTGAGGCCCATGGCGGCGATGGCGACGCCGACCTCGGACGGTTCCTCGGGACCCTCGCCGCCGTCGTTTTCATCGACCTGGGATTCGAGGGTTTCGGGTTCTTCAGACATTCTAATTCTCGTGGAAAAACAGGCTTGGCCCCGGCCTCGTCGCGTGACGGAACTCAGGCGCCCGGAAGCTTCGATTGTGGGCGCAGGGCGCGCCGTTTCGTTCTGTGGGATCCGGGCAGCTGCGGCGGCAAAGCGCGCGGCGCCGGCAAGAGGCGGGGCGCGGAGACGTTCCGCGTGGTTCACCCGAACCACATGCGCGCGGGGCGGTCAAGGGCGGGACTGAAACTCGGCGTGGGTCCAGGCTCTGCCTATGGCCGGCCAGAGGATGACGGATTGGCGGGAAATCCTCCCCCAGCGCGAAGCGCGATCAAGGGAGAGGTGGATCGGCGTGCAACGCCGAGACGGAGGGGGCAAGGAGCCCTCAACCGGCTTCGCCGACAGCTCCCCCAGAGGGGGAGCATCTAGCCTACCCGCCGAATTCCGTGGTGACGGCCAGGACCATGACGATGGCCGCGAGGAACGGCAGTTCGTTGGTCATCCGCCAGAACTTGTTGGACCGCTTGTTGCGACCCTCCGCGAACGCCTTGCGCGCCGACGACAGATAGGCATGCCAGCCGGTGAGGAAAACCACCCCGGACAGCTTTGCGATCATCCAGGGCCTGGCGAGGAATTCCCAGCCGCGGGCCTGGGCGTCGACATAGATCAGCCCCAGGCCAAAGGCCCAGGCCGCGATCATCGCCGGATTCATGATGATCCGCAGGAGCTTGGCCTCCATGACCTTGAAGGTCTCGTCCATCTCCGAACCGGGCGTCGCGGCGGCATGGTAGGCGTAGAGCCTGGGCAGATAGAGCATCCCGGCCATCCAGGCGATGACCGAAAGGATGTGCAGGCCCCGCAGCAGGTCGTAGCTCATCATGTCGCACCTTCGAGAGAACGCTGGCCCTTGAACGGGCATTGGCGATGTTCGCGGGCGCAGCGCCAGTCGCCGGAGGGCGCGGTCCCGCCCTCGCGGGCGAGGGAGCCGATCACCGCATCGGCGAGCGCGCCCACGAAGGCAGGCTCGATCCCCAGGGCCGGGGCGCGGAGATAGGGGGCGCACCCGACCTCCCCGGCCAGGCGGGCGTAGTCGTGGTCGAGCTCCACCAGGGTCTCGACATGTTCGGACACGAAGGCGATGGGGGAAATCAGCACGCCCAGCCCCTCCTCGCCGGCGCGGCGGATCTCCTCATCCGTCGAAGGCCCGATCCACTTCAGCGGGCCGACGCGGCTCTGGTAGCAGACCTGCCAGTCGGCGAGCGCGGGCAGCCGGGCGGCGACGGCGGCGGCGGTCGCCTCGATCTGGGCGCGGTAGGGGTCGCCGGCGGCGATGATCTTCTCCGGCAGGCCGTGGGCGGAAAACAGCAGGCGCACGTTCTTCGGCATCCCCGCCGCGGCCCAGGTGGCCTCGATGGCGTGGGCATGGGCGGCGACCAGGCCCGCGAGCGTGGGATAGCAGCAGACGGCCCGCACGGCGCCCGGCCCCTGGTAGACCTTGCGCCAGTCCTTCAGCGAGGAGGCGGTCGTGGTGGTGGAGAACTGCGGATAGAGCGGCAGGAGGACGATCTCGTCCGGGGCGAACTCGGCCACCTGGCGGGCGGTTTCGGCGGCGAGCGGCTTCCAGTAGCGCATGGCGATGAAGACGCGGCTTTCCACGGCCGGGGCCTCGGTCTTCAGCAGGGCTTCCAGGGCGGCGGCCTGGCGGCGGGTCTCGGGCAGCAGCGGCGAGCCGCCGCCCATCAGCTGGTAGTTGGCCTGGGCCGCCTTCTCGCGCCGGCTGGAGATCAGGGCGGCGAGCGCATAGCGCACCGGCGCGGGGGCCGAGACGATCGCCGGGTCGCGGAAGAGATTGAACAGGAAGGGCTTCACGGCGTCGGGGCCGTCCGGGCCGCCCAGGTTGAACAGCACGACGGCCAGGCGGGTCATGACCTGCCCGTCACGCGATCGACCACGCGGGCGATGTTCTCGATGGGGGTGTCGGGCAAGACCCCATGCCCCAGGTTGAAGATGTAGGGCCCGCCGCCCCAGGCTTCGAGCAGGGCCTCGACGCGGGCGTCCAGGGCCTTGCCGCCGGCGCGCAACAGCAGGTTGTCCAAGGCGCCCTGGATGGTCTTGCCCTGCGCCTGCAGCCGGCGTCCCTGGGCCGCCGAAGCCTGGACGTCCAGGGCCACGCCCTCGACCGGCACGGAGGCGGCGTAGTTGTCCACCAGAGCCCCGGCGCCGCGCGGAAAGCCGATGAACGGGACGCTCACCCCAGCGGCGCGGACCTTTTCGACGATGGCGCGGTGAGGCCCGATCACGATCCTTTCGAAAAGATCTTCCGGCAGGGCCTCGGCCCAGGACTCGAAGATCTTCAGGGCCTGGGCGCCGGCGTTGGCCTGCATCACCAGGTAGCGGGCGGTGGCGTCCACCAGCACCTCGAGCAAGGCGTCCAGCTCTTGCGGATGGCGATGGGCGTAGCTGCGGGCGGCGGTGCGATCACTGCCGCGGCCCTCGATCATATAGGTGGCCACTGTCCAGGGCCCGCCCGCAAAGCCGATCAGGGCGCGGTCAGGCTCCAGGGCCGAGCGGACGCGCGACAGGGTTTCGCCGATGGCGCCCAGGCGCCCGGTGGACGCCTCCACCTGGTCGGCCAGGGCCTCGACGGGCGGCAGGGCGCCGAGCCGGGGGCCTTCGCCGGCCTCGAACCAGACCTCCTGGCCCAGGGCGCGGGGAATCAACAGGATGTCGGCGAAGACGATGGCCGCGTCGAAGGCAAAGCGCCGCATGGGCTGCAAGGTCGCCTCGGCCGCCATCTCCGGGTCGTGGCAAAAGGCGATGAAGTCCTTCGCCCTTTCCCGCAGCGCCCGATACTCCGGGAGCGAGCGCCCGGCCTGGCGCATGAACCATATGGGGGGGCGCGGCAGGGTCTCTCCGGCCAGAGCGCGGAGCAGCAGCGGTTTGGGACCATCCGTCATCAGGGGGTTAAATCGTCTTCGGCCCGCAGGCTCAAGGCCGTCTTCGTCCCATGCCTGCCTTCTTCCTTAATGAAGTATTAAATTTGTTGGCAGGAGAAGGAGGTAGGGCCGCCCCGAAGCGGGGATAAACGGCTTGGCGCCCTGCTCCTCCCGGCTTGTCCCACGATCTGTCGACTCCCCGGCCCTACCTGGCCATACCACTGTGGATTGCGGGGATAAGGCGCCAAGGCTCTCGCGGGGCTTAACCTTTGATTAACCTTCGCGGGTACGAAACGGCGCCACGGCCGCTCTTGTCCACGCGCCGGTACAACCGCCGCCGCCGCCGTCCTCAGGCGACGCGACCGGGGGACGGCGCGGCTGGAAAAGCGGCCATTCGTCCAGCCCGTCCACCGCCGCGCGCCGCAAGCCTTTATTCCGCGCCGTCTATCCCCAGGCCCCGCAGGCTTGCTAAGACGGTTGTCATCCGCTTCGTCCCCAGATTTCGGCGCCCATGACCCCAGCACCACGGCTCGCCACCTATTTCCATGTGCACCTGGTGTCGGACTCCACCGGCGAGACGCTGAACGCCATGGCGCGCGCGGTCTGCGCCCGGTTCGAGAACGTGCTGCCGATCGAACACATCTACGCCCTGGTGCGTTCCCAGCGGCAACTGGACCGGGCGCTGGCCGATATCGCCCAGGCGCCGGGGGTGGTGATCCATACCATCGTCGACGACACCCTGCGCTCGGCGCTGGAAGAAGGCTGCCGGGTGCTGGAGATGAACTGCATCGCCGCGCTCGACCCGCTGATCTCGGCGATGTCGCGCTATCTGGGGGCGTCGATCTCCAGCCGGGTGGGGGCGCACCTGCGGCTCGACAACGACTATTTCAACCGCATGGACGCCCTGAACTATGCGATCGGCCATGACGACGGCCAGGGCGGCCAGGACCTGGAGCAGGCCGACGTGGTGCTGGTGGGGGTGTCGCGGACGTCGAAGACGCCCACCTGCATCTATCTGGCGCACCGGGGGATCCGGGCGGCCAACGTGCCGCTGGTGCCGACGCGGCCGCCGCCGGAGAAGCTGTTCGCGCTGAAGAACACCCTGGTGGTGGGGCTGACGGTGACGCCCGACCGGCTGATCCAGATCCGCCGCAACCGCCTGCTGAGCCTGAAGGAGACGCGGGAGAGCACCTATACCGACAGCGAGACGGTGCGCGAGGAGATCATCGCCGCGCGCCGGCTGTTCGAACGCCAGGGCTGGCCGACCATCGACGTCACCCGGAGGTCGGTGGAGGAGACCGCCGCGGCGGTGATGAACCTGCTGCACGGCGGCCACGGCCAGGTGGAGGTGCTGGGATGAAGGTGATCCTCGCTTCCAAGAGCCAGGCGCGCGCCCAGGTGCTGGCCGGGGCCGGGGTGGCGTTCGAGACCGCCGGGGCTGGCGTCGACGAGGACTTGGCGAAGGAGGCCCTGCTGGCGCAAGGCGCGGGGCCGAAGGCTGTCGCCCAGGCGCTGGCGCAGGCCAAGGCGCTGGCGGTGTCGGAGACCCGGGCCGGGCTGGTGATCGGGGCCGACCAGACCCTGGAGTTCGAAGGCGGGCTCTATGACAAGGCGGCCGATGTCGCCGCGGCGCGGGCGCGGCTGCTGGCGCTTCGCGGGCGGACGCACGAACTGCACGCCGCCGTGGTGGTGGCCGAAGCCGGGGCGGTGATCTGGCGCGAGACGGCGACGGCGGCGCTGACCATGCGGGACTTCTCCGAGGCCTTCCTCGACGACTACCTGGCGCGCGAGGGCGAGGCGGCGCTGGGGTCGGTGGGGTGCTATCGGCTGGAGGGGCCGGGCGCGCAGCTGTTCTCGCGGATCGACGGGGACTATTTCGGCATCCTGGGGCTGCCGCTGCTGGGGCTGCTGGAGCTGCTGCGCCGGCGCGGGGCGCTGATCCCATGAGGGCGACGATCAGCGGCGCGACCGCCGTGGCCGGCATCGTCGGCGCGCCGGTCAGGCACTCGCTCAGCCCCCTGATCCACAATGGGTGGCTGGAGGCCGCCGGGCTGGACGGGGTCTATGTGGCCTTCGCGCCGCCGGAGGACGGCTTCGAGGCGCTGGCCGACGGCTTTCGCGGCGGGGCGATCCGCGGACTGAACGTCACCGTGCCGTTCAAGGCGCGGGCCTTGGCGCTGGCCGACGCGGCGAGCGCGCGGGCGGCGGCGGCGGGTGCGGCCAACCTGCTGATATTCCAGGCCGACGGGACGATCAGGGCCGACAACACCGACGGGATCGGCCTGCTGGCGGCGTTCGCGCAGCAGAGCCCGGGGTTCGATCCGGCGGCGGGGCCGGTGGTGATCCTCGGCTCGGGCGGCGCGGCGCGGGGCGCGGCGGCGGCCTTCGCCGCGGCGGGCGCCCCGGAGATCCGCATCGTCAACCGCACGCTGTCGAAGGCCCAGGACCTGGCGGCGAGCGTCGAGGGGGCGATCTCCGCCCATGGGCTGAGCGCGGCGGCCGGGGCGTTCGAGGGGGCGGTCGCGGTGATCAACGCCACCTCGGCGGCGCTGTCGGGGGACGACCTGGACCTGCCGCTGGAGCGCACGGCGGGCGGCGCGGTGGTGATGGACATGGTCTATACGCCGCTCACGACGCCGTTCCTGGCCAGGGCGAAGGCGCTGGGGCGGCCGGTGGTGGACGGGCTGGCGATGCTGATCGGCCAGGCGGTCCCATCGTTCGAGGCCTTCTACGGCCAGGCGCCGCCGGCGGGCGTCGACATCCGGGGGCTGGCGCTGAAGGTTCTGGAGGCCAAGGCATGATCGTGGTCGGGCTGACCGGCTCGATCGGCATGGGCAAGTCGACGACGGCGGCGATGTTCAGCGAGGCCGGCGTGCCGGTCTATGACGCCGACGCCGAGGTGGCCGGGCTCTATGCGCCGGGCGGGGCGGCGGTGGCGAAGGTGGAGAAGGCCTTCCCCGGCGTGGTGCGCGACGGGGCGGTGGACAAGGACCTGCTGGCGGCGCGGGTGCTGAACGACCCCGCGGCGCTGGCGAAGCTGACGGGGGAGATCGTCTACCCGCTGATGGGCGCCGGCCGGGCGGCGTTCTTCCGGCGGGCGGAGGAGTCGGGGGCCGGCATCGCGGTGCTGGACATCCCGCTGCTGTTCGAGACCGGCGGCGAGGCGAACGTCGATGCGGTGGTGGTGGCCAGCGCGCCGGCGGAGATGCAGCGGGCGCGGGTGCTGGCGCGGCCGGGGATGACGGTCGAAAAGCTGGAGTCGATCCTGGTCAAGCAGCTGCCCGATGCGGAGAAGCGCGCGCGGGCCGACTTCATCGTCGAGACCGGCCATGGACTGGACTCGGCGCGCGCCCAGGTGGCCGAAATCATCGCCGCCCTGCGGGCCCGCGGCGCCGCGACCGGTTGAAGGCCGCGCCAAAGCGAGGCATCTATCGGCCATGGCGCGTGAGATCGTACTCGACACCGAAACCACCGGCTTCGACCCGCACCTGGGCGACCGGCTGGTGGAAATCGCCTGCCTGGAGATCGAGGACTTCGTGCCCACCGGGCGCACGTTCCACACCTATATCGACCCCGAACGCGACATGCCGGCCGGCGCCGAGAAGGTGCACGGCCTGTCGGCGGCCTTCCTGAAGGGCAAGCCGAAGTTCGCCGAGCCGGTGGTGGTGGACGCCTTCCTGGACTTCGTCGGCGACGCGCCGATCATCGCCCACAACGCCGGTTTCGACCGCAACTTCATCAACCACGAACTGGGGCTGTGCAGCCGCGACCACCTGCACGAGGTGCGCTGGGTCGACACCCTGGCCCTGGCCCGGCAACGGTTTCCGGGGATGCACAACTCGCTGGACGCGCTGTGCAAGCGGTTCAAGATCTCGCTCAGCGACCGCGAGAAGCACGGCGCGCTGATCGACGCCCGGCTGCTGGCCGAGGTCTATCTGGAGTTGAAGGGCGGCCGCGAACGGCGCCTGGAGCTGACCGCGGCGGTGATGGTCAACGCCGTGGCGGTGGCCGTGGCGGGGTCCTATGGGGCTAGGCCAAGGCCCTTGGCGCCCAGGTCGACAGAGGCCGAGCGCGCGTTGCACGCCAGCTTCATCCGCGACGTCGTCAAGGACGAGACGCTCTGGGGCAAGCACGGGCTGTAGAGCGCCCCCTCAGTCACTTCGCGACAGCTCCCCCAGAAGGGGAGCATTCGCCTTAAGCGTGGCCGACGACCTGGTTGGCTTCGGCCTGGCGGGCGGCGTAGACGCCGGCGAAATCGATGGGGTCCAGCAGGAAGGGCGGATAGCCGCCTTCCGAGGTCACGTCGGCGATGATGCGGCGCGCGAAGGGGAACATGAAGCGCGGGCATTCGATCAGCAGCACCGGCTCGATGCTTTCGGCCGAGACGCCGGTCACTTCGAAGACGCCGCCGTAGAGCAGCTCGACGTGGAACAGCGGGCCGTCCTCGCGGTTGGCGCGGGCCGAGAGCTTGAGGTCGACCTCGAAATAGCCGTCGTCACGCCCGCGGGCGTTCATCTCGACGTTCATCTCGATCTGCGGCTGGGCCGGGCCCTGGCGCAGGCTGTCGGGGGCGCGGGGATTTTCGAACGACAGGTCACGGATGAACTGGGCCAGGATGCGGATGCCGGGGACTTGTTCGCCCTCGTTGGTGGTCAGCGCCGAGGCGCCCGCGTCGGTGTCGGTCATGTTCCGATGGGTCCGTGATCGAAAAGACGCGGAGATCGCATCCCTTAAGTCGCGCGGGGCTGCTATCATGCGCTCCGAACCGATGCAACGTCGCCCCTGACGCGGGCGGCGCATCGTCCTATATATGGACGTCGTCCAACCCCTGGTGCCGCCTGTTGCAAGTTTTCCAACTGATCATCTTCGCCGGCCTGGCCGCGATCGTCCTCTACCAGCTCTATTCGGTGCTTGGCCGCCGCGTGGGGCGCCAGCCGGAGGATGCGGCGGCGGAAGCGGCGGCGAAGACCGGCGCGCGCCCCGCCGACCGCCTCGTGGAAGCGCCCGAGGACGCGGGCGTTGGCCTGACCGGCCTGGCGGCGATCCGCGCCATGGACCCGACCTTCGACGTCACCGGCTTCATGAACGGCTCGAAGTCGGCCTATGAGATGGTGGTGAAGGCCTTCGCCGCCGCCGACCGGGCGACGCTGCGCAACCTGCTGTCGCCCGAGGTGATGAGCAGCTTCGAGGCGGTGATCGCCCAGCGCGAGAACGACGGTCATACCGAAACGGTGGAATTCACCCAGGCGCCGCGCGCGGACCTGGAAAGGGCCGATGTCGTAGGCGACCTCGCGAAGATCACCGTGCGCTTCCTGGCCGAATTCCGCAGCCGCTCCAAGAGCGCCGAGGGCGAAGCCGTCGAGGATCGCCGCACCGCCGAGCTTTGGACCTTCGAGCGCAACCTGAAGAGCCGCGACCCCAACTGGACCCTGGTTCACGTCGACGCCGCGGAGGCCTGAGGTCTTGCGATTCGGCTCTATCGGGGTCGTCCTGGCGGCGCTTGCCTTGACCGCCTGCGCCACCACCCCGCCCCCCGCCCCTACCCGGCCGTCGCCGGCCGCCCCGCGTCCGACGCCGCCGAAGCCCCAGCCGCCGGTGCGCGAAATCCCGCTGAGCACGCTGCCGGGCTGGCCGGCGGAAGACCACGCCGGCGCCTTCGCGGTCTTCCAGAGCACCTGCGGCGTCGCCCGCGATCCCGCCATGGCCGCGGTGTGCCGCCGCGCGCGCGCCCTGCCCTTCCTCGAGCGCGCCGACGCACGGGCCTTCTTCGAGGCCAACTTCCGGGCCGAGCCCCTGGGCGCCCCCGGCCTGCTCACCGCCTATTTCGCCCCGGAGTACCAGGCGCGGAGCGTCCCGGACGCCGAGTTCAGCGCCCCGGTGCGGGCCAAGCCGTCTGACCTGACGGTGGTGGACGCCGGGACCTTCGATCCTGCCCAGGCCGGACGCCCCGGCGCGGCGCGGATGGTCGCGGGCAAGCTGGCGCCCTATCCCGACCGGGGCGACATCGAGGCCCAGCCGCCGGAGACGGTGCTGGCCTGGATGCGGCCGGAGGAGCTGTTCTTCCTGCAGATCCAGGGCTCGGGCGTACTGACGTTCGAGGGCGGGCGACGGATGAAGGCGCTGTTCGCCGCCACCAACGGCCGGCCCTTCGTGGGCATCGCCAATCCCATGCGCGACAAGGGATTGCTGGCGGCCAACAACACCTCGGGCGACGCCATCCGCGCCTGGCTGGCGGCCCATCGCGGGGCCGAGGCGCAGGGCGTGATGCGGCTGAACCCGCGCTACGTCTTCTTCCGCCTGGCGCCCGACGACGGCCTGCCGCCGGTGGGCGCGGCGGGCATCCCCCTGCCCGGCGGCCGGGCGATCGCCGTCGACCTGACCCGCCACGCGGTGGGCGAGCTGTTCTGGCTGGACGGCGAGAGCCCGACATTGGCCGGCGCCTTCCCGGTCTACCGTCGCCTGGCCATGGCGCTGGACACCGGCGGCGCCATCAAGGGCGATGTCCGCGCCGACCTCTATCTCGGCCAGGGCCCGGCGGCCGGCGTGGAGGCGGGACGGGTGCGCCACACGCTGTCCATGGCCCGGCTGGTTCCCCGGGTCGGGCCTTGACCCATGAAGCGGCCGCTCAAGCCTGACGAGCTTCGGGTCTGGTCGCATGTCGCCTCGACCGTCCATCCCCTGCCCGGCCGCGCGGTTCCGAAGCCGCCTGCGGCCGCGCCTTCCGCCGAGGCCATACCGGCGGCGGACCAGGCGTTGACGCCGCCGAAGGCCAAGGGCCCCGCGCCCCGCCCGCCCCGTCCGGCGGCGGCGGTCAAACCGCCGCCGCAGGCCATCGAGCCCCGCCGGCAATACCGGATCTCACGGGAGCGCGACGAGATCGGCGGCCGGATCGACCTGCACGGCATGACCCAGGACCGCGCCCGC